>OJGU01000074.1_pt1 | contig 69199 bp, 59 predicted proteins | sample 1594741 | NCBI WGS metagenome assembly OJGU01 (sample SAMN05416841, study PRJEB24817) | seawater metagenome | isolation source: Sea water | place: Canada:Atlantic | collected 2013-07 | reverse complement strand
CGAGATGTAGAGAGGTCTCGTGGGCTCGGAGATGTGTATAAGAGACAGCTACTAAGTGATTTATTCTTAATTCCAGCATTGCTACAGATATTCAAACCCAACTTTGGGGTTAAAGACGCTGACCGTTCATTTACCTCTCTGCGAAACGACGCAACAGCGCCACTGCAAACAACACCAGGAGATATGGCATGAAAGTGCTGCCACAGCTTTTCAACGCACAGAAATGGACTTTGAGTCTGAGCGCCCTGTTGGCACTAGCGCTTCTAAATAGTAACGCAGCTTTGGCCCAACCAAGCGCACGTGAAATACTCGAACGCGTTGAAGATGCCCAACGCTCCACCACCAATTCCGCCTTCAATCGCATTCAGCTTTCGAGCTGTCAGTTTGGGGTGCGCGACAATCAAATCACGTGCACCGAACGCCCCCGCGTGAAAGCGCTTGAATCAGTCGGCGTTAATTTTGGCCCTGAAAACAAAGACACCAGGAGTGTGACTATTGTTCTAGAACCGCCTGCCGAAAAAGGCATTGGCATGCTCAGTGTTACTTATGATGATTCAGACCTAGACAACGAAACATGGCTCTATCTGTCTGCGCTTGGCACTGTGAAACGAATTGCTAGCGGTAATTCCGATGACGATACCGAACCCGCATCGATTTTCGGCTCTGAGTTTACGACCGAAGATCAAGATACTGGCAAGCTCGATGAATACACCCTCACTCTTGTCGAGGAGGGCGTCGAAGCAGGCCGGGATGTTTGGATTATCGAAAGCATCCCTAACGAAGAGCGTGCCCGCAAGACTCGATACGCGCGCACAGTGCAATACATCGACAAAGAACGCTTTGTCGCACTGCGTGCCGACCTCTATGATCAGCACGACCGCGAGATCAAACGCTTACTGGCCTCCCGCGTTGAGCTCATCAATGATGTTTGGGTCGCCCGTTCGCTCACAATGATGAACCTAGTCAGTAACCGCCTCTCCAATATGGCGATTCTCGAGATCAATACAGGCATCGATGTACCAGAGGACTTCCTAAGTCAACGCACGCTTACCGATGTAGCCTTTAGAGAAACGGAATTGCAAAAACTGCGGGAGCAGATCAACTGACGTGAGCTGCTCTAAGGTTTTTCGCCCCAGTGTCCTAGCGCTATGCTGCACGTTCGTTTGCGTAAATGTAGGCGCACAAGACTCACTAGACAGTCTCGACGGGCTGAGTTTCGACAACATCGGTTTTGACGATGCCTTCTTCGAAACAGAGCCGAGCAACACTCCGGCATGGCTAGAACCTTTTAGCTTTCGTTTGAGCCAGCAAATCTATGCCCAAGTTAATTCTCACGGTTCGGAGTTGGCCGATGGCAGCCTCTATAAGAAAACTGCTAAAACTGAAAACAATCGCCTAAGCCTATTAACCCGCTATCAAAACCCCTTCGCAGCAGGGTGGCTTTTACAAGCCAGTGGGCAAGCAAAGATTTATTGGCCTGGGGATTATGAATACCGCGCCAACGATAGGCAGGTCGATACTGAGTTCCGCTTGAATGAATTGTTTGTGCAACGCAGCAGCAATGACAACAGCCTGAAACTGGGCGCGCAAACCGTGGTATGGGGCGAGAACATCGGCAATTCGGTACTCGATGTCATTAATACCAGTGAGTTTCGTGACCTCACCATCATCGATATCGAAGACGCTCGGCTTAATCAGTGGTTACTGGTGTGGGATCATTTCGATGACAATCGGCAAATTTCCTCGTTTATCAATCTCTACCCAGAATTCAATCCGCCGCCCGTGCGCGGCAGTCCCTTCTTTTTTGAGCCCGCCTTTAATCTGACTGACTATCGTCGTGACAAGGCACTCTTTGAGCTTGGCTCGCAGATTCGTTGGAGCATTGCTGGCAGCGACCTGTCTTTGATGGGCGCTTATTTGTATGAAAATCAATTGCATTACTCCCCGCCAAGCAATGGCGTAGGAGATGCCGAAACGACAGCCAATGACTATCTTTTATTGGGAGTTTCTGCAAATCGAGCCATAGGAAAGTTGTTATTAAATCTTGATATCGCCTATAGCCACGACATTCTTGTGGACGCACTCTGGTCTTCCTCACTGTCAGCCTCAGGCCCTAAACTGATTACACTGGGGGTGAACAAATTAGGGGCAACCGCAGGCTTGGAGTACGCCATCAATAACGATCAGAACATCATGGTAGGGGTGAGTGCAGAATCACTGCTGAACAGTAGTGACAAACTTGAAAGTGACCAGACATTGCTGGCTGATTCCAACACCGGCAATGCTTTGCTTCGCTATTCCAATTCGATGCGCAATGGCGATGCTCAGTTAGCCGTGACCATTCAGAGTGCGCTAGATGCGGCGTCGTTACTGGCGAGCGTCTCGCTAAACTACACCCTCACCGACAATCTTGCGATTATGAGTCAGATCATTGCAACGCGCGCCGCACCTGACTCCGCACTCGCCGTTCTAGATGAAGATGTTCGCATGGGCATGACCTTAACTTGGTCGTTCTAAGCGATTAATACCTGTTAGGCCCGTCATACACTTCTATATCAAACTCTTTTTCCCAATTAGCGACAGCGGTGGCCACCGAGAGATCACCCGCCACATTGACGCTGGTCCGCGCCATATCTAACGGCCGATCAAAGGGAATGATAAACCCAACCACCACGGCGATCTGCTCTGGTGACATTCCAATAGAGCCCATTACAGCGGCCATCAAAAACACCGAAGCTCCTGGCACTGCGGCTGTGCCAATAGAGACTAGCGTGGTCGCGCCCATCACGATGAGATAGTCAGCGAACGCCAAATCGATACCAAAGGCTTGTGCGGCAAAAACAGAAACGATGCCCACATACAGTGCAGTGCCATCCATATTGATGGTGGCCCCCAAAGGGATCACTGTTGTTGCGACCACTGGGCGAATGCCCAAATTGCGCTCGGCCACAGCCATGGTAACCGGCATAGTCGCCGAACTAGAGGAGGTAGAGAAACCCACAAGCATGGCATCACGAGCGCCTCTGAAAAATTGCACTGGCCGCAGTTTCAATACAAAGCGCATCAAAGAGCCATGCACCAAGAACACGTGCAGGAAACACCCTAAGAACACTGCTGCGGCAAGACGGACAACATCTAATAGCGCCAAGACGCCTTGTGTACCTGACACCCAAGCGATTAAAGCAAACACCCCAAATGGTGCTACTTCCATCACCCATCCGGTGATCTTCAACATGATCTCGGAAGCGGCGTCCACAAGATCGGCCACAGGTTTGGCCTTTTCCCCCACGATTAAGCCAGCAATACCCACCAACATTGCAAAGAATATAATGGCGAGGATATTTCCTTCGGCAAGCGCGGCCATGGGGTTTCGTGGAACAATGCTCATTAATCGCTCAGATAGCGGCATTGCTTCCTGAACTACACCTGGCACGGCCGAAGACAAGTCAACGCCTGCGCCAGGCTGCAATACAACTGCGAGAACAATCCCAATTGTGATCGCGAAAAAAGTGGTCATCATATACAACCCTAAGGTCATAAGCCCCAGAGAACCAAGCTTTTTCGGGTCGCCCATTGCGATCACGCCAGAGATAAGCGTGAAGAAAATCAATGGCACAACCACCATGCTGATCAGACGAACAAAGAGATCACCGATCCACTTAATCGAGACAGCACCCTCACCCCAAAGACTGCCGACGATAACACCAAGGACAAGCGCCAAAATTATTCTTTTCCAAAGGGCTATTTCAAACCAGGCGCGTAACATGCTGAACTCCTAGGGTTAATCTCTTTTGTTTTGAGTGACGTAATGCTGACATTGACCACTGAGCGTATAGAAAAACAGGGCTTAGTGCCAACTCTTTTATAGCACTAGAGAAGGGATAAAACAGTTCTAATGTGCGACAATGCGCGCCCAATAGTAATCAGCAATAGGTAAAGGCAAGCGGTATGGCAGAGTTAAAGCCAGCGTGGATTGAAGGAAAAGTGGCAGCGAATACCCATCGCACACAAAACCTCTTCTCGCTGCAAATTGAAGCCGATGTGGCTCCATTCGAAGCAGGGCAATATACTTCATTAGCTTTAGATATCGACGGCGAAAGGGTTGCACAATCCTATTCGATACTAAGCGCCCCAGGTGAGCGGCCTCTAGAGTTTTTCTTTTACACCCAACTCGATGGCAAACTCTCTGCGCGCCTGTCCGCTTTGCAGGTGGGAGATTCGGTTCTTATACAACAGCTACCTGAAGGCGCCTTTACCCTCAATAACGTGCCACCAGGAAACGACTTGTGGTTGCTAGCCACCGGCACGGGTGTCGCACCATTTTTATCATTACTCAAAACACCGCAAGTATGGCAACGTTTTGAGCACATCATTCTTGTCTATGCCGTACGCCAATGGGATGACATCGCCTACAGCGAATTAATTGATACTCTCAAGAAGGACTATCCGGATCGTTTCCGCTTCGTGCCGTTTGTCAGCCGCGAGAAAGTCGATGACACGATCCATGGCCATATTCCTGCGAGCATCACCAATGGCACTATTGAAAGAGTGGCTGGCCGAGTTCTCTCTTTGAACGATTCTCAGATCATGCTCTGCGGAAACCCAGGCATGGTGCAAGACGCCTTAGCGGCACTAGAGCAAAAAGGCTTTAGCCGCAGCATTGATGGCAAAACGGGGCAAATCACCCTGGAAGCTTATTGGTAAAAAAAAGGGTTGTAGCACAAGCCACAACCCTTTTGTGTTTGCTCATGCTTTAGCATAAGCGTTTGACCATCACGCGCCTGGTGTCCATTCAATAGACGCCCAGAATTGACGCCCCCAAGGCGTAGAAAGGCGCGATTCGAACCCTCCTAAAATCCCCATTCTTTGTGGTCTTACGTCAAACATATTAGTTATACCCACGCTCAACGTAAATTCACTATCTAGGTACTGATCTAGGATCATGGCATAGCGCGCATCCACTCGTACTTCGCCTTCGATCTTGCGTGGCGCGACCCATCCTTGTCCATAGAAATCCACGATCTGATCGTCAAAGATCACGTCATGCCAATAATTGGCAGAGATCGACGCACTTTGCTTATCGCGGAACCAATTCAAGCGCAAGTTGCTCTTCACCTTTGGCAATGGCGGCACGATGCCTGTATTGCCATTTTGATAACCAAGAGCATCTTTCACCCCACCAAACAGATCCTCATACTCGTAGGTGGTGTAGTAGGTAGTTTGCAGAGTCGTTGTGAACGTGCCCCAATCATTGGTATCGAAGCTGTACTGAGTTTTCAGGTCCAAAAGATCAATCCATACAGAACTGATATTGGCCGCCTGTGTGTACACCGTTCGCACCGAGTTATCGGGATAACGCACAACCGGGTTGCTTGCCTTACCAGCGATGCTGGCAAGATAGGCATTCGCGGCTATACGGCTTGCAGAACCAGGCGTTGGGTCATAGTTTGCCTCTGTATACCCAGACTGCGCGAGGAACTGATTGAACTGGTTTGCAACGGTATCTTGGCTCGTAAGCGTTCGAATACGATCGACGTATTCGATTTCTTGATAGTCTAAAGACACACTCAAACCGTCTAGCGCGCCGGTAGGCTCCCAAGTCACACCCACGTTCTGGATAGTAGAAGTCTCTGGCTGCAAGTTCGGGTTGCCTGAAGAACAGACTGTTGCCCCAACAAGCAGGGTATCGGTCATATCATCAACACCACTGAACAATTCACCACAGTTTTCATCTGGAATGAACGGGCGCGCCTGCGTAGGCGTGGGCGCTAAAAAGCTCTCGCCCCAAGAAGCACGCAGTGCCACCGAGGCGAACGGCTCATAACGCAGGGCAATCTTTGGAGTTGTCGCCTCAAGGCCAAAATCTTTGAACTGCTCATGACGCACCGCCATTTGCAGATCGAGAGTTTCCAATATTGGCACTTGTAACTCTAAGAATGCCGCGCGCACTTCCGACACATAAGTATTATCGGTAGGCGGCTCGGCCCCCACTACTGTATTGTAGTCCCATCCTGCCACGTCGAAGGGATTCGCAAACTCTTTCTCTTCCAGATCTCGCCACTGATAACCAAACGCTGTTTGAACAACGCCCGCCGGCAATTGAAATAGCTCACCTGTCAGCACTGTCTCGAAAATATTCAGGCTATCGCGATCGGAAACTCGGTTTTTATCCACCTCAAATAGCCATTCGGTGATGTCGACAGAGTTGCTTGTCACGCCGTCCACAAAGAAAGGCGAACGCGGGTCAGCTGAACCGAAGGGATTCCAATATTCGTTGCCATTGGGGCCACCCATTCCTGCAAGCCCTAACTGCAATTTGCCTAAATGGATGGAGTAGGAATCGTTCATCGCCTTGCTTTCTTGCTTAGAGTAATAGGAATAACCAGACCAAGTATCAGTCAAGTCATACTCAACACTCAGGCGAGCACGGTTTAGGGAATTATGAATTTCATAAGCACGAGAACCACCCGAGTCCTCGATGTAGCTAGGACGATGGGTATACACCTCTGTAAAGGGGCGCCAGTTCCAAGGGCTGACATCGACGCCGTAGGGGTTCGCTGGGTGATCTGCCCGCACCAACAGCACTTCTCGGTTATTACCACTGACCGCAGTGGTTGAGGTAGTTCAACCCAAGGCCATACGATAACTGTTATTCAATGTCGCGTTAAAGCGTAGCCAATCGGTCGCCTCAAAGTTCAAAGAGTTATACAAATTATACACTTTCTCTTCGGTCGAATAGGCAAACTGCTTTGTGTACTCAAAAAGACAGAGTGAACCGCGCCTCACCCCTGAAGGAATACTGTATTTGCCCTCTGCATGGCCAGGGTAACCTTCGTTGAAAGTCTCACAGGATGGGTCTGTCAAAACCGCGCCCGAAGGAGTGCCGCCGTGCTTTTCGTAGAGATGCAGCCCATCACGTGCATTATTAATTTGCCTATAAGTGCCTGGGTTTCCTGAAGATGACGAACCATTGTCCTTCGCCCACTCGCGCGGCCGCTCGTATTGCATCAATGGGGTTTTCTTTTGTACTTCAAAAGCACCTACATAGTGCAGGCCATTATCAAAGCCTTTACCCCACAGTGCAGAGGCAGAAATGCTCTCCATTCCCGGCTCATCGGTTACCTGATAATAAGAGCGCATTCGCAGGCCTTCAAAGGTCTTCATGGGAATGATATTGACCACCCCCGCCACAGCATCCGAACCGTATAGGGCGGACCCACCGTCTAGAACCAATTCTAGTCGGTCAATGGCAATTTCAGGCAAAGACGATGAGAGCGCAGGAGACAAAGTCCTCGTTCCATCGATCAAAGTCAGTGTGGAATTCTCACCAAGCCCGCGTAGGTTAAATGAGGCTCCGATAGCGTCTTGCGCACCATCTTGTGAAGACAAAACATTAGCGACCACATCGGTATTCTGTGTATACGTTAGGTCTCGAATATAGTTCGAAATGCTAGGAGCACCCGATTCGAATAGGTCAACCTGACTAACAGTATCTACAGGGGAGTTTTGTGCGAATGCACTGTTCCTGATATAGGAACCGGTTACTACGACTTCTTCTACGTCAGCATCTTCTTGCTGTGCAATTGTTGTTAATGGGAGTGCGAGTGATGTGAACAGACAGGTATGGATCAAATGGCGCAGCTTCCCGCGCCGATTAAAGTGAGGCATAGTTCTCTCCAGTGTGCTGCTACTTACGAAAATTTTATTTTTATTCAATCAATAAGCATTGCGACAACAAGGAATACATCCTCAAACAATTATGCAATTTGTCTAAGTCGAAACGACTCCCCCCACAGGTTGCGACAAATTGTTACTCTTCCTTCACAGCTGCAGTTTAAACAGTTTTTTTTGCGCGGAGCAAACCTTTTTTCTGTGATGATCGATCCATAAGATGAAATATTTTCAAGGCCTCTCAATATCCTACGTATTTACCACCAATTGCAACAATATGTTACAAAAAAGCTGCCGCAGTAGCGCTATCAAACAAGCTCTCACACTAACCGCTCCAGCTCATCGTTACTTGCAAAAGGATGCATTCCCCCCCATTGAACAGATAGACTACATGCAGTATTTGCAAGGAGCTCAACAGATCTCATGAGAACAACCATTATTGCGACCATTTTCGTCTTAGCAGCGTTGGCAGCGGCATTTCTACAGTTCTCAGCCGCATTACAACTGAAAACTGAGCTAGTCCAAAGTGAGGCAGAGCGAGCAACGCTTGCTGAGCAACTTACTCAAACTGAGGCACAATTAGCGCAAAATGAAGCCCATACAGCGCAAATACAAGAACAAGTTGCCAGTTTACAGGCTAATCTACAGAACTCTTCGCGCCAGTTGTTACTGCTTTCTGAGTCTTTGCAGGAAGCACGCGAGATGATTCAAGGTGAGCCTGCCGAACAAGCCACCGCGCAATAGCCGCGGCTCTTCTCGGGTCTTGTCTAGCTTGTATTGGACTTCTGCGTGGAATTCATTACATTAACTGTTGTCGAAAAAGGCGTGTAAGCCTTTGCTCATCAAATTGGAGACCACTATGTCATCGTCTTGCTTTATCAGACGCTACCAACACTTCGCCGCCATCGCCGTCACGACGCTTGCCGCTCTAGGCCTTAGCGCGTGTAGCCCTCAAGAGCAAACTGCCCCGTCGGAACCTGAAATGCGGGTACCCGAGCAGAGTGTCGATGTAGGCTATCGCCAGATTCATGCGCCTGATGCTGATGACCCGATGAGTGTCCATATCTATGAGCTCGACAATGGTTTGCAAGTCTATCTTACTGAAAACCATCAAGAACCACGCTTTTATGCAGAGATCGCCGTCAAAGCGGGCAGCAAAAATGACCCTGCCGATGCCACAGGCCTTGCTCATTATTTAGAACACCTTCTATTTAAGGGCAACCAAAACCTTGGCACCTTAGACTATGCCGCTGAAAAGCCCTATCTAGACCAGATCACCGCCTTGTACGAGCAACATTTCAACGAGACAGACCCTGATGTCCGTGCGCAAATTTATGCGCAAATCAACAGCGTTGCCCAAGAGGCATCGGCCTATGCAATCCCCAATGAGATCGACAAACTCTACAACAGCATGGGCGCGGGTGGGCTCAACGCGCACACCTCACATGAAGAGACTGTTTATAAGGTAGGCCTGCCATCCAATCGCTTGCAGCAATGGGCGGCCATCGAGTCCGACCGCTTCATCAACCCAGTTTTCCGCTTGTTCCATACTGAGCTAGAGACTGTGTATGAGGAGAAGAATCAAAGCGTCGATAACCGCGACAGAGTGTCTTACTACGCCATCAGCGAACTGCTTTATAAAAAACACCCCTATGGCCAGCAAACTACGATTGGTGACGCCGAGCACCTAAAAAACCCTTCTTTGGTGTATATCCAAAATTATTTCGACACTTATTATGTGCCCAATAATATGGCGATCTTTATCAGTGGCGATATCAACATTGATGAGACGATCGCCACGATCAGCGACGCCTTTGGCCAGTGGCAAGCCAAGCCGGTGCCAGAGGTTGGCCCGTGGATCGAAGACCCTATCAATGGAGTTGAGCGCATGACTGTGCGCTACCGAGGTGAGGAGGAAGTCGAGATTGCCTTCCGCACTGTTCCCAATGGTCACCCTGACAAAGAAGCCCTAATGCTGGTTGATATGATTTTGGACAACCGGACAGCGGGCTTGATCAACTTAAACCTGAACCAGGCGCAAGCGGTGCAAGCGGCTGGCTCCTCACCGGAGTTTCTCAATGACTATGGCTCGCAACGCCTTTGGGGGGTGCCAAAGCAAGGCCAAACCCTCGAAGAGGTTGAGCAGCTATTGTTAGATCAAATCGCCTTGGTCAAAGCCGGCGAGTTCGAAGACTGGATCATTCCGGCCATCGTCAATGATTTTAAGAAAACCGAAAAACAAGCACTAGAATCCAACACCGCCCGCGTAAGCAATATGCGTGCGGCCTTTATTCAAGAGGCCGATTGGGATGAATACGCCGCAGAGATCGAACGCCTAGAGCGCGTGAGCAAAGAAGATATCGTGCGCGTGGCCAATCAATACTTAGGCGATAACTATGTTGCCGTGCAGCGCATCGACGAACAGCAAGATATTCCCCATGTAGAGAAACCGCAGATTGATCCGGTCTCAATCGACCCGACACGTCAGTCGCAATTCGCAGCGGCTATTTTGGCAATGCCCTACGAAGAAATTGAACCGACCTATGTGCAAGCAGGTCAGGACTATCAGATCGTTGAATTCGCCCCAGGCGTGCCGTTGTATTACGCGCCAAACCCATTAAATGATTTGTTCTCGTTCTCAATCGGGATCGAAGTGGGTACAGAGGAGAATGACGCGCTAGGATTAGCGACCGCTTTACTCGACAAGTCCGGCGCTGGCGATCTAAGCGCCGAAGAGCTGCAAAAGCAATGGTATCGACTTGGCAGTGAGTTTGGCATTGGTGCAGGCGCAAACGAGTCGACTATTGCGATCTCTGGCCTAGATGAACAATTTGAGGCAACACTCGACCTAATGCTCGAACTGGTTCGCAACCCTGTCACTGACGAGGCGACTCTAGAAGAGCTCAAAGCCATCATCCTGAAGTCTCGTGAAGACCAGAAGCAAGACCCCCGCGCCATTAGCCAAGCCTTGTTCCTCTACAATCGCTATGGCGAAGACTCACCAATGCTCAAGTCCCTAAGTTCGCAGCAGATTCAAGCGGCGACAGTCGAAGAGCTGCAGGCGTTAATCGCCGGCTTACTGCAATACAAGCACACGCTCAGCTACACGGGCTCATTGCCATTAGACACGCTACTGGAGAAGCTGCGCGCCCACTACGAGGTGCCATCACAATTGCTCGACACCCCCGCGTACCGGTTCCGTACCGCACGCGAGGTCAGCAGTAACCAGATCTATGTTGTGAACCAAGAAACGGCGCAGGCACAAGTCCGTATTGAATTCCCTGACGGCACATACGATGAATCACTCGTCATCCCTGCATCGTTATACAACTCCTATTTCGGCACTAGCATGTCTAGCGTTGTGTTCCAGGAGCTGCGTGAAGCGCGTGCACTAGCCTACTCAGCACAAGCACAATATGCCCAAGGCGGACGCCTGGACGCAGAGAATCTTGGGCTTGGCGCTATCAGCTCACAGAACGATAAGACTGTCGATGCACTTGCGGCCTTCCTAGATTTATTTGAAAACATGCCAGTGTCTGGAGAACGTTTCGAAGAATCTAAGAGCGCTTTAGCCAATCGCTACCGTACCTCGACTGTCGGTTTCAGGCAGATTAACAACACAGCACGCAATTGGGAGCGACTAGGAATTAGCGACGACCCACGCGCGAGCCGATTCAACCAGCTACAAAGCGCTACTCTAGAAGATATGTTGGCTTTCCAACGCGATCATATTGCAGGGAAGGCGAAACTCATCTCCATTGTGGGCGACATGTCCCGCATTGATGAAGAAGCTTTGGCGGAATATGGTGAAGTGACTACCATCGATGTCGACGAGCTGTTTGTTCAATAAAAGGGTCACACCGTGTCCAGCGCCGTCATGAGTAACGCACTGCCAATCAAGGTGGAAAACCTGAGCAAACGCTTTGGTGAATTCGAGGTATTACGTGCGCTGAATCTCGAAGTTGTCGACGGCGCCATTCATGGTTTAGTAGGCCTGAATGGCGCTGGCAAAACGACAACACTGGAATGCCTACTGGGCATGCAGCAATTTAACGCCGGCGATGTGCGCTTACTCGGCTACCCTCCTAGCCAACTACATCGCAGCCAAGGCGGCGTGGTAAGCATCTTCGACAGCCCAAGTCTGCACCCACAATTAACAGTTCGCCAGGCACTAGAACATGCCCTTCTTCTTTGCGAAAAACCCGTGCGCACTCCTGCACAAGTTGAATCGCTTTTAGGCATTAGCCAATACAGCCAGTTCCGTGTCCGAACGCTCTCTTTAGGCAATCGACGGCGCACATCCATCGCGCAAGCGCTATTAGGCAGCCCACGTTTAGTCATTCTGGACGAGCCCTTTAATGGCTTAGACGCTGGCGGGGTTGAGGATGTCATGGCCCTGATTCGACAACTCAATCAAGAAGAAGGCACCGCATTTCTGCTCTCTAGCCACCAACTAGCCTATCTCGAGAAGATCTGCAGTCACCTCTCAATTCTTCACCAAGGTCAGATCGTCGTCAGCGATCGGGTCGAACAATTATTCAATCAGCAAAGTAGCCAACTGCAGATCCACTGTGATGACGTGGTACGCGCTTGCTCAATCGTCCAAGGCATCCCCGGCGTCACAATCCAAGACAATAGTGAACAAGGCGTGCTAACCCTTGAACTGCTGCAAGTGGACTCGGCTTATATCAATCAACAATTGGTTAGCAAAGGCATCATGGTCAAACAGTTGCTTTGGAAGCGCGCCTCCCTCAACAGCCTGTTTCACTCGATTACCGCGCGCGAGAACGATGAACAGGTGGCCTCATGAAAGGCTTTATCGCGGCGTTGAAGGCCGAAATCTACGTGACACTACGCAGTCAAAGTGCACGTATTATTTTGCTACTGCCTACGCTCATCATCTTAGTTCGAGCCATTGTCGTTAAACTATCTGAGTCTAGCCAACAGGCCCGCGATGCCCTGCTCGGCCAAGCGCAGATAGCTACAGAGGGCAGCAATGCTTGGGGGCAATTAGTCGACAGTTTCTCTGTTGGGCTGACCTTTCTTACGCTGTCGATGCTCGCCTACGCCGCATGGTCATTTGCCAATGATGCAGATACCGGTGTTATTCGCCACGCGCTTATAAGACGTGTAAGTCGCCCATGGTACGTCGTTGCCAAATTAGTAAACATTCACTTACTTGCGCTTTGCACGCTTGCACTTTTGAGCATCAGCATAGTCATCATTAGCGCTTTGCTATGGGATTTTGGGCCCGTAGTCGAGGACGGCTATGAACTGATTAGCAGTGCAGAGATTCAAGAGGAAGTCATGCTTGGCCTACGCTTGGCGATACTGCCATTGCCTGCCGCGCTAGCCTTTGGCCTACTAGTCTCTGTGCTGGCACAATCTGCGACCCAAGCGGTTACTAGCGCTTTAGGGCTCAGCTTGGCGTTCGATGTATTCAAAGGCGTGTTGGGTGAGCGCGCCTATTATGTCTATGCGAGCTTCCAACCTTCTCTCATCGACCAGTCTTATCTACAAGACGTCAGCAGGCTTGTACGAGGCTACTCGGATGTCATGATCGACACCCAAATGTTGCAATTAAATGAATGGGTGCCGATTCCGCAGATGGCACTGTTCGTGGTCATCGCATTACTAGTGGTGCAAAGGAAAAGTGTATGAGCATTCCCTTAATGCGCTGTATTTTGGCGCTCTCTCTTTGCACCACGCTTATGGCATGTGTCAGCCACGAACCACGCCAACTGGTGCCAAGTATCACTCTGTCGGGGGAGACTGTTAGCCTTAGCAGCGGTGAGGCCATCGGTGCGGGCCTGAACTTTGGGATGGAAACGGCGCTCAATGAAAGCGACTCTCTCAGCAATATCACCGTCCTGCCTGGCGTTCGCATCCGCAGCGTAACGCCAAACGGCGCGGCTGATTTAGCAGGACTGCGAGCCGGCGATGTGCTCTTAGAGATCGACGGGCAAGAGGTCAATCATCCCGATGCAATCGAGGCATTAGCACAGCAACTTGGTAGTGCCAGCAGCTTTGTGCTCCATGTGCGCCGCAACACTACGGTATTTGAAACAACCCTAAATGCACGCATGATCAATGATGAGCGCGCCGTGCCCGTTGAGTTGTATCGAGCCGACCCAATCGCCACCCGCGCAGGCTATACTACAGAAGTGTTTGAGACGCCCGAAGGTTCTCGCATCAGTGGCGCCCGCATCGTGAACTTTTTCCCGCAAAGCCCACTGCCCGCGCGCGAACTCGCTCTTGGCGACACCATCATTGCCTTGGACGGCCGCGCTGTTCAATCGGCACAAGACTTCATCACCCAGCTCAATACTCAATACCAACTTGGCGATACTGTCCGCCTTAGCATGGCCCGAGACAATATTAGTGAGCTAGAAACATTCGATGTAGAGCTAGCACTTTGGGACCCAGGCCGACGAATAAGCCGTGTCGCGCTGGGCCCGCTGCTGCAATACGAGTCCAGCCTTAACCCGGCCCAAACACGCTTTTCTATTCTCGACCTGTGGTTATTCTCTGTATTTTCTTACCAACAAGTAGAGGGTGAGAAAGAGTATAGCCTTCTTAGCTTATTCCGTTTTGCGACCGGTTATGGCGAACTATTAGAGGAATGAATCAGATCATGCATCGCTTCGTTCTATTTTCACTGTCGACCTTACTGCTCTCCTATGGCAGTAACGCTTTCGCACAGGCCAATTTTACTGCCACACAACTTAGTCTCGATGAGTGGCCAGAATCCCTGTATTTCGAAGACATGGATGGCGACTCACGCAAAGACTTAATTCTGCCGCGCTGGCAACAAAACACAGGGCGCGAGCTGCAAATTTATTTGCAACAAGCCAACGGCAGCTTTCCCGACCGGCCCTCTAGGCTCGTGGAGATCAAGCCAGAAATTATTGCGATCGCCTTTGCCGACCTTCGCCCTGAGCCAGGGCAAGAATTAATTTTAATCGCCGCCAACGCGGTGTTTAGCCTTTCGAGCGCGATTGCCAGTTACACCGACAACTTAAAACCCCTGTTCGAATGGGATCTAGTCGCGGCGGTGCCGGACCGACGAGATGTGCATGTATTCCCTGCCTTGACTGATTTTAATGGTGATGGCTTAGTGGATTTATTGCTACCAGGCATTAAAGACTATGGGTTGTTTCTAGGGGGTGATGATGAAAGCTTCTCACTAGCCTACCGATTCAATACCGTCAATGAAGACTTAGATCCATCAGAAGTTCCACTAGGAAGTGCTCGTTTTAACACTGACCTCTCTATCAACGAGCGCGACGGCATTGTATTACGGGTTAGCGCTCGCGGCCGTTCAGCCTTCGACGATTTTGTGAGTGACTGGACACACAATGAGCAGGAAGAGCTCCTGCGCTCAAGACAATGGCGCCCCTCTGCCGTCAGCCGCCACTTAAACGCCGACTCTCGCCCTGACCTTGTATTTATGAATATCGGCAATGATCTATACGGCCAAATCAATATCTTAGTGCAAGATAACGCCGGTGGGTTTGCGGCCCAACCGCAATGGCAAGGCCCAATCGACACTCGCGGGGATATTCGCCTGATGGATATCAATGGCGATGCGCAGATCGACGTCGTGCGCACACTCGACCGATCCAACGAGTGGGATGTGCAATTCTTTTTAAACAAAGGTGCCAGTTTTGATTTTCAAGCGCCTGATCAGGTCATGAAATTCTCAGGTTACGATTTGGACGTCTCTGTCGTCGACATAGAAAACAATGGTCGAAGGCAACTCAGTGTTAGCTACTACACGATCCCCGTGATCAACGCGGTGCGCAACGCGAGCATCGTGCGTTCGCAGTTATTGTTTCAGCAAGGCGGTAACGGTCAGGTGTTTAACTCTCGCCCCGACTTCAAACTCGATCAGAATTTTTCGGCAGACACCTTGCGCGGCCTTTCATCGCAGATGAACCTACAAGCCGATGTGGATAATGACGGCACCAATGACGCCGTTTATGTCACCGACGATGGGACCTTGGCCGCGAAGAGCATTGGCGCAGATCTACGCATAGCCGACACCCCGTTTTGGCAATATGTGCCAGAGCGCAGCATTATGAATTTTGGCGTTGAGGACATCAATGCAGACGGAGTAAGCGATTTTTTCCTTCGCCACTCCTCAGCATTGACAGTGTTGGTGTCACAGCCATGAAGCGATTTTCCCGCCATCTTACATTGAAAGTTGCTTCGCTATTTCTATTGGGCGCCTTGCCCGCGCAAGGGTTTAGCCAAACTAATAGCGAGAGTTTGGAAAACTACCAACGGCTCGATTTTGAATTACCTGCCGACATTGATCGGCTTCTCATCGTCGATGCGAATCAAGACGGGCTAGCCGATATTCTCAGTATTACCGAGACTGCTATCGGCCTGTACTTTCAAACAAGTGACACTGGTTTTGACTTCACACAAGCAAGCACCTCCGTCACTTTCCAAGGGCGCAATGTGGGCTGGGACCTGAGCGATAACTACGTCGACAGCGACGGTATTACCCGCTTTTCTTTGCTCGCGCTTATCGACGGCAATCGTGTCCTACAATGGCCCATCGTTGCCGGACAGTTCTCTGAGCCTATCGAGCTTTTAGATGGCCTGAATGGGTTCTCTGGGTCAGGCATCAACCGTCTGCGCTTCTCACAAGACCTAAACAACGACAACCGCGAAGATTTGATCATCCCCAATGCCGGCACGCTGCAGCTTTTTATCCGCAATGAGGACAATCAATATCAGTCCGCTATTAGCGTGCTGTCCGATATACGCAATTTCACAACACTCTTCATCCAAGACTCCTTAGAGCGAGATGTCGGACAAACTATTAGCATTCCCTCAATTGAACTGCGTGACGTCAATAACGATGGACGACCGGACCTAATCTCGGAAACAGACGAGCGCTTTGATGTGTCTCTGGCCAACGCTAGTGGCGATTATTTCCCACAGATGCCGACCTATTCCGTTGACCGCGTTGAGATCCGTGAACGCCTTGGCAACTTCGATTTCGACCAATTGGACTTCGCCAATCTCACCGGCATTCTCGCGCTAACCCATGAGGAACTCCTGCAAGACGTTGATGGTGACAATATCGACGACTTTATCTTGCGTGAGGGAGGCAAGGTCTCATTATTCGCAGGCACCGCAACAGGGATGGATTTCTCGCAACCCAAACAAGTGCTTCGTTCAGGGGGCAATGTACTGACTGTTTTCCTTCATGACGAAGACGGAGATGGGCGCAAAGATCTTTGGCTGTGGCGTGTCGAGCCAGTTTCAGTGGGTGACATTTTCCTTTGGCTCGCGATCTCTGGCAGCATCAATGTCGAAGCATTTGTATACCGCAATGAGGGAGAAACTTTTGCGCGGCGCCCTGCTCGACAACTTACAGTGGCGCTCAAATTCCCCTCAGCCGTTCGCATGCTTAGCTCGGTAATCGATATTCGTGAGCAAGCCGAAAATGTGCGTGAACAAGCCCATATCCCTACACTTGTGGCCAATATCAGTGGTATCGGCGATGCGCAAGATTTGCTCGTATTATTAGACCAACAAGTGCAAGTGTTTCATAACAGCATCACCCCCGAGCCTGCGCTGGCCGAAGATCGTTTCCTAGCTTCTTTGAACTACAGTCAAACCCGCGACGACTACGAGATCGACATTCGCCGCATCATTGACGAGTTTGAAATAGAGCTCAACAGCGAGCTTCGACAAGTGCAAGGGCGCAGTGCCGACCAAAGCTTAGATTTGGAGCACACCTTGCGCAATGGCGACCTAATGAGCGCGGCGCTCAATGCCGACGAGCTCGACGACTTGTTCATTTTCTACGAGCGTGGAGAAGACAGCATTACTGGCACATTGCTATTATCGAAACCATAGCTTGGCAGTGGGCTATTGAACGCACGTTTACACCGGAGCAACAATGAAAAGAATTCTCCTGGTTACCTTTGTTATTGCAGTCGTTTTAGTCAACCTACTGGCTTATTTGGTAGAGCGCTTTGCCGATGTCCCTATCGCTTTTATGTTTCGCTTTGCATTGATTGTCGGGATCATGTTCATTACCGGTATTTTTACGGGCGCTGCCGCTCTACTGGGCTTTTTCGAAACTGAAAAACCTAATAATGACCCAGATCAAACCACTTAGCGTTAGCAGTGTGCTCTCATAAGGATTTACAAGGATCATTTGGCTCATGAAGTGTTCGACCTATTTAGGCTTCGTCGTCGCATTGTGCACAAGCCTCAGCATACAAGCACAAAGCAACCCAATTAGCCGGACCCCCGAAGGCAGACCCGACTTCCAAGGAGTGTGGACAAACGCCACTCAGACTCCTTTAGAGAGACCAGAGGCTCTTGGCAACAAACGCGCCTACACCGCCGAAGAAGCTGCCCAGCGAGTCCTCGCTTCGCAAGAGCGTTTTGCTAGGGATTCAGCCCCTATTGACCCAGACCGACCGGCTCCTGAAAAAGGGGCTCCTATCGGGCTAGAGGCAGATTGGCGCTTTCCAAATAGTCACGTCATCACGGTAAACGGCGAGGCAAGAACCTCAATGATTATCGAGCCTGAGAATGGTCGCATTCCCCACGTCGACAACGAAGTAATGCAAGACTGGCGCTCTAAAATTCTCGCTCAAGACGGCGTGGATGAGTTTGACGGACCGGAAGTACGAACGGTGGGAGAGCGTTGTTTGCTTTCAGTGCTCTCCACTGCAGGTCCACCCATGGTTCCTATGATCTATAATAGTAATTATCAAATCGTGCAGACCGAAGATTATCTAATGATCATGACCGAGATGGTCAATGATGCGCGTATTATTCGTATCGATTCTGAGCCATTGCCGGAAGCAATGACTCGTTGGATGGGGGACTCTGTTGGCCACTGGGAGGGCGACACATTAGTGGTCAAAACGAATAAGATCCACCCTCAGCAAACCTTTCGCGGCTCAACACAAGCGCTGACTACCACCGAGTGGTTCAGCAAAGAATCTAACGCTCAAATCAATTATCGCGTCACTATCGATGACCCCGTCGCCTACACCCAGCCATGGACTGCGGAGATTCCATTGCGAGCCTTAGCGCAGGGCACTCGTTTATATGAATATGCCTGTCATGAAGGCAATATGTCGGTAATAGGCAGCCTAGGTGGGGCCAGGCGACAAGATCACGATGCTAGCTTGCAGGCACAGGAACAATCGATTATTGATCCTGCTCAGGCTCTTCCACTGGCGCAGTGATAGCCGTTTTTAAACGGCCCGATTGGCGCAAAGACTCGCGCAACACATATTCGATCTGCCCATTTAATGAGCGTAGATCGTCATCTGCCCAGCGTTGCATCGCTTCGATGACCGCCGGGCTTATGCGCAATGGATAGGCTTTTTTGCTACTCATCGAATATCCATGATCAATACAGGCTACCAGTATTCACTACAGGTTGGGTGGCTTTATCCGAGCAAAGGACCACAAGCAGGTTGCTAACCATTTGCGCTTTGCGCTCATTGTCTAATTCAACCACTTCTTTGGCTTGCAGTTTTGCTAATGCTAGCTCGACCATCCCAATTGCACCATCGACTAATCGTTCGCGGGCGGCAATGATGGCCCCTGCTTGTTGGCGTTGCAACATGGCACCGGCAATCTCTGGCGAATAGGCTAGATGACTAATTCGCGCGTCTTGCACGCTAATACCCGCCTGCTGCAGTCGCTCAGCCAACTGCTTCGCTAGATCGTGGGAAATTTCGTTGGCATGGCTACGCAGTGCCACTTGCTCTGTTTCACCCTGATCATAAGGGTAGCTGGTCGCCATACTGCGTAGAGCCGACTCGGCCTGAATATGCACAAAGCTTTCGTAATCATCGACATTGTAAACGGCCTCGGCTGAGTCGAGAACTTTCCACACGACGACGGCGGCGATCTCAATCGGGCTGCCTTCAAGCTCATTCACTTTAAGCTTACCCGACTCAAAATTGCGGATGCGCAATGACACCTTGCGAGCGCGATAAAAGGGGTTTTGAAAACGCAGGCCAGGCTCTTTCACCGTTCCAACATACTTGCCGAATAAGCTCAGTACGGCGGCCTGATTTGGCTCCACCATGATAAAGCCAGCGGTTGCGAAAGCACTAAGCAGTATCGTGAAGAAGGCCAGCACTAAGCCCGGAAAATAGCTTGATTCTGCAGCGATCAGGAATCCGAATGCCGCTAGGCCAGCAATCAGCACCAGTAGTAAGGCCATTGGGATACCAGGGATCGACGCTATTGTTTTTTCTTTCATTGGATAATCTCCAGATAATTGACACCTATAAGATATCATTTTGACATCTATTTGCAAGCGCATTACCAATCACAGCAAAACCCTAGGCGAAGCCTAGCTCTAGCGTTAAACTGCGTAATGTCGCAAGCCGTCTTTAGGAGTTTCATTGCATGCAGCCGTATTCAAGGCGCACCCGTTTGCTGTTAGCCGCCCTAGTAATGCTTTCTCTAAGCAAAATCGCCAATGCGCAAACAACCAACTTCCTCGATATAAGCCTTGCCGGTCAACACGACGACAATATTAGTCGCTCTTTTCTCAGCAGCGACCGGCGTAGCGATAATAGTGCGCATCTAGCACTCTCCGCTGGACGCCTATGGCAACTACCTAACCTAGACACCGTCACCCTTTTTGCCGAGCTTGGGACGCATCACTTTCGCACGCTCAAAGGTTTGAATAATAATTCACTCGCGCTTGGCGCAAGTTATCAACGCAAATTTGGCCTCGGCGCATTTGCGCCTACACTTAGTGCATCATTAAGCTGGACGCTTGAGGATAGCCGCACGCAGGTGCGCACCCGTGAGCTCAATACCTTCGAGATTAACTTTCGCAAAAGACTGAACAATGCATGGGATTTTTCGGCAGGGGTGAGTGGCGAGCAAAGCTATGGTAAATACGATGGTGCCAAGTACGCCAATATGTACAGCCCTCATAATGACATTTTCGATTTCACGCAGGCTTCGGCGTTCTCGCAAATTAGCTATACCCTCGCTAATTACTCCACCCTCAATGCGAGCTACAGCTATGTGGATGGGAATACCGTTTCTAGCGCTCTTGCCCCCAACCCGAGGCTACTGGCAATTGCACAAGCATTGACGATTGATGCCGCCTATCCAGCCCCCATAGGGCGCAATATCGTTTCCTATACCTTAGAAACAAAGGCCCATATTTGGACGGTAGATTGGAGTTATCCGCTAGGCAGAGATACATCGCTCACGGCAGCTTACAGCAGGCAGGACATCGCCGCCCGAGCGGGCGTCGATTATTCAAACGATCGCATCAGCCTGACCATAATGCATATTCTCAAATAGTCAGGCTGATGGCTTATGACTTACTCTTTAACGAATTTCATCGTCAAACGATCACTCTCACCAATCGCCAAGAATTTAGGACGATCCGCATCCGAAACACCGCTTAGATTTGGCGGCAAGTTCCAAACACCTCCTTCGTGATCTTTGCTGTCTTTGGGGTTGGCATTGACTTCCGACTTAGCCACTAAAGCAAACCCATGCTTGGTCATTAGGTCAATCAATTGCTGCTCATGGATATAGCCCGTCCCTGGTTGGAATGGCTCATCTGCATCACGGCGGTGGTCAACGATGCCCACAATGCCACCTTGTTTCAGTGCTGCATGCCATGCCATCACGATGTTGTCACCGCCAGCAGGAATCCAGTTATGCGCATTACGGAAATCCAATATCATATCGACGGTGCCTGGCTCGGCAATGACAGAGACGCGCTCTGACACTTGCTCACTCACTTGCACATCGCTATACACAGGGTTGCTTGCAAGAAACGCATCGTAATTCTTAACCGCATTGGCCATATAGGCCGCAGGAGGGTTGTCCGAACGATCATAGGTCGCGGCGATTAGCTTGCCTTCTTCTTTTAAGTAGGGGGCGAGAATTTCTGAGTACCAGCCAGTGCCTGGCCACATCTCAACGACTGTGAAATTCTTTTTAATCCCGAAGAAACTTAAGGTTTCTTGTGGGTGACGATACACATCACGCGCCTTATTGGCATCGGAACGGTTTGCGCCGTTAATCGCCATCATTAAATCGTGATCGTGTTGAGCAATGGCCGACGTGCCAACTGCGCAAAGGCAAAGTGACACAAGGGCAAGCAGTTTTTTCATGAGTACAGCTCCTGACTAGGGTTTTGTGAACTTAGCATGTGCCAAAAAGCTGGGAAGATTCTTGGCCACAACAATGTCTTGTAAAGCATTGGTATCATACCCCAGTATCTGATAAATACTGGCAGTAACTTATAAGACAGGCAAAAAGGGAAAACATGACGAAAATAAGGAAAAATAACCTAAGGACAGGTCTAGGGCTTTTAGTTGCACTTCTAATTGCGAGCCTAAGCCCGCTAGCCTTGGCTCACGATGTCTCCGAAGCTGCACGTGATCGTATGCAAAACGGTGGCATCTTAGACTATATTTGGACCGGCGCAGAGCATATGCTCACCGGCTATGATCACCTTCTATTCTTGCTAGGGGTCATGTTCTTCCTCAACAACTTCCGAGACATCCTGAAGTTCGTGACGGCGTTCACCGTAGGCCACACCATTACACTCGTCTTTGCGACATTCGCAGGCATTAGCGCCGATCACTACTTAATCGATGCCGTCATTGCAGTCACGGTCATGTACAAAGGTTTTGAGAACTTGGATGGTTTTCGGCGCTGGATCGGCACAGCCGCCCCTTCCCTTCTATTCATGGTCTTTGGTTTCGGATTGATTCATGGCTTTGGCTTATCTGCCCGCTTACAAGACTTAACCATGAGCGGCGAGCAAGGGCTTCTAGGTAAGATTTTATTCTTCAACTTAGGGGTGGAATTAGGCCAAATCGCCGCATTGCTTGTCATGGGTGTGGTAATTCGAGCTTGGCAAAAAACGATCGTATGGGAACCCATCACGCGCATCGTCAACGGCGCCTTAGTGTTTTTTGGTTTTTTACTGCTGTTGTTTCAATTACACGGATATTTGCACGAAAGTGGCCACGTTCATGGCCCTGCCGAAAGCAGCCCTGCCGCCGGAGTGATGCATAGCCACGATGGAGGAGAACCCCATGTTCACTAAACGTTTACTCCAGGCGTTAACTCTCGCTGCAGTATTATTTTCAAGCGCCAGCTTTGCGCAGACACCTCAGCTTGACCTGTTAGTCGATGGCAATTTAATCATTGGCATTGTGAATACGGCCAGCGGTGATGCGGCGAACGATGCCACAGTGACTGTGGAGAACACGACACAGGCTAACGATATAACGACTCTAATGACCGACACCGCCGGAGTCTTTACCCTAAGCGGCGCCTTCGAAACGGATTATCGCCTAACCGTTGCGGTTAACGGCCAGAGTGTAACGGGAACAGTTCGCACAGGTGAGGCACCACCGGAACCTTTCCAGTGGCCACCTATCTACATCACTCTCGCGCTATTGGGCTTATTGTCGTTAATACCTGCTCACTATCTGCGCCGTGAAGAGTTTCAAAGCTAGAGAGTGCTTTATGGCTGCCAAGCATAGCTGAACTTAGCGAACACCGTACGTGAGCTAGTCTCTATTGAGTTCAGGTCGTCATTCTGAAAGCCCGCATCAGAATAGCCGACAAAGAATAGTGTTTGCGCACTTAATTTATAGCTGTATAGCAGCTGTGTCGTTAACTCTCTTGCCAGCGCTTGCACAGGGCGGATATAGAGCGATTGCTCTCGCTCGGTGTCTGCGTATTGCAAAATTAAGCGCAGAAAACTACGTGTGCTAAATTGATACGTCGACTTGAGCTCGGTTAAATTGGCCGTGAATAATCGCCCCCCTTGCACATCGAAGGTTTGATACACATGCTCCAAGTCAAACTGTAAGTGACGCCCATATTGGAAATTAATCTCGGGCGTATAACGCTTAGACTTTCCTAAACGTGTGTTAGCAAAATCAACCACGTCTTCGACACGCACTTGCATACTTGCATAGATATTACTGCGCGGGCGCAATGACAATGACAGTTGATTAAATTGCTCATCGAAATAGCGGCCATTGAAGTAAGTCTCGCTGCCACCGAATAAACCGAACACCTTCGATTGCAAGGGGCCGTCCATCTCAAGGAATACTTCAAACTCTTCTTCGAGCTCTAAGCCCGATTGATCATGAGTATTATCCCAGTCCAAGGCGATACGAATGCGGTCAAAGAAACTTTCACCACCCCAGCGCCAGGTGTGCCCAACGCGCAGCGTATTGCGATCAAAGTCGACACGGTTAATAAAGCCCATGTCTGCACGAAAATCTTTGCCGTAACTAATATGCTCAGCCCACACATCCCAGCGTCGATCGTCATGGCGATATTCTAAGAATACGGTGTCGTCATCGAGGCTATCGTCTTGCCCGTAGCGCGTCTGAATGGCTGTGGGGTATTCAGATTGCGAGCGCAAATATTGGACATTGATCACATCGCTATCACTTAGACGCAGGCGACCATCGATGCCGGCAACCGTGTTGGAATAGTCCCCGCCTTCACGATGCGTCAGCACCGTTCCGAAACTAGAATTGTTTAACACATCTTGGCGATAGCGCAACACTGACACTTCGCTCTGGGTGTTCATCAGATTAGCGATAGTGGAGCCTTGACTATCGGGGATCAAAAAGCTAGTGGAGGTATCGTTGGCTTGCATCACACCATAGTTATGGTTGCCGCTCTTCCCGGTAAGCTTCAAGCCATAATCCGGATCTGCGATATTGCGTGTATGCACAATGTTTAAATTCGTATTGAAATAATCGGCGCCGTCCAGAAAAAAAGTACGCCTCTCTGGGAAATATAGAGAAAACGTGTTGTTAATATCGAGTTGAGCGCTGTCCGCCTCTACTTGCGAAAAGTCAGGGTTTAGCGTGGCGTTCAAATAGGTGTCTTGGTTAATTCCCCAGCGTAGGTCAACCCCAGCCTCCGTTTTATGTTCGGCGTCTCCCCATGAGTCCACAACAGGGTTCGGCCGCGAGCGTTGCACGCGCGAGGTTAGCGTCGGGATGACTTCAATATTGCGACTTGGTTGCACATCGGCAAAGCCACTGGCCTTCTGAAATTGGCACACGAAACAAGAGATATTGCGCTCGACATTGGAATCAGAGAGTCGATAACGACGATCGCGGGGATAGTCACGAATGAAACGCACTCCCCAAATTTTTTCTTCGGCACCACTGGGAAAACGTAATTGCTTGAGGGGTATCGCCATCTCAACCATATAGCCCGTTTCAGTGATCTGCCCCTCACTTTCCCAAAGCGCATTCCAAGAGTCATCCTCGCTATCATTGAGATCATCGGCGATCGCATCGTATTGCACCCCAAGCGGGCTCACTAAGAAATTAAACGAGCGCACACCATCGTTGAAGGTATCTAGTGCCACACCGACAAAATCGGTGCCACCGATCTGATCGCGATCACGATAGAACGCTCGTATCCGGCTGGGGTCTGGGTCTTCGGCGATAAAACTAATGTATAAATGCTCGCCATCTTCCATGATGAACGCTTCGGTTTGCACTGGCGCGGGAACCCCTTCCTCCGGATTAAACTGGGTATCGAGCATTACTTTCGTGGCTGTAGCCCATTCGCTGCGTTGCACGTCGCCATCAATGCGGGGCGAATTCGTTACTCGTGGAATATGAAAGGCTGGAGTATCCTGCGCACTTGCAAGCGGCGCACAACAAGTTGCAATAACGCTAGCAACCGCGAGTGCGTGTAAAAACTTCCGTGTTCTAAAAATCATCGCCAAAACCAACCTCTTTTATTCTTTTTGTCGCGTTTTTGAAAGGCACTGCGCGCTAAAGTCGCGCCTTAGAAAGAAAGCACCGTCTGCAAATAAAACAGTCGGCTCTTAGTGCTCGCCTGCCCAAATGAGAGCTTCTCTACGAATTGCGCCGAGCTTAACCACGTTAATCCAGCATCGAGCGCAAGATTGCCAGGGATAGCATTCCAACGAAGACGTGCTTCTAATTGTTGGCCAAGATCTTTCCCCGACATCCCCAGCCCGTCACGCCAGCCAGTGCTGCCCCAAGAATCTTTATTGCTTGCTAAATCATAGTCGCGCAGTGTCGCAATAAGGTTTAGTTGCGGGTATAAATTAAATGTGGCGCGCGCTCCGATGCTAGAAAGATTAGTTCGCCAGATTGGTCCGTAGATCGAGGTTTGACCAAAAATCGGCGCGACGTGCACCAAATAAGCTATCGAAACGATTATTCTCATTGTCAGCAGGACTGTCATCGCCTGAAGCATAGTCATATAACAATTGGACGCGTGGGCGCAGCACTGTATTGAAGGTATAGCCAATGTCTAGATGATAAAAAGCAGCGCGATGATCAAGATCGCGATTATCAATAGGATTAGAACTAACGCGGGACTCCCCTAGCTGCCAAGCAGTCTGCACTTCAAAATCCAGTTGCCCAGTGGCCGCAGGTTTTTGTATACGCGCACCGAAGGTGGTGAGATCAAGATCGGCATATTGCTCAGCGCCATCGTCCTGCTCTTTTAAATGGAAGACATAGAGTTCGCTACGCAGGCTAGGCAATAAATTTGGCAGGGTCGCGAATAGGCCAGAGAATCTAGCGCCTTTGCTCTCTTCATTCCATTCAATTTTATTGTCAATAATATCGGCACGATTATTAGGAAAGCGCAATACTGGCGCGTAATAGAATGCTTTAAATTGATCGCCGTTCGCGCGATCTAGGTCAAAAGCGACCCCCGTAAAACTATGCGGTTCGATAGAGATGCTGCGCGCCACTAAGCGTCGTGCCTCAAGATTGACCGTTTGACGCCCGACTCGCACTTGCAGATCGTCACTACCGGCAAAGGCATCGTCCCAGCGCCATGTCATATATAATTGTTGTAGGTCTAAAGCGCCCGATGTGCGGGAGTTGACAGGGGTGCCGTCATCGGCAAGGGCTTGGCGAGTATCGGCGATCTCGAAATTGAGTTGCAACGATTCATTGCGATACTCTCCGTCGGCCAAGAAGCGCGAGGTGAATAATTGGTCGGAGCTCCCATTATTGGCTTTGCGAAACTGGCCATCCAATAAATCGACTCGATTGAGTAGCGAAAACTTTAGCTCGAATGACTCACTTGGCTCTAGCAATCGATAGGGGGTGGCATTTTGTGCTTGCACGCTATTGCCTAACACTAGGCAGATCCCTAAAGCAGAAAAACCTGCTCCCTTCCTTGCATCAATCATAATAAATCGTCCCGTCAGCCTAAAAGTGGCGCCAACTTTAACGAGTTTACCGCTGCTAAGCAAAAACTAATCTAGCTCAAACCATCATGGGATACATCGACAATAATAAAAGTACCGCCATCAAGTAGTTGAAATACTGTAAGCGCCGCCCTATTTGCAGCCAGCCTTTAAGCGCTACCCCACCTATGTTCCAAGCAGAGATGAGTGGCAAGCCCATAAAGAAAAAGATGACGGCGATGACTGACACGTTCAAGAAAAATGACTCACGATGAGTAAAGGTTGCGATCACCGCGATCAACATCAGCCATGCCTTCGGATTGACCCATTGAAACAACGCAGCCTGCCAAAAGGTCAGTGGTTTTAATTCCTTTACAGTTTCCAATTTGGCAGGTTTTGGCCGCGCCAGCTGCACAGCCATATAGATGAGGAACAAACCGCCCATCACCTTTAATGCAATTGCAAGTGAAGGATAGGCTGCAAGCAATTGCCCTAAACCCAAGGCAATCGCAAACAACAAAACCTGACACCCTACGCTGATACCCAAAATATGCGGCACCGACCGACGAAACCCGAAGTTAGCACCGGCGCTAAGCAGCATAAGATTATTCGGGCCTGGCGTGCCGACCATTACAAAAACAAAAGCGATTAACGGTAAAATTTGTTCCGGGTTCATGATTATCTCCTTGAAGGAGCCGCAGTTTAGGCAGACAATAGCAAACGGTACAGTATCAATTTACTAAAATTGAAGCGGTACAGTTACGAGAAATGGACATCTGTATCGCTAGCATGCACCCTCTCTGTATCGCTCCTATCAAGCTACTAAGCGCTACCCTATGGGCGATACTAATCACCAACGCATTTTGAGACCAAGGCATGTTATATCAAGACTTAGCCGATCGCTTGCAAGGGCTAATAAAAGAACAAGTTTATCCCATCGGTTCCGCCTTACCGGGTGTGCGTCGCCTTAGCGAGCAGCACGGTGTCAGCGTCTCAACGGCAGTCAATGCCTGCCAAGAGTTGGAACGGCGCGGCATGCTAGAGGCAAAGCCACGCTCAGGATTTTTTGTTCTACAGCCACCGGTACTAAGAGAGACACCACGACTAAGTTTAGTGAGCCGAACACCACGGCCAGTGACAGGGCAAGAGCGGATGCTTCGGCTTGCCCAGGCTGCTAACAACCCCAACATCGTCAACCTCGGCGCGGCGGTTCCAAACCCCGATTTGATGCCTGTTGCGGGGATTGAGCGCGCCTACCGTACGGTGCTGCGCGAGCAACGTCGACGTTGTGTGGGCTATGAGTTTCCCCCTGGCGCCCCTGAGCTGCGCAATCAAATTGCCCAGCGCCTTGCTGCCTGCCAATGCAATATCACTGCTGACCAGATACTCATCACCAATAGTTGTCATGAATCCCTCAGCATCGCATTGAAGCTCATTACGAAGCCCGGCGATACCGTCGCGCTCGAGTCCCCTACTTATTATGGCTTGTTACAAGTCGTTGAGTCTTTGGGGCTCAAAGCACTAGAGATTCCCACCGACCCAGTCCAAGGTGTTTCCATTGAAGCATTAACACAGGCATTGGAGCGTTGGACAATTTCAGCCTGTGTGCTGATTCCTAATTTTTCCAACCCGCTTGGCGTGTGTTTATCCGATGAGCGTAAACAACAGTTGCTAGCCTTATTGCACAAACACAATGTGCCGTTGGTAGAAGATGATATTTATGGCGACCTGCCCTTCTCTGGCAAACGACCTAGGCCCATCAAAAGCTGGGATAAAGACGGGCTTGTGTATTATTGCTCGTCCTCATCAAAGACTTTATCGGCAGGCATGCGCGTAGGCTGGCTAGTGCCTGGCAAACACAATGCCCGCGCCGAAGCGCTGCAATATATGAATACCGTGGCTGTTGGCACGCCCTCACAGTTAGCGATGGCCCATTATTTACAACATGGCCGCTATGAGCGCTTTCTTAAACAAGTGCGCGGAGAACATGCTCGCGCCGTGGCGCGCATGACTGATCGAGTCACACAATTGTTTCCCGCCCAAACCCGCGTGAGCCGCCCAGAGGGTGGGTTCGTACTCTGGGTAGAATTGCCTGAGGATATCGATACCACCGCGCTAATGGAGCGGGCACTAGAGGTGGGTGTCAGTTTTGCACCAGGGTCTTTGTTCTCTGCCAGCGGCAAATACGGCAACTGCTTACGACTAAACTGCGCTGTACATTGGGACGCACGAGTAGAGCGGGCGCTAATTGCCTTGGCAAAACTGCTATAATCTTGCGCCATGACCAACACCCCACTAGCAATCCTTTATTCATTTCGTCGCTGCCCTTATGCCATAAGGGCGCGCTTGGCGATTGCCTATTCCAAACAACGCGTTGAATTGCGCGAGGTGGTTCTAAAAGATAAACCTGAAGCCATGCTGGCGATCAGCCCTAAAGGCACCGTCCCAGTTTTGCAATTAGCGGATTGTGTGATCGATGAGAGCCGCGACGTCATGCTATGGGCATTAGCAGAAAATGACCCCGATGCGATGCTTGCCGACGGCAAAATTCCGAGCGCAACCAGCAAACTATTCGATGAGAACGACAATGAATTCAAACACTGGCTCGATCGTTATAAATATGCCGATCGTTATCCAGAAGAGTCGGCAGAGGTTTACCGCGAACGCGGCGAGGGTTTTCTGCGCAAACTCGAACAGCGACTGAGCCTGACCCCCTATTTGTGCGGCCCACAGATCACTATTGCCGACTTAGGCATCATGCCTTTTGTGCGGCAATTTGCGATGGTGGATAAGGCTTGGTTTGACCAAGCCCCGTATCCGGCGCTTAGAAGGTGGCTCTATGGGTGGCTAGAAGCGCCCAAGTTTAAAGCCGTCATGCAGAAATACGCGCAGTGGCAACCAGACAACGAACGTGTATTTCTGCAAGTGCCATAATAAGAATTACTGATGCTAAGCTAACGGCATTGAATCAACAGCAGGGAGAAACATTCGCATGGACCCCATTAATTGGAACGATTTTCAGAAAGTGCAGCTTTGTGTCGGCACCATCATCGCTGTCGATGAATTCCCCGAGGCACGCAAACCCGCGTTCAAATTGACTGTAGATTTTGGTGAGACGATAGGTGTGCGGCGTTCCAGCGCGCAAATCACAGAAGCCTATAACGAGAAAACTCTGGTCGGCCGACAGGTTCTTGCTGTTGTCAATTTTCCTCCCAAGCAAATTGGCCCCTTTATGTCTGAGTGCTTGGTGACTGGCTTTCATCGTGAAGATGGCGCCGTTGTGCTGGCCGTCCCAGATTCCCAAGTGCCAAACGGGACGCGTTTGGCGTGAGTGACAGATAAAGTTTCTGCCGACCTACCCTTTCGGTGCGTTTCCTCCTACACTCCGTGTCATATTAAGTAGTCTCAAGCCCGCTATACCGAACTCGTTCCATCAGGAGAACAAGAATAATGTGTGACAACCATAGTGAAGAAGAAAACGCCCATATGCTCAAGATGAGCAAAATCAGCCGCCGACAGTTCGCCAAACTTGGCGTAACGGCGGCAATCGCGGCTTTATTGCCACCGCTGGCAAATGCACAAGATGTCATGGAAATGGAAGTCACCATTGAAACTCCCGATGGCATCTCGGACTGCTACTTCGTCCATCCTAGCAGTGGCAAACACCCCGCGGTATTGATGTGGCCTGACATCCTCGGTTTGCGACCAGCCTCACGCGCCATGGGAAAGCGCTTGGCACAAGCCGGTTACTCGGTATTAGTGGTTAACCCTTTTTATCGCATTCAACAAGCCCCCGTGATTCCCGATGGCGCCTCTTTCGCTGACCCTGAGATTGCCGCCATTGTTCGGCCAATGATGGCATCACTATCAGAAAACTCTGATGTGACCGATGCACGCGCCTACTTGGCGTGGATCGATCAACAGATGGCTGTGGACACTAGCCGTAAGATCGGCACCATTGGCCATTGCATGGGCGGCCCACAAGTGCTGCGAACGGTGGCGAACTTTCCAGAAAGAGTTGGCGCTGGCGCAACCTTCCACGGCGTAAATCTTGCCACTGGCAACCCTGATAGCCCGCATCTTGGCATTCCCAATATGGACGCCCACATGCTAATCGCTATTGCCGAAAACGACGATGCCCGTGACTTAGAAGTGAAGACCACATTGCGTAACGCCTTTGCTGCCGCCAATGTGCCAGCGGAGATTGAAGTGTATGCAGGTTCTTTGCACGGTTGGACGATGCCCGACTTTCCAGTCTATGACCAGGCGCTTGCTGAACGCGCTTGGAGCCGCTTACTAGCGACTTACGAAACTGCGCTGGGGTAAACGACGCCTAGCCGCGTCTTAATAATCAATCAGGAGATCGAAGCGATGTGTGACAACCATACTGTCGAAGAAAACGAGGCCTATCTTGCTTTGGCCAAGAAAATGAATCGGCGCGATTTTGGCAAACTAGGGGCCAGTGCCGCCCTGATGATGATGCTTCCTGCCGTATCCAATGCCCAAGATGTAATGGAAATGGATGTTGATATTCAGACGCCGGACGGGGTTGCAGATTGTTATTTTGTCCACCCCACCACCGGAACACACGCGGCGGTGATTATTTGGCCCGACATTCTCGGCTTACGCCCTGCCTTTCGAGCGATGGGCAAACGCCTTGCGCAATCGGGGTACTCGGTACTGGTCGTAAACCCTTTCTATCGAAGCGCCAAATCTCCCGTAGTGGGCCCTGGCGCTAGTTTTCAAGACCCTGCGGTTGCCGCCATCGTAAGACCAATGGCCGGGCAATTGAATGCCACGACGCATATTTCCGATGCCCGCGCATTTATCAACTGGGTAGACCAACAAGACTCCGTAGATACCAGCCGTAAGATAGGCACAACGGGCTATTGCATGGGCGGCCCAATCGTTATGCGAACGGTAGCCAATTTCCCAGAGCGTGTCGGCGCCGGCGGCTCATTTCACGGTGGCGGCTTGAACACCCAAAACCCTGATAGCCCGCACTTAGGTATTCCAAACATGGATGGGCGCATGTTGATCGCCATCGCCCAGAACGATGACCAACGTGACCCAGAGTCTAAGAATGTACTTCGCGCAGCTTTTGCCGCTGCTGATGTGCCTGCTGAAATTGAAGTCTATGAAGGGGCCATGCATGGTTGGTGCGTGCCAGATTCGGCGGTGTATAACGAGGCACAGGCAGAGCGTGCTTGGTCTCGCCTTTTAGCCACATTTGAAACAGCGCTAGCTTAGCCGCTTTGCTTTAGGAGCGCTGCCAACTGACAGTGCTCCTAAGCGATTCAAGTTATACCCCTATTGTGCAAACGCAGCTCTGGGTATTTTACCACTTGTTTTAATTCTTTAATTTGCTCGAGAAAGCGTTGGCAATCACTAAAGTCTAACGCGCATAATTGCTCTCGATCATAGAGCCACCATTGGCTTTGCAATAGCGCCTCTCTCGTGGCCTCATCAAATCGATAGCGAATTGCTTTGGCAGGGTTACCGCCAACGATCTGATAGGGCTCGACGTTTTTCGTAACTACCGCGTTGCGCGCAATTATGGCGCCATGTCCCACTTTTACCCCAGCCATCACCACAGCACCATGACCGATCCACACATCATGACCAATGCTTGTCAGGTGCAACTCTGGCTTATACTGGTGACTTACGCTGAGGCTAGTAGAGACCCAATCCACTGGATGATTTCGAGGTGTTTCGCCTAGCGTGACATCGCGACCAATGCTGCAAAAACGCCCTATCTCGTCAACATGAAGAATGCGGCTATTTGAGCGCACATAACTATACGCCCCCATTTTGAGAGGGGTCTGCGCATCGGCTAACTCAACATGGACATAACGCAGCTTCGCGTGGGCTTCGAAGACAATGCAAGATTGATAAGAGATACGCTCCATGCCTTTGATAACCACATGGCATCGGTTTGCTTTGCGCTGCGCGAAAAAATAGCGAATACGGTTAATCAATGAAAATCCTTGTTTTACTCTGCTTTTCTAGGGGAACATCCCGAATGTATAAAGTCGTAATTGGGGCCATTATAACCAAGTGTGTAATGAATGAATTCCACTTCCTTAGTTTTCACAAAAAATCGTCTTATTAGGCGTTTTGCGCTTATGATGCCTCTCTATGCTTAATGTACTCTGGCTCAGTTTCTTTTTTCTTGCCTTCATAGCCGCGCTCTGGCAATGGTTGTCAGGCAGCAATCCCGAAGTGTTTAGCGATCTGATCTCCGCCAGTTTTGATATGGCCAATCTTGCTGTGGAAATTGCCATTGGCCTGATCGGCGTTATGGCATTGTGGCTCGGGCTTTTTCGCATCGCTGAAAGCGGAGGGCTTATTGCCTTTATCGCCAAAGGCATGGCGCCGCTATTTCGCCGACTGATGCCCGAGGTGCCTAGCCAACACCCCGCGCTAGGCTCAGTCACTATGAACTTGGCCGCCAACTTCCTTGGGCTAGACAATGCGGCAACCCCGATGGGCTTAAAGGCGATGAATGACCTGCAAAGCCTTAACCCCGACAAAGACACTGCCACGAATGCCCAAATATTGTTTTTAGTCTTAAATACCTCCTCAGTAACACTGCTGCCGGTCACGATATTTCTCTATCGCGCACAGCAAGGCGCCGCAGAGCCTGCCGCCGTATTCCTGCCCATTTTAATGGCGACGAGTGCATCGACTCTGGTAGGCGTGCTGACGGTTGCCTGGGTGCAAAAACTCAAACTTGGCGATCCGGTGCTGTTAGCTTGGTTTGCAGGCTTTGCCACCATGCTTGCCGCCGCGTTAAGTTGGATCGTGAGCCAGCCAGCAGAACTGCTTGCCCTGCGCTCTGCCCTTATCGGCAACCTACTGTTGTTTAGCATTATTGTGTTGTTCTTGCTCGCTGGAGTGCAACGCAAACTAGATTGTTACTCGCTATTCGTTGAAGGGGCTAAAGAAAGTTTTAATGTCGCCATTAAAATCATTCCCTTTTTGCTCGCCATGCTCGTCGGCATTGGTGTATTTCGCGCCAGTGGCTGTCTGGATATTCTGCTGAACGCAATCCGCGCTGGCGTCAGCGCCTTAGGGTTCAATACCGAGTTTGTTGAAGCTTTGCCCACCGCCTTTATGAAACCTTTGAGCGGCAGCGGTGCTCGGGCGATGATGTTAGAGACCATGAACACCTATGGGGTCGACTCATTCCCTGGCCGTGTTGCCGCCACTTTACAAGGCAGCACAGAAACAACTTTCTATGTGTTAGCAGTCTATTTTGGTAGCGTTGGCATCCGCAAAACCCGTCATGCAATCGCCTGCGGACTCGCCGCCGACTTCGCAGGAATCGTGACCGCGATCTTTGCCTGCTACTGGTTCTTCGCCTAGTGAAAAACCTAGTCGAGCAATGGCGCTGAATTTGTGCTTTTATAGAAAGTATGTTTTCATCGAGCGCCCCGCAAGGGCATGGATTGCACCTTCTTGCGCGCGACTAAGACTTTCAGAATCTTGCTTTGTTTAGACGATTCAAACCAAAAAGAAAAATGCATTATGTCCAAATTGATACTGATAAAAAGCAATCCCACACCCCCCGTTTTCTCGCTTGTTACGATGCGCCGCTGTGCTATGGCACTGGTCTGCCTTTGCCTGCTCGCCGCCTGTTCCGACGAGCTCAATACCAATCGCCCCTATATCCTCACCACGGCGACGGTAGGAGGCGCTTACTACCCTATTGGGGTCGCCATGGCGACCATCTCTAAATCGCAGCTACAGCCTGAGCACAATATCTCACTATCGGCAATCAGCTCAGCAGGCTCGCTCGAGAACGTGAAATTACTGCGCGACAATGAAGCTCAATTTGCGATCCTGCAAGGCATATTCGCGGCTTGGGCATGGGAAGGCGACGGCCCTATTCGTAATCCGCAAACGGGCATGCGCAGCGTCAGTGCGCTGTGGTTTAACGTTGAGCATTTCGTGCTGCTTAGCTCCTTAGTGCGCGACGGCACGCTCAGCGATTTCGGCTATTTGGACGGCGAACGCGTGGTGCTAGGCGCTCGTAACTCCGGCGCTGAGCAATCAGGCCGCTTTATTCTCGAAACGCTTGGTATCGACTACGAAGAAGGCATGAACCTGGCCTACATGGGCTATGAAAGCTCGGCCAGTGCTCTCCAAGATGGCAATGTCGTGGGCATCAATGTCCCAGCAGGGGCACCGACAAGCGCCATTACTCAGGCGTTCGCACAGATGGGCGAGCGCATCACTCTTCTGACATTCTCGCAACAGGAGTTAGACGCTCTTAACGCGCGCCATAATATTTGGGATTGGTATGACTTCCCAGCCGGCACCTACCCGAATCTTGATTTCGACACCCGCTCCATCGCCTCACCAAACGTCTTAGTCGTGCGCTCAGACATTCCTGAGGAAGCCGTGTACCGCATCACTAAAATGATTTGGGAAAATCTAGGGACGCTGCAAGACATTCATGCCGCGACTAAAGATATGCAATTAGAATTGGCACTGCGGGGGTTAAAAGCACCGCTGCACCCTGGGGCGTTGCGCTATTATCGAGAGATTGGCCTCGAAATCCCTCCCCATCTGATATTGGAATAAACCATGACCATGAACTCCCCAATGCTTCGGTGGGCAGCGTTTTTCTTCGCCATCTTTCACGTTTACACGAATCTTTTCGCGGCACTTTCAGAACTATGGTTTGCCGCTATTCACTTTGGTGGTTTCTGCGCCCTGTGCGCCTTCAGCGCCAATGAGCGCCTCTGCCCAGACGACGCAGGCCGCAAATTCAAATACAGCCTTAATATTTTCTTAGCCCTGCTCGGGCTTGCCATCCCCGTGTATCTAATGTTGTTCGAAAACGCATTGTATGCGCGCGAAGCAGAGTTTATCTTCAGCGATTATGTCGTCTCAGCAATTGCCGTGCTTTTAGCGATTGAGTTCACAAGACGCACAACCGGTTGGTTTACTCCTGTACTAATCACTATTGCTCTTGCCTATATTTTATTCCTCGGCCGCTATATTAGCGGTGTATTCTCTTTCCCCGGGCTCAGCGTAGAGACTGTGCTATATCGAAGCTTTTTCAGCTCCGAAGGGATGTTTGGCAACACCGCCAATATCTCGGCGACCTATGTGTTTATGTTCATCTTGTTCGGGGCATTCTTGCTAAAGTCTGGTGCGGGCGAGTTCATCGTCAAATTGGCACGCTGCCTAGCGGGTCGTTTCATCGGCGGTGCAGGAATGGTCGCCGTGGTGGGCTCCGGGCTGATGGGTTCAGTCTCTGGCTCTGCCGTCGCCAATACCGTCTCTACCGGCGTGATCACCATCCCCATGATGAAGCGCTCTGGGTTCCCTGCGCAATTTGCCGCGGGGGTCGAATCCGCTGCCTCTACAGGCGGTGCCTTAATGCCACCCATCATGGGGGCTGGCGCATTTGTCATGGCCGGATATACACAGTTGCCCTATACACAAATCATTGCCGTCTCCATCCTGCCGGCAATGTTGTACTTCTTAACAGTGGCCTTTTTCGTGCGCATCGAAGCGAAGCGTCTCGGCTTATTACCCGACACGATAGAGCAAACACAAAGCGTCAAAACTGTCCTCAAGGAAGGCTGGCATTTCATCATCCCTTTAGCAGTCTTAGTCGGTAGTTTGTTAATCGGCTATACCGCACTGCTTGCCGCGGTGTTCGCAATTGCCGCCACCATTGCCGCTTCTTGGATTTCGCCAAAACCCATGTCTCTGCAAGATTGTTTCGATGCCACTGTCGATGGCGTTCGCAATATGACCGCAACGGCACTTCTCCTAGTCGCCGTAGGCCTTGTCATCAACGTCGTCACGACTACCGGTGTCGGCAATGCCTTTTCATTGATGATTGTGGAGTGGGCACAAGGCAATCTGTTGATCACCATTGCCTTGGTGGCACTTGCCTCGTTGATCCTCGGCATGGGCCTTCCCGTCACCGCATCTTACATCGTACTCGCAACGCTTTCGGCGCCAGTGATCTATGACTTGATCGCTCATGACTACTTGCTGCAGGCACTGCAGGCTACAGACCTGCCAACGTCTGTCCGGGCGACTCTGGGCTTATTTGGCGGGGACCCTGTGGTAGCGCTTCGAGAGATGCCATTGGAAATGCGGCAAATCTTACGCACCGAGTTACTAGACCCTGCCGTGCTTGGCGGCATGTTATTGAGTGCGCATCTGATCATCTTCTGGCTCTCTCAAGACAGCAACATCACCCCGCCCGTGTGCTTGGCGGCCTTCGCAGCTGCGGGCATAGCAGGCACCAAGCCGATGGCAACGGGGCTTACTTCTTGGAAACTTGCCAAAGGTTTGTATTTGATCCCCGTATTGTTTGCTTATTCGCCGCTGATCTCCGGCACTTGGCCAGAAAGACTCAGTGTCTTTGCTTGGTCATGCTTAGGGCTTTATGCTCTCGCTGGGCTATTGCAATGGCGCCTAGACAAGCCATTAAACCCGCTCAGTGCCGCAATGCTCGTCGTGGCAGCGGGGTTGTTGATGTGGGCACCACTATCTACCCCTTATCATATCGTTGGCGCTGGGTTACTCTTTGCCGTGATGTTCTGGCAAAAACGCACACTTGCCTTAAGCTAAGTCAATTTGAGCGCTTACCCCCATGTTTTCAGAAAAAGAGTTAAACCTAGACGAAACAGAACTGCGCGAGCAAGTGGCGATGCTCAGCGAGTCCGAGCAAGCGGCCTATCACCTGTGTGAAAGCGCAGGCGTCAAACGCGCTAGCGTTTATGCCTCTCTCAATTGTTTGTTTTTTCTAGGGGCACAGCACTTTTACCTGAAGCGTTGGCTACGAGGGGCCATCGCCCTGCTACTTGGTGTCAGCGCCTTATCATTAATCAGCAGTGGGCAAATCCTCTATGGCAGTGTCATACTGCTAGCGATGGCGATTGTGGAGATTCCACAGCTTCTTAATTACGAGCATTTGGTGCACGCCCACAATAACAACATCATGCGTCATTGCTTAGCGCAGGTCAGAAAATCCCCTCGTTATGACTAACGAGCCCATGCTAGGATGCCCCGCCTAAACCCGTTGCATACGATGCTTCTCTCGCACCTAAATCGACTAATGCTGTAAAGCTAAAGCAGGACAAAATATTGTGGCAATGACCTTGGTATTGTTTGTAGCAGGCCTTTTGATTCTAGTGGGAGGCGCCGAAAGCTTAGTCCGCGGCAGTTCGGCGCTAGCACTGCGTCTTGGCATTACCCCATTAGTGATCGGCCTGACGATTGTGGCATTCGGCACCAGCAGCCCAGAGCTTGCAGTGAGCATCGAATCAGCCCTCAGTGGCAGTAGCTCCATCGCCCTAGGCAATGTGATTGGCTCCAATATTGCCAACATCGGTTTGATTCTGGGCATCACGGCAATGATACAGCCCATGTCAGTGCAACCCTCTTTGTTGAAAGAACAAATCCCTTTGATGATCCTCATCTCTTTTGTCATTTGGTATATGGCCTCTGACGGGGTTATTAGCCTGTGGGATGGATTACTACTGGTCAGCGCACTGATTGGCTTTCTCGTTCACAGTTATCGTAGCTCTAATGAAGACGATGAAGAGCCGCTGCCTTGCGACTCGGCCGCACTTCAAAACCGCACTTGGTTTTGCGTTTTATTAATAGTGGCAGGGCTTGCAGGCCTTGTCGGCGGAGGCATGTTATTCGTCGATAGCGCCGTTGAAATAGCGAGAATTTTTGCAGTGGATGAGGCGATCATCGGCCTGACCATCGTCGCGATTGGCACGAGCATGCCGGAGTTGGCCACATCCGCAGTGGCCGCGTTGCGCAAAGAATCCGATATCGCGATTGGCAATATTGTCGGCTCCAATATATTTAATATCCTAGCCATTTTGGGGATCGCCTCTATGATCAGCCCGCTATCTGGCTTAGGCTTGAACACAGCGGACTACCTCGTCATGATCGGTTTTGCGATAATTTTGCTGCCGATGGCTTGGAGTGGCAAAACCTTGAGTCGCCCAGAAGGCACTGTGCTTCTGCTAGGATATCTCAGCTATATGGCCTATATATGGCCTTAGGCAGCCATTTGCAGTCCGATTCGTTGTAAGTGACCAGCCTTGCGTACGGTCTCTTTAATGCCTAAGCAAACCAAGGGGCGTCAATGTCAGTGAGTACTAACAGCGCAAGTTCAGCAGCACCCGAAACGTCGCGCGCCACAGGCAGCAAACCGCCGCTTCTTCTCGCCCTGCAAAAATCCTTTCAGTTGGTGCGCGAGCGCTTTCCTCTGACCAGCCAGGGCATTGCCGTCTTGTTGATCGCAATCCTCGCCCTGCAGCGCTTTGCTTATGGACGCATGGATTTGGTCGTCTTTGCGTTGGCGGTCTGCGCCCTAGCTATTGTCTGCTTCTCAACGGTTATCGTCTTACTTGGCGGCTTAATCCTGCGCCACCAGATTCGACACCAGCTTGAGATGGAGGCCTTACTAAGTCGCCGCACACCACGTATTAAAGTAGAGGCTGGTTACCCAAACGAGACCGGCTTTCGTTTATCAACAATGCCCTGGCTTCCTTTGATCGGCGTAAGTTGGGAGGTGGTTTATCCCGATGCTATCAGTTCACGCAACCGACTCTCTGAGGACGAAAGCCACTGGGAAGAAGAGATCCTGCCCAACAAACGCTGCCACACCAAAGAGATTACGCGTCGCTTTACTGTTCGTGATGTCCTCGGCTTTAGTCGTTTCTCTTGGCGATTCTCGCAAGAGGGTGAGCTTTTAGCGCTGCCGCAGGCTGGTAACATCAAATCGCTCCCTCTTCTGCGCTCCCTAACCGCCGAAGATGGCATTCCCGACCCTGGTGGCAACCCAGAGGGCGACCGCATGGAGATTCGCCCCTACGTCCCAGGCGACTCAGTGCGCAATATTATGTGGAAGGTTTATGCGCGCAATCGATTACTAAATGTGCGCCTTGCCGAACGCAGTGTTTTCCATAGCAGCAGAACCCTTGCCTATATGCTCTCAAGCGATCATGACGAAGCGGCCGCCGCAGTCGCACGCGTCGCCGTTGAATCCGGCGCGTTAGGAGAAGACTGGCTAATGGGTGCTGATGGCAGCTCGCAAAGCACGCAAGCGATTGACGAAGCGTTGGAGCTTATCGCTGGTTCACGTGCTCTCGCCCAGCCCCTTGCTTACGGCCTCGATAACTTCCTCAGCCTGCATGCCGGGCAAAACAGTGTGCATTGCATCATCTTTGCCGGTGCCCATATGTCGCCCAATTTAGAGCGCTTAAGACAGACGATCAGTCGCTTCAATGTGCGCTTCTCGGTGGTATTAGCCACCGATGGGTTAGTCTCCGAAACCCCAGTGAGCTCATGGAGGCGGATGCTCTTTCGAGCAGACAAATCGGATATATCACCGCAAGAGAGCACGCAAGTAGCGCAATTGAGCAGTTTATTGACGCAAATCGGTCAACTTGTAGAATCAACTCTTGTCGTTGACCGGCAAACAGGTCAAAGCTTCGATAAGCGTTTAAACCGTATTTAAGAGACGCCCTATCGCTGTCTCTACGCAAATCCCTAGCAAAAGCAGTATGATGGGCCAGTGATGACCAGCAAACAGACAACAAACAGCAATCTCCTTCCTTCTAGTCTTCGGGCGTTTATTATCGCCTCGAGTTATTGGGTCTTGAGTATTTCTTTGACCACAGAAAGTGGTTCGATCGCAGCGTTTATTGGCTGCACCCTTAGTTGTCTATTAATCGATAGTTTCATCGATCGCCCGCCACTCAAACAGCTGCGATTAAGCATCATTGCCTTAGCGGCTCTATTATTACTCCTAGTGGGTATGGGCCTGAGCGCTGTGCTGACCTCCAGTACATGGTTGGCCAACTTATTCTCCCCGATGGGCGCTTATGAAACCGGCGAAGTATTGCAATGGCTTACCTTTAGCGCAGGCCTTAGTGCCATCTTGCGCAGCATTGCCCAGCGCGCTGATTTTGGCCGTGTTCTCGAGATCCTGTTCGTTGCGACTGCCTTTGTGATTACCCTGGCTGCCCATCGACAAGGGATGATCCATCGCCCCTTCTTTATCGGTGATTTCGCCCTGACCCGCGGCATCGACCCTAGCTCCATTCTTATGGCATTTGGTTGTGGTGCTGTGCTCTCACTTGCAGCCTTGTTGATGATCGAGCAAAACCATCGCCGCCTGCCCTATCATTTCACCGTACTGGGTATCTTGTGTTTTTCTCTGCTGATTTATGTGCAGTTTTTCGGCATGCCCACACCGCGGATGACCGATGATCTTGGCTTAACCGGAGCCGCTCGTGCCGAAGGCAGCACGCAAGATGAAAACCCATTTCGTGACGGCGAAAATGACACTAGCGACAAGCAAGCCCCCGTGGCCATCGTGTTGTTCCGCGACGATTATGAACCCACCGGTGGCGCCTATTATTTCCGCGAATCGGCGTACTCGCAGTTCAATGGCACGATGCTCAGCTTTCCGAACCGAGAGGACCTTGACGAAGATCTTATCGATTTTTTCACGCCAACCCGCGTTGAGATTAACGAACCACTGCCTTCCCCGCAGTTACGCAAAACTGTGCGCACGACTATTGGCTTGTTAGCGCCACACCGCACCCCGTTTGGTCTAGACACTCCCATCGCCTATGCCAACACTCCCAACCCCAATAATTTGCGTTTCAAACAAACTTACGATGCTTACTCTATGGTGCCAGAGTACGATTTTTCGAACTTGATTGGGCGTGAAGCAGGGGATTCGGATTGGACAGAAGCACAGCGCCAAGCCTATTTAGAAATGCCTGCTGACCCACGCTACCAACAACTTGCGCAAACCATCATTGCTGATTTACGCCCTGAGTTTGCCGATGATCCCTATGCCAAAGCATTAGCGATTAAAGATTATATGGATCGCAACGGTATCTATAGCCTGAAGAACGAACACGCCTATGCTGAAGACCCAGCGGCTTCGTTCCTGTTTGGCGATTTCACCGGTTATTGCATGCACTTTGCTTTTGCTTCTACCTATCTTTATCGCAGTATTGGCATCCCCGCTCGTGTGGGCATAGGGTATTCGGTACCTGCTAGCAATCGTGCCGGTGGCTCGTCTTTGCTGATTCAAGCCATTAACGGGCACGCATGGCCAGAGGTGTATCTAGACGGTATTGGTTGGGTAATTGTTGACCCCGCCCCGTCGCGCACCCTGGTCGATATGTCGGTGGACCCACAAAACAGCCTGCAACAACTTTTAGGCGATATGCTGCGCGATGAAGCCTCTTTCGACGAGTTCATTAGTGCCCAAGAAGGCGCGGGCTTTCCCCTTGCGACAATTTTACGCGCACTGGTATTGATTGCAGCCGCCCTATTGCTACTAGCTTATGGCATTAAAATTTACCGACAACGAGCGCCCTACCTCGCGCAGCCCGCTCAACGATACAAGCTCAGCTATCGCGCCACACTCGACACACTAAGCGCCTTAGGCGTGCGCAGACACTATGGCGAGTCACGCGAGGCGTTCGCACGAAGAATAAGTGACATGACCCCTTCATTTAGCACCATGACTTATTCACACCTAATGGCGGCCATGGGCAACGAGAAAACAACTGCTCAGATCATCACCGTCGACATCGCTAGCGAGCCTGACTGGTTAGCACTAGACAAAACTATCAGAAAGGAAGTCCAGCAGCATATTCCTTGGTGGAGGCGTCTAATAGCGTTCATCAATCCAATCGCCTGGATGAAAACCCATTAAGTTCGACGCAACATTTGCCCATGCAGCCTAAGCTGTTGCAGGTGAAGTATTGGAGATAAATAATGACATTGGAAGCCATTAACGAAGAGTCTAAGGCTGAATCAACACAAGCCCGGCCGCACAACGCCAACTCCGCAACAGGCGCACAATCCGAACCATTGCGCAAAGCAGTGGGCGTACTTGCACGCCTTACGCAAGCGGTGCAACAACAAGTGCTCGGCCGCGATGATGTCATAGAGCTTGTCATCATTGCACTGGTTGCCGATGGTCATGTTCTGTTGGAGGACTTTCCAGGGTCTGGCAAAACCACCTTAGCAAAAGCGCTAGGTGAGGCCATTGTGAACTCACAGCCAGATAGTGAGAACGCTGACCTCAGCTCTATCGTGCCATTTCGTCGCATTCAGTTTACGCCAGACCTTTTGCCCTCAGATGTCACTGGCGGTTCGGTCTTTGATGCCAACGCTAATCACTTTCATTTTCGGCATGGGCCGATATTCGCCTATGTTGTTTTGGCCGACGAGATAAATCGCACCTCTCCAAAAGTGCAGTCTGCCATGCTAGAGGCCATGGGCGAGAAACAAGTCACCGTCGACAACGCTACCTATTCGCTAGACAAGCTGTTCTTTGTCATCGCCACACAGAACCCTTTGGATCTTGTTGGCACCTACCCTTTACCAACGCCTCAATTAGATCGCTTCCTGTTTAAGATCACCATGCAACACATCGACCGTGATGCAGAATTAGATGTGCTTGAAAGCTATAAACAACGTCGCGATACACAGTTGGCAGAGAAAATTCAGGTTAGCCGTAGCGAGCTATTACAGGCACGCACCACAATCGATAACGAGGTGGTGATTAGCGCCTCTATTAAAACGGCATTGGTCGATATCTCTCGCAATTTGCGCGCCGATGAACGCGTACTGCAAGGCAACTCGACCCGCAGCATGGTATTGATGTTACCTGCACTACAAGTACTGGCCGCCATGCGTGGTCGCGCCTTTGTGGCCGCTGAAGACATCGAAACATTATTGCCACGGGTTTTAGGCCACCGTGTAGAACTCGCGCCAGGGGTTTCCGATCTGTCCCGTGTACTCAAAGACTGCATGCGCGAACCGATGGAACAGCTGGCACGAGCCACGCTGCGCTAGGGTCTTATCTATGCGCAAGCTGTCAGGCTTTGTAAAAACTATTTCCGCCTCTGTCTTGGTGTTATCGCTCAATCACTCGGCCACTGCGCAAGATGGCCTAGATGGAGTTGAGATGCCAGGGGCAGCCACGGTGTGTTTCGGCATGCTAGGCATCAGTGAACAGCGTGCTCTGCAGATTTGCGACGCACTCGCATTGAAGGAAAATATTAAAGCAAGAGAACTGGCACAACGCTGGATTGCAGAACAACCAGGTTCGGCCGCTGCCCAATTTGCCCTTGCCGAGGTATTAGTCAGAGTTGAAGGCAATCTGGCTCGCGCCTTGTTTCATTTGAATCGCGCCGAAGCGCTCACAGACTATACGTCCATGGGCAGGGCAATCGCCGCAGGCAATGCAGAGTGGCACTATCTCACCCTCTCGCAGCTTTCCTATATTCATCAGTTGATGGGCAACCAAGAAGCCTCTCTGTCCTACCTCGACAAGGTCGAAGCGGTATACGGTCAAGAGATGGAATCATTCCGTGGCTGGCCTCTTATCAAGATGCAGCGTTGGGATGAGGCACGGGAAAGTGCCAATAAAGTTCTCGCTTCCAGCAACGACCCACGTGAACGCAGCCGCGCTTGGAATACTCTATGCGCGGTAGAGCTTGCAAGTTTACGTCCATCCGAGTCACTAGAGGCTTGCGACAAATCGATCAGTGAAGACGAGAGCCTCGCCATTGATGATGACAGTTATATTGATACTGTTTATCTACTCAACGCTGCCGAAGTCGCCCTAAGCATGCTGCGCTTTAGCGAGGCCGAAGAGTATTTAACTCGCGCCTCGCGCTCATTAAACCCTGATAGCGTCGGCGACCCGTGGATTAATCTTTTGTACTTATACATGAACCAAAGCCGTTTCGATGAGGCAAGGCGTGCGCTGGACAATCTACTGATCTGGCGCGACCAACAGGAGCCAATCGTTGGTGTAATGAACCGGGCCGAACACTTCCTTGTCAGTGCGAGCTTTCTACTCTTAGCGGGCTATCCAGAGGACGCAGCAACTCTGAGTGCTACTGCATTGAACCAACCGGACCGCACCGGCTCATTCAGTGCCGATGAAGCGCAGAAGGATTCAATCGCCGCACTGATCAATTACATCGCCAATCGAACTGCTTACCAGAGCAAGCTCGAACAAGCGGCTTGGCTAGACTTCCCAGAGTCCCTATACGCTCGTGCCGATGCCTTAGGCTTTTGGTTTAAGTCTTGGCGCTCAGGCCGTCACGCCGCATCGCTCTTTGCTCAACCGCAAACACTCATGAATCGTCTTCGCCCTTACGCCCCTTTGGACGTGCACATTCCCGAGTGGCTTGAGCCGGAGCTGGTGACTTTATTAGGCGAAGGCGTGATCGGTGCAATTCTCGAAGACACTCTTGCCGAAGGCGCATTCACGCTAAACGAAGGCTATTATTTTGCCTACCACACAGAAGTGAGCGCCCTGAAAGGCAATGATGAGGCGACCTTGGAATACGCCAATCGTGCTCTGGCTTTACTGCCCAACGAAGAGCATATGCTCAAAGCGCGGTTGTCGGCGCGCGTCGCAGAAGTCGCATGGCGCCGTGGCAATACCGAAGTTGCGCTGAATAATTACGAGGTTGCCTTACAGTCCGACCCTAGTATTTTCAGACGTTTGGGGCTTAGCTTACCGGTCAATATCAGCGGTGTAGATGCGCCATTCGAACGCCAAGTCATTGCCTACCTAGAAGCGTCGCCACGCTTTAGCGCCGCAGCTGATGGACTGAATTTAGAGGTGTTTCCGCAGAACGAATTGACCATTTGTCTCAGCACACGCGGTGGCGTGCCGCTATCGTGTGTGCAGATGGGCCCAATTGATGAAACATTAACGCTGCAACCAGAGCAGCAATTGGTACAAGAATTCCACGAAAAAACCTTCGGTTTGGGGTATGATATCAGCCAATCTCAACGGATGAGATTGCTTGGCTCCAGCGTTATCCTTAGCTCACAAAACAATACCGATGCGCGGCAAAACCGCGATGCTGTGCTGCGTCCTTAGCAGCAAAGGTTTCTATGACAACTCCAATTCAGAGTCTTTCCAAAGGGCTCATATTGCTGCTTGCTGGCGTTTCAGCACTTGGCCCCATTGCTATGCAAATTTTATTGCCTGGCATTCCAATCATTAAAGATAGTTTTGCTGTCAGCACCTCTGTCGCACAGCTAACACTGAGCCTGTCCATGGCTGCTATTGCCGTTGCCACATTGGCTTATGGACCATTGTCGGATCGTTATGGCCGCCGCCCCGTTCTGATCACAGGTATCAGCATCACCATTATTGGGTCAATATTGTGCATCATGGCGCCCACGATAGAGCTACTGATTGCTGGCCGTATTGTGCAGGCCGCTGGTGGCGCCGTTGGTTTGGTCGTTGCTCGCGCCATAGTTCGCGATGTTTACAATGCTCGCGAGTCAGCTTCGGTGATCGCAACACTCGTCATGGTGATGGTGATAATGCCGATGCTCTCGCCTGCGGTTGGCGGCGAGCTTATGGTGCGCTTCGATTGGCATGCGGTGTTCTATCTCGTGGCAGGCATTTCGATTGTATTATTAGTGCTACTCTTGCTCGCACTGCCTGAAACTCTGCAAGAGCCAGTGCCATTTACCGGCGTGAGCAACCTACTGAAATCCTATTGGACCCTATTAAAAGACCCAATCTTTAGCGGCTATGGCTATAGCGTCGCCTTTGTCTCGGTGGTTTTTTTCAGCTTTATTTCCGCTGCTCCAGAAATCATGGTCAGCGTATTAGAACGGCCAGCAACCGAGTATGGCTATTACTTTATCAGCATCCCACTCGGTTTCATGATCGGCAATTATGTGACACGGCATTTGGGTAGACGGTTCGGCATTCACCGAATGATTGACTACGGTTCACGCATATCAATCCTCGGTATCACCATAGCCCTCCTGTTACATCTAGCGGGAATCACTCACCCGGCAGGACTTTTCTTCCCTGTAGCGCTTGCGATCTTTGGTAATGGCATCACGCTGCCGAATGCTCAGGCAGGTGCAATCAACGCGGCACCCAAAATGGCAGGCACAGCATCAGGTTTAACAGGCTTTATGCAGATGGGGTTTTCAGCGGTGGCAGCGCAAGCAGTGGCTTTGATCTTCAATGGCACCGTTTACCCGATGCTCTTCTTGATGCTTAGCGCGTCGATCCTATCATTACTGTTCTTTAAGGCTCTAGTGCCGAAGGGGCACGAGTAGATCAGTTGTTATAGGTTTCAAGGATATTAACGGCGTGATTTTTAATATGGCGTAAGGAGACGAACATATCGCTATAGGACTGCGCTGGAATTGACTGACAGTTACCTGACTTCAAGCGATCAAGGTGGTCATCACGCATATTGTTGGCCATCCGATTAAGGCGCTTAGACTCTTCAATGAGGCTTGTGATACGTGTTGAATCGGCGCGCTTCTTACGGGCGTTACATACGCGCCCTACAAAGGTGTCTACTTCATTGCAGAAGCTCTGCAAGTCAGCCCATGCCTCAGGGCTTAAAGACTCCTTCTGTTTATACAAGCGCGCACGATAAATACTAAATGACTGTAGGCTATCAGCAATACTTTCTAGCTCATCGGCCATTCTGATCAAACCATAGGCGCGTGCGGACTGCCCTTGCGTGATGCTATCGGTCAGCAGCGTTGTAATGAAGTTGATCATCTCCTCTTCGATATTGTCGGTAATATCTTCAAGATGATTAATGCGCTCAAATAGCTCTTTGTCATGCGCATCTTTACTGATGTATTCCTTGGTGAGATTAAACATCTCCCGAGTGATCTCAATCAGGTTATCCATTTCTAGATCAGCCTGTTGCAGAGCAACTTCCGGCGCCATCGTTGAGCGTGTGCCAAGATATTTGAGCTTGTGAACCTCTTTCTCGCCGCGACTTGGGACAAGCCACGTCACACAACGCACTAAGAAATCAATCAATGGAATCCACAGCAGCACGTTCAATACGTTAAACATTGTGTGTGCAACGGCGATGTGCCAAGCAATATGAGGGCGCGAACCATCTGGGTCCACGGCATCGGCAGGATTAGCCACTATCCACTCTATGAAATCCACATAGAACGGGAACATGAGTATAAATATCAAGGCGCCCAACAGGTTGAAAATTGCGTGCGCGCGAGCCGTGCGTACTGCCGAGGTATTCGCGCCTATCGCAGCCAGCTGCGCTGTAATAGTCGTGCCGACGTTCTCACCGATAATCAAGGCTACCGCTGTATTGAAGTCAATGACCCCCGTCGAGGCGAGAGTGATCGTGATCCCCAGCATTGCTGAGCTACTTTGAATAATTACCGTGAGAAGACAGCCAATGGCTACGCAAGCCAAAAGGCTGCCGAGGGTTTGTGCATCAAATAGGTGAAGATAAGAAATGAAATTCTGATCGGTTCGCAGTGGTGCAAAGGCACCGCTCATGAACTCAAGGCCGGTGAAGATTAGGCCTAGGGCGACAAAAGTTTTACCAATGGCACTAGTGCGGGCGGTCTTGCCCGCCATCATGGGGTAGATACCCAAGCCTATGAGTAAGAGCCCGTATTTACCCACTTTGATGGACAGTATCCACCCTGTGATCGTCGTGCCGATATTGGCCCCGAGAATCACCCCAATCGCCTGCTTGAGCTCTATGAGCCCCGCATTAACAAGGGAGACGGTCATGACCGTGGAAATACTACTAGATTGAACGAATACAGTAATACCAAGCCCTGCCAAGACGGCTAGGACTCGATTTTTAGTGAGGGTAGCGAGAATACTCTGAATTGCATCAGTGCTGCCAGACTGCAAGCCTTCGGAAAGGAATTTAAGGCCTAGGAAAAAGACCCCTAAGCCGCCGATAGCCGTATATGAAATTTCAAAGTAATTCATTGCCGCGAAGTCTATTCAAAGAGAACCCATATTACAATTTCTTTGCATTTTTTTTACAGAAACGACTTCACTAAGATGTCTTGTTGAGATTGATTCTCACATCAGGTGCGCTGGCCCCGTCACAGTGCTAAGAATCGCTGTGATGATCAGAATCAAAATCGCCAGGCCCATTTCGGCCTTGATAGAACGTGCTAGTGGCATAGGCCCAGCAGCGAGCAACGCAGGCACAAGGCGGAATTTATTCAGTGCAGCCAAGCCTAGCAAACACAGCACTAACAGAACTTTTAGTAATAGCAATGCACCGTACGCCGTATTGATCAGCTCTAAAGGCGATGCTAGCAGCTGTGTGAGCAAATAGCCCCCAGCGACACTTAGGCTGACAGTGATCAACCAGCCCCAATCACCAAAACGCTTCATGAATGCGTGCACTGTTGCGCCCGGCTCGGTCTTACTCACTAGCATTAAGGGGTAAAAAGCTCCCACCCACATAGCAATGGCTAGGACGTGAATAGCGATTAGCCACTGTTCGACCACACCAAGGCTGACGATGTGCCCAAGCTCAGCAAACCCCGCGCAAGCACTGGCGACACCTAGCAATAGCACGAAGACACTCACTAGTTTGAACGAAGAATATTGTGGATAGCGAAGACTATAGTGTAGCGCTAGCGCCGCCAGCCCAAAGCCAACAAACCCCGCCGCCTTCAACACAGAGCCTTGTCCGATAGCCGATTGCATGACGATCGAACTCATAAACCAATCAAACATACCAGCTAGGCCATTTTGATTAATTAACCCGACCTGCAGTAAGAAGAATAAGGTCACGCTTACAAGCCCGAGCACACTATGGATCAATAGAAAAAAAGTAAGACGTTGTGCTAAGGCGAAGGGGTTAGAGCGGGGAGCTGCACCACGTGCTTGCGTAGCGAACAGCCAAATAACGAAAAAGCCCCCTATGAGGCTGGCGAAGCTGATGTATAAAGTAAGCTTAGTCAGTATTATCGCCAGCGCCCATAGGTTTATTGCCATGCTGATTAATGTGCGTGATCATCGTGTGAATGTGACTCGCCACTTGCGCCGTGGCTATGGGAATCGCCGTGATCCATTACTGCCGCAGGGGCACTTGGATCCACCGTGAATGAAAACTCGTCGCTGACAGAATGACCATCTTCACCAATGGCCGTCCAAGTCACAACGTACTGGCCCGCCGCTAAAAAAGGCATAGGCATATGGAAACGCGCCTGAGCCGCTGCCACTGGAGTAAAGCCGATATCGACTGGGCCAGCATTGCCTTTGACTTCTACACGTACAAGGCGCACTTCGCCGCCGAAAGTCAGCATCATGACCGTTGGAGATGACACCGTCTCACCTTCCTTAGGTGAAGTCATCTCTAAATGGGTGTGAGCCAGCGCAGACATTTGCACGCCAAAGGCCAACACAACAGCCGTAAGCAACTGAAATACTTTAAATTTATTCATCTCGATCCCCTAGCATCTTGTAGTTTGCTCGTCTACCAATAGAACTGAGCATTGTTTCGCGATTATGCAGTTCGCATCCTGTGCCCTTAGTGTAACTGAGGCCCCTTTATATTCTAAGCCTATGCAACGTATATTGCTGCGACATTTTGTCGCGGCTGAAGCATAGCCTCTTTTATAACAAAGTGACTATGAACCTTTGCTGAATATTTGCAGAGACGTCAAACTTCACAATTCATCTGCTAGAATCGCCGTCATGACAATATCCACGATTACAGATAAGCACGTCCTCATTGCCAATGAGTTTCACCCAGAAACGATCGCTTTACTCGATACAATGTACACCACACACAAGCTGTGGCTATTGGAGTCCACTGCCGAGCAGGAAGCCCTGATCGCAGAAATAGGCCCCTATTGCGAAACCGTCGCAACGGCCTCTTGGACGACCAACCCTCTCATTTACCAATTGCCAAACCTCAAACTGATCAGTTGTTTTGGGGTTGGGGTAGATGGCATCGATTTCGACATAACTACCTCACGCCGAATTCAGGTAAGCAATACTCCCGAAGTGCTCAATGACGCCGTTGCCGATTTAGCAATGGGATTGGTGCTCGCCACGTCTCGCAACCTCATCAATGCCGATGCTTATGCCCGTAGTGGCAACTGGCCATTGGCGCCGTTCCCCTTTGGCCGCAACCTTACAGGCAAGACTCTAGGCATCATCGGACTAGGCGCTATTGGCGAGGAAATCGCCTTAAGAGCACTGGCATTTCGAATGAAGATTGCCTACCACAACCGTCGCGAAAAAGAGCTGCCCTTTCCTTACTTCGCTAGCATAGAAGAGCTAGCGCATCACAGCAATATCCTACTGTCCATGCTGCCTGGGGGAAGCGCCACTGATAAGATCGTCAACAAAGAAGTTTTTGCCGCCCTTGGCCCTGAGGGTATCTTTATTAATGTGGGGCGCGGCAGCACAGTTGATGAGAGCGCACTCACCGAAGCCCTACGCAGTAAGCAAATCGCCGCGGCTGGCCTAGATGTCTATGAACAAGAGCCACATATTCCAGAGGCCTTGAGCAAACTGGACAATGTCGTGCTTTTCCCTCATATAGGCAGTGCGACAATTGAGACTCGGCGGGCCATGGGCCAGCTAGTTGTTGATAACTTAAACGCGTTTTTTATGAAGCAATCACTACTAACCCCCGTCTAATGGCTGCGCTTAATTGCTGCTCTTGGTATGAGAGTTCGATACAATAGAGCGCTAAGTAACTAGACGGTACAGGAATTTTCCATGAGAACTTTGACGCAGGTCCTAACAGCGGCACTCCTTTTAGTAGCGCTACCCTTCGCCACCGCCACAGCACAGAATCAGCCCGGATTCCGTTTAGAGAAAGTCGTCGAAGGCATAGACGTTCCTTGGGGCATGGCATGGTTGTCTGCTGAACAAATGCTAGTAAGCAATCGCTCAGGCCAATTGTTTCTAGTCCAAGACGGCAATCTCAGCGCGCCAATCGGTGGTTTACCTGAGGTGCACGTCAATGGTCAGGGCGGATTACTCGATGTCGTTGCCCACCCTAACTATGCGCAAAATGGCTGGATCTACATCAGCTATTCAAGCCCCGAAGGCCCTGGCGAGGGCAGCCACACAGCCATCATGCGCGCCAAGCTGCAAGGCAATACGCTCGTAGACCAAGAGGTCCTGTATAAGGGCGAAGAAAATACCACTCGCGGCCAACATTACGGTAGCCGTATCGCTTTCGACCGTGACGGCTATTTGTATTTTTCAATAGGTGACCGTGGCGCACATTTCGAAAATGCTCAACAACTCGATCGTGATGGCGGCAAAATTTATCGCCTGCATGACGATGGCCGTGTCCCTGCGGACAACCCTTTCGTTAACACGCCTGATGCGAAGCCAGAGATCTATTCCCACGGGCACCGCAACCCACAAGGGCTCACAATGAACCCTATGACTGGCAAGATTTGGGAGCATGAGCATGGCCCAATGGGCGGCGATGAAGTCAATTTAATCGAACCTGGCAAAAACTACGGTTGGCCCATCATTGGCTATGGCGTCAATTACAACGGCCAACCTTTGGCTGTTGCAACTTCTCGTGACGGCATCGAGCAACCTAAGTTTTACTGGGATCCGTCTATTGCTCCTTCTGGCATGGCCTTTATCGACAGCGACAATTATGGCGCTGAACTGCGCAATCATTTGTTGGTCGGCTCGTTGAAATTCCGCTACATCGTACACTTGGTGTTAGAGGGCGATAACATCGTGGCCAATGAAATCGTATTTGACGGCATCGGCCGTGTGCGCAACATCAAACAAGGGCCCGATGGCTATATCTACGTGGCAACCGAAGGCGATGGCATAATGCGCATCTTGCCAGAATAAGAAACACTCGAAACACGAAGTACTAAAGAGGCATACCGTAAAATGACTGACGAACTCTTAGCTGGTTATCAACGCTTTAAAGAAGGCTATTTTTCTGAAAATCGCGACAAACTCCGACAATTAGCAGAAGAGCAAAAGCCAAAGCACGTGTTGATTACTTGCTGTGACGCGCGCATGGAACCGGCGCTCATTTTCGACACAGAGCCCGGCGAATTATTCGTCATACGCAATGTGGCCAACCTTGTGCCTCCCTACGAAATTGAAGGCTCGTATCACGGCACAAGCGCGGCGCTAGAATTTGCCATTACGGTGTTAGAAGTCCCCGAGATCATAGTGCTTGGACACTCTCGTTGCGGGGGGATTCGCTCTTTGGTGATGGACGCCAAGAAGCTTCCGCAAGACACATTTATATCGCGTTGGATGTCGATTGTGGCGCCCGTCGCAGAGTTAGCCGACCCGAACCGGCTTCATGACTACGCCACTTTTAACTATTGCGAACAAGCGGCAGTTGGGTTCTCCTTGCAAAACTTGATGACCTTCCCTTTCATCAAAGAACGCGTTGAGGCCGGCAAGTTGACGCTGAAAGGCTGGCACTACAATATCGTCACCGGCTCGCTCAAACAGATTCATGACCAAGACACGATCTCTACGATCGTAGAAGAGGCACAAGACTAATCTTTCATCTCTGCATCTATATGGGCGGCTCGGCTCACTAGCTCCAGCCGCCCATTTTGCAATACATACACCTTATCGGCCATTTGCAGTGGCGCCTCTCTATGGGACACCATGATCGTTGTTGTGCCCAGCGCACGAATCGCTTGCAGCACCCGCATTTCAACTTCCTTATCTAAGTTAGCTGTCGCTTCATCCAGAAATAAGATTCGCGCTTTCTTGTAGAAAACACGCGCCAGCAAAATACGTTGCGCCTGCCCGGCCGACATCAATGACCCCATATCTCCGATCAAACTATTAAAACCCATGGGAAGTTGCGCGATAAACTCTTCAATCCCTGCCTTGCACACTGCCCTTTCTAAACGCCCGTGGTCGACCGACTCATCATACAAGGTGATATTTTCTAGCAAAGTGCCAGACAACAACTGATCTGATTGCAGAACTCCAGCACAGGCGTCGCGGTACTGCCGCACTCCAATGCTTGCAATCGGAATGCCCCCAGCAAGCACTTGCCCCGCCAGCGGCTGCACTAGGCCCGCCATGACTTTCAAAAGCGTTGATTTACCAGCCCCCGACGCCCCAGTAATCGCGATGATTTCTCCTATTTCTACCTCAAGATTGACGCGCTCAAAGACGCTCTGGGCATTGCCTGCATAGGCATAGCGAAGATCGCGCAAACTCAAACTGCCTAACCAGTCAGGCGTTCTTGGTGAAAAATCGAACGCTTCAAACTCCACTTCGGCGCAAGTGATATCAGACAAACGCTCGAGCTGCAGGCGCACCAAACGGATTTGTACTAGCTTGTCGACAAAGGAAGACACAGATGTCGAGAAGTTTGACTTTAGCGCTAAAAATGCCGTCATAAAGCCTAGAGTGACACTGCCCTCCAACACCGACAGCGCAGCGAAATAAATTACCAAAAGATGTTCGACCCCAGCAAGCAAACCATTGGCTAGCTCCACACGGATTCCGAAACGCGACAGCTGCACATTGGCATTTACTTGCCGCACATAGCGATTTCGCCAAGAATAGATTCGCGGCAGTTCACGACAATAAAATTTAATGACTTCGATCGCGCGCATATTCTCCATCAACATACTACTGGCTGAAGCCTCAGCCACAATATGCGCTTCGGTAAGGTTTTTAATAGGACCAATCAACGATAATTTGAACACAGTTGAAAGCAATACAAACACCAGCACGATCGAGCTCAATGTAGTATTAAAATAGAACAGAACACTGATGGTGACCAAAGCAAAAAGACCATCAAGCACAACGGTGATCATATCTTCAGCAAGAATTCTTCTGACCTCCTGCACCGAGCCAAACCTAGACACGATGTCGCCAACATGGCGTTTAGCGAAAAAGTCCACCGGCAGTCGCATCAGTTGTGAGAACACATTGCTCACCATCTGAAAACCAAGCTGGTTGGCAAAATACAGTTGCACTGTATTTCTAGCAAAGGTCATAAACACATTGATTGCCATCAAAAGGAGAAAGCCCACAAACAACACAATTAAAATATCAGTGTCGTTTTTCGCGATGCTTTCATCGATCACAAGCTGCACATAGAAGGCGCTGCTAATTACAAGCAATTGCATGAACAGAGATAGCACAAACAGTTGTACGACTGCCGAATTGAACCCTGGGTAACGGGTGAATAGTTCGTTAATTTTACTGCGCACTGTTCGCCTTGTTTTGACAAAATTTGCCGCTGGCATGCACTCAACAGCCACACCCGTAAAATGCTTGTTCACTTCACTCCACACGCAACGGGTCTGGCCACTTGCGGGGTCATGAATCACAATGCCTTTTTTATCGACGCGTTTAAGCACCACAAAATGGCTCATATCCCAATGCAAGATCGCTGGAACTTGGAGATTCGCTAACTCTTCGATTTCGAGCCGTAAAGCACGGGCATGCAGGCGCAGTGCCGCCGTCATATTTAGAATATCACTCAAGCTTGCGCCTCTTGCCGAGACCGGAAACTGTTGCCGCAATGCATTGAGATTCGTTCTATAACCAAAATAACTTGCCAACATTGCAATACATGCAAGGGCACACTCGCTACGTTCAGACTGCAAGACTATGGGCAGCGCATACCCGCGCGCGAACAACTGCGCAATCATACTCTTTCTCGCAAAGTCTTAAGCGGGGCGACTAATCTTTCTAGCAAGGTCTGCTCACCCACGACAAGATGAGCCGTAAACTGCATTCCTGAGCGCATATTCCCAGCCTCCTCCCACTGCCCCTCTTCCCACAGCGGCGAGGCCTTCACTAAGTAAAATGGCTCATGCATTTCGATTGGCAATAGATGCTCTCGCGGGTCTAAAAGCACCTGCGATATCTCTACGATTTCGGCATTGGAGTAGCCATAACTTCGTGCTGGAAAAGAGTCGTAATCGAGAAAAACTGACTGTTGTACATCCACGTTGCCTAGCGCTCGCGAGGGTACAAACAACAAGGCCTCGAACTCGGTGTTCGTTGGCACAATGCTGGCAAATGGTGTATGGGAGTCTATCGCGGCACCTGCATTGCTAAGTATATTGTTAACAACACCATCGACCGGTGCCGTAAGACTGAAAAGCTCGGCGCTTTCTAACTCTTTCAAGCTGCGCTGTAACTGCAAAATCTTATTATTGTTTGCCGCGAGCTGTTGCTCGAGAAGCAGCGGCGTCTGGACAAGCTCTTGCTCTATTGCTAACAAAACGCCATAGCGCGAGTCTTTCTGTGCATTCAAGCCTTCAATCGTTTGCTCAAACCCGTAAAAAGTATCAAGCGCACCTTCTTGCTGCACTACTGACGTTTGCCGTTTCTGTAGTAAAAAATCTTGTCGCTGCACTTGCGCCAAACTCAGCTCACGACGCAACATCAATACATCTAGTTGCTCTTGCATACTGCGCAATTCATTGCGCAACGCAGCAGTGCGTTTACGCAGACTGTGCTCGTTTAAGGCTGCGCTTTTCACTAGCGAATCGCGCAGCACAGTTTCTTGTTGCAGCTGCGCCTGTACTTGCGCAATCGAGTGGGACAATGTCAATGTGCCGTTCGCATCGAATGCTGCACTGCGCACCGTTGCCAACACATCACCGGCACGCACCACCTCGCCATTGCTTACAAGAATATCGGCAACGGTTCCGGCTGCTGAGCTGAACACCCGCAGGCTGCCTTGAGACGCTTGCAGATGACCACGAACTAACTCTGTTTGGGATATAGGAGCAAGGGCTGCAAAGCCCAGTAAGGCGGCCACGATGGTCAGCAATGCAATAGAGGCAAAGCGCAATCCCAAAGGTTGGTAAAAAACCCTCTCACCAACGCTTTGATCTTGCGAAAAATTTAATGCTTGGGCACGGAAGAGACTGCTAGTCATAACGAAATCCTTTTCGTTTATTTTGACTATAGGAATAGAACGCTACATCGTCAAACGACTACGCCCAAACACTACGCAACATCTTCAATCGTGGCAGCCGGCCCAGCGGCATAAGTCCAAGAGGATAAAGAACAGGCAATGCTTGCGGTCAGAATTGTTATTTTGCGCATCATTAACTCCTAAATAATTAAGGAACAAAGAGCTTGCTGCCTTAAAAATCGAGCACTTGTACGATACGCGACTCATTGTTGTATCATCCCTGTCATCATTTCACTTTCAATAGCAGGAATAAACACATGGATTATCGTTATATAGGCACCAGCGGCCTCCGCGTAAGCCCTATTTGCATGGGTACGATGAGTTTTGGCACATGGAGCGACGAGAAAGAAGCATTCCGTATTCTCGACAAGGCCTATGAGCACGGCATCAACTTCTACGACACAGCCGAAGTCTACCCCGTCCCACCAACAGGCGAACTGGCTGGGCTAACTGAGACAATTTTCGGCAAGTGGATCAAGACCCGTGATAGAGACTCCCTCATCATAGCGACCAAGGTCGCAGGCGCTGCCTCCGGTTGGTTTGTTCCACCAATTCGTAGTGGCTCAACAGCCATTGACCGCCATCATATCGAGCGTGCCGTGGAAGGCAGCCTAAAACGTATGGGCATCGACTATATCGATCTATACCAAGTGCATTGGCCGGACATGATCGTCCCTATGGCCGAGTCTATGGCGGCCTTAGATCGCCTTGTCGAATCAGGAAAAGTGCGTTACATCGGCACCTCGAATGAGAACGCCTATGGCCTAACAAAATCCAACACCATCGCCGAATACGAAGGCTATGCGCGCTTTCAATCGATACAGAATAACTTCTCACTCTTGCATCGCCGCTTTCTCGATGAGCTCGCCGTGGTTTGCCGTCGCGAGAAAGTCTCGTTGCTGCCTTACTCACCGATTGGCGGGGGCGTGCTAAGCGGCAAATACAATGTGAAAGAAATCCCTGCGCGCAGCCGTTTCGGTGAATACAAGCAATTGCCCACCGCTCGTCAACGCGCCATGGCCGATCGTTTCCTCAACAAAGGCACCCTAGATTCGACTGCACGTTACATTGAGATCGCAAAAGAGGCAGGCATGAGCCCAACGACTCTTGCCACAGCTTGGAGCATGAACTTCGACTTTGTCGCCTCAACGATCATTGGCGCAAGAGATGCTTCGCAACTAGACGACTCTCTTGCGGCCTTAGACGTCAAGCTGAGTGACGAAGTACTCAAAGCTTGTGATGAGGTGCACCGCGACATCCCCTATCCAATGGGGTAAGCGGCACACTTAGGCCACAACTAAGAAGTTTTTGATCCCGGTAAACATAATCTGCGCAGACAACGCTGCCAGAATGATGCCCGTGATCTTGGAGATGATGGCGATGCCTTGCTTGCCAACAGACTTTTCAATTAAGTTTGAAAAATACAGCATAAGGCCGACGACAAGAATCGAGCAAGTCATCGCTGAGCTCTCTAGAAAAAACTCTCCAAGAGTATCGTTATCTGCCACCATGACCAGAAGCACACCGATTGTCGCTGGGCCTACGGTAATGGGCAGCGCCAAAGGGACTACCGCAAGCTCAGACAGTTTAAAATCCGCGAGTTTTTGACTGTCTTTGTTGCCATTGACCAAGCCCACTGCCGACATAAACAACAGTGCGCCCGCACCAATACGGAAAGCATCTAGCGTCACACCAAAAATGGCAAAAATATAACGGCCGAAATACATCAGAATTAAACTGATGATGATGACCGAAAATGTCACGCGGACCGCGAGATGGCGCTTCTCTTGCAGGCTAGCCTCGTTCGTCACAGTCAAGAACACAGACAACACGAAGAACGGTGTCATGACAAAGAACATCTTGAGAAATGTAGCGATAAAAAAGTCCATTAGAGCTTCCTATGGGCAATTAGGCTTTTAAGGGCGCGCATACTAACACTGTCTTCTTAAAATTGATCATTCCACTACAACTTTTTTTCAATAGTTTAACGGTATTCTCTATGAGCATTTGGACACGCGCTTTGGACCTAGACACCCTGAACGCCAACAACCGCAACACCGCCGTTGCGAGCCTAGGCATCGAATTCACCGAAATAGGCGACGACTATATAATAGGCCGCATGCCGGTTGACGCGCGCACCGTGCAACCCTTCGGCATTTTGCATGGCGGCTCGTCAGTACTTTTAGCAGAAAGCTTAGGTAGCATTGCCGCGAATTATTGCTTACGCAAAAAAGAGCAGCGAGCCGTAGGGCTAGAGATCAATGCTAATCATATACGCGCCGTTGCCTCTGGTTGGGTGACAGGCACCGCACGCCCAATACATATTGGCAGCAGCACGCAAATATGGGAAATTCGCATTGAAAACGATGAGGGAAAAACAAGCTGTATCTCGCGGATTACCATGGCCGTCATTGACCCACGGGACACCTAACACTTGACCTTGTCTTTTACATTAATGATGATGATTAATAATTATTAAAATCCAGTAAGGAACCTCACCTATGTCCACGCTACTTCGCTGCACCATCTTGTTTGCTTGCTTAGCTTCGCTTAGCGCTACAGGGCTTGCCCAACAAACCCGAATCATCAATGGCAAACCGGCTAATATTAGCAGTTACCCTTGGCTAGCGAGCCTCTACGTCGGCAGCGAATCTGACCCTGAAACTGGTGGTGGGTGTGGCGGCAGTCTCATCTCTTCGCGCTGGGTGCTAACCGCGGCCCATTGCTTTTTAAACGAGGCCGGCGATCAAGTCAGTACTGATGCGGCTACACGTACTTCAATTACGCTTAATACTACTAATATCAACACACCAGCTAGTGGCGCTGTGGTGCGAGATGCCAACAGAGTCATTGTCCACCCAAGCTACAACCCAGACGCACAAACGAGCGCCAATTCAAACGATTTCGATATAGCCTTAGTGGAGCTGAGCGCTGCTGTTAGCATAGAACCTGTGCGCCTATTTACGGGCGCGTTACCCGAGAATCTCCCAACGATAGTGGCAGGTTGGGGAGCCACAGTCGGCGACGGCAGTAGCGCCGCAGAAAACCTATTGGCCACACAACTACTAACAAGCAAAGCTAGCGTGTGTGAAGCCGCCCACGAGGGCATTATCACAGGCAATATGTTTTGCGCTGGAGGTTACACCGACACTGACACATCTGATACCTGCCAAGGCGACAGCGGCGGCCCGTTATTTGTGAGCCTAAACCAAGGAGCTATGCAACTAGGCATTACGAGCTTCGGTGGCAGTGAAAATGCCAATTGCGGCACCCCAGGCTCGCCAGGGGTCTATGCTAAAATCTCTGCTTTGAAGTCGTTTATCAGCGAGTACGTTAATGATACGACGATGATCGACTCCATCGCCGACATGCAAGTGAGCTATAACACCTATGAAGCGGCAAATGACACAGTGGTCATACCGAAAGTGTACGGCGGCAATATCAACTACTCAGTAGTGCTAAAGCACAATGGAAATTTTAATTTCTCGCTCACTAGTGCCACAGAGAATAACAGCGATAACATGGATTCCGTGCCAGCTTTCTTCGATGGCACCGACAATGTCCTTATTCTGCCATTAGTAAAAGTAGGCCCAGACACTTTTAACGTTCGTTTAAAGCACCTAGGCGATTACCAGTTTTTATTGGAAACCGCCGAGGCTCCTTGATCTACTGTTGATAGACAATTTCACCATTCACGATTGTCATTAAGACTTTGCCAGCTAATAAGCTGGCAGGGTCTTCTCGAACATCGGCAAAGACATCAGTGTCTAGCACAGTGATGTCAGCCCACATTCCCTCAACAAGCTTGCCTGTCGACTCTTCTGTGAAATTCGCGTACGAGGCATTGACCGTGTAGCCGCGAATAGTTTCTTCTGCACTGAGTTTCTCTTCGGGAAACCAGCCACCTGCAGGTTCTGAATCAATACTCTGACGCATGATTGCCGAGTGCAGACCGTAGAAGATGCTCCAGTCGTAACCCATTAAATCCGAACCAAACACTAAGGGCACATTATGGCGTCGGAAGGTGCGCCATGCGTAAGCACCTGCAGCACGCTCCAAGCCTATTCAGTCGACCGTCCAGACTTTATCTTCTGCTACGAATGGCGGCTGCACCGCTGCAATAATATCGAGCTCGTCATACACAGCGAAGTCATCAGGGTGCACAACTTGTGCGTGCTCAATGCGGTGTCGATTTTCTTTTAGGCTAGGGTTGCGTGCAAAATTATCTGCAAAGAACTGCAATACTTCGCGGTTGCCGCCGTCACCAATCGCATGAATATTGACTTGGAAGCCACCTTGCAACATCGAGGAAATTTCTTCGGTGAAGAACCCATACTCTTCGCCAGAGACTCCGAAATGCCCGGGCTGATCAGTGTATTCTTCTATTAGTTTCGCACCTCTGGCCCCTAAAGAGCCGTCGTAGTATCCCTTCACTGAATGCACGAACAGCTTATCTCCAGCGAAACGCGTAGGGCCTCGTTCAAGCCATTGTTCCATTAGAGGCTTATCGCGGCCACTGACCATTGCATTGACGCGAATAGGCAAGCGGTCTTGCGCGGCAAGCGCCTCGTAAGCAGCCATCTGCGCTGTATCAACCCCTGCGTGGTGCACGGCAGTGAAGCCAGATTCACTCATGATGCGCAAACCATTTTCAAGACGATTCTGCATGCGCTCAAGAGTCAAAGGCGGTACAGCTTCACGGTAGAGTGCCACCCCGCGATTACGCACCGCGCCTGTCGGTTGGCCCGCTGCATCACGCAATATTTCGCCGCCAACAGGGTCTTGCGCTTCGGCAGTGATCCCTGCAGCTTCCATTGCGAGCTTATTGCCCCAAGCACCAAATCCATTCATACCATCCATCAATACTGGATTGTTGGGAACCCGTGAGGTCAACAAGGCGTGCGTGGGAAAGCTATCCGCCCAAAGCCCTTCATCCCAACCTCTGGCCACTATCCATTGACCCTGCGGGACATCGTTCAATACGACATACTCTTCCACTCGGCGCACCGCCTCCTCTTCGTTCTCGACCCCTTTTAAGTCGACGACGTCAAGCGTTGCCCCGAGCTCATTGATATGAGTGTGGGTGTCCACGAAACCAGGCATGACCACAGCACCATCTAAAGACAGCACTTCGGTTGCGGCGCCAACAAACTCCTGAACGTCGTCGTTGTTGCCGATAGCTAAGAGAATGCCATCTTTAATTGCTACGGCCTGGGCATCCGGAGTCCATACGCCATTGGCATAGGGAGCGTTAGCGGCTGGCACGCCCTCAGAAGAAGGGGCATCCCAAGCAAAGGAGTAAACTTTCGCGTCCGTCAGCACCATGTCTGCCACGATGTTTAATTCTTGAGGCTCTTGCGGCCCTTCGGAACATGCAACAAGGAGTGCAGCACAAAGCGTTGTCTGCAAAGAACGAACGAGAGTTTTCTTTTGAAAAATGGACACGGCGGTGTAACTCCTAATAACTAACAGAAACAGGAGGATAGAAGTTTTAACCGTGCAAGTAAAATAGCTTTATCTTTATTGCGCAAGATCGGGCACGTCGTCTCTTGCAATCGACATTCGCGCGAGCACATTCTGCGCGTTCTCGTGGCCCTGCTCTGCGGCCAAGGCGTAAAAGCGTGCCGCCTCTGCTAGGCTCTTTGTGACCCCGCGCCCATCAGCGTAGAGCACACCCAAGTTGAACTGAGCATCTGGGTCTCCATTGGCTGCCGCTTGCAGATACCAGCGAATAGCCTGCGCGTAATCCTGCACCACCCCTTGGCCGAAGTCATACATCATTCCTAAACTGAATTGTGCGCGCGCATAGCCTTGCTCGGCGGCCTGCAATAGCCAGCGCCTTGCGGCATCTAGATCTTGAACGACTCCCTCACCATTGCGGTACAAAATGCCCAAATTATTTTGTGCACGCGCATTGCCTTGCTCGGCCAAGGGGCGCCAAATTGACAAGGCTTGCAAAAAATCTCCTTCATAATAGGCATTACGAGCACTCTCCATCGGATCGTCCCAACGCGAGCGCTGAGCGGAGCCGCGCAGCAAATCACGATTCTCCTCACTCGCCGCGGGCTCGGACTCCCCAAAGATGGCAGCAAGCCAATGTCCATCAGTCGGGTTGGGGAAAATCACATAGTCATGACCAAATTTGTCTTTGTCCTGAGCCATGGCCGCTAGGCGCCCATCTATATCATCCCTAATATGATATTTGCGTTGAAAATCATTGAGATTGTCCCCCAACACAGTCACAACATTGTATTGTTCCATGATCTCTTTCTGACGCGGCTCTTTATTAGACGAATCCCTTAGAACCGTCACATGTGTTTCATCAACATAGGGGAAGTTCACTGAACGCAAATTTTCCAATGCGAGCTCAAAGGTATTCTCGCCTTGGTCACGACTAGTGACATAGAACACTTCGACATTATTGGCAGCACAGAACGCTAAAAATTCAGCGGCACCAGGAGTCGCCGTCACCCGATTGGCTTGCACCCAGCGATCCCAAATTGCATCATCGAAAAAATCCATATTGCGTTGCACCAAGTGCCCCCAGTAGCTAAGGGAGTGCAGCACCGTATCATCCACATCTGTAATAATCGCTAAGGGGCGCTCGCCAGCTTGCCGGGCATCCAGTGCCGCCTGCACATGCATGCGTGCGATATTAAAACCTTGATAATACAAGGCTTGATACTCGGCAGCGGTCTGCTTCCACGCTAGCGCGTATGGCAAGGCATCACGAGGCGCCATCTCTTGCATTGGCTCTTGAGAATTCGCTTGCACACTGTGCAATAGAAATAGTGTAAAGGTGAACGCTGTAAGCCGATTCATAGCATCTCTCATATTTTAGGTTTTACTGCTGACTTAGGTCGGACGCACTACCAGACTTAATGACGTCTGCGGGTATTGCTTCAGGCTTAGTCAATATCACCTTAGTGTGCCGTATATAACGATCGATATAAACTGCTGCTTTATAAGCTTGGTCAGCAATTCGATGTAGCTCACTTAGACGTTCTAAGGCATTTGCCATTATTCGCGGCGCTAATACTCCAGAACTGCCGGACGTCAGAAAATCAGCTTTAAGGGCTTGATACTCCACTTCAAAGGCTTCTCGTGACACATTCAATGCCTTGCCATCCCAATCAGATCCAACACTAGTCACACTTTCTAATAATTGCGCCACATGGGCGCGTAAAGCATTACGCGCGTCCATCAAATGTGCATCCTGCAACTGCGCTGTAGAGTGAAGAGAGACCATCGTACTGGCATGCTCAACAACATTGACTAAGTATTGTGCAACGCGCTGCGCATCAGGAATCGCGCCAGTTTGTTCTGCTTGCATTCCTTCGCGTGAAATACCACTGGCAAACTCTCCAATTTCGAAACTTAGATTCTCTAGGGCAAGGCGCCCTTCTTGCAACAAGTCTCTTTGTGTCACTTCGCTGCTAATGGCTGCCTTTGCCATGTCACAGGCAATTTTGTTCATGCGCAGCAACTCTTGCGCCAAAGCATCCAAGGCGAGGCTTGGCGTACTTTGTACATTGCGGTCTAAAAACATCGGCCTGCTGAAATCCTCCACTGCAGACTTAAACCGTTTTTGCAAAAAACCGACCAATATGTCGGTGAGCGGCCACATGATCAATAAACCTAGAATATTGACCAAAGTATGAAAAATGGCTAGCGAGGTCGCTAAATTTTCGGTGCTGCCTAGCAACCATGCGATCTGCAAAGCCACCCACAACAATGCGGGCAACAAAACAAAAGCGACGCAAGCACTGACCACATTAAAGATGACATGAGCCATGGCGGCACGCTTGGCCGGCGCGGTCGAACCAAACACCGCAAAAAGACCAATAGATGTCGTGCCAACATTTGCGCCAATCACCATTGCCGCGGCAGCAGCCAAAGGAATAAGGCCACCGGCTGTCGCTGTAAGAGTTAGTGCCAATGCAGCGCTAGAGGACTGCATAAGCGTGGTGAGCAGAGCGCCTATAACAAGAAAAAGCAATAGGCTCAAAACCCCCTCTCCAGCCCATTGATTAAGGGACACGACATCGCCAACACCTTCGAAGGCGCCGCGTAGCACATCAATGCCAAGAAAAAACAAACCAAACCCTGCAAGCGCTCGGCCTAGAGAGCCATACCGCCTTGCACCGCCCATCACAGACATTGCCATGCCGACACCAATCGCAGGCATCGCCAATGCTTGCAAATCGACATTAAATCCAATTAACGCAACGATCCATGATGTAAACGTGGTACCGATATTGCTCCCGTAGATTATGCCAATGGCTTGACCAAGGCTTAATAGGCTAGCATTCACAAACCCTACAGTCGCGAAAATAACGGCACCCGAGGACTGCACCACGGCAGTAATACCAATCCCCGATGCAATAGCACGTACTCTAGAACGAGTAGCCGAGCTTAAGATCACCCGTAAAGTGCTCCCTGCGGCACTGGTCAGACCTTCGGTCATCAAGCGCATACCTAGAAGAAACAAACCAATTCCGCCTAGAAATGTCAGTATTGCACTCACACTCATTATGTCACCTGCTCAACAAGCCCTAAGTTAGCCACGAACCCTTGCCTTGCAGAGTACAAAGAAGCTCTGGCAAGCGCAATTAGACAACCCAACAATAGGTCTGAATTACCCAACGTGGCGTAGTTCTTTACGGTATGTCAGTATTAAGAACTTAAACGAGGTTTGCATAACATGACTATCAAAATCGCCATCTTCGATTGGGACGGCACCGTCGTAGATTCGATAGACCATATCGCCGACAGTTTGCATAGGGCGGCGGAAGACCTCGGTTTTCCAACTTTGGAAAAATCGGCCTACAGAAATATCATTGGGCTTGGGATGGTTGATGCATTAAAGACGCTCTACCCCGATGCGCAAGACCCAGACATTGAGTCAATTCGCTCAGCCTATAGCCGCTACTTTTTTTCCAAAGAAGCGACGCCTCAGCAGATTTTTCCTGGTATGACCGAACTCATAATCGGCTTGCGTGATCGCGGCATTGGCAGGGCCGTTGCCACCGGCAAGAGTCGTCGCGGACTCGATGCGGCTTTCCAGTCCAGCGGCTTAGAGAAACATTTTGATATTTCACGCTGCGCCGATGAAACACGCTCTAAACCAGACCCTACAATGTTAGAAGAAATACTCGCCTTCTTTGAGCTACAGCCGCACGAAGCGGTCATGATAGGCGACACAACCTACGACTTAGAAATGGCTCATCGCATCGGCATGCCCAGTGTTGGAGTGCGCTGGGGAGTCCATGACGATGAGCGTTTGTCTCGTTTTACGCCGGCGGCACTAGTGAGTACCGTCTCCGAATTAGACAAAGTGCTAGTCACGCTTTGATAACATCCCTTGAGTGTTTCCTATGAAAGTTTTGATTACTGGCGGTAGCGGATTTCTGGGGCAAGCTCTAAGCAAGGCGCTTATTGCAAGAGGCGACCATGTCATTGTGTGGAGCCGTGACACGAGCAAACATACACCTCGAAAATCGGCAAGCGAATGGATCAGTTCGCTAGAACAAATCAGCGAAGCTGTTGACGCGGTTGTTAATCTTGCCGGTGCGAATTTGTTTTCAGGACTTTGGACGCAAGCGCGCAAAAAGACGCTTCGTGCAAGCCGGATTGACACCACCGAGACTTTAATGGACTGGCTAAGCCGCCAAGATAAAGCGCCAAGAGTCCTACTAACTGGGTCTGCGATTGGATTCTATGGCGATTGCTCAGACACAGCTCTAACCGAACAAGCCCCAAAGGGTAGTGATTGGGCCGCGCAATTAGTCGCCGATTGGGAGGCCGCCGCGCAAACAGCAAGTGCAAACCTGAAAGACCTGCGAGTTGTCAGCTTGCGAACAGGGCTAGTCTTGGGAAATGGCGGCCTACTCAAACCTCTGTTGCCTTTATTTAAACTGGGTTTAGGAGGCTCATTAGGGGACGGGCAATTCTGGTTTAGCTGGATACATGTACAAGACTGGGTCGAAGCTGTAATTCATTTGCTCGATAAAGACTCAGCGGTAGGGCCGTTTAATCTCTGCGCGCCAAACCCAGTACGTTATAAACAGTTTGCTTATGCACTTGGCAAGACCTTGCATCGCCCCGTGTTTATGACACCCCCTGCATGGGTTTTACGCCTATTGCTAGGCGAACAAGCAAAATTGTTAATGAGCAGCACTAAAACTATTCCGGAAAAACTGCAGGCAAGTGGCTATAGCTTCCAGCACACAGAAATACAGCAAGCGCTGGCGAGCGTTCAGGCTTCAATCAAATAGTTCTGCATCATGCCTAAATCTTCATGTTCAAGAATATGGCAATGATAGAGATAGATTCCCGTGTGATTTTCAAATTTCATCAATACTCGGACTCGCTCCCCTGGCATCACGACAACCACATCTTTCAGTCCATAATCTGTGAACCCTGCGCGCAGTCGTTGATGCAGAGCATCGTCTTGCCTAGTTCCTGTTCGAGATAGCACTTTAAATTGCACATTGTGAACATGCATTGGGTGGGCCATTTGCATCATCGCCCCCATACCCATACCCATGCCCATACCCATGGACGAGTCATTGCTAAACTCCCAAACCTCTGTACTGCCAAGCTTTACCTTATTCTCTTCAGGGACATCTTGCATTGCTCCAAAGAGCCGGTTATTCAAATAGAAACTGCCTCTTCTCATGGCGATATCGATAGGGCGTGGAGAATCAATATTCACCGCCTCTCGCTCTGCCAAAACAGGCTGTTCGCTCAGGTGTGATGGAGGGGCATGCTGTATTGGAGCCTGATCGGAAAACTGAAAACTCGCAATGGGCCTTGCGCCTTCTTGCAGATCTGCGCCGCCTTGCTCAGCCGTAATATTTTGCAACGAAGGCGTGTACGATTCAGCAAGCAAATGCATTTGCTCGCCGGCCTGGAAGCCTGAGAATTCTACCCATACGTCCACACGCTCTCCAACGCCAAGAGTAAGAGTTGCCTGTTCACGCGACTGCGCCAGCAAGCCACCATCGGTGGCTATGACAGTGAAAGGTGAACCATCGCTCCAACGCAAGTGATAGAGACTAGCGTTCGAGGTATTGACGATCCGCACCCGGTGCGCTGTTCTGTCCACTGTTCGTGCGTAAGACACTCGACCATTGACCAAGACATAGTCCCCGCGAAACCCCATCATCCAGTTGTGACGCATTGGCCCGATATAAACAAGTTGATTGTTATCATCGAAGCTTCGATCCTGAATCATTAGGGGGATTTCATGAGCCATGTCAGGCAATCCCGCCGCCTCCTCTTCGCCATCATGTACGACAAGCATCCCGGCAAGCCCTTGATAAACTTGAAAAGAGGTGCGCTCATGGGGGTGAGGATGGAACCAATAAGTCCCTGCCCGGTTCTCGATATTAATCTCATAGACATAACGTGCACCTGGGGGAATCGCATACATCGGATGCCCGTCCATGCGCTGCTCAATATTCAAACCATGCCAATGCACGATGCTGTCTTCAGGCAAATGATTTTCGAAATGAATACGCAGTTTTTGTCCCTTGCGGATGCGGATAATAGGAATATGTTCTGAACCATGAAGAAACTGGAGAGACTCTTGCGGCCCTTTCATGATCTCGCCAGCAAAGCGCCAAACCTTAGTAGGCTCACCATCTCGAAGAGCGGCCTCGCCCACTTCAGCCCGTAGCAGTATTTCAATATCGGGAATAAAGCCGGGGGTGGCGGTGGCGGGTGTTATCCGCGCCATCGACTGCGCTTGCAGCAGCTTAGGCGATGCGCCCAGCAGCAAGGATGTTGCGCAGAGCTTTTGTACAAACGTGCGACGCTTCATAGTAATTCTCGGGTGTAATTGTGCTAAATTGCTCCCAGTATACTACGCTGCTAGATTGACACTTTGTGTTAAGTCAATACGAGGAAGGAAGAAGTGGCCGCACTCACGCGCAGCCACCGCAAACACAAACTTAATTGACTGCCAGTACGTCGCAATCAAGTTTATCGAGGATCTTCTGTGCTGTCGTGCCTACGAGCACACCTTGTGCACCACTGCGTTTAGACACGCCTAAGACGACGATGTCTGCTTTTAATAAATTTGCCTGCTCCGGAATGACGCGCTTTGCATCACCGCGCACAACATGGAAATTTGCACGTTCAACGTCAAAGGCATGGGCGATAGTGGCTTCGTCGCCATCGGGATGTTGCTCTTCACCGGCAAGAATATGGCTGCAGTCAGGCTTACGTGAAGTCGCGGCGATCACATGCAACGGCAAGCCAGTAAACTCCGCCATTTGATGCGCATGCTTCATAACCGCATTGTTCAAACCGATGTGCCCTTCGTCTTTAGATTCGATATCCAGTGCCGCGAGTATTACTTTACCGCTGAAGCTCTTGCGGTCACGAACCAACAGCACTGGCGCTGGGCTGTGACGCATAATGGTGAAATCAGAAGTGCTATGCAAAAGACGTTGCAATTTCCCGTGACGGAATGTCGACTTAATCACCAAATCGGCTTCGGAGCGCAGTGCCGCACGACTGACTGCCGCATACCAGTCAGAAG
>OJGU01000073.1_pt1 | contig 69831 bp, 61 predicted proteins | sample 1594741 | NCBI WGS metagenome assembly OJGU01 (sample SAMN05416841, study PRJEB24817) | seawater metagenome | isolation source: Sea water | place: Canada:Atlantic | collected 2013-07 | reverse complement strand
TCTACACTAGATCGCTCGTCGGCAGCGTCAGATGTGTATAAGAGACAGAATTATAATACTGTGCTTTTTTATAATCTTCTAACAGAAAATAGGAATAACACAAATTGAATTGAATAATTTTCTTGAAAAGTGGTGTTATTTTACTATCATATTTTTTTAAACCAAGTTCTATTTTCGGTAGTTCTTGTCTCATTTTATTTAAATCTACATTCTCAATTAAAAGATTTAAATAATTACACGATAGATATTCAAATATTTTAATTTCGATTTGATTTGAATTTGGAGAAATAGCACTTAACTTCTTAAAGTAATATTGTGCTTGTTCCCAATCTTTATTTCTAGAACAACCAACTGCATAGTTATTCAAATAAGTAATATAATTATATTGGTCGGTATCTTTTCTTAAAGGATAATCTTCATAAAGTTTTATTACTTGATACAAACACTTGTGTTCTTCTTTATAATTATTTGTGGCGTAATGATAATTAGCCCAAATACTATGGAAACACCTTGTAGAAATAAAACTATTGGTTAAAACATCTTCAGAAAGTAAAGGGTTATTAATAATCTCATTAAATTTATTTAAGTTTTCTTGAGATTGCAACAAGCCACTTTTCTTGGTCAATATAAACCCTTTATTACTTAAGTTTAAATATTTTCTTTCAACACTTAACTTATTTATTGCCTCATTTTGAATTTTTTGAAGTCTATCATACTTTGCCTGATATTTTTTCCCTTCAAAGGTTTTTAAGGCATTCATATACCAACTTATGGTTTCTATAATATAAGTTTGGTTATCTATTTTCTGAGAAAGCTTAAGGGTTTTATCCGCCATAACAACAGCTTGTTTATACAAGGCTTTGTTATACAATATTTCTATTTGATTAATTTTTCTTCTTACAGTAATATTGATAGACTTTTGAACGTGATAATCTTCTAATGCTTTTATTACGATATCATAAAGATAATTTTTAAGTCTTGAAGAATGTTTTGTAAATGTTATTTTCCCCTCTATATACTCAACAGATTTACCTTCTTTTTTTAGTATTAAGTCAAAAAGTTTTAAGCTAAGTTGATTTTCTTTCCCAATATGTTTTGTCATAAACAACTTAACATACCTTTTTTCACTACTCGATAATGAAAAAATTAGTTCATATAAGTGATTAGACAGTGTTTTTGACATTTTTATTTGTTTTCTGACTTGTCGATATTTTTATTGGCAATACGAAAAAGTGTAAAAAATACAACTAAAAAGAAACCACTAAATAACAACGTATAAACATGCGTCCATTTAGGAATATAATTTACCATAACAACTACCATAATAGCAGCCACAACAGAAATGATTATCATAATAATAGCCACTTGTTTCTCATTAAATCCTAGATAAGATAAATGGTGTGTTGTATGGTCTTTACCTCCAACAAAAGGTGATTTTCCTTTGCTTGCTCTTTTAATAACTACAGTTGTTGTATCGATAATTGGAATAATAAAGCTTAACAAAGGAATGATAAATTGTCTTGAGATGGCAAATTCATTTCCATTTTGAACCGGATTCCATAAATAATGAATACTTAATGCTGCTAAGGCTATTCCTAAAAACTGACTTCCGGTATCTCCCATAAACATTTTAGAAGGGTTCCAATTGAAGTATAAAAAGCAAAACAAGGTGGCAATTAAACCAATTACAATGGTTAAATAGGTAGGATTATGCTCATGCCCTAACATTACCAAAAGGATTATTATTAAAATAATTAATGAAATAGATGTGGTAATGCCATCCATATTGTCCAGCATATTAATAGAATTCATTAAACCCACTACCCATAATATAGTTAAGATATAATTCCAACTATTATTTTCGAATAAATGAATAAATGTACCTGAATAAATTAAAATAACACCACAAGCTATTTGTACAATTAATTTTAGAAAAGGTTTGGTATTATAAGCATCATCAGCCAATCCCATTAAAAAACCCAAGGAAACGGCTCCTATCATTCCTGTTGTTTGGAAATCCATAGCTATGTTTTGATAAGAAAAAACAAATGGATGTAAGGTAATTGACAATAAAAAAACAATGTAAAAAGTTAATCCACCAAGTGCAGGCTTAGATTTGGCACTCCACCTAACATCAATATCTTTATCATTTCTAATTCCAAGTGTTTTAACAAACCTCAACAATATACTATTAATGAAAAAAGAGAACAACAATGCTCCTAAAAAGAAAAAAATATGTTTGTTAGAAAACAATTCCATTTAGAAAGGTGTTGAAAATGATTTTAAAGTAGGTGCTCCTTTATCTTTTTCTGATAAAATAGGTGTTGTAATTCCCCAATTAATAGCTAAATCTTGATCATTCCACAACAAAGCTCCTTCTGATGGTTTATTGTAATAATTAGAGCATTTATATGAAAAAATAGTATTGTCTGCTAAGGTTAGAAATCCATGTGCAAATCCTTCAGGAATATAAAGTGTTTTTTTATTGGTCTCCGAAAGCTCAACAGCAACATGTTTTCCGTAGGTAGAAGAGTTTTTTCTAATATCAACAGCAACATCTAATACTGCCCCTTTAATCACTCTTATTAACTTAGCTTGTACATATGGCGGAGCCTGGAAATGTAGCCCCCTTAACACTCCTTTTTGAGATAGTGATTGATTGTCTTGAACAAAATTATTCTCAATTCCATTTTTTTTAAATAACTCTTTTTGATAGTATTCAAAAAAATATCCCCTTTCATCCTCAAAAACAAGTGGCTCAATAATTATTATACCGTCAATGGCTGTTTTAATAAAATTCATCTAATTCTACTCTTTATTTTTTTAGCCCAACTTTCTTTAATAGTTTATTAAAAAATGAAGCTGACTCTTCACTTCCATCATAATAGTAACTATTTTTACTTCCGTAGCTATAACTATAATTATAACCATAACTATAGAATTTATCTCTAAAATCTACTCCATTAAGAATAATAGATAATTTAGAAATTTCGTTTTCAATTACTAACTTATCTATGTTATTGATAAAATTCTTTCTAGAATATTCACTTTTAAACACGTAAATAGGATAATCAGCAAATTTTAATGTTTCCATAGCATCAGAAACCAATCCTATTGGCGGATTATCAACTACTACATAATCGTATCCGAATTTATCTTTAAGTGTATTTATTAAACTTTCTATTCCTCCTCCAATAATTAATTCTGATGGATTAGGGGGGATTGGTCCTGAAGTAATAAAATCTAGATTTTCTAGTTCACTTTTATGAATACACTCTTCAATTTCACTTTTATTGATTAAAATGGTACTCATTCCACAAGTATTTTTAACACCAAAACCCATGTGAATTTTGGGTCTTCTCATGTCCAGATCTATAATTACCACTTTTTTGCCCGACATGGCAATAATACCGGCTAAGTTTATGGCACAAAATGTTTTTCCTTCTCCAGAAATAGTTGATGTTACTGCAATTGTTTTCTTCTGGTTATTACTTGTTATAAACTGCAAATTAGAACGGACCGATCTAAACGATTCTGAAATAACAGACTTAGGTTCTCTATTAATTACTAATTGAGAAACTGGTATTTTATTATGATAAATTGGAATGTTTCCTAAAAATCCTACAGAAGATTTAATATATCTGTTAATTTCATCTATTGTTGAAATGGTATTCTTAAAAATATACCTAATGATTAATAATACCAAACTAATCACAACACCTAATAAAACACCTGTAATTAAAATAAGATTTCTGTTTGGCGACATAGGTGATGTTGGAGTATTTGCTTTATCTAATATAGTGTGTTGGGGAACAAAACCCGCTTCTGAAATAGAATATTCAGTTCGTTTTTCCATTAATAAAGTGAAAAACTTCTCATCTATGGATAAAACTCTTTGCAAACGAGCATATTCTAACTCATTTGCCGGAACTGTTAGGTATTTGGCTTGTATTTCATTTACTTTTTTAACTACTTCTTTTCTTCTGAGTTCTAATTTACTAATTAGCGAATTTATAGTTGTAAATAATATTTGTTTTTGAACATCAATTTGATTTTCCAAAGACTTAATACTTCCACTATTTACAGTTACCTCACTAAGCAAGTTTTGTTTTTGAACCATTAAACTTTGAAGGTTGGTAATTAATGCCGTAATACTTGCTTCATATTCTGTTCCGGTAAGGGTTGGTAATAAATTATATACATCTATCGTATTAATTTTTCCAGTTACCGATTTACTTATTTCTTTTAACACACTCGTCTGAAAATCAATATCTATTAATTGATTTTCAAAACGATTAATTTTGTCTAAGTAGATAGAGGAAACTTCATTTGGATTCCCAATTTTTTTAGAGGTCTGAAAATCTTGAATTCTATTCTCAGAAAGTTTTACTTTATTGTAATACTTATCCAATTGATTATCCAAAAACTGAATAATTTTCTTAGAACTTTTACTCCTTTCTTCAATATCATACAAAATATATTCATTTGCTAAAGAAGTAATTACATCAGATGTTTTCAATGCATTATTGTCATTAAATGAAATACTAATAGTTTTAGCAGATGGATTTAACGGAAAAACTCCTAATTGTTGAATATATTTATTGGTTAATGCTTCTAAATCATTTATCGCAAAAAACATAGAATTGTTTTTGTCAGCACCAAACTCATTATAGTTATCAAAAACAATTCTTAAAGTAACCTCTTTTAATTCAATTGGCACATTAGATCTAAACTCTCCTATTAATTTTTCAGATTGGAATAAATTGAATTTTTCGTTGTTGGTTTTTTCTATATAGAACTTTTTACCTAACACTGAAGAATCTTTTACCTCAAAAAAAACTTTAAAAGGCGAGTTTTTATACAACTCATACTCTAAAATTTTTCCTTGGTTGAAATAACTAACTTCTAAAGGTAGTTTACTTAAAGCTCTTTTAAGTAATAGTTTAGATCTCAACAATTCTACATCTTTTGCTACATCTTCTGTTTTACTAAAATTATCAACCTGAAGTACTTTGTTGGCAGTATTTTCACTTCCTACTTGCAACACTAATTTAGACTGATAAATAGGTACCGTATATCTTAAATAGATAAGTGATAATGTAACGCATATAGCAATAATACCCACAAAATAGATAAAAGTCTTTTTAAAAACTTTCAATAATAAAATAATATCTAACTCTGTATTAAAGTTAGATACTACCTCTTTTTTGTGTGCAAATTGATCTTCTTGCATTAATTTTTAATTATTCAGCACCTAGCCTATCTATAACAATAATAAGCGTTAATGTACTGGTTATTAAACTTACTATTGGAGCTATATCTCTAATTGCTTCTCTCACAAAATTATTTCTAAACTCAACATAAATTATATCATTTGCTTGTAACGGAAAGTCAATGGTTTTTAATCCATCAATTGTACTCAAGTCAAATAAAAATACTTGCGGATTACTTAAATCTCCTCTTACAACTTTGATTCTCTTAGCTTTAGAATCGTTAGTTAAACCACCGGCTAATCCTAGTGCTTCTATTAAAGTTACATTTTCATTATTAAGGGGCACCACTTTTCCACTTCCTCCACCACCTGTAAAGACAGTTACTCTTCTATTTTGGACTCTCAAAACAACAAATGGTTTGATATAATATTTCGAATAAATTTCTTCTAAATGTTTTTCTGCTTCTCTTAATGTTTTTCCTCTCAATTCAATTCTTCCTACTATGGGCAATTTACAAAAACCATCATAATCTATTAAATATTGAACTTGACCTGCTTGTTGTCTTGCTACTCCTGCTCCACCTCCATCAATAGCGGTAAAATCTACCAAAGAAGTTCCATCATTAGTATAAAGTTTAAACTCTAAGATATCACTTACTGCAATTACATATAAAGGATTACTATCGGTTGGCGGTGCTGCAAACTTATAATCTTTAGGAGTTTTTAACATCCTGTTGGAGTTATAGTTACAACTCACAAATGATATTACCACCAACAGACCTAATGTCCATTTTAAAATATTCAATTTCATATCTAGATATTTAACAAATTATAATTGTTAATGATAAATTCTTAACTTACACTATATGACAAAACTATAAAAATTGATTGTAAAAATTGATAAATTTACTTTTTATTGTTCTCTAACAAGGAAAAATAGAGTTCTCTCATATCACTCACTAATCTTTCGTAATGAAATTTTTCTTTCACAAACTCCCAACCTTTTTCACTCATTTGCTTTCTCAACGCATCGTTTTCAACCAATTTTAAGAGTGCTTCAGAAAAAGCTTGATTATTTCCCGATGGAACAACAAGCCCTGTTTTGTCTTTCTGCACTACGTTTTCAACACCACCAACGTTGGTTGTTACTATCGGATTATTTGCTGCTTGTGCTTCAATTAGACTTACAGGTGTACCTTCATTTAAAGAAGATAAAGCAATAATATCTAATCCTGCATTTGCCCAATCTACATTCTTAACCCACGAGGTAAATGTAATGGTAACTTTCTTTTTCTGTTTATTAAATTCAGTAAAATCTATATTAAATTCCTTGCAATATTGGATTAAATTCTCTTTTTCTTCACCATCTCCAATAATAAAAACCCTTACTTTTTTTGTGGTTTTTTTAAGAAGTTGATCTATTGCTTTTAAAAACAAAGTATGGTTTTTAATTGGAACCAGTCTACCAATAATTCCAATGGCAATTTCATCGTCTTCAAGTAAATAATGTTTTCTAAAATCATTTCTCTTCGATTCATAATCTTCTTGAAACCTCCTTAAATCGAAGCCTAAAGGAACAACTGCTACTTTATTTTTATCACAAATTTTATGTTGTTGAGTTAGTTCACTTTTTTGAATATCACTAATAGCGATAATTTTAGTAGATTTTTTGGCTAAATAACGTTCTATATTTTTATAAAAAACAGTTTTTGTTTTACCAAAATAAGAATGGAAAACATGTCCGTGAAAGGTATGAACAATTACAGGCACCTTGCATTTATAAGCTGCCATCCTCCCTAAAGTACCTGCTTTTGATGCGTGGGTATGCACAATATCGGGCTGAAATTCTTTAATCATATCTTTTAATTTTTTATACGCTATTTTATCTTCTTTAAAACCAATCTCTCGCTTCATTTCAGGAATAATGATTGGTGTTAAATGTAAACTATCCAATATAAAAGTTGAACTCTCTTCTGTTTCATCTTTCTCTCCTCCTATTAATAATGTTTCAAACTCATCACCAATATATTTAGTTAAATAAGCTGCATTAAAAGTGGGGCCTCCTAAATTAAAGCGATTGATTATCCTTAGTATTTTTATTTTTTCCTTCAATTAATTATCAAGTTAAATTTATACTGCTATATACTTTCTCCACCAAGTATTAAAAACCACAATTGCCCAAACTGTTGCCGGAGTATCTTCCGGATTATTGGAGAATAATTTTTGCTTCAATTCTTCTATTGCCAAAACATTAAAAACTCCTTGATTTTCAATAAATTCCTTACTTAATAAATCGTCACAAATAGTAACTTTAAGTTCATTTTTAAACCAACTTAAAAGTGGTACTTCAAAGCCATGTTTAGGTCTATTATAAATTTCTTCCGGTAACTCTTCATAAAAAGCATCTTGAAGAATTTTTTTCTTCATATTCTCATTAATTTTAAAAGCTCTAGGAAGGTTAAAAGCAAAATTTACTATTCTATGGTCCATAAAAGGCACCCTAACCTCTAAACTGTTTGCCATACTCATCATATCTACTTTTCTAAGCATATCGTTGGGTAAAACCATTTTGGCATCTGTATAAAGTACATCGTTTAAATCTCCATCTTTTCTAATATACTTAATCAATTCATCTTTACGTTTTTTGTAAGTAAACGCATCATCTGTTAGTCGCTGTGGATTAAAAACCAATTCCTCTTTTAATAAATAATTAGCTTTTTCTTCATTAATGATAGATGCCCACAACCAATATCTGTCTTTATGAGACATATTTGCTCCTGAACTAAATTTATACAATTGCCTGTTTAAGTTAGTGATTTTGGTATTTCTAGATTTTGGCAACCTTTTCCATAACGGATATCCCAACTTTACCAAAGCTTCTTTCATTCCTAAATGTCTAATTTTATATTCCGCCATGTGTTTATTATAGCCAGAAAATAATTCATCAGCACCATCTCCAGAGAGAGCAACTGTAACATGTTTTTTGGTGTATTTACTTAAAATATAAACTGCAATTGCAGAAGAATCTGCAAAAGGCTCATCAATACTTTCTAATATATCGTTAAGATGCTCATACATTTCAGCATTAGTAAGCGAAAAAACATGATGCTTACTTCCTATCTTATCTGCAACAGCTTTAGCATAAATCGTTTCATCAAAAAAAGGTTCATCTCTATAACCAATAGAAAATGTATTTAAGTCTGATTTATATTTCTTAGCAATCAAACTAATAATGGAAGAATCTACTCCCCCACTTAAAAAAGTACCAACAGGAACATCAGCTACTAATCTCTTCTCTACCGCATCATGCAATAGTTCGTAAAGTTTTTCTTTAGATTTATCATAATTTAAAGCCGATTTTTGTATGGTTTCTTTTTCTGTATAAGGAATGCAATAATACTCAACTTCTTGCACCTCTTTTATTTTATCAATATTTTTAATAAAAATAAAATTTCCAGGAGCTAATTTACTTACTTGCTCAAGCATACATGAATTTGACGGTATGTAATTAAACTGCAAATAATTAAACAAACTTAATTTATCCACGGACTTATTAATTTTAAACTGTAAGATGGCTTTTAACTCCGATGAAAAAATGAATTTTTCTCCATCAAAATAATACAATAAAGGTTTAATTCCAAACCTATCTCTCGCAATAAAAAGGCTTTTCTTTTCTTTGTCATAAACAGCAAAAGCAAAAAATCCATTCAACATCTCCAGGCAATCTTTTCCATGCTTAATATACAGATACAAAAGCACTTCTGTATCGCTTTGTGTTTTAAACTCAATTCCTGACTGTTCTAATTCAGTTCTTAATTCCTTGTAGTTATAAATCTCTCCATTAAAAATGATAACATACCTTTTAGTAATATCAAAAAATGGTTGGTTGGCTCCTTCGGAAGTATCTATAATAGATAAGCGGGCATGACCTAATGCAATGTTTTCAAAAGCAACTGTTGCCTGACAATCCGGACCTCTTTTATCTAATAAATTTGTAGCAATTTTTATCTGCTTAAGGTCTGTTTGTTTAGAAGAAATTACGCCTACAATACCGCACATATAACTTTTTTATTCTGTTGCTTTTTACAAATCAAATATACATTTAAGATTATAAAGATACCTTTAAATTATATTTATTTTGAAAATTAATAATCTTATCTTGCACAAAGTTTTAAAAAAATAAATAAAATCATGTTCAAAAAAATCTCTATCGTATTTTTAATTTTAGTTTTAGCTTTAACTGCTAATGCTCAATCTAGTAAAAACATAAATTTACTCTCTAACTTAACATTTCCGGGAAACCGTGGTGATTTAAATGATATTTGGGGGGTAAAAAAAGGCGTTAATGAGTATGCTCTAGTAGGTTTTGAAACAGGTGTTGCCATTATTGATGTTACTACTCCCACCAATCCGGTAGAAGTATTTTTTGCTACGGGTGCCAGCTCAACTTGGAGAGATTTAAAAACATGGAATAATCACGTTTATATAACAAACGAAAATACAGGTGGAATGATGATTATTGACATTAATCCGCTACCGGGAGCTTTAAGTGCTGCCAATGTTACTAGTTACGGAGGAAGTACATATCCTTTTCAATCTGCCCATAACTTATATATTGATGAAAATGGTGTTTGTTATATTTTAGGTGCTGACAATGGAGTTGGTGGTGCAATTATGCTAGATTTAACCAATAATCCAAAAGTTCCTGTTGAATTAGGAAGGTATAATACTTATTATTTCCATGATGCAGTTGCCAGAGGAGATACACTTTGGGGAGCAGCTGTTAATGATGGTATTTTTGTAGTTGTTAATGTTGCTAATAAAAATGCTCCTACGACTATGGCTACCCAACCAACATCTAACTTTTTTACTCACAATATTTGGTTTTCAGATGATGGACAGTATGTTTTTACAACTGATGAAAAAAAGAACTCATTTATAGATGCTTATGATGTAAGTAACCTAGCCAACATAACCTTTTTAGATAAGGTACAGTCAAGTCCGGGACAAGATGTGATTCCACACAATACTCATTTTTTCAATAATTATTTAATCACTTCTTACTATAGAGATGGCGTAACCATTCATGATGTTTCCGACCCTTCAAACATGATAGAGGTTGGGCATTATGATACTTCCCCACAATTTAGTGGAGATGGTTTTAACGGATGTTGGGGAGCTTATCCATGGTTACCTTCAGGAATTATTTTAGCAAGTGATATTGAAAATGGTTTATTTGTTTTAGGTCCAAACTATGTTAGAGCAGCTTATTTAATAGGAAACATTACTAACTTAAACACTTCTGCTCCAATTAGTGGAGCAAATGTTGAGATCCTAACAACAACTAATAATACTACTTCAAACCTCAATGGAGATTATAGAACAGGTATAGCTGATGCCGGTACTTATGATGTTGTTTATTCTAAATTTGGATTTATTCCTGATACTATATTTAATGTTGTACTTACTTCCGGACAAACCACTACGGTTAATGTTCAGTTAGAGCCTATCCAGCCTTTTAACCTTAGTGGACAAATAATTGAAAACACCACAAATACCCCTATTGCTAACGCTCAAATTCGTTTTAGCAACTCACAATTCTCTACTACTGTTACTACAAATGCCTCAGGTAATTTTACCATAAACAATTTTGTTCCTGCTACTTATGATGTAAATATTGCTCATTGGGGGCATCAATCAGTTTGCTTAAGTACCCAAAATATTAATTCAACAGGAAATCCTTATACTTACTCTATGGGAGTAGGTTATTACGATGATTTTGATTTTAATTTAGGATGGACAGCTTCAACACAAAATGGACCTTCTTCCGGTTTTTGGGTAAGAGATATTCCTATCGGTACTTTTTTAAGTAGTGTTCCAGTAAATCCAGATAATGATATTACTACTGATTGTGGAAACCAAGCTTATGTTACCGGAAATGGTGGCGGACAGTCAGGAACAGATGATATTGATGGGGGAACAGTTATTTTAACTTCTCCCGTTTTTGATTTATCTTCTTCAACAGATCCTTACATTCATTTTAATAGATGGTTTGTTAATGGTGGTGGCTCTGGAAACCCCGATGATTCTATGGTAGTTATTCTTACTAATGGTATAAATGAAGCTAGATTAGATTATGCTGATGCTAATACTCCAGATTTTTCTACTTGGGTACATAAATCATATAAAATAACTAATTATTTACCCCTTACCGCTAATATGCAGCTTATAGTTAAGGCTACTGATGAAGGTCAAGGACATATTGCCGAAGCTGGTTTTGATGGTTTTGCCGTTTACGATTCTGCTTTAGTTTCCTTAAACGAAATACAAACAACTAACCTCATAAAAGTGTATCCTAATCCATTTAATGAAGTAGTTAATATTGCTATTGAAAACAATGATTACAAAACCATTAGTGTTGAAATTTTCGATATAACAGGAAAAACTATTTTCAGTAAAACCATTAACAACAGTAATGTTTTACAAATAAATGCTAATTACCCTTCAGGAATTTACTTTATTAAAGTTTTTGGAGATGCTACGCTTTTAAAAACTGAAAAATTAGTGAAGTTTTAATATACAACCAAAAATTAAAGAAAACTCCAAGCATCAATTTGCTTGGAGTTTTTTTCTTTTAAAAAATAATTAGTCTATTGACTTATTACGCTTTTATTAGCTACTTTTGCCGACCTAAAAAATAAGTAACCAATAAAAAATATTTATAATGGCAACAAACAGAACTTTTACAATGATTAAGCCCGATGCAGTTGAAAAAAACTACATTGGAGGAATTTTAAAAATGATTAATGACGCTGGTTTTAAAATTGTAGCGATGAAATACACGCAACTTTCTAAAGAACAAGCTGGTGCTTTTTACGAAGTACACAAAGAGCGTCCTTTTTACGGTGAATTAGTAGAATATATGTCTTCAGGACCAATTGTAGCAGCAATTCTTGAAAAAGATAACGCTGTAGAAGATTTTAGAACTTTAATTGGAGCTACTAATCCTGCTGAGGCTGCTGAAGGAACTATCAGAAAAATTTATGCTGAATCTATCTCTGCAAATGCAGTTCATGGTTCTGATAGTGATGAAAATGCTAAAATTGAAGGCGATTTTCATTTTAAGGCAAATGAGATTTTTGCATAAAATTAATCAATGATACCAAACAAGAAAGGCTGTTCAATTGAACAGCCTTTCTTGTTTATTTAAAGTATTTTATTTATTGAATCACTTCTCTACCAATACTGCTGTAATAGAAACCTAATTCTTTCATTTCTGTTAAATCGTAAAGGTTTCTTCCATCAAAAATTACTTTTTGATTCATCTTATTCGCTAACTTATTAAAATCCGGATTTCTGAATACTTGCCACTCTGTAGCAATAACTAAGGCATCTGCTCCATCTAAAGCACTATCTCTATCTGAAGCAAAATTTATTTTATCACCATATTTTTCTTTAACATTATCCATTGCCTCAGGATCGTAAGCCGTAATTTCTGCTCCTAACTTCAGCAATTCATCAATAATATAAAGAGCCGGAGCTTCTCTAATATCATCAGTATCCGGTTTAAAAGCTAATCCCCACAAAGCAATTTTTTTACCTTTTAAATCATTATTAAAATAAGCTTTAATCTTAGGCATGATGATTACCTTTTGCTCTTCATTTACACGCATCACTGAATCTAAAATACTGAACTCATAACCGTATTCTTTACCTGATTTTGCTAATGCCTGAACATCTTTAGGGAAACAACTTCCTCCGTAGCCAATGCCCGGAAATAAAAAACGTTTACCAATTCTAGTATCTGAACCAATTCCCATTCTAACCATATCCACATCAGCACCTACTTTTTCACAAAAGTTAGCAATCTCATTCATAAAAGTAATTTTGGTAGCTAAAAACGAATTTGCTGCGTACTTAGTTAATTCAGCAGATTTCTCATCCATAAAAATAATAGGATTTCCTTGTCTAACATAGGGTTTGTACAAGTGCTCCATAATTTTTCTAGCTTTAGCAGAAGATGTTCCTATTACTACTCTATCCGGTTTAAGAAAATCATCTACAGCAAATCCTTCTCTTAAAAATTCAGGGTTAGAAACCACATCAAAATCAACTTTAGCATTTTTAGCAATTGCTGTGGTTACTTTTTCGGCAGTCCCAACAGGAACAGTACTTTTATCAACAATAACTTTATAATTGGTAATAATTTTTCCTAATTCATCGGCTACACCTAAAATATAAGATAAATCAGCAGAACCATCCTCTCCCGGAGGAGTTGGTAGTGCCAAAAATATGATTTCAGCATCATCAATAGCTCCTTTCAATTCGGTAGTAAATTTTAATCTGCCTTGTTTTATATTTCTTTCAAAAAGTACATCTAAATGAGGTTCGTAAATGGGTACTATTCCATTTCTCATTTTTTCTACTTTTTTGGCATCAATATCTACACAGACTACATCATTACCGGTTTCGGCAAAGCAAGTTCCTGTAACTAAACCCACGTACCCTGTTCCTATTACTGCTATTTTCATTTGTTTATTTTTACTGTTTTATATCTTCAATTATTTCTTTTACTGTTTTGGTTATAAAAGCCAACTCATCTTCTTCTAATTCTGTATGCATTGGCAATGAAAACACCGACTTACATAACCCATTGGTAATTTCAAAATCTTCATCTTTCATTTCTGGAGTACGGTAAGCCTCTTGCGTGTGAAGTGGTACCGGATAATATATCATGCAAGGCACTCCTTTTTCTGTAAGTCTTTTTTGCAGTTCAAAATTATCTACAGAACAACCTATTAATGTATATTGGTGAAAAACGTGAGTTGATTTTTCATCTCTAACAGGTGTTTTAATGTTCGGATGATTTTTAAAAGCCTCATCATAATAAGCTGCTGCTTTGTTTCGTGCTGCGGCATATTCATCTAAATGACGAAGTTTTACTCTTAAAATTGCTGCTTGAATGGTATCTAAACGAGAATTCACACCTATTCTATCGTAGTAATAACGTACTTTCATTCCGTGATTTACAATAGAACGTACAATTTCAGCTAAATTATCATCATTAGTAAATAAAGCTCCTCCATCGCCATAACAACCTAAATTTTTTGAAGGAAAAAATGAAGTTGTCCCCAATTTACCTATCGTTCCGGCTTTTTTGGTTATCCCATTATTAAAAGTATATGATGCACCAATTGCCTGAGCAACATCTTCAACTACTGCAATTTGGTGTTCGTTGGCAATTTGCATAATGGCTTCCATGTTGGCACATTGTCCGAATAAATGAACAGGAATAATGGCTTTTGTTTTTGATGTAATGGCTTTTTTTAATTTATCTGTATCTATACAATACGTATTAGTATCTACATCTACTAATACGATTTTTAGTTTTAATAATCCAACCACTTCAACCGTTGCTGCAAAAGTAAAATCTGAAGTAATTACTTCATCTCCGGGCTGTAAGCCCAATGCCATAAGAGCTATTTGAAGTGCATCAGTTCCATTGGCACATGGAATTACATGTTTTACTCCTAAGTAGTCTTCCAATTCTTTCTGAAAAGCTTTTACTTCATCACCATTGATAAACTGTGTGCTTTCTATAACTCCTGCTATTGCAGCATCTACTTCGTTTTTGATGGCTAAATATTGCTTATGCAAATCAACCATCTGGATATTATGTATTGCCATTAATTCAACATATTTTAGGATAACAAAACTAACATAAAAATATTAATCATGCTATAAAAAAGAAATTGTAAAATTAACACCAAATCTATGTGGTTAAAAAACTAATTATCCAACAACAGTTGCAACAACTTGGTGGTAGCCAACGCATCTCCGGCAGCACGGTGCCTTTGTTCTTGTGGAATGTCTATTCCTAGTTCTTTACACAACTTTCCTAAACTGTATGATGATTGTTCCGGGAAAACAGTTCTACTCATCTCTATAGTGCAAAGTTTGGGCTGTTGTATTACTAATCCGGTTCTTTTTAGCTCAGATTTTAATATTTTGTAATCAAAATTTACATCGTGAGCCACAAAAATTTTATCGCTAATTAATTGATGAATTTCTTGAGCTACATCCATAAAAGTAGGAGCATCCTTTACCATGCTATTAGTAATTCCGGTAAGTTTAGTAACGTACCAATCTATACTAACTTTAGGATTTATAAGAGATGAATATTCATGAACAATTTGAGTACCGTCAAAAACATAAACCGCTATTTCAATTATTCTACCTTTAAGGTAATTTCCTCCTGTTGCTTCAATATCAACTACTGCATACATAATGCGGCAAAGTTACGTTAAAAATTTATTTCTATTTGCTTGATAAAGCTGAATATTACATCCATTCCCTTTTAATAATCGTTTTCTATTCTTGGCAATAACATCATAAAAATAATCTCTAATAAAAGTAGGAACGATTTTAAAAACATAAAATAACTGTAAAAAGCCACCCAAAGTCTTAGCTATTTCTAACGCAGCATTAGACTTTAGGTGCAATTTATTATCTTTTAACAACATAACCGTGTCTACATTTTTAGCAAACGAGTATTGGTTTAAAATGGTTTTAGCTGTTTGACTGGATAATCCAGCAAAAAGAAAAATATTGTTAGTATCTTTTTTCAATACAAAATTTACCCAAAAGCTACAAAAACTGCATTGGTCATCATAAAGAATTATAGGGTGTTTTTCCATCATGGTAGATGAATAAAATTAGTTTATTTATTTAAAAAATGCTACCTTTAGATAATTAAATACTTTAAAAAAATAAAAAACTCTCTGGAGTAGTTTAAATTTGCATTATAAATTCAAAGTCTTTCAATTGTGAAAATAGCTATCTACGGAAAAAAAGTTGCTGATATTTACATTGCCAACATTCAGTTTTTGTTTAATGAATTTAAGCGAAAGAATATCACTGCATCTATTGATGCCAATTTTCATGATTACCTCCAACAAAAAAACATTTCTTTTGATGAAAACATTAAGCTTTTTAACGATAGCAATGATTTAGGCAAGGTAGATTATCTTATTAGCATTGGTGGTGATGGTACTTTTTTGGAAACCATTGTATTGGTTAAAGATAGCAATATTCCTGTTTTGGGAATTAATACCGGCAGATTAGGTTTTTTATCAAATGTAAAAACAGATGAAATTGCTGAAGCTATTGATGCATTAATCAACCAAGAATACGATATTGATGAAAGAAGTATGTTGAGTATTGAAGCTGATAATTTTGATTTTGGAGCAAATAATTATGCCCTAAATGAAATTACGCTTCACCGTACCGACAGCTCTACCATGATTACTGTTCATACTTATTTAGATGATGAATTTTTAAATTCTTATTGGGCAGATGGATTAATTATTTCAACACCAACAGGCTCTACGGCTTACTCATTAAGTTGTAACGGTCCTATTTTGTTGCCCGATTCAGAAAATATGATTATTACCCCCATTGCTCCTCATAATTTAAATGTTAGACCATTGGTTATTAATGATGAAAAGGTATTAAAAATACAAATTGATGCCCGCTCAGAAAATTATGTGGTGGCGTTAGATTCTCGTTCGTTTAGCTTACCACTAGATGCTACGCTAAAAATCACCAAAACTCCTCATACCATTAAACTTATTCGATTAAAAGAACATACTTTCTTGAAAACACTAAGAAGCAAATTGATGTGGGGAATTGATAAGCGGAATTGATTTTCTTCCAAACCATCAAAAGAGTTATTTATACTTTCCTTTCAAATTGCATATTTTGTTAATTGGTGCATCATTACACTATTTAACAAGGTTCCTCCTGAATGACTATAGGGTTCTGTATCTGTTTTCAGGGAATGAAAAACATTGTTCTAGAGACAGGCGATTTGGAAGTTATAACTAACTTTCAACTTTATAAGCTTTAAACTCTTAATCTATAAACTAACCAACTATTTTTTCGCCAAAAGCGTTTAAATCAACACCATCAAAATTTCCTGAACTCATGAGTAGCAACACACTATTGTTCCAGTTTTTATTTTCTAATAAGCTTACTAATTGTTTGGAATCATTAATGACCTCAACATTATCAGATGCAAAAGCCTTTTTAACTTCGGTAGGTGTAATGTGTTCTAATTTTTTATGCTCCAAGGTATGTTCGCTATAATATACATAAGCTTCATCAGCATCGCTCATGGCATTTTCATACTCACTTAAAAAGTTTTTATTTAAGCTGCTAAACGTATGTAACTCCATACAAGCTACTACTTTTCTGTCAGGGTATTGTTGTTTTACGGCTTTGGTAGTTGCTTTTAATTTAGATGGAGAGTGTGCAAAATCCTTATAAACCGCAACCGTATTGTTCTTCGCAATTAACTCCAACCTTTTTGCTGCTCCTTTAAAAGTAGCAATAGCCTTGTAAAAATCGGCATCTTTTACACCTAACTGATTACAAATTAATTTTGCTCCATTTAAGTTTTGTAAATTGTGTTCTCCAAAAACAATTAATGGAATATCTCCATCAGCTGTTTTAAGATAAGTAGTCCCATTATCTATATAGTAACTAGGTGTTGAATAAGGTATTTTGGTAATATTTTTTGTGCTTGTTTCGGCCAGTTCTTTTAGTATTTTATCGTTTTCGCAATAGGCTAAAAAGCCATTTTCTTCAATTAAATCAATAAATATTTTAAACTGTTCCACATAGTTTTCAAAAGTTGGAAAAACATTAATGTGATCCCAAGCAATACCGCTAAGCAAGGCTATATTTGGTTGGTACAAATGAAATTTTGGTCTTCTGTCTATGGGAGAAGAAAGGTATTCATCTCCTTCTAAAATAATAACTGGAGCATCTGTAATTTTTACCATGGTTTCAAAACCTTCGAGTTGAGCTCCAACCATATAATCGGCATCGACATTGGTTTTTTGTAACACATGCAGCACCATAGCTGTAATAGAGGTTTTTCCATGACTCCCTCCTATTACTACTCTAGTTTTGTTTTTAGATTGCTCATAAATATATTCAGGATAGGAATAAATTTTTAGTCCTAATGCTTTGGCTTTTATTAATTCAGGATTATCATTTCTTGCATGCATTCCAAGGATTACAGCATCCAAATCGGTATGGATATTTTCTTCTTTCCAACCTTCTGTTTTGGGTAATAAACCATGTTTAGCTAACCTGCTTTTGCTGGGTTCAAAAATTTCATCATCAGAGCCTGTAACTTTATACCCTTTTTTGTGAAGAGCGATAGCAAGATTGTGCATGGCACTTCCACCAATAGCAATAAAATGAATGTTCATATTTGGCATTATAGCATTGGTTATAAATCGGTTTCACTTTGAACTTTACCGCTAGCATATTTTACTTTTTTGATGGCTTTTCCGCTTTCATCATATTTAGTCCAGGTTCCGATTCTTTCATAATCAAATAAAGCTTTGTTGTACTTCATTTCACCTTCTTCTTTAAGGTTGCCATTTTTATGGTAGTACTTTTGATCATAAATTAACTTCTTTTTATCTGTTAATTCTAAGGTATTTTCGGGCTTACCGTCTTCAAAATAATTGGCTTTAAAAATGTAATATAAAAAAGATTTATGGTACTCTTCAACAAATTCAACATTTCCATTTGGGTAGTAATCTGTCCATTTTTGAGCTTCTGTTTCTACATATTCAATTTCAGATTTTGGTTTACCATCACTATAATAAATTGACATTTTACTTTTTTTAAGGTCTGTTACTCTAAAGTTTCTCTCTACCGTTCCGTTTGGATAAAAGTTTTTGTAAATTTTTAGCTGGCCATCAACATAAAAACCTTTGTGAAGCAATTGTCCACTACTATAAAAATCTTCAATAAAACCATTAGCAGCATAGCCATTTTCATCATTCCTTACAGTATCTCTCCCAAGCATCATATTTAATGGCTCATACATTTGAATTCCAAATTTTTGATCAATTACTTCTTCCGGAGCATAACTTTTAGATTGAGCAAAAAAAGTTGATGTGTTTACTAATAAAATTGTGAATAAGGTAGTGTAAAATATTTTCATAGTTTTTGAATTTTATTTTTTTGTTACGGAATTTATCTCATTTGGGTTATGTTTTTCTGTAGATACAAGTTTAGCAATTTTAATGTTAAAAAAACCAAAAATCATTGTCATAATTGGACTTAAAATATTAAAGAAACAATACATAAAATAATCGCCTGTCGCTACGCCCAACACTCCTGAATGGTAAGCTCCACATGTATTCCAAGGAATAAGCACAGAGGTTACTGTTCCTGAATCTTCCAACGTACGACTCAACACTTTTGGATGAAGCCCTCTTTCTTTGTATATTTTACTAAACATTTTTCCTGGAACAACAATGGCTAAATATTGGTCGGAAGCGGTTACATTAAAAGTTATACATGTAGCAGTAGTAGTTGTTATTAAAGAGCCTGTAGATTTTGCTAATGGAATTAAGGTATTGGTAATGGTTTTTAACATGCCTGTTTTTTCCATTACTCCACCAAAAATCATGGCACAAATAATTAACCAAATGGTTCCCAACATGCCATTCATTCCTCCTGTTTCCAGCAATTCGTTTACTAGTGCATTTTCTGTGGGAATACTCATATCTGTTGTCATAGCATTTACAATAACTTCATAAGCTGCTTCAAAAGTTAGTGAAGTGCTTTCTGCCAAAGCAACAATTAAATCTTGCTGAAAAATGAGGGCAAACAAACCACCTAATAAACTACCAATAAACAATGCTGGAATAGCATCCACTTTTTTTACAATCAGTAATATTACAACAACAGGAACTATAAACAACCAAGGGGTGATTACTATTTTTGATGCTATTGCTGTTTTTAGTTCGTTTACATCAGTAACGTTACCTGCTGACTCAAATGTAAACCCAATAATTAAAAATATAATTAACGTAATAACAATAGAAGGAATCGTAGTTAATGCCATGTATTTAATATGGGTAATCAAATCTGTTCCTGCCATTGCAGGGGCAAGATTGGTAGTATCCGACAAAGGCGACATTTTATCTCCAAAATAAGCTCCTGAAAGAATTGCTCCCGCCACCATACCTTTATTAAAGCCTAATACATCTCCAATTCCAATTAGGGCAATACCAACTGTTGCTGCAGTTGTCCACGAGCTGCCTGTTGCCATAGAAACTACCGCACAAATAATACAAGTAGCTACTAAAAATATTTTTGGATGTAATAAATCCAGTCCATAATAAATCATTGCCGGTACTACTCCGCTTACCATCCATGTTCCGGCTAAGGCACCAATCAATAACAAAATAATAAGTGCAGGTAAAGCAGATTTAATACTTTTTACAATTCCTTTTTGAATGGAGTTCCAAGTGTATCCATTGTACATTCCTATGGCAGCAGCAACTGCTCCGGCAACTAATAATACTATTTGATTTGCTCCACCTAAAGCATTATCTCCAAAAACCAACACCACGTTCACCACTAAAAGCAATATTAATACAACTATAGGGATTAATGCTTGAAATAAACTTGGTTTTTTTACGGACTCCATGAACTATTTTTATGAAGCGTAAATGTAAAAATAAATTGTGGAACTAAAAAAATGATTGATGGGTTTGTTAGCAACTATTAATTTCTATTTCTCAATAGATTCGTTATCCCAAATGTTTTTTGAAATACTAACACCATTTTTAGAGTAATAAACTCCACCCCATTTATAAAAAATTCTTTCATAAACATCTGCATGATCTCCGGTAACTTTAATCCTTCTTATTATGATAGCATTTCCTGTTTCTCTTTCTTCTTCAGTAATTCCCTGAGGATATTTTTTATCAAATTGATCTAAGTTGCTTGATAGTTTCTTTTCTCCAACATAAACATCATATACTTCCTCTGATGCTTTTGTTGATTTTTCAATTTGTTTAGCATTTAGTTGAGATTGATAATCGCTATAAAACTGTTTTTCTTTTTGTAATCTTTTTTCAGCATTAATGCTTCTTTGTTGTTGTTCTTTTGTTGGCTTATTCAACAATTCTTTTTGAGCAATAGCTTCTTGCTCATTTTTAGAACGTTTAAAATCAGCATCTTTCTGATACTTTTGTTGCTCTTTATTTAACTGAGTTTTATAGTCTTTTAATTCAGCAGTTGCTCTATCATTTTTTTGTTTTTCTTCAGCTATTCTTTTCTCATTGTATTGCATATAAAGCAGTTTATCAGCAGCTAATTTTTCTGCTTTAACTTTATGTTTTTTTGTCTGCTCTATCTGCATCAAAGCAATTTGGTCAGCATATTTTTGAAGTTCTCTTCTGTTATCTTCTACTTTTTGTAAGGATGCATTTATTCTAACTTCTTCTAAAGCTGCTAAATCTTTACTATATTTTTTCACATCTATCTCTCTATCTTTTCTTTTTGCTTCATAATCTTTTTGGTTCTGTTGAATAGTAGCTTGCTGATTGTCTATTGTTTCTTGATTTTTCTGTCTTTTCTTATCTGCATTCTCTGTCATTATCCATCTGTCTTCTTGAATATCACTTTTATAAGTATATAAATCTTCTACTTTTTGTTGGTATCTAGGCTCATTGTCTTTAGCATATTTACCCATGTTTTCTTTTTGCTTATTGGCATAAGTATGGGCCTCTTTTGTTTTATCATTAGCCAATTTTATGTTATTCATTTGTTGCTGATTGTAGTATGCTTTATCGCTTTGAAGCTGTTTTTCATTTTCTAAATATTTTTTATCGCCCTCTTTTTGCATTTTTTCAACTTGCTCATAAGTAGCTAAAATATCTTCTTTCGCTTTATTGGTTTTATCAACATTATATTTTATTCTAATTTCCTCTTGTTTGTTATAAGATTCCTTATCAGCTTGTAATTCTTTTTCATTTTCAAGGTATTTCTTATCTCCTTCTTCCTTTAGTTTACTTATTTGCTCGTAAGTTGCTAAAATTTCATCTTGAGCCTTATTAGTTTTTTCTTTGCTTGTTGATACTCTTATCTCTTCTTGTTTATTGTAAATAGCTTTATCTTCAGCTAAAACTCTATCCTTGTCTTTTTCTTTATCTTCCCAAATCTTCTTCATCATTGCTTCAATCTCTTTCTCTCTTTTATCATCAATTTTAGCTCTGCTACCCGGTGGTGGAGTATTGTTTTTAACCACTACTTCTTTCTCCTCTTTTTCTTTAGCTAACTTATCCAACATTGCCTCAATTTTCACTAATTGATCTTTAGGATATTGTTCCCCTTCAAATAGTACTAATGCTTCTTTGTATTTATCTTTAGCGTTTTCATACTTATTCAATAAGAACAATTTGTCTGCATCAAAAATAAGTTGGTCATACTTTTCTCGTTTTGCCTTTAAGGCCAACGCTTCACTTTTATTTTTACGTTGTTCCTCAGCAATTTGAGCTAAAATATTATTTATTTCTTCAATTTTTTGTTGTGGATAAGCTTCACTAGGCATAATGCTCAACGCTTTTTTGTAAAAGCTTTTTGCTGTTTCGTAAGATTTAGAGCCTAAATTATCATCACCCATTTTTATAAAACTATCATACTCTGCTTTTTTCTGATCCTGAGCATTTGGCTTAACAGTAATTTGCTCCTTAATTTTGGCTGCCAATATTTTTTCTATTTCATCAATTTGGTTTTTAGGATAGGTTTCTGAAGACTTAACAGCAAGAGCTTCTTTATACTTGACCTTAGCTTGATCGTAATTTTCAGCTTTAAAAGCATCATCAGCAGTAGCAATTAAAGCATTGTATTTATCATTTTTCTCTTTTTCTGCTAATGCTTTTGCTTTAGCTACATCTATGGCTTTCAATTGATTTTTAGGATATTCTTCATTCGGATAAATCATTAATGCCTCTTGATACTTTTGAGTGGCTTTATCAAACTTATCTCCATAAAAATCAGCATCAGCCTGAGCAATTACCGCCTGATAGTATTCTCTTTTCTTTTTCTCTGCTTCTTTCTCTAATTCAGTTTCAGCGGATTGTTGAGCTAATTTTGCTAATAAATCATCAATCTCTTTAATTTTATTTTTAGGATATTGTTCATCAGGTTTAACTCCTAATGCTTCATTATACTTACCTTTGGCTGTTTCGTAATTTTTACTTGATAAAGCATTGTCGGCAGCAGTAATTAAGGCATTATATTTTTCTTGTTTGGCTTTTTCAGCAGCTTCTTTACCTGCCAATTCAGCTAAAATGCTATCAATCTCACTAATTTTATTTTTAGGATGTTGCTCATTTGGTTTTACACCTAACGCTTCGTTGTATTTATTTTTAGCTTGGTCGTAAGATTTATCAGCAAAAGCTTTATCTGCCAAAGCAATCAGACTATTATACTTTTCATTTTTTTCTTTATCAGCCATTTTAGCAGCTTCTTCTTCCGCTTTCTTTTTAGCAATCTCTGCTAAAATCCCATCTATTTCTGTCAGTTTTGTTTTAGGATATTGCTCGTTTGGCTTAACTCCTAGTGCTTCATTGTATTTTCCTTTTGCTGCATCATACGATTTTTCAGCAAGAGCTTTATCTGCCGCTGCAATTGCTGCATTGTATTTTTCATCTTTCTCTTTTTGAGCCATCATAGCAGATTCCTCTTCTGCTTTTTTACGAGCAATTTCTGCTAAAATTCCTTCTATTTCTGTGAGTTTACCTTTTGGATATTGTTCATCAGGCTTCAACGTTAATGCTTCGTTATATTTGCCTTTAGCTGCTTCATAAGATTTATCAGCTAACGCTTTATCAGCAGCAGCTATGGCAGCATCATACTTTTGTTGTTTGGCTTTTTCTTCGGCTTCTTTTTTAGCTAATTCTGCTAAAATGCTTTCAATCTCATTAATTTTATCTTTAGGATATTGCTCTTCTGCTTTAATTCCTAAGGCTTCATTGTATTTGCCTTTAGCACCTTCGTAATCTTTTGCTCCAAGAGCTTTGTCTGCTGCTGCTATAGCTGCATCATACTTTTGCTGATTTGCTTTTTCTGCTGCTTCTTTTTTAGCCAATTCTGCTAATAAACCCTCAATTTCTGTCAGTTTTGTTTTAGGATATTGTTCATCAGGTTTAACTCCTAATGCCTCATTGTATTTCCCCTTAGCTGCATCATATTCTTTTGCCGCTAATGCTTTATCAGCCGCTGCAATTGCTGCATTATACTTTTCTTGTTTAGCTTTTTCTTCTGCCTCTTTTTTAGCAATTTCTGCTAATACCGCTTCAATTTCTTTTAATTTTGTTTTAGGATAGGCTTCAAAATCTTTAAGTGCTGCAGCTTTCTGAAAATCTATTTTTGCTTTTTCATAATCTTTATTAATCATATAAGCATCTCCGGAGGTAATTAAATCATTATATTCTTTATCGGTTTTTTCTTTATTCTTAATAATATCGTCAATCTCTTTAATTTTATTTTGCGGATAAGCTTCATTAGGTTTGTAGCTAATTGCAGCATTATACTCCATTTTAGCTTTTTCCCAGTTTCTTTCTTTAAAAGCAGCATCGGCACGTTCTATTGCTGTTGTATATCTAGCATTTGCTTCATTTGCTGCGGCTAATTCATCGGCTATTAATCCTAATTGAAATTGAGGATATGTTTCACTCGGTAATAACTTAGCGGCCTGTTCGTATAACGGCTTTGCTTCTACATATTTTTTAGCATTAAAAAGTTTATCTGCGGAAGCTATTACTGTAGCATATTCTTTCTCTTTTGCTTTTCTGGCAGCTTCTTGTTCTTTACGTTTCTGCTCATGATCTTTTTTAAGTTGCTCTAATTCTTTTTGTATCGATTTAGTATAATTCGGATCGTAATCCATATATCCATAAGCAGGATCAAAAGCTACTTTTGCGATTGGTTTATCTAAAATAGAAACATCTAGCCCCTCAACCTCTTCAAAAAGATTCATTTCCATAGGAAATTCGAAGCCATACTTAGCATCTTCTGGCGGTACATTTTTAGTAGAAAACTCTATTTTTTTTCCTGTAAATCCCGGTTTAGAAAACTCGACTAAATAAACAGCATCTGGCGGTAATTCCAATACAAATTCTCCATTTGCAGGAGTATTAATTGTCTTCCAAACTGCTCCATTACGTTTAATAGTAATGGTTACTCCTTCAAATCTTTTCTTCGTATCTTCATTTTTCACTGTCCCCTTAACATCTAACTTCCACTGAGCTTTTAATTCAGGAGAATACATCAGCATTGAAATCATCAATACCAACAATGAGATTATATGTTTATTTCTAATCAACATAAAGATAACTTACAAATATCGTAATTCCATATTAAAAACGAAAATAAGTTTAATAAAGTGTTAAACATTCATTTACATCTTATTAACGATATTTAGATGCAAAAACTGTGAAAGTTGAATAACTAATTTAGAAAGATTGTGCAATTACTAGGAAATCAGCTGCTTTAAGTGATGCACCACCAATTAAACCTCCATCAATATCGGGATTGGCAAAAAGTTCTTTTGCGTTGGATGCATTACAACTTCCTCCGTAAAGAATAGAACAGTTTTGAGCCACTGCTTCATTATAAAATTCTTTTAATACCTTACGAATAAATGCGTGCATTTCTTGAGCTTGTTCTGCTGTAGCAGTAACACCTGTACCTATTGCCCAAACAGGCTCATAAGCTATTACTACATTTTTAATTTCATTTTCATTCAAATGAAAAAGTCCTTCTTTTAGTTGTTGCTCAACCACATTAAAATGATTGTTTTCCTCTCTTTCTGAAAGCAATTCTCCACAACAAAAAATAGGAGATAAATCAGCAGCTAATGCTCTATTTATTTTTTCTGCAATAATTGCATTGGTTTCGTAATAATAAGTTCTTCTTTCAGAATGACCAACAATAACATAATTTGCTCCACAAGATTTTATCATTTGTGCAGCTATTTCCCCTGTATATGCTCCTGATTCATGTTCAGAACAGTTTTGAGCTCCTAAAGCTATAGCAGAATTTCCTAATTGTTCTTTAAATAAAGGAATGTATAAAGCAGGAGGATTAATAATTAAAGTAACATCGGAAACATCTTTTTCTACTAATTGAATATCTTGTAGCAATTGTTTGGCTTCATCTAATTGCAAATTCATTTTCCAATTTCCGGCAACTATTTTTTTTCGCATTTCTTCAATTGTATTGGTAAAATAATAATCAATTTACTTAACTCTAACTCTTGGGTCGAGCATTCCGTAAACAATATCTACAATAATATTTATAATCACAAAAATTGTTGATGTAAGTAAAACTCCTCCCATTACTATTGGTAAATCGTATTTTGTAAGTGCATCATACAACACCCAACCTAACCCTTTCCAGGCAAATATCATTTCTACAAAAAGTGCTCCTGCCAATAAGCTGGCAAACATTCCTGAAACAGCCGTAACAACTGGATTTAAAGCATTTTTTAACGCATGTTTTATTACTACTACCATTTTAGATAATCCCTTGGCTCTTGCTGTTCTTATATAATCTTGCGACATTACATCAAGCATAGAGCTTCTAGTAAGTTGCAAGATGGCTGAAATTGGTCGAATACCTAATGTAAATGCAGGTAAAACAAGGTTACTTAATTTCAAAATCTCTCCATTACCCAAATCATCATACTCAAATAAACTTCCTGTCATATTAAACAAGTTTATGCCTGTAGCTTGCGGCAAGGCAAAACCTATTAACCAAGAAATAATAATAGCTGAATAAAAGGAAGGGATAGACATTCCCAACACCGATAAAAACAACAAAGATTTATCTACCCAGGTATCTTTCATTAAAGAAGTTATAATTCCGAACAATACTCCAAAAAAGGAAGCAAATAATATCGCAGCTATTGCTAACACAGCGGTCTCCGGAAGATAATCGAGTAATATTTCAGAAACTTGCCGCTTGGTTTGATAAGACCGCCTCAGATAAGGTGTTTTTGCTACTACAACATTATTTTCTCCAAAAGTAAAAAGAGTAGAATAAGAATATTTATTGTCATCTAAATACAAATAATGTTCTTCATCTGTGCTATGAACGGAAATAGGTGACAAATCATTCAGATACATCACAAATTGTGTTGAAAGTGTTTGATCTAGCCCTAAATCTTTTTGGATAACCCTAAGCGATTCCTCATCTGCTCTTTGTCCCATAAGCATACGAGCAGGATCGCCCGGCAATACGTTAAAAAGCAAAAACACTACTGTAATAACTCCCGCTAATACTAATAGTCCATACAATATTCTTTTAGTGATAAACCGTGACACTATCCGTTATTTATTTAATAATTGACTTTTAACGTCTTCATAATTTGGCAAATCGTTGGCATGCCATTTTGCCAATACCTTCCCTTGTTGCAACAACACTATTCCAGGATTTGCTCTAACAATTGTTTTCAATGTAATGGCATCACAAGAATAAAAATCATAATTTACTTGATGTTTACCTTTAAAAACCTCCACATTATCATTTGATGAAGCTGTTAATCCGATAAAATAATGTCCATCTTTAAAACATTGGTCGGCAAATGTATTAATTTTTTTGATTGCTTGTTCATCCGTTTTTTTAATATCATAAGCTATCATCATAAATAAGTACCCCGGATCATTCATGTAATCCTGTGTATAGTCGTATTCATCTGCTCCAATTATTGTAAAGTCTGTAATAGCTGCTTTATCTCCAATAGAAATAAGTTTAGTGGTTCTGTCAGAAAATTCATAGTTTTCATCATCCCAAGGATAGTTTGCTTCTGTAAATTCCTCAACTTTTCCGGTAGTTTTATTTTTATAATAAAAAATATTTTCGAAAACATCCGGCTTAGCTCCTTCAGGCAATTTCATTTGCTCAGGAATACTTTTTCCTATTGCATAAGGCCTGTAATCTTTTACAGGAAGGTGATTGTAAGTATAGTTAATAAAGATTAGGGTAATAAGCGTTACCAAGCCAATAATTATCCATTGGTTTACTTCTTTTTTGAAGAACTTTTTAATAGCATAATATGCTCCAAAACCAATTAATGTAAATAAAACAGGAAAGTACCACCCGAATACCCATGAAAGTAAAATAACACCAACTATTCCACCGGATAAAAGAATAATATCATCTTGCGTGGTATTCAGCTTAATTTTATTTCTATAAAAGAATATTGGAATAAGGAGAACTATCAATGCGAAATCTTTAAAAAATGATTCCCAAGGTGTTAAACTTCTACCTAAAGAGCCTTTCATAGCATCTCCAAAACAACCGCAATCGGTAACACATTGAACAGGCATTTCTTCTTTATAAACTACAATTTCACTGGTCTCTTCTACTACAACAATCTTACTATCTGCTTCAGCTCTTTCTATCATTCTAGCATGTTCCGGAGAATTTACTTGAACTTCAGTTAAATTAGTATAGGTTGCAGAAGTATCGCAAGTAGCAGTATGTAAGGTTAAGAAGAAAAACATAATGGTTAGTGCCAACAAAGAATAAAGGGTTAACTTAATTTTAGTAGCAAAAAGCAACATAAAACCCAAAATTACTTCGGCAGCACACATAATAATGGCTATTCCCAAAGCATATTCCATTAAAAATTCTAATGAAAAAGTATCCCAACCGAACCAATCTCTAATTCTGTAAGCTAATGCTCCGTTTTCAAAATATTCTTCTAGTTTATAGCTAAATCCTAAGGTATCATTAGCTTTTATTAATCCGGAAACAATAAATAAAGCTCCAACTAAAATACGACAAATATTAACCAATAATTTCATGTGTTCTTATCTATTTTATTTGTTCTTAAACTCTAGTTTAATTAAAGCAAAAACCGCATAATTTATCATATCGAAATAGTTAGCATCTATTCCTTCAGAAATTAATGTTTTGCCTTTGTTATCTTCTATTTGTTTTGTTCTTAGTAGTTTCATCAAAATTAAATCTGTAAGCGAACTAATTCTCATATCTCTCCAAGCCTCACCATAATCGTGATTTTTGTTTTGCATCAATTCTTTTGCTTCTAAAAAATATTTTGAATACAATTTTACTGCTTCTTCTTCGGGTAATTCGGTATTTTCGTTGTAACCTAACTCTAGTTGAACTAAAGCCATAATGCAATAATTTACTATTCCGATGTATTCAGATTTAACATCTTCCTTAATTTTGCTTTCACCAACTTCTTCAAGCGTTCTAATTCTTTTTGCTTTAATAAAAATCTGATCGGTTAATGAACTTGTTCGTAAAATTCGCCAAGCACTGCCATAATCTTTCATTTTTTTCGTAAATATGTCAGAGCAAATTTTTATTATAGCATCGTATTGTTTGTCGGTTTTATTCATATTAATTTTTACACATTATATCCATGGAAAAAGAAAAACGGAAAGATACATTATTTTTAAAAAATACACTTATAAATTGCAAAGGTAATTTATTAAATTTAGACGAACCATGCATAATGGGCATATTAAATGTAACTCCTGACTCATTTTTTGATGGTGGCAGCTATCTATCGGAGGAAGAAATTGTTACACAGGTAAAAAAACACTTAGATGAAGGTGCCGCTATTATTGATGTTGGTGGATATTCTACCAAACCGGGAGCTGCTTTTGTTAGCGAAGAAGATGAATTGAACAGGATTTTACCTATTATTAAATTAATTCATCAGGAATTTCCTGAATGCATTATTTCTATTGATACCTTTAGAAGTAAAGTTGCCGAAAAAGCTGTTGAAAACGGAGCAAGTATTATTAACGATATTTCTGCGGGCAGCATGGATAAGCAGCTTTTCGATTGTGTTGCCAGTTTAAATGTTCCTTACATTTTAATGCACATGCAAGGCACTCCTGAAAATATGCAAAAAGCTCCCTCTTACCAACATGTTACGCAAGAAGTAATGTCTTTCTTATCAGAAAAAGTGGATATCCTTACCAAAAAAGGAATAAATGATATTATTATAGACCCCGGATTTGGTTTTGGCAAAACGGTAGAACACAATTACGAGCTAATGCACCACTTAGCCGATTTTAATATTTTTGAATTGCCTATTTTAGTTGGTGTCTCCCGAAAATCTATGATTAACAAGGTGATTAAAACCACTCCCAAAGATGCTCTAAATGGAACAACAGTACTAAACACCATTGCTTTAATGAAAGGAGCAAACATCCTTAGGGTGCATGATGTAAAAGCTGCTAAAGAAGCTGTTTTGATTACAGAACAGATGAAGAAAAGTAATTAACAAAATTGTTCCAAGCGAATGCTTGAAATAGAGGATTGGTTATACTTGGAGGAGATAGGGGCAACCGCATGTTTTCATACACAATGTTGTAATACGTTTAATCTATTTCTGAAATCATTCTTTGTATTGTCCACATATTTAATGGCCAAACGATAAATAATATCAAATTCTTATAAAATTTAGGTTTTTCTGCATTTTCAAAATCATGAGTAATATTGTAATTGTCGAAAATTATAGCAACTTGAATGACTACAGTAAACCATAAGGAATAAAGAATGATACCACAGATGTTCCAATGTGCTATTTCAATGTGAGAACCAGTCATAATAAATCGAATGGCGAGAATCAGAGGTATTGTCCATGCAACTGCAGTTATTAATATTAGTATTCGAAAGAATGTATATTTCTTATTAGTATTCTTTGTCAGTTTTAATGCAATAGCGTAGTACCATATTACATTAATTGGAGGAATCATTAGTAATAGCATATAACTAGAATTAGGATTAATTTTTAATAGTCCTTTTAATATTATATTATTTGATTCCTTTTCCAATATGATGTATTACAACAATCGAATAAAGAACACTAGTGTTCTTTATTCGCATTATATCTTTACCCCAAATGTAACCATACCTATTTAAATTGTAATGTTTTTTTACATAGTGTTCCAAGCAAATGCTTGAAACAGAGATTTAGTTATACTTAGAGGAGATGGGGTTATTCTTTAACTATCTTCTTAGTAATGACTACTCCATCACTTTCTAATTGCAATAAATAAAACCCTTTAGGAGCGTCTAAATCAAAATTGATTTGATTAGTTGTTTTATAATTTTTAGCAAACAGAACACGTCCTAAAGCATCTATTAAACGAAGATTAATATTAGATTCTGTTTCTTCTAAATCAATATTAATAGACCCGTTTGTTGGGTTTGGGTAGATGTTTAGATTTGATAAACTATTTTCCTCTATTCCTACTGTACAGGGGTTAGGACAATTAGTGCTAAATGACATGCTTGTATCTATATTACCCATCGTTACTGTCCAATTGGTATTAGCCCAAGTAGTATCATCCACCTCTATACAAGTGAGACTAGGATTGTTTGTTGCATTAAAGTATTGAAAATTAATATTATTGCCATTTTTAACGTTTAAACAAGTTAATTGATTATTACTGCACTCAACTCCATGTATAGAACTATGAATAGAGATATCTAACTCTGTAATCATATTATTCTGGCAACCTAATTCTAATAGCAATGGATTTTGAGAAATATCCAAACTAGTTAATTGATTACCCCATACAGCCAACCACTTTAAATTAGGATTATTAGATACATCGATGCTAGATATTTGATTACTATAAAGTACTAAATTTTCTAGGTTTAGATTCTGAGTAAGATCAATTGAAGTTAATTGATTAAATCCAGCCTCAAGTAAGATTAAGTTGGTATTTTGTGTCACATCAATGGAATTTAACTGATTAAGTCCAACCTGAAGGTTTTCTATTGCTATAAAATCTTCTATTCCTGTTAAATCAGTTATATTTTTAACTGTTACATTTAAGTAAGTAACAGTATCAATATTAGATGTAAGAACTTGTCCATCTAATGTTGCATCTAAACCCAAATCAATTAATGCCTGTTCAAAATTAGCATCAGGTATTGCAGTGCTTTGAGCAATAGATAGGTTAGGTAATAATAGAATTAATAAAAGTGATAGTGTTGTCTTCATAAATTATTAGTTTAAATCTGCTATTTAATTATCATTTTTTTACTTAACGGTCACTTTTTGCTTATGAATGGTAATCTTGGGGTTATATTTACATTGTATCTTTACCCCCAAATGTAACAATATCTATTTAAATTGAAATGTTTTTTAAGCATAGTGTTCCAAGCGAATACTTGAAACAGAGATTTAGTTATACTTAGAGGAGATTGGGGGCCTATAAAATATACAAACTATTGTGTGTAGTTTTTATCGTTTACCAATTATTTTGACTATTGGTTCAATATCAGTATCAACTAAATTCACATCAAAAACAGCCTTTCCTAATTTTTTGATTTTTCTAATTCTCTGTTTAATAATCTCTGTATTGATTCTCTGTGGTTTTAACTCAAATTGTTCTTTTGCAAGATAAGTTACCATTCCAGTTGTAGGTAAATTTTGGGCTAAGTTAAAATCAAGAGTTTCAACTATAATACGAAGCAATTTAATTAAATCGATTGATTCACCTTCTTCAAAGTTTAAGACATCTGTATTCTGAAAATCTAAATCAGTTAATGCATTTGTCCAATACAAATTTAAATTAGCTCCTTCACTTACAATTAAGCTATTTAATTGAGGCGAAATTGTTTCAGCAAGATGAGTGAATAGGTTCCTCCTAAGTCTTATATATTTTATAGTGTCAATTATTTCTCGTGGCGGAAGTGTGCAACCAGAGGCTGTTAAAGTGAGTAAATATTTTTCTTCAATTTGGTTATCATTCTTAGGAACAAAACTGCTCGGATTGAATAGGCTCAAAATATCAAGACTGTCCTTTAAATAGTAACTTGTAACTTCGTAACTAGTTGAAATATAGGCGCCAAAAGTGAATTTTTGATTTAATTCTTGAAACGTTGGTAAATCTTTTATTTTTACATTTATTCGAGGTGCCATTGCATTATCTTGAAATAAATCAGGTGTAAATAAATCACCTTCTTCGCTTCCAAATTCGGTCAAACGCTTTATTAATTCATTACGATTAAATTGAAAAAAACACAATTGGTCATTCAATGAAGCAAGAGTATTAATGTATTTTTTAATTAAAGGTGTTTTCATAATAAGTTATAAACGTTCAGTATTTGTCCTTTTCTATTATTTTGGTTTGTTTGGACTTATTTCCATTAAATAACTAAAGCGTAAATGACACTTTTCATTGTACGTTTCTTCGTCTTGGACTATCCATTTGTACATTTTCGGATACGCGAATTCCATTATATTAAATGACGCTAACCAAAAAGAACCTCCGAAATCTTGAAATCTTATATTTTTTTTTGTTTCATCTGTTTTTGAAAGTAAAAAATCTCCAACCTCAATAAATTCATTTTGATTGTATTTTGAATAAGTTTTAATTAATGTGCGTTTTGATTTATTACTTTTATGAGCGACATAATTTCTCAATGAGTAAAAATCATCGATATGATTTTTAGCTTCAGACGATATGTTATAAAATGGGTTTAATTTTTCCGTTAGAATCTTTTTGCCAATTGATTTTAAATTACTAGCATTCTTTAAGTCAAAATAGCCTAATCCATTGAGATAAGCTATACATTCATCATTGCTAATGGTTTTTGGCAAGTCTAGTTCTAGTTGTAGAGAGAGTTGCGAGGTATCAATTTTTAAGCATTCGCAAATGATTTTCTCAGCATACCATTCCCAATCACAAATTGTTTTTATTGTAAAAGCCTCAATAATTTCCGATGCTTCATAATTGGAATAAACCTTTCCACGAAGAGCAAGTACTTTGGCAAATAAAAACTCAGCTTGTGAATGAATTCTTGCCATATACATTATTGTATATTGATAACCGATAGAATTAAATTCTTCAATGTTTTTTAGCTCTTTTAATTCAGATTCAGTCATTTTTTTGAATTACACACAACATGCGAATAAAAAAACACTAGTATTCTTTATCCGCATTATATCTTTAGCCCAAATGTAGTAATTCTATTTTAATAATAATATTTTTAGCTTATTATTAGTGCTTTAGGCCTTTAACAATCCTGCACAAAAGGACGTTCTACATTAATTTTTGGGCTGATATAAGGAATGTTTAAGTTCAAGCCTCTGAGGATAAACAACACCCCTATAATGATAATTAAAATTGGAAAGAATTTTCTGATTTTATTTCTGATAGCAACACTTACTACACTTGCTAATTGCGTAGCTAAAAACATTAATGGGAGTGTGCCTAAACCAAAAGCAGCCATAAACCAAATGCTTTTATACACATCACCCAAGGCAATTGCTGAACCTATGGCGGTATAAACTAATCCGCAAGGTAAAAAGCCATTTAAAAAGCCAATAAACCACAAGTTATGAAGTGATGAGGATTTTAACAAGGCTCCTAATTTTTGCTTCACAAAAGCTATTTGTTGATAGACAAAACTCGTAGGCGATAAATTATTCATCCACTTGGAAGGAATTAATACGCCTACAATTAAAATGCTTCCGATTAAAATAGATAAAAATTGTTGTGAAGATGCAGTTTTAATGCCCTGACCAAAAAAACCGAATACAAAACCTAATAAACTATAAGTTACTATTCTTCCAAAATTATAAGTCAAAGCCCCTACAATTCTATACCCTACACTGCTATTTTTTAATGGTAATGCAAAAGCTATTGGTCCGCACATGCCTATACAGTGCAAACTACCCAAAAATCCTAAAACAAAACCTACGATTAAAATTTCCATTAACGGAGTTTTTTACAATTCCACTGTAAGCTCACTGTAATAAGCATTTCCTGCATTTTGCCATTCAATTCTGAGCTTATACATTCCTGTAGAAAACAAGTCTAAAGGATAAACTAATGTCTTACTTTCTGATGTGAAATCAACAGATTGGTCTAAACTTGCATTTGAAGGTTTAAAGAAATTAATATTGCCTTTTATCTCTCCTTCTACTTCGCTTGGGAAAATCAATTGCAATTTATCATCTTCAATTTTGTAGCTAACTTGTTCTTCAAAATGACTTTTCGTAAGTGCTTCTTTATCTTTCAATCCTTGAAAAGCTAATTCTTTTTCGTAATAATCTTCTGTAACTAAATCTACATTTTGTTGACTTGCTTTAAAAACCATAGCACTCATAGACACTACAAATAGTGTTATGAAAATTACGATGCCTGTTCCCCAATTAAATTTCATTATTTAGTAGTGTTAGGTCCTAAAAAAGAGGTTTCATTTTCATGAATAAGCTCTCCTCTATTGTAAATACCAATTTTAATAGTGGTAGATTTTTCTTTCAAATCCTCTTTTAAGATATTTACAAAAAATGCTTGTTGGTTGCTTTTTCCTTTTTCAAGTCTTAAAGTATCCATTCCAACCATTTTTATTTCACCATCCATGTTTTCAAGTTCAAAGGTAAGCTTTAAATCTTTATTGGATTTATTTACCACTTTAACATTATATAAGTTACTGATAAAGCCATTTTCTTGTTCTTGATACAACATTCCCGGAGTTCTTAAAATACTAGCCTCCATACTTCCTCTCAAGGTAAACAAATAAATAATAAATCCAACAAGAATAATTAACACGGCTGTATATGCCTTGGCTCTTGTAGTAAAAAATTGTCTTTTATTTTCTGCAATTGCATTTTCAGAATCAATTCTAATTAAGCCTTTTTCCAGCCCAACATTTTCCATCATGTAATCGCAAGCATCTATACATGCTGTGCAGTTAATACATTCTAATTGTGTACCGTTTCTAATATCAATTCCTGTGGGACAAACATCTACACATTGATGACAATCTATACAATCTCCTTTGTTTTCTGATTTTCTGTCTTCGTTCTTCTTGAATTTAGCTCTTTTTTCGCCACGAATATAATCGTAAGCTACTACCAAAGAATTCCTATCGAGCATAACACCTTGTAACCTACCGTAAGGACAAACTATCAAACAAACCTGCTCTCTAAACCATGCAAATACAAAGAAAAATACCCAGCTAAAAACTAGTATGGAAATAAAGCCTACAAGGTGTTCTTGAATTGGAGATGTTTGAATTCTTACCAACTCATCAGAACCAATAATATACGCCAAAAATGTATGTGCTATAATTACTGAGATAAGATAAAACAAGCCATATTTAAATACCCTTTTAAGAATTTTTTGAGTATTCCAAGCTTGTTTTTTTAATTGAATTTGTTGTTTGTAATCGCCATCTATCCAATACTCAATTTTTCTAAAAACCATTTCCATAAAAATGGTTTGCGGACAAATCCACCCACAAAAAACCCTACCATAAACAGCAGTAAACAGCACGATAAAAATAACCATGGTTATCATTATCAAAGCAAAGAGAAAAAAATCCTGCGGCCAAAAAACCTGACCAAATAACACAAACTTACGCTCAATAATATTGAACATTAAAAGCGGCTCACCATCAATTTTTATCCACGGATTAGCAAATAATATAATTAACAGTAAGTAACTTAAATAAGTTCTGTAGTTGGTAAACTTACCTTTAGGCTTTTTTGGAAAAAGCCATTTCCTTTTCCCCTCATCATCAACTGTTGTAATTCTGTTTCTGAATGAAGCATTATCGTTTGATGTATTTGCTTCCATTTTACTTAAAATTTATTGGTATTAATTCACTTTTTCGCCCTGAGGCTCTTTTCCACCCTCTACATTTTTACCTGCAAACTCGTTCAGAATATAACTAGCAACATTTTGCATTTGTTCTGGGTTTAATTGTGCTTCCCAAGGAATCATACCTTTTTCAGGAACACCATATTTAACCACTTTAAAAACTTCATTAATACTGTTTCCGTGTATCCAATAATCATCGGTAAAATTTGGTCCTACTCCACCACCACCATTTACGGCATGACAAGCAACACAGTTTTTTTCATAAATAGCTTTACCATCTGCTAATTTATCAGCATCTGTAACTAATACAACTGTATTTTCATCTACAGCAGCACCATGTTCTTTTTGGTAAGCTTCAATTTTTTCTGCAGCTACAGCATATTCTGCTTTTAACTCATCTTGCTGCTTAAATTTTCCCATTCCAAAAAACATAATAACGTATATTATTGAAAAAATTATTGTTCCATAGAACATGTACAGCCACCATGGCGGAAGTGCGTTATCTAATTCAATTATACCATCATATTCATGATCTGTAACGTTACTATCCAAACCTTCAATTATTTCTGATTTTTCGATTTTATTTTCCATGATTCCTTAGTTATAAGCGTTATTTTTTTATATTATCATCTTCTAGTGGTAACTTTTCCATATAATCTACATATTGTTTTTTGGTAGTTATTACCCAAACTAACAATCCGATAAAAAAGAGGAAAAAGATAACCAGTGAAATAATTGGAAAGATTTCTATCCCTCCAATTGTTTCCATATTATGTTTTATAAATTTTAGCATAGCTTTATTTTTTTCTGAATTATTTTTCTACGTCTGCTCCTAACCTTTGTAAGTAAGCAATAAGAGCAATAATTTCTTTATTAGCATCCGCTTTCTCAATTCCCTCAGTTTTTAGTTGCTCTGCTATTTCATTGGCTTGTTTTTTCAAATCTTCAATAGCTTGTTGGTCATAACCTTCCGCATAAGGAACTCCCAGCGTTTGCATTGCTCTAATTTTTGCAGGCGTACTTTCTATGTCTATGTCTTTTTCTAACATCCAAGGATAAGAAGGCATAATAGAACCTGGCGACATACTTGTTGGGTTTTCCATGTGGTTATAATGCCAAGAGTGAGATTTTCTTAACTTTTTAGAACCTTCTCTAGCCAAATCCGGCCCTGTTCTTTTCGAACCCCACTGGAACGGATGGTCATAAACAAATTCACCAGATTTTGAATAATCCCCATATCTTTCCACCTCATGTCTGAATGGTCGAATCATTTGTGAGTGACAATTATAACATCCTTCTTTCACATAAATATCTCTACCTTGTAATTCAAGAGGTGTATATGGTTTTACTGCCTCAATGGTTGGCACATTAGATTTTACCAAGAAGGTAGGCACCATTTCTACAGCTCCTCCAATTAATATTACAATTAATGAAAATATTAACAATTTAACTGGCTTTCTTTCAATAACTCTATGCCAGTGTTCTCCTTTATGAGGAGCATAAACAGGTTCTAAAGCAGGAGCTTCGGCAGCTTCATTATTTACAAACTGACCTTGTTTTACAGTTTTAATGATGTTATAAATCATCAATAATACTCCAACTAAATACAATGTTCCTCCAATACTTCTAGTCATATACATAGGAACAATCTCTGTAACTGTTTCTAAGAAGTTAGGATATTTTAAATATCCATCAGTAGTAAACTCTTGCCACATTAAATATTGTGTAAATCCTGCAAAGTATAATGGCACAGCATAAACTAATATCCCTATAGTTCCTACCCAAAAGTGAACTCCGGCCAATTTTTCAGAATATAATTTAGTATTAAACATTCTAGGAATAAGCCAATACAACATCCCAAAAGTTAGGAATCCGTTCCAACCCAACGCTCCAATATGAACGTGTCCAACCGTCCAATCTGTATAATGACTAATCGCATTTACACTTTTTAACGATAACATTGGACCTTCAAAAGTTGCCATACCATAAGCAGTAACTGCAACCACAAAGAATTTCAATACAGCACTATCTCTAACTTTATCCCAAGCACCACGAAGTGTTAATAATCCATTAATCATACCTCCCCAAGATGGAGCAATAAGCATTACCGAAAACACCACACCTAAAGTTTGAGCCCACTCCGGTAGAGACGTATATAATAAATGGTGAGGTCCGGCCCAAATATATAGGAATATTAACGCCCAAAAGTGAATAATAGATAGTTTATAAGAGTAAACCGGTCGTTGTGCTGCTTTTGGCAGAAAATAATACATTAATCCTAAATAAGGCGTTGTTAAAAAGAAAGCAACAGCATTATGTCCGTACCACCATTGTACTAACGCATCTTGAACACCTGCATACCATGAGTAACTTTTCATAAAGCTTACAGGCAATTCAAAGGAATTTACAAGGTGCAAAACTGCCACAGTCACAAAAGTGGCTATGTAAAACCAAATGGCAACATACAAATGTCTTTCTCTTCTTTGTAATATAGTTGCAAACATGTTCCATCCAAAAACTACCCAAATTAAAGTAATAGCTATATCTATTGGCCATTCTAATTCAGCATATTCCTTTCCGGTGGTAAATCCTGCCAATAAGGTTATTGCTGCAGAGACAATTATTAACTGCCATCCCCAAAAATTGATTAAACTTAATGTATCACTCCACATCCTAGTCTTAAGCAACCTTTGTAAAGAATAATAAACTCCGGTAAAAATTCCATTCCCCACAAATGCAAAAATTACTGCATTGGTATGCAAAGGTCTAGTTCTACCAAAGGTGGTAAACTCATAATTAAAATTTAATGCCGGAATATACATTTGAAGTGCTACAAGCAATCCAACTAACATTCCTACTACGCCCCAAAAAATAGTTGCATAAGCGAATAGTTTTACGATCTTATTGTCATAAAAAAACTTTTCTGTTTGCTGTGTCATAATTTATAAAGTTTATTTTGATTGATTTTTTGTTTCTTTTATCTCATCATCAAAAAGCATTCGCATTGATGGTGTATAATCATCTTCGTATTGCCCATCTTTTACAGACCAAACAAATGCTACCAGAAAACTGATAGCTACCGCTAAACTTACAATGATTAATATAAATAGTACGCTCATAATTTTCGGTAAAAGTATTACGAGTAAACTTAAAAAAACATGACTTTTGTCAAATTAACTAATGTCTTTTGGTGTTTCATTTTATGTTTCAAATCAATCTACTTTCATCAACTTAGCAGAAAGGTTGGTTGCAACAGTTACAAAAACCACCACTGTAATTGAGCTTAATGGCATTAAAATAGCTGCTAACACGGGTGACATTAAGCCTTGTACTGCAAAACTTAATCCCACAATATTGTATAAAAACGAAATAATAAAACTTGCAATAACTATATTGATACTCGTTTTGGCATACTTAAAAAACAAAGGTAATTTCTCAAAAACTTCAGCATCTAAAATGGCATCACAAGCCGGAGAAAATGTATTTATATCTTCAGAAATAGAAATACCTACATTGCTTTGTTTTAAAGCCCCGGCATCATTTAATCCATCACCAATCATAGCTACTTTTTCATTTTGCTGTTGTAGTTCTTTAATGTACCTAAGTTTTTGCTCGGGAGTTTGATTAAATAAAAAAGTATTTTCTTTAGAAAAATACACCAACAACCTTTGCTGTTCACTATCATTATCTCCCGATACTAAATGGAGCTTAAAATATTGTTGCAACTGATTGATTACTTTTTTTAGGTTTTTTCTGTACGCATTTTCTAACTGAAACCTTCCTAATAATTTATTGTCAATTTTTACATAAACTACAGATGTTGTTGCAGCATCTTCTTTTGTAGTTTCAACAAAATTGGCAGAACCTATTTTCACCTTTTTTCCATTTACTGTTGCAACAATTCCTTTACCCAACACTTCTTCAAAATCTTTTGTTTCTATTATTTGGTAATTTTCTAATGTTGAAAAAACTAATTTACTAAGTGGATGTGATGATTGTCTTAATAACGAAGCTACCGCATTTAACTCATCGTTATTCATTTGCTCTCCAATATAAGAAATAGAGGAATTTGCTGCCTGCGTAAGTGTTCCTGTTTTATCAAAAACTATCGTGCTAATTTTTGCTAGTTGTTCTATAACAGATGCATTTTTAAGATACAATTTATTTCTACCGAAAATTCTCAACACATTTCCAAAAGTAAATGGTGCGGATAAAGCCAACGCACAAGGGCAGGCAATAATTAAAACCGATGTAAAAGCATGTATAGCAATTTTCTTATCAATATTCCACCAATAAAACAAGCTGCCCAAGGCTATTACAATAATTATTAAGGTAAAATACTTACTAATGACATTAGTTATTCCTGCAAACTGATCCTGATTTTGTTTGGTAAAAGCTTCATCATTCCACAATTGAGTTAAGTAAGAATTAGAAATTTCTTTCAGTACTTTTAATTGTATGGCTTCTCCTTTTTGTTTTCCTCCGGCATAAATTTTTGTACCCACTTTAATCTCCACTGGTAAGGATTCACCTGTAACAAAACTATTATCAATTTTTGCTTCACCTGCTGTCAATTGTGCATCTACTGGAATAATCTCATTATTTCTTATTAGGATAATATCATCTTTTTTAAGTTCAGAAACAGCAATACTCACTTCCTCTCCACTTTCTTTAATAATGGTAGAAGATATTGGAAAATAAGATTTATAATCCCGCTCAAAAGATAGTACGGCATAGGTTTTTTGCTGAAAGACTTTTCCCAACAACATAAAGAAAATCAATCCTGCCAACGAATCTAAATATCCCGCTCCTTGGTGAGTTACAATTTCATAAACACTTCTGAAAAACAGCGCTATTACTCCCAACACAATGGGAATATCTATGTTAATGGTTTTATGTTTTATAGCTACCCATGCCGATTTTAAATAATCTGATGCACTATACACCAACACAGGGAAGGAAAGTAAAATATTGATGTATCCAAAGAATTTGGCAAAAGAAAGTTCTTTTATGTCGTCTAGTCCAAAATATTCGGGCAAACTCAGCATCATAATATTACCAAAAGCAAATCCGGCAATACCTAGCTTATACACTAAACTTCTGTCTATTTTATACTTTTTATCTTTTGATGTATCTGAGAAATTAATTTCAGGCTCGTAACCTATTGAAGCCAGTAATTCCACCAATTGCCTTAACGAAAGTTGATGATAATTGAAAGACAGTTTAAGTTCTTTTTTTAGAAAGTTAATTCTCGATGAAAATACATGTGGATTTAGTTTGTATAAATTCTCTAACAACCAAACACAAGAACTACAATGAACTTGTGGTAAATAGAAAGTAACCAACATTCTTTCCTCATCTTTAAAATCAATTAATTTTTCTACTATTTCTTGATTTTCGAGGTACTCGTGTTTTTTAGAAACATTTTTTGGCGGAGAAATTCCAGGTGTTTTTTCTAAATCATAATAATTACATAAATCATTCTGATTAAGAATTTCATAAACAGATTTACACCCTACGCAACAAAAAGACTTACTATCGAAAACCAATGTTTCTTCCAAACAATCTTCACCACAATGGTAACAAGTCGTTTTTTGCTTTGTATACGTTTTTTCTGCTTGCATATAAATGCAAAATTCAGTGGTTTTAATTTATAAAACCATGAATTTTGTCATTTTATTTTTGAGGGAAACACTGCTTAAATTATTTATTCATTAAGCGAATGGTTCCATTATGATGATATGCTTTTCCACTTACATCATAAGTTACCACTTTCCATAAGTAAATATCGTTTGGAAGTTGTTCTCCTGAGTTGTTTAGCTTACCATTCCATGGTTTAGATTTATCAGTAGTTTCATAAATTAACTTGCCGCTTTTATCGGTAATAATCATTTTGAAATTTACATCCCAACCTAATAATGCTTTAGGAATAAATGTTTGATTTTCTTCAATAGAACTATTAGGAATAAATCCTGATGGAGCTAACAAATCCATATCTAAGGTAATTTCCACAGATTTAGTAAACTCCACATAACAACCTGATTGGTGAGTAAGCATTAGTGTTACATCATAAGTTCCTTTGTCTTCAAAAACAAAACTTGGTGTTACTTCTGTAGATGTTCTTCCATCATTCGTTTTCCACAAATAAGCGCTAATGTTTTGGTTTTCTGTTTTAAGCGTTGTGGCGGGATAAGAAAATTTATTTTTATCGTGAGCTAATGCCTCTTCTGTATAAGTAAAATCTTTAGTTGGTGTTGGAAGAATGGTTACACTTCCTACATCTTCAACTGTTTTTTGTTTGGTTTCATTGTTTACAACAGTTAATGTTACCTCATAATTTCCTGCTTTATCATACACATGATGTGGTTGTGCATTATTTGATGTTGTTCCATCACCAAAATCCCATAAATAAGATGGGTTATAAGCATTAACTTTTGATTTGAATACTACTTGCTGACCTAAACATACTGTTGAGCTCAACACTTCCGCCTGTACATTTAAATCTGCAACAGTGTTGTTATTGTTTTCAGGCGTTTTATTATCAACTATTTCTTTTTGTTTAATATCTTCAACCAACAAAGGTGTTTTTTCTTCCGATAATTGCTCTGTTATTTTTTCATCAATAACTTGAGTTTGGTTAGCATGATTTTCCTGAATATTATTTTCGTTGTTGGTAGTATTAATAGTTGTATTATTTGTATTGGAAGTTTCTTCCTTAATTAAAGGAGCTTGTTCGTTAGTATTAACTTCTGTTGAATAATTTTCTATACTATTTTTATCATCCATATTATTATTGGAGATAAAGTAAGCAGAAACAGCTACCACAGCAACAACTGAAGCTGCAATAGCAATATTTTTAATGTATTGAACATTTTTTAACGAATTTAATTTAGCATCCATCTCATTCCAATGGGCTTCATTAAAAGGAACTTCGTGTTGTTCAATTTTGTCTTTTATTAATTTTTCGAATTTATCCATGTTTTTGGGCATTCTTTTTTTCTAATATTTGTCTTAAGTTTCTTTTTGCTTTGGCTAAGTTAGATTTAGATGTTCCTTCATTTATTTCTAGTTCGTCTGCAATTTCTTTGTGGGAGTAACCTTCTAGCACATACAAGTTAAAAACTGTTCTGTAAACAGGGGTTAATTCTTGAATGGCTTCCATAATTACTTCTACTCCAAAATTGCTGTAAATACTTTCTGCACTTTCTGAATAATTAGCATCTAAAATGTAATTATCTTCATCTTCTACAAAATATACGCCTTTGTTTTTTCTATAACAATCTATGGCAGTATTTACAATTATCCTTCTTACCCAACCTTCTAAAGAACCTTTAAAATTATAACTTTTAAGATGTTGAAAAACCTTAACAAATCCATCTTGCAACACATCTTTGGCTTCATCTGTATTATTGGCATAACGATAACAAACACTCATCATTTTCCCATAGTACATCTTATACAGCTCTTTTTGAGCTTGCCTGTTGCCTTTAACACATTCGTTAACAAGACGTTCTAATTTATCTTGATCTTCTCGATCCATTTAATTTTATCTTAAGACGTTATTATGTTGGTTCGGTTGCCTTGTGGCGAAAATATCAATAAATTTTGAAATTATAAACAACACAACCATTTCAAATTATTTGAAATGGTTGTGTTTAATATTTAGGTAAAATTAATTTAGGTAAGGTGTTTAGAATTTGTAATTCAACCCTACTCCTAATATTTCTTTAAATTGAACTCGTGGTCCGGCTCCATCTAAAACACCATCGTTATTTCTATCAACAGCAATATCAATATCATGATCATAAATTAACTGAGTAGATACAGTTGCTGAGATGAATTTATTTACTTTAAGTGAGAGTAATAATTCCCAATTTACATCAATATGTGCTGGTTCTTCGGTATAATTAGAAAAAGCATCGAAACGGGTTTCTAAGTTAATGTTTTCCATTATTTCTTTTTTATACATCACTCTTATATACCCCCCGTATTCAGCTCTAAGCATTTTACCATTTTTAATTTTATTTCCTAAAAGATCAAATTCTGCTGGGTCAACACCAAAAGCACCGGCATCTGCTAAGGTTTTATCATTTACTATAGTCATTCTTGCAGTAAAAGGAGATATAAAAGCCGTAAAATTATCATGCGGCTTATAGTCCATACCGATAGCCGCTAATGCATAAGCAGGAGCTAAAAAAGTAGATATTTCTGTTGAATCGTCAGGATAGTTATAACCTGCTGCAAATTGCGTTTTAAAATTAACCAAAGCAGCGTAGTACCATCTTTCGGTTGCTTTATATCCGTATTTCGACATAAAATCTATTCTGTCATCTGTTTTTCTCACTCCACCTTCATCTCCTTGCTTTAACATACCGTAAGCTAGGTTAAGTGTATTGTCCCAAGATGAACGACCTTTTTTGTAGTTAGCAAAAGTGCTAAGCAACCCATTTACAGCTACAGAGTTTTCACCACCGGCAGCCCAATTGGTAAAACTAGCTTGTGTTAAGTTAACTCCAAGTACACCGCCTGCTTTCCAACCATCTAAACTATCTGATTCTTGAGCTTTTATTATTTTTTCTGCTTCGGTTAATTCTTCATCAACAACTTGGGCAGTTATTCCCGTACTTACAAGCAACATCATGGCTGCATAAATAATTTTTTTCATTATGTATTTTCTAATTTATTTTTGAATTATTTATTATTATGAACATGAACATCCATTTGTGGGAATGGAATATTTAATCCTTCCTCATTAAATGTATTATACACTTTTTCATTCATATCGAAAAAAACTGTCCAATAATCAGGAGCTTTTACCCAGGCTCTTACAACAAAATTAACTGAACTATCTGCCAAAGCAGAAACCGCTATAAACGGATCAGGGTCTTTTAAAATCAACTCATTTTCATCAATCAGTTTTTGTAATACTTCTTTTGCTTTTTCTGTACTATCTCCATAAGCTATTCCGAAAGTCCAATCTACTCTTCTTAATGGCTCTGTTGAGTAATTGGTTAATGAACCTGTTGATAATCCACCATTAGGAATAATTATGGTTTTATTATCTGGCGTTGTTAATATGGTATTAAATATTTGAATCCCCTTTACAGTTCCGCTATAGCCCTGTGCATCTATAAAATCTCCCACTTTAAATGGTTTAAAGATTAATAAAATCACACCCCCTGCAAAGTTTTGTAGTGTTCCAGACAATGCCAAACCAACTGCCAAACCAGCTGCTCCTAAAATGGCTATAAAAGAAGTCATTTCAATCTCTAACATGCTCATCACACTAATAACCAATAGTGTTTTTAACATTACACTTACTATACTTGAGAAGAAAGGCTTTAATGAAGGATCTATTTTTCTGTTCTCTAGAAAGTTTTTAAATGATTTGTTTAATCCTTTAATAATAAAAAGTCCAACTATTAATACTGCTAATGCTCCTAATAATTTAGGTCCATAAGTCATTATTAATTCTGCGGCTAAATCGTAATACTTTGTAACATCAATGTTTTCCATGATTTAATCTAATTTTTTAATTAGATGCAAAATTAAAGAATTCAGGAGTTTTTGTTAAATTATTTTAAGGTAAACTTGGTTTTACCTATATCAACACCATCAGCATAAACTTCTACATTATACTCCCCAACAGGAAATTCATCTATCTTAACCCAGTCAATGGTTACTTGCATGTCTTCATTTTTGTAATCGATTTCTTTTTTAGAAGAGTATAATCCTCTTACTCCATTAAAATCAAATTTATTAGAATCGTCTGTTTTTTCAGATAAAACTCTTCCATCAGGAGTAAGGATTCTAACATAAATCCATTTTTTACCGGGTTTAGTAATGGTATTTTTCTGTACCGTAAATGATGTTCTGATTTTATCTACCTTTTTAGCTCTGTCCATTTCTTTTCCGGTATTATCATTTTTTACTTTTACACCGTAAGATTTCAATCCTAAAGTTTTTAAATGAGATGCAACAGTAACTAATGTATTTAAATCTTCATTTTTCTCAGTTAATTCTTGAGCCTTTTTTTGCTCGTTAGACAATTGATTTTTAACTGTTTTATTTTCATCTGTCAGTTTATTGTTCAATTGGTTTAAAGAGTCTATTTGTACCACATAACCTTTCATTATTTTACGAAGAGTTTCTGTTTCTTTTTTCAATTGATAGATAGTCCAATCTTTACCTTTAGCCTTTTTTATCAATTCTTCAATTTTTGCTTTTTCTGCAGCTAGTTCGGCACTCAATTCTTGATTATCTGTTTCTAAATCTTCATATTTTTTAAGCATTTCTTCCAATTCAGCTTGCACCTGATCTCTTTCAGTAGAAACTTCTGTATAAGCAACTTCTCCTTTGTCAATTGCTTTTTTCAATTCCAGATTTTGCCAAATAAGATAACCACAAAAGCCCAATAACAAAATGATAATAACCATCATAAATTTATTATTCTTATTTCCAGTTGGCTTATCTTGAACAACCGCTTTATTTGTTTCTTTCGATTCCATAACACTTATTTTATTAAAAAAATATATCTCAAAATTATACTATAATATTGTTTTGTTAATAGTTATTAGCTAAAGTTATGCAGATATTTTTGTGTAAAACAACGATGTAAAAAAAGCTTCCAAGAAATATTTCCTGAAAGCTTTTCTATGGTATATAGCTTTATAATTACGTAATTATCTTAAAGCTAATTGGCATAACATATATTACTTTAACTGCTCGTCCATTTTGTTTTCCTGGCAACCAATTCGGCATGGATTTAATCACTCTAATCGCTTCAGCATCCAAAGCTTCATTGACGCCTTTTTTTATTTTCACATCTGTAATTTCGCCTTTTTTGCCCACCACAAATTCCACATACACTTTTCCTTCAACTCCTATTTGTTTTTCCCTTTTAGGGTATTTAATATTGTTAGATAAATATTCATACAATGCTTTATTTCCTCCAACAAAGCCAGGCATTTCTTCAGCAAAATTTAATGGTGCTGACTCAACTTCAACAGGCTCAACAGGCACCCATTTTTCATCAAACTTTGGTACTTCATAAGGTGTTTCTTTTTCAGTAGGTTTTTCTATTGCTGTATTGTTATCTACAATTATAAACTTATTAGGGTCTGGTTTGAAGGTTTTTTCCACTTTTACTTCTGGTTTTATAGTTTCTAATGTAATTATTGGAGGAAGAATTTCCCCATTATCATCAACTACAACTTTACCTTTTAATTCTTTCACAGAATAATAAGTCGTCCATTCAAATGCAAAGAACGTAAGCGAACAACTGATTAATAGTCCTAATTGAAAATAAACAAATCTCATTCGTTCATTTTTCTTGGTGGTTTTTTGAAAATGGTTCATGACTTTATGGTTTTGGTTAGACATTTATAATAACTTAAAAATTATATAGTTTAGTACATAGATGCATAAAATTTATTATTTTCACAATTATTTTTAACTAAAAAAAGAACATGAAACTTCCTTCTATTCAATACCTTCAGGAAAAAGCTGTAACTGCCTTAAAAAGATTTCCGCTAAGCATAGTCTCAGCAACTATTGGAGTAGTTTGTGCTATTTATTTGATAGAGCATGAGCATTATCAAGGCAATTTGTTTCCGATTATCAATCTAATGCTTTGTGCTGCTTTAGGTATTCCTTTATTTTTTTGTGTTACTGTTTTTAGTGAAAAGCTAAATTTTTCTTTCAAAATAAAAACTTTACTCAGCTTAATAGCCACCTTAATTTTAGTGGGTATTTATTTTAGCTTACCTAATTCTGATGAATCTTTTAATACCACCCTTCCTTATATAAGATACGCTATTTACAACATTACTATTCATTTATTAGTTGCCTTTGCACCTTTTATTCTTAAAAAAGAAATTAATGGTTTTTGGCAATACAACAAAGTGCTATTTATTAGGTTTTTAACTTCTGTATTATATTCCGGATTTTTATACGTTGGAATTGTATTGGCGTTGGTTTCCTTAAATTTATTGTTTGATGTAAAAATTCGTGATCAGTTTTATTTTGAGTTTTGGGTAATCATTGCAGGTTTGTTTAACACTTGGTTTTTTACTGCCGGAATGCCAAAATCTTTAACCAATTTAGATAATAACTATGAATACCCCGCAGGATTAAAGATTTTTTCTCAGTACATATTACTACCATTATTAATGCTATACTTACTAATTTTATATGGTTATGGTATTAAAATATTTGCAGTTTGGGACTGGCCAAAAGGAATTGTTTCTTACTTGATAGTTTGCGTAGCTATATTAGGAATTCTAAACTTCTTGTTGATTTATCCTTATTCCAAACAAAAAGAAAACAAATGGATTGCCTCTTTCTCTAGGGCATACTATTTTATTTTACTTCCCTTAATCATTATGTTATTCATTGCTATTAACATGCGAATTGGAGATTATGGCATTACCATAAATCGATATATTATTTTATTATTGGGGTGTTGGCTTACACTGGTGGCTATCTACTTTGCCATTGGTAAAACCAATATTAAATTTATTCCCATTTCACTTTTCACAGCTATATTAATAACATCTTTTGGTCCTTGGGGAATGTTTTCTGTAAGCGAAAACAGCCAAGTAAACAGACTAAAAACCATTTTAGAAACACACCAATTATTAGAAAATAATAACATTACAAAAGAACAAGCTATAGATAGCATTTCTTACAACTATAATCATGAATTTAAAGCCCAAAACGAACTACTACTACCCGACTCAATTAAAAACGATATAAAATCTATTTTAGATTATTTAAACGACCATCATGGGCTAACCAAAATAAAACCTTGGTTTAATAATAATTATGATACTGAAATTGCAAGTTTTAATCAAGACAAAAGAAAATGGGAAAGAGTAAATGAAGCTAAAGTGTATATGAATGCTTTAGGGTTAGAGTATACCCATCATTACACGAATAATAATCAAACTTATTTTTCTTTTTCAGCAGAAAATATGCATGACAAAGTGTTGGATATTTCCGGCTTTGATTATCAAGTTAAATTAAACAGCAACTACAACAATCTAGAAAGTTTAAAAACTTTCCAAATAAACAACAAGGAATATGAAATAAAAATACAAACCAGCGAACACATGTTGCTTTTACTTGAAAACAAACAGCTTAAAAGTACCTTGAACTATAGTGGAATCGTTAAAAATTTAATGGATAAGTACAAAAATTCGAACAACACCTATAATCTTCCTATAGATGAAATGACAATAATATCTGAAACAAAAGAAATTAAATTAAAGTTTATTTTTGATAACATTAATATAGAAACTCCCGACAACACCTTAAAAACAAGCTATCTGAGCGGAACTCTATTACTTAAAATAAATGAAGAAACACCTTTAAACACGAAAGAATTAGAATAAAAACTTCATTAAAAATAAAAAAGTGATTAGTTACTTAAAAAAAATGAAATCGATTGAAAAAAAATTCCTAAGTTTGCAGTCCAATTTTTAAAAGGTATATAAAATGGCAAAGAAAGGAAATAGAATTCAAGTAATCATGGAATGCACAGAGCACAAAAATAGTGGTATGCCTGGAACTTCAAGATACATTACTACAAAAAACAAAAAAAATACTCCTGATAGAGTTGAATTAAAAAAATACAACCCTATCTTGAAGAAAGTTACCGTACATAAAGAAATTAAATAATTAGGAATTTTCATAAAAAAGAAAATTTCAAATAAATCAATTAGAAATTTTCACTTTGTGAAATTTTCAAATAAACCAAATAGTTATGGCAAAGAAAACCGTTGGAACAGTACAAAAAGAAGGTGGAAAGAACTACACTAAAGTTATTAAAATGGTTAAGTCTCCAAAATCAGGAGCTTATGCTTTTAAGGAAGAAATCGTTACAAAAGATAAAGTAGAAGATTTTTTCAAAAAATAAATAACATCTTTTTTCTTAAAAAAACACTTTATTTAGCTTCTTTCTTGTAGTCAAGGGAGAAGCTTTTTTTATTTCCAATCATTCAAACCTATCAGGATTATCAAAACTTTAATCCTAATTTTAACCACTCAAATACAAACACTAATAATAAATAGTATAAATGTCGTTTTTCAAAATATTTTCAAAAGAAAAGAAAGAGGTGCTTGACGAAGGTTTAACCAAAACCAAAGAAAACTTTTTTTCAAAATTATCTAAAGCTGTTGCCGGAAAATCTAAAGTTGATAGTGAAATATTAGACAACCTTGAAGAAATTCTAGTAACCTCTGATGTTGGTGTAAACACTACCCTAAAAATTATTGAAAAAATTGAAGATAGAGTTGCTAGAGATAAATACTTAGGAACTGACGAACTTAACAAAATACTACGAGAGGAAATCACCGCCCTTTTAGAAGAAAATAATACTGAAAATTATACCGATTTTACTATACCTCAACAAGATGAACCTTATGTAATTATGGTAGTTGGTGTTAATGGTGTTGGAAAAACTACCACCATAGGAAAACTGGCTCACCAACTTAAAAAAACTGGTAAAAAAGTAATGCTGGGAGCCTCAGATACTTTTAGAGCAGCGGCTGTTGATCAACTTAAAATTTGGGCTCAACGAGTAGATGTTCCTATTGTAGAACAAGGAATGAATGCTGACCCTGCTTCTGTAGCTTTTGACACCCTACAGTCTGCAAAAGCGAAGGGAATGGATGTCGTAATTATTGATACTGCAGGAAGGTTACACAACAAAATCAACTTGATGAATGAACTTTCAAAAATAAAAAATGTAATGAAGAAAGTTATTCCTAATGCTCCTCACGAGATATTATTAGTGTTAGATGGTTCTACTGGTCAAAACGCTTACGAACAGGCCAAACAATTTTCTTTAGCTACAGAAATTAATGCCTTAGCCATTACTAAACTTGATGGAACTGCTAAAGGCGGTGTGGTTATTGGTATTTCCGACCAATTTAAAATCCCCGTAAAATACATTGGTGTTGGTGAAGGAATAGAACATCTACAAGTTTTTAATAAAGTTGAATTTGTTGATTCTTTGTTTAAAGAATAATAATCTACACTTAACTTCTATAGCACAATTATTGTTAGCTTTAACTTTCTAAAGTCTAACACCTATTTTAATGCTAAAATTCAGCTACCATCTATTTTTCCCTCTTATTTTAATAATAAGCACTTCTGTTTTTGCACAAACTTCTGAAGAAAAAATTAATAACTTAACAGAAGAAATAAACCAACTTGACCAACAAAAAGAACAACTTTACCAAAAGTTGGAAACCTATAAACTTACAAAGCTTCGTGAAGATTTATATAAATACGGTTTACCTAAAGCCAACGATAATGAAGAAATTATTCATCATGCTGCTATGAGTTTGGTTTATTCCGAACCACACGAACAAGCCAAATGGGTTGCCCATATTATTTTGCCCGATATTATTAACGGGAAAACAGGTAGGACAAACGATTTTAGAGAAGACTCGTTAGTTAAAACAGGTTCGGCAACCGAGATAGATTATTTTCTTAAAACTAAAAAGGAAGATGGTAATTATGAGTATGATGGATTTGGCTACGACAGAGGACATCTAGCTCCTTCAGCAGATTTTAGATGGAGCAAAAAAGCACTTTCAGAATCATATTTTTATTCTAATATGTCACCACAATTAGCAGAATTTAACAGAGAAAAATGGGGAGAATTGGAAGATATCTTAAGAGGCTACATCTACAACAATCCAACTACACAGCTTTATGTTGTTACCGGTCCATTATTAAACGATACGCTTCCTAAAATTGAAAGGAGCGTTAATAAAGTTAGTATTCCGGCATATTATTACAAAGTGGTAATGGATTTAACTAACCAAAAGGCTATTGGGTTTATAATGCCCAATCAAAAAATTAACTACCCTTTAAACAATTATGCTGTAAGTATTGATGAAGTTGAAGCTGCTACAGGAATTGATTTTTTCTACCAAGTAGAAGATGAACAAGAAAATGCATTGGAAAGTCAGAAAAACATCACAGATTGGTTGCCGGAAAAACAAAAAAATGATATCCAACCACTTTACCAACCCGACTTGCCTAAAGGTGTATATAATACTATACAAGCCAAAAGATTAATGGGTAGCAATAGAAAAGTTACTATTGCCGGAACAGTTGTTAGCTCCAAAGAAACCCGCAACGGACATTTATTTTTAAACTTAGATATTAATTATCCTAACCATATTTTTACCGTTGCTATTTGGAAACAAAATATATTAAACTTTAGTTATAACCCACACGACATGCTTTTACACCAAACCATTTATGTAACCGGAAAAATTGCTGATTTTGACGGAATTCCTACCATGATTTTAGACAATGAAAAAGCCATTGAAATTCAAGCAAAAGAAAAATACAAGTTGGTAATTGGTGATGAAGATTAACATTACCTCTTCTTAATTATTTAAAATTCCTCCAACTATTTTTCAATAATTACCCATAAAAAAATCCTTAGAAGAAGACTCCTAAGGATTTTAACCATATCTAAACTATTATTATAAGCTTATTTTTTAACCATTTTCTTTTCTCTAATACGAGCAGACTTACCTGTTCTTTCTCTTAGATAGAAAATTCTAGCTCTTCTTACATTACCATGTTTGTTCACTTCTATTTTCTCAATAAATGGAGAAGCAAATGGGAAAACTCTTTCTACACCAATTCCACCAGACATTTTTCTAATAGTAAATGTTTCATTAGCTCCTGAGTTTCTTCTTTGAAGTACTACTCCTTGAAAAAACTGGGTTCTTTCTTTATTACCTTCTTTAATTTTATAATATACAGTAATCGTATCTCCTGATTTGAATTCAGGGTATTGATTTATCTGAGACAAATCGTTTTCTACAAATTTAATAGCTTCCATATCTTTTATTTTTTGTCCTAAAAAGGGTTGCAAATTTATACATTAAATATTAGTTCGCAAGTAATATTTTAAAAATAATTTTCACGTTTTTACAATTTGGCAAAAATCTTTAAAAATCAATAACTTAGATTATTTTCTCGTCTAACTGTTAGTTTAAAAAATTATTAATTTATTGATTTTGCTTGCTGTAAGAAGCATATTTTATCAATACATCCATAGGTACAATTTCTAAGGTTTTTTCATTGGTGGCTTCTAACACTACTTTTGGAGCCGCATTATTTTCATAAGCTTCTAAAAAACGGGCGGCACATAAACACCATTTATCTCCAGGCTTTAGCCCTTTAAAGTCCCATTCCGGAACTGGAGTTATTAAATCATTTCCTACGTTATAAGAAAAATCTAAAAATTCAGTTGTAACCTCAACGCAAACAGTATGTACTCCACTATCTGTCTCATCTGTATTACAACACCCGTCTCTAAAAAAGCCTGTTAACGGATTGTTGCTACAAGCAATTAGTGGTTCTCCGAATATGTTTAATTGTTTTTCCATAATTTAATTTATTACATCACTCCCATAGAAGTTTTTGTCCCTCTTTTTCCATTCCATTTACATTGACTTGAACATGCAACCAAACTTACAACTACTATTATTAAAAATGATATTTTAAAAAACCTTTTTCATTTATCTTTTATATTTTAAAACCACCCTTCATTTTTTGGTTTATCTATAACATTTTTACCAAACTTGTAAATTAGCCCTACTCCAAATGAAAAAGAATGTTCTATATTAACAATATAACGCCTTCTACTAAAAGTCTGTTCTTCTGGTATATAATTGTATGAACCTTCTACCATCAATAAAATTTTATCTCCAAAATCCATTGTCGCTCCAATTTTTGGTCCTATTGAATACCTTGAAATTACATTATTACTATGAATGGTATCTAAATCCATAGATATATTAGAGGAAAAATAAAGCGGTGTGCTTTCTTTTCTAGTAACTTTGTAATGATTATATTTTAAAATCCTTGCCCCATAAGTTCCCCCTATATATAGTTTTACTTTATTTTTGATGTAAGCAATATTATACCTTCCTTCTAATAATATAGGGTACATTTTAACCATGTAATATTTATCATACCTAATAATTGAATTATTTAAAGTTAAATAATCTATCTCTCTTATCGGCTTAAATGACTCATAGCCAAAAACCATCCCCAAGCTAAATTTTTCCCATTCGTAAAAAACACCTGCTTTTATTCCTGGTAAAGGCGATGAATAATTATTATTTCCACTTATTGGTTTAGGAAAGTTTTTATCCACCAGTAAATATACCCTCATTTGGGCACAACTAACTTCTGCCAACAATAAACTAATTGCTAAAACTACAATTCTCATTATTTATTTAAATTAAACTTTACTAAATGACCATTATAATTTTTTGTTATTTCAAAAATTGCTGAATCATCATAATATGCAACAAAACAAGAAGTATTAAACTGATTCACCTTGACATCTTTTATTCTATTTGCTTTTGAGAAAAACTCTTTTGTTGAGTTTCCGGATATTTTGTTAATTGAATACTTAAGTAGCACCCCATTTCTTCTGTTTTTTAACCTTTTAGGAGGTTTTGAATTATTCAAACTCAAGTTTTTTAAATGATCATTATAAATAATGTTTATTTTACTTTCATCTTCAATAATTACCATATCTTTTCCTAATTTATTATACCCATCAACTGTAACTTGCATATCTGTTTCTTGTTTCTTAACTAATTTATTTGTCCACGCTACACTTCCATCTTTATTAATTTTTGTAAAATAAGCACTCTCAAACATCATGTTAAAATTATGTATATAAATTAAAGAAGGGACTAAAAGTCCAGTCGGCACAACTGCACTTCTATTTACTGTTCTAGATTGTTCTGCAACTAATAAAAGACTACCATCTTCTAATATTTTTATGCTTTCAATCCCTAAATCACTAACATAAGGCTTGTATTTACCCTCTCCATACCTTCTCTTAATTGCCTCATGATTAGCTATTGTACTTGCTTTTTCATTTAGAAAAATGATGCTATCAGAAATAACGTGGTTTTTAATTTCTGAAGTAGAATCTTGAGGATTAAATATAAAAATACCACTTGGACCGAAAAATCTATTATTATAAGCCACAAAAGAAGACAATCCTACACTCTTAACACCTTCTTCTGTCTGAACAAATTTTACACTATTTGCAACATAATTAGAATCTATGTTGATTTTATATTTATAGGGCTTATCAGAAGATGCTTCAATTTTATAAATTTCAATATCAAAATCTTTTTGAAGTTTAGAATTTGTGAAATATTTATTCTTATTTCCATATACATAGAAAGCACTAAAAATATCTCCTTGTTTATTAATCGCGAAATCTATACCCTGTAAATACTCCACTTCATAAGGCATTGTAATGTCTTTTTCCCATTTCAAGTTAAACCCTGTATCAAACACTTTATAACAATAAATAGCACTCTCTTTCTTTAGTTTATCTATTTTATAAGACACCGCTAATAACTCAGAGTCAACTGATAATTTAATTTCAAAATTATTGTAAGATGAATATCCGGATTCATATATTGATGTTACTTCAAAGTCAGTTTTAAAAAGCAATTCTCCATTATCTTTAAAAGAACAGGTTTTTGGGTCAATTTCGCGGTAATATAAACTTTCTTTATAATTATTATATTCACCTTCTCTTAACGAATAAAATATAAAAATTCTATCTTTAATTTTTAATATTTTTTCTAAACTTACTTCTTTTGAAAACAATTCAAAATTTGCACTTTCTTCAAGATTTAAAGTAGATAAATTATATTTTCTCAGATAAATCTTTTTATTACTTAAAAAAAGATCAAAAATCATATTATCTTCTTCAAACAAAAAGCTCTTATAAAAATTAATTAGTATCGGCTTCGTTTCATAAGCTTCGCCTACATAAAGAACTTTATTATTCTCTAATCCTTTCTTCTGTGCAGGCAAAATGAATGTTATTAAAAATAAATTTATTAGAATAAATGTTTTTTTCATTATACTGGATTTTTTGTTATTCTTTTTTGTATTAAAAGCAATAATACTACTATTTTCAAACTTCCTTATTTTTTCTAGCTTCCTCCATCAATTGTTTTTCATGCATTTTACAATAAGCTCCTTTAGCATTAAGCAACTCAGTGTGTGTACCAAACTCTACCATTTTTCCATCTTCCAGCACTACAATTTTATCTGCATTTCTTACTGTTGAAACTCTATGACTCACAATAATAGAAGTTTTATCTTCCATCACTCTTTTTAAGTTGTTTAAAATAGCATCTTCGGTTTCTGTATCTACAGCCGATAAACAATCATCAAAAATTAAAATCTTTGGCGATTTTATAATGGCTCTGGCTATTGAAATACGTTGTTTTTGTCCACCTGACAAAGTTACTCCTCTTTCTCCCACTCTTGTTTTAAATCCTTTATCAAATTCTTTTATACTAGCATAAATAACAGCATCTTTGGCTGCTTGCTCTATTACCTCTTTTTCAGGTAATCTGTTTTTATAGCCAAAAGCTATATTATTTTCAATAGTATCAGAAAATAAAAACACATCTTGAGGAACATACCCCACATTTTCTCTAAAATGATTTAAATTGATTTCTTTAATGTTTTTATTATCTATCAAAATTGCTCCTTCGTTTAAGTCATAATTTCTTAATAAAAGGTTTACTACAGTAGATTTTCCTGAACCTGTCCTCCCAACAATCGCTAATGTTTCTCCTTGTTTTACTTTAAAAGAAATGTTTTTCAATGCATTTATTCCTGATTCGGGATAGGTAAACGAAACGTTATTAAATTCAATATCACCCTTAACTTCTTCTATTTTATCTGTGGGATTTTTAATTTTGGATTTCGTGTTTAAGAATTCATTTATTCTCTCCTGAGATGCTGATGCTCTTTGAATAATTGAAGAAACCCAACCTATTGCTGTTACCGGCCAGGTTAGCATATTAATATAAATTACAAACTCCAAAATATTTCCCTTGGTAATGTTTCCGGCAATGTATTCTTGTCCACCAATGTAAATGGTAAAAATGGTACTTAAACCAATTAACAACAACATTGTTGGAGCAAAATAAGCGTTAGTTCTTACCAAATTCATAGAAAGACTTCGATAATTTTCATTTTGTTTATTCAGCTCTTTGTTAAAATAATCTTCTTTTACAAAAGATTTAATAATTCTAATTCCAGAATAAGCTTCTTGCGTAAGCGTTGTAATATCTGATAGTTTGGCTTGTACTTTTGAACTTTGCTGATTGATTACATTGCTAACATAATAAATAATGATAGATAAAATTGGCAAAGGAATAAGTGAATACATGGTAAGTTTTACACTAATGGAAAACATAATAGGTACAACAATTACAAACAATACAATCAAATTTAAACTGTACATAATTCCCGGTCCCAAATACATTCTTACTTTGGTAACATCTTCACTAATACGGTTCATAATATCACCTGTATTATTAGACTTATAAAAAGAAGCATCTAAATCTTGATAATGGTTATACACCTCATTTTTTAAATCATATTCTACCAAACGAGACATGATAATAATAGTTTGACGCATAAAAAAAGTAAAAGCACCTTTTATTATTGCCGCAATAAACACAATAGCTCCATAAATTAAAACTACTTTGGTAAGCGGAACTCCATCCATATATTCCGTTAAAAAAGATGTATCTGTAATTTCAATTCCTTTAAGTTTTGCCTCAACTAAATCTAACGCCTCTCTAATAAGCTGAGCAGGGTAAACCGCAAAAATATTCGACAGCACAATAAACACAAACCCAAATAGTAATCTGTATTTATATTTAAACAAATATTTATTAAGGTATTTAAGCGACTTCATTCAAAAAAAATTAACCATTATAAATTGAAGAAAAAAAGCTGTATTAACAAGAAAACACTAATTTTGGAACCTGATAATATCCTTCTTTTATTAAATACAAAATTAGGGATTAATATTAGAAACTAAACACGAAACAAACTCATTAAATAATAAAATAAAAGACATGACAGCAGTTAAAGAACAAGCATTTGCTGAAAATCCGGTTATTAGCCACATGACTACTACCGACCATGAACAGTTAGTTTTTTGCCAAGATAATGCAACAGGCTTAAAAGCTATTATTGCCATTCATAACACCACTTTGGGTCCGGCTTTAGGCGGAACAAGAATGTGGATGTACAATAACGAAGCTGAAGCTATCAATGATGTACTGAGACTTTCAAGAGGAATGTCTTACAAAAATAGCTTGGCAGGTTTGAACCTTGGTGGTGGAAAAGCTGTTATCATTGGTGATTCAAGAACTCAAAAAAATGAAGCTTTATTCAGAAGGTTTGGAAAGTTTGTAAATTCACTTGGTGGCAAATATATTACTGCCGAAGATGTTGGTATTTCTCCTCAAGATATGACTTGGGTAAATATGGAAACTAACCATGTTGCCGGGTTACCCGGAAAAAGTGGAGATCCTTCTCCTGTTACTGCTTACGGTGTTTATGTAGGTATGAAAGCCGCTGCTAAAGCTCAATTTGGTAGCGACTCATTAGCAGGTAAAAAAATTGCTGTGCAAGGTGTTGGTCATGTTGGACAATATTTAGTAGAACACTTAACCAAAGAAGGTGCTAACGTTTTTATCTCTGATATTCACGAAGCTACCTTAAAAAATATTGCTCAAAAATTTGGTTCACAAGTAGTAGGTTTAGACGAAATTTATGATTTAGATATGGACATTTATGCTCCTTGTGCATTAGGAGCAACTATAAATGATGATACTTTATCTCGTTTAAAATGTAGCATAATTGCCGGTGCAGCCAATAACCAATTAAAAGAAGAAAGAAAACATGGCGAAGCAGTAATGCAAAAAGGTATGATTTATACTCCCGATTTTATGTTGAATGCGGGTGGCGTTATTAATTGTTATGCCGAGGTAAAAGAACTTTCTCCAGAATGGGCAATGGCTAAAGCAGAAGATATTTATAACACTACAGCAACTATAATTAAACGTTCTCAAGATGAGAACATTCCTACCTATTCTATTGCTAATAAAATGGCAGAAGAACGTATTGAAGCTATAGGTAAAATAAAACTTTCGTTTTAAAATAATTCAATTTCATCATTCACCTCCTTCAAACGAGAAGGAGGTGTTTTTTTTTAATCTTGACTTTAAACTTGATAAATGATTAGCAGAAGGTATTTACGAATAAAAACATTTCAAGCACTTTATGCTTACTTCCACTCGGGAAGCGACAATCAACAAAAAATAGAAAAAGACCTCTTTCATAGTTTTGAAAGAATGCACGATTTGTATCTTTTATTCCTAACTATTGGTGATGAACTTATTCATTACTCTAAGCTTAAAAATGAAGAAGCCAAACAAAAAAGATTACCTTCAGCCGAGGATTTAAATCCTAACACAAAATTTATAGACAATGCTGTTTTTAAAATTTTAAGTGAAAACACTAATCTAAAAACAGCAATAAACAATAAAAAACTGTTATGGAGTAACGATCAGGAGTTATTAGTAAAACTAATGAACTTTATGAGAAAACACCCTGTTTATGAGGAATACATGTCCACCAAAAACAGCAGTTTTGAAGAAGATAAGAAATTTGCCGTAGCTATTTTCAAAAAAATTATTGCCGAAAACGATTTTTTCATTTCTGAAATAAGCGAAAAAAGTATTTATTGGGGCTACGATGAAATAGACTTTGTGTTGAGTATGGTAATTAAAACCATCAAAAAAATTGATGCAAAAGGAGATAATTCAGCTATTATAATGCCTGTTTACAGTGATGAAGAAGACGATATTGAGTTTGTAAAAACGCTTTTTAGGGAAACCATAAAAAATGAAGCTGAAAATGCTCAACTAATTGCCAATAAAACCAAAAATTGGGAAATTGAAAGAATTGCCATGGTAGATATTTTACTGATGAAAATGGCATTGACAGAATTAACTGCTTTCAAGTCTATTCCGGTAAAAGTTACCTTAAACGAATACATCGATTTATCTAAAGGTTATAGTACTCCTAAAAGTAAAATTTTCGTTAATGGAATTCTTGACAAACTAATTGACGATCTCACTACAAGCGGTGAAATAAAGAAAACCGGCAGAGGACTAATGTAGGTTTGGCGTTTCAAGTTTAAATCAAACAAAAAAGCTGCTCAGATTACTCCGAGCAGCTTTTAAAACAATTAACTAAAATTTAAAAACTTATTATAAAATAGCATCTAATTTAGCTGCTAATGTCTGTTTTGGCACTGCACCAACTTGTTTATCTACTACCTCACCATTTTTCATAAATAAAATAGTTGGGATATTTCTAATTCCAAACTTAGCAGCTACTTCAGGGTTATTATCTACATCAACTTTACCAATTACTGCTTTACCTTCGTAATCGTTAGCTAATTCTTCAACAATTGGCCCTACCATTCTACATGGTCCACACCATTCTGCCCAAAAATCTACTAATACTGCTTTGTCTGATTTTAAAACTTTTTCTTCAAAGTTTGCGTCTGTTAATTCTAATGCCATAATATTATCTTTTTAAATTATTTTCCTGATTTCTTCTGTCCAAAATTACAATTAATAAATCAATTTACTTTGTAACAAATATTACAATTCTTTGATTTTTATACTTTTTTAACTTTCCGAAATTTTATACTTAATCTGATATAAATTTTCTAATTTTTCTAAAAATTCATTAGATACTTCTACCTTCTTAGTCCTAGAGTTCATGTTTACCACTCCATGTTCGTCATCTTGCACCATTAACCTAAAAGGCACGTTGCCTTGATGTTGCTCTATAATCGTTTCTATCTCTTCAAACAAATCTGTAGTTAATGTTTTGTTGGTTAAAGAAATAATTACTCTTTTGGTTCTTTTCTCTCTTACCTCAGAAAGCAGTTGAATGCTAGCAATCTTAAACTCAACATCATTATCTTCTTTTGCCCATTGTCTGGGCTGAATTTTTCCTTTAATAAACAAATATTGTCCTTCTAAGAAATAAGGTTTATGTTTTACATATTCTTCTCCAAAAACAAAGAAATCATGCGAACCTTCATAATCTTCCACTTTAAGAATACCGAAAGGTTTTCCGTTTTTAGTCATTCTCTCTTCTGCTCCTGTACAAATACCGGCAATGGCTAATTCTTTCCCTTTATTTTCTAGCGTATTTTTAACATCACTTAAATTCCCTCTACAAAAGCTTTGCATTTCTAACTTAAAATCATCTAACGGATGTCCGGAAATAAAAATCCCCACCACTTCTTTTTCAGCATTTAGCTTTTTTAGTGTACTCCATTCTTCGCAATGTGGCAATTGAGGTTCGTCAACTTCTTCTTCAACCTCCACCATATCAAACATAGATACTTGAGCAGAGTTAGCATTATCCTGAAATTTATTACCAAATTTTATAGCCATTTCTAAAAAAGTACCTTTATTATCGTACTCAGCAAAATATTGAGCTCTGTGCGTATTAGGAAACGAATCAAAAGCTCCTGCCAATGCTAAACTTTCTAAGGTTTTTTTATTGGCTGATCTTAAATCTATTCTTTTTGTTAAATCAAAAATGGAAGAATAAGCACCATTCTTTTTTCTTTCTTCAATAATACATTCTACGGCTCTTTCTCCTACGCCTTTTATAGCTCCTAATCCAAAACGTATTTCTCCATTAGCATTTACCGTAAATTTATATACCGATTCATTTACATCAGGACCAAGCACCTTAATTTTCATGCGTTTACACTCATCCATAAAAAAAGTAACCTGATCAATATTGTTCATGTTGTTACTTAACACAGATGCCATGTACTCTGCAGGATAATGAGCTTTTAAATAAGCTGTTTGAAATGCTATCCAAGCATAACAAGTAGAGTGAGATTTATTAAATGCGTAGGCTGCAAAGGCTTCCCAATCTTTCCAAATTTTTTCTAGTTTATCTTCCGGATGGCCTTTTTCTTTAGCTTGCTCAATAAATTGGGGCTTCATTTTATCCAGCACCGCAATTTGCTTTTTACCCATCGCTTTTCTAAGCATATCGGCTTCACCTTTGGTAAAATCAGCTAATTTTTGAGAAAGTAACATTACCTGCTCCTGATAAACTGTAATTCCATAAGTTTCTTTTAAGTATTCCTCCATTTCAGGAAGATCATAAATCACTTCTTCCTCCCCATGTTTCCTCTTCACAAAAGAAGGAATATACTCTATCGGTCCTGGACGATAAAGTGCATTCATCGCAATTAAATCTGCAAAAACAGTAGGTTTTAAATCCTTAAGATACTTTTGCATACCGTCCGACTCATACTGAAATATACCATTGGTAGCTCCTTTCTGAAAAAGTTCATAGGTTTTTTCATCTTCAATATCAAATTGCTCGGGGTCTAACTCAATACCATGTTTATCTTTAATGATTTTACATGCGTCTTTAATTAACGTTAAGGTTTTTAGTCCTAAAAAGTCCATTTTTAATAAGCCCGCATCTTCTGCTACCGAGTTATCGAATTGCGTACATGCCATTTCCGAATCTTTGGCTATGGCAATAGGTACAAAGTTGGTAATGTCATCAGGAGTAATAATTACTCCACAAGCATGTATCCCTGTGTTTCTTAATGCTCCTTCAACAATTTTAGCCTGATGTATGGTTTTTGATGCAGCAGGATTACTTTCTGAATAACTCAAAAACTGCTTCATTCGTTCTGCTTCATCGCTGCGAAGTACTTTTTTTATTTCCTCTTCATTTTCTTTTAAAAACCTATCTATACTCCACTTTCCGGGAATAACTTTTGGTAATAATTTGGCTAATAAATTAGCTTCTGAAAGCGGCAAATCAAATACTCTAGCGGTATCTCTAATAGCAGATTTCGCTGCCATTTTACCATAGGTTATAATTTGTGCTACCTGACTTTTACCATATTTCTTAATTACATAATCCATTACCAACTGCCTGCCTTCATCATCAAAATCAATATCAATATCGGGCATAGAAATACGGTCAGGATTTAAAAAACGCTCAAAAAGCAAATCGTACTTTATAGGGTCTATATTGGTAATTTTTGTACAATATGCTACCACCGAACCTGCAGCAGAACCTCTGCCCGGACCGACAGAAACTCCCATTCTACGAGCTTCTCTAATAAAATCTTCTACAATTAGAAAATATCCGGGATATCCTGTATTTTTAATAACCCCTAACTCAAAATCTATTCTTTCTCTAAGCTCTTCTGTAATTTCTCCGTAGCGTTCTTTTGCTCCTTCGTAAGTAATATGGCGGAGATAAGCATTTTCTCCAATTTTTAAAGTTGGATCTTCTTCATCCTTAGGGTCTTTAAATTCCTCAGGAATATCAAATTTAGGAAGCAATACATCACGTTCCAGTTTAAAAGGTTCTATTTTTTCAGCTACCTCAACCGTATTTAAAATAGCTTCAGGCATATCTGCAAAAAGCTGCTTCATCTCGTCTTTCGACTTAAAATAATACTCATCATTGGGGAAACCAAACCTGAACTCTCTGCCTTTTGCCCCTATATATTTTTTTGGCTGAGAAACTTTACTTCCACCACCAATACACAACAACACATCTTGCGAAACTGCATCTATTTTATCTAAATAATAGGTATTGTTGGTAGCAATCTGTTTTACATCGTATTTCTTAGCAAATTCTAGCAATACCTTGTTTACTGCCTCTTCTTCTTGTACACCATGACGATTAATTTCTACATAAAAATCATCACCAAAATTGGTTTTCCACCAAACAAAAGCTTCTTCGGCTTGTTTTGTCCCTTCAAAAAGTATTTTATTGGGAACTTCTCCCCAAATTCCTCCTGTTAAAACAATAAGATTATCCTTATATTCTAATAAAATTTCTCTATCAATCCTAGGAACATAATAAAATCCTTCGGTATTGGCATAAGATGCCAACTTTACCAAATTATGATAACCTTTTTCATTTTTCGCAATTAAAACGGTTTGAAATCCATTATCTTTTAAATCTTTATTCTTCCTGTTTACACAAAGGTTAAACTCACAACCAACAATAGGTTTTATACCTTCTTTATGGGCTTCTCTAACAAAGTGAAAGGTTGCCATCATGTTGCCATGGTCTGTTAAAGCAACAGCACTCATTCCTAATTCTTTGGCTTTCTTTACCAATCCGGCAACTTTTGTGGTAGATTGAAGAATAGAAAACTCGGAATGATTATGCAGATGCACAAAATCCAAGGCTTCCAACTCCGAAGATATAGGAGTGGTTGTTTTTAAAACATCTTCAGCCGAAGTATCCGTAGTTTTTTTAGCAAAATTGGCTTCGGCTAACTTAGGGACTTCGTAAACAATTTCCTGATTGGTTATTTCTTTGGGATGAATTACCCTAAGCTTAAGTAATTCAAAGAAACAACGAGCTGTCGCATCTACATCATAAGCTGCATCATGGGCATCTCCAAAGTCTTTATTAAAAAGTTTAATATGTAAATCCGTTAGCCTCGGATATTTATACCCTCCACCTCTCCCTCCGGGAATAGCACAAAAATCCACACTGGATTTCATGGTATCGAGCGACTTTTTAGCTGCTAAATTATTAGCTATGGAAAGCCTGTAAAATTCTGCTCCAACAATGTTAACATCAAACTCAATGTTATGACCTACGTTGTAGGTGGTTTGTTGCACATCTTTTTGAAATTCTTCCAGTACAAATTGCAAATCCTCACCATCTGCCAAAGCTCTTTCTGTGGTAATACCATGTACATTGGCTACGGCAATAGGGATATCAAAACCAACGGGTTTGATAATGTAATTTTTGGCTGTAATTAATTTACCTGTATCATCGTGCAATTGCCAAGCTAGCTGCACCATTCTGGGCCAGTTGTCCGAATCGGAAACGGGTGCATTATAGTCGCGGGGTAAGCCTGTAGTTTCTGTATCGAATATTAAAAACATAACAACTGATGTTAAAAAAGTGAGAGGATAAAGTTACTAAAAGAGAATGCTTTTTTTAAACGCTAAAAAAAATTAAAACGAACAATTTTTTAACAAGGGAACTGCTTTCTTGTTAGAAGAATAAAGTATCTTATTTTCAAAATTTACGAACGCATTACAAATGCATTCGAGAATAGAGTAGAGAATTTAGGCTTAGTTTTAAATTGATGACCACCAGCGTTCCGCTGGCCGTAGCAAAGCGGCTTTCCGCTTCTATCGCTTATGCAATTAGTATCCAATAAGAACAATTCCTTTTAAAGGAAGTTGAAGTCTTCCACTTATATAAAGTGTTTCTAAAAATTGAAAAATTGATTTGAAGTCATCTGTATTATGATAGTGATTTCTTACGGCTATGACTAAGTATTCTACATTTGGCATCATACAAGCTTGAAAAATATCTTTCAAAAATTGATTATTTCGATAACCTCTTCCTGCTTCAACTTCAATCACAATTTTTCCATCTATACTAACTGCATCGGCATCAAAGAACTTATCTATGCGATTATTTATGCTGAACAAAACGGGGACTTTTATTTTATCAATACTTGCTTTGCTTTTTTCAACTTTAAAATTCAATTCTTCCAAATCATCGGCAATAATTCGCAAAACTCCATCGCTACTCAAATTATTTTCAGGCGATTTTATTTCTTCATAATGCTTTTCAAAACAAGAAATTACTGATCTTATTTCGTCTGTTATTCCGAATGAACGAGGGAAAAGTTGATATACTAATTGATATTCCATAATATTATGCAGCTAATTTATAATTTGTTGTGAAGTTTATTGCGTTAGGGATTGTAATGGAAATCCTTTTTGTTCGTTCCTCACAAAAAGATTGAAACGAAAAGCCCGACCCGATAGGGAAACACCCAAATTCTTCAAAAATTCTTGCCAGACTTCTAAATGATTTTTTTCGTAGAGTTCTCTAAGTTCTTCATTTAATTCACTCGCAAAAACACACTTGTGTCCCAAGTCTGCTAAGGCAAGATGAAAACCACCAAGCCCTGCGAATAAATCTATAAATTTCAATTTTTTCATTAATATAAATATTATACTGATTTAATTATTATGAACAAATAATCTCTAAAATAATAAAAATTGTCTATGCATTGGCTAAAAAAGGACTCTTTTGGTTTTACGAAGCATTGGGTCGGCAATGAAAATTGACTTACCAATTGTCCGTTTGCTGTATTGTTTATATAACTATGCTCACCTGTCAAAATGGGTTGCTTTTTTCTCCTTTTTAGCGTATATCTGTCGTTTTGGTATCTTTTTTCTACAATTTACTCAAATACTTAACTTATACACAGCTATATTTTTATAGTGGTAGTCACTATAAATTTCCTCCAAATCTACAAAAAATAGCTTATAAACCAAACACCTATTTTTGATGCTTTTTTTACTGTATTGTTCTTAATCAAGAAAAGTTCAATTAAACAGATTCCCAATAATTTTTCCGTTGCACTCCAAAATTTCGGGAATGACGGTAAAGATTATGGATAGTAGAATACAATTAACCAATAATTTTTAGCCAATAACAAAAGCAGGTTTTGTGTGTTGGGAAAGGTTAGGGAGCTTTCGTCACCAACTTAAGTCCGATAATGGACATAATAAGTGTAGTGATGAAAAAGAGTCTCCAAAAATCAGTCGGTTCTTTAAAAAATACCATTCCTACTAAAACAGTCCCTACAGCTCCTATACCTGTCCAAAGTGCGTAAGCTGTTCCTATTGGTAAATGCTGAGTAGCTTTTACCAATAGGAACATACTTATAAAAAGACATAGTAGAAAAGCAACAAACCATAAGGTAGCGATTGTACCATCGCTTGTTTTTACTTTTCCTAAGCAAAAAGCAAATGCGACTTCAAACAAACCTGCTATTACAAGCATTAACCAACTCATTTTTTCAATAAGTCTCTAATTTCTGTTAATAACACTTCTTCTTTGGTTGGTGCTGCTGGTGCTGCTGGCTTAGCTTCTTCTTTTTTCTTAGCAGCATTCATTGCTTTTATCACCATAAAAATAGCAAGAGCAATAATTAAAAAATCAAACGTTACTTGAAGAAAATTACCATAGTTTATAGCAATGGCAGGAGTTTCTCCAACAGCTTCTTTCAATACAATTTTTAATGAAGAAAACTTAACCCCTCCTATTAAAATTCCAATAGGTGGCATTATCACATCATTTACAAAAGAGGTTACAATTTTTCCGAAAGCTGCCCCGATAATAATGCCGACAGCCATATCAATTACATTGCCTTTAACAGCAAATGATTTGAATTCATCAATAATTTTCATGTAGTTTTTATTAGTTAATAATGAAGTAAAAATATGATTTTAAAATTATTTGAAAATATAATTAGTTGGAAACTATTATCAAATAAGCATAAATAAAAGGAACAGCTATAAACAAGCCATCAAATCGGTCTAAAATACCACCATGACCCGGAAGTAAGTTTCCTGAATCTTTAACATTTAAGTTTCTTTTGTGCATAGATTCTACTAAATCGCCCAATCCACCGCCAACTACAGTAATTATTGCCAATATCATCCAGTCTTTTAATTCGATATTATGAAAGAACAAGCTGATAACATAAGCTGCAATTAAGGACAATACTCCTCCTCCTATGCTTCCTTCCCACGTTTTTTTAGGTGAAATTCTTTCAAAAAGTTTATGTTTTCCGAAAAATCTTCCTGCTAAATAAGCACCAGTATCGCTCGACCATAGTAATATGAAAAAGCCAATAATGATTTGAAAACTAAACGTTGGTGTAAACTGATCTTCCTGATAAAACCCTAAATGATACAACATAGCAAATGGAAAAGCAACATAAAAAACACCTAATAAAGTATAGGCAATATTTATAAATGCATGATCTTTTTTACGATAAAGCTCTATAATAAAGGTTAAAAAAAACAATGGAATAAGATACAAGGTGTATTTTATTTCCATTATTTGTTGAGCGGCAAAAGCCAACAATACAAAAGAGGTAAGTCCGGTAATAACTCCTTGAAAGTTTTGAGGGTTTACGGTTTTGTTTTTCTTTACTAAGGCATAAAATTCATCAATACCCAACAACACAATAATCATAAACAAAAACAACGTAGAATAAGCTCCAAAATAAATGGCAGTAATTAATACCAATACAAATAAAAATCCGGTTATGGCACGTTGTAACATTTGGCTATAATTCGTTTTTATTAATAATGTTCACTGCTTTTATAGCATCATTAGACTTAACATATAACTCAACTGACGCATTATTAAGGTGCAAGTTCATGGAATCTCTTTTATTAACAACAACTGCATTAATTCCCTCACTGCCTAAAACAGATTTTACAATTTGGGCACTATTGTTATTTGTTGTTGTGTATATCAAAACCCAATCTTTTTGCATCAACTTTTAGCTTTCAGCTGTATCTATGTTATCGTCTTTCTTTTCAGTTTTCGTTTCTTCTGACTGAACAGTTTCAGAAACAACCTCTTCCTGTACTTTTTTCTTAGAACTTTTCTTTTCTTCTTTTAGCTCTTCTTCAAAAGCACTCTTTCCAAATATTACTTCTAAATCATCTCTAAAAATTACTTCTTTTTCTAATAAAATTTCAGCCAATTGAGTCAACTTATCTTTATTCTCTGTAAGAATTTTAATTGTTCTTGCGTAAGATTCTTCAATAAGTTTGCTTACTTCATCATCTATCAACTGAGCTGTTTTCTCAGAATAAGGTTTAGAAAAAGAATAATCTGACTGACCTGTAGAGTCGTAATAACTTATATTTCCTAATTTTTCACTTAAGCCATAAATACTAATCATAGCATAAGCTTGTTTGGTAATTTTTTCTAAATCGCTTAATGCACCTGTAGAAACTTTTCCAAAAATTACTTGCTCGGCAGCTCTACCACCTAAAGCAGCACACATTTCATCTTTTAATTGTTCTGTAGTGGTTATTTGTCTTTCTTCGGGTAAATACCAAGCTGCTCCCAAAGATCTACCTCTAGGAATGATAGTTACTTTTACCAAAGGTGATGCGTATTTTACCAACCAACTTACTGCTGCATGACCAGCTTCATGGTAGGCAATTGTTTTTCTTTCGTGGTCAGAAATAATTTTATTTTTCTTCTCCAATCCACCAACTACTCTGTCTACTGCCTGTCTCTTATACACATCTCCGAGCCCACGAGACCTCTCTACATCTCGT
>OJGU01000072.1_pt1 | contig 69936 bp, 65 predicted proteins | sample 1594741 | NCBI WGS metagenome assembly OJGU01 (sample SAMN05416841, study PRJEB24817) | seawater metagenome | isolation source: Sea water | place: Canada:Atlantic | collected 2013-07 | reverse complement strand
CGGTTCAGTTTTATCGATTGCGGCTGCCATTTTTGTCGTTGAATCTCGGTAGTCTCGGAGGGGCGAGCGGAAGTGATTGAGTTACGTCTGTGTTGTTGAGACTAGTGAACGTGTTGCTCTCTATTGTTGATTGTCGAGAATCGATTGCGCCGCTTTGGCGACACTCTCGCGAAGGGCTACCGGTTCGAGGACTCGAGCATTTCCTCCCCAACCAAGAATCCATCGCTGAATTTCAATCAGACTTGATAGTCGAAAAATGAGCTCTACGTCGCCATTTCGGCGCTCCTTCAGTTTCTGTGAAGGGTGCCATTGTTTTTCTCGGATGTAATCAGCGGCCCATTCGGTAAACAAGATCTTTACTGTGTATGAATCCTTGCCAGCGTGAACGCCGAAACTGTCAGCGAGGCGTTTCTCTAGGGAAAAGCTCGAGGGGCGAGGGAATGACTCTCCTGTCAATTCAATGGATAAGATTCTTGCTGGGGCAAAGGTTCGAATATCTTTTCGGGTGTGGCAATACCCGAAAAGAAACCACTCCCCGTTAACGTTGGCCAAATGGTAGGGGTCAACCGTTCGCTTTGATCCAGATTTTTGACCCGGTTTTCGATAGTCGAGTACGACCCGTTGATGGTTGGACGCTGCCTTTGCCAGTTGGTCGAAAACTTCCAAATTGAGTTTAGGAACGGCCGTCGTGTGAAAGGAAATGCTCTGCTCCCAGTCCGCAATATTTAGAGAGATCGTGTCCGGTAGTGAGGCTGAAATCTTTTTGAATGCACTAATGAGCGGGCGCTCGAACGTTGTGCCTCGATATTGTTGCAGGGCCTTTTCTGCGACCAGCATGGCGAATAGTTCGCCTTCCGTAATTTGGAGGGTAGGAAATCCGCTGACTTCTTCCGTATAGTGGTATCCGTATCGCTTTGGGTCGTATTCGATCGGTAGGTCGAGTCGATCCCGCATGAATTCGAGATCACGGTGAATCGATTTTGAGCTGACCTCCAGTTCCGTCGCCAAGTTTGTAGCGTTCGGAAATTGGTCCGAGAGAATTGCCTGATGAATCCGCATCATTCGCTCAAGGGGAGGGCGGGATAAGCCTCCTGATCTTGAACGAGATGGATTCTTGGCCGGCATTGGCCTAGGCATGCCAGTGTCTGAGATGTGAAGTTAAGCGAGTCGTGCGAGAAATTCCTCGTTCGTCTTATACTTTTTCAACGCTGCGGTCAGCGTTTCCATCGCTTCGACTGGGTTGAGATCGACCATCTCACGCCGTAGTTTATGAATGGCGCTGATGTGTTTTGGATCAAAAAGATTCTCTTCTTTTCTCGTGCCACTCTTTGGGATGTCGACAGCGGGGTATAGTCGGCGTTCGGCAAGTTTTCGGTCGAGGATAAGCTCCATGTTTCCCGTTCCTTTGAACTCTTGGAAAATCAACTCGTCCATTCGAGATCCGGTATCAACCAAGGCGGTTGCGATGATGGTCAAGGATCCCCCTTCTTCAATTTTTCGTGCAGATGAGAACATCTTTCGTGGAATCTCTAGGGCGCGAGCATCAACACCTCCTGTCATGGTTCGCCCGCTGCCTCCGTGGACGCTATTGTAGGATCTTGCGACACGGGTGATCGAATCGAGGAGCACGAAGACATCTTTTCCTGCCTCGACTCGACGGCGACAGCGTTCGATGACGAATCGCGAAAGTCGCACGTGTGTTTCCAGCTCTTGGTCGTTGGAAGATGCGATGACTTCGGCTTTCACGGATCTTTGGAAGTCGGTGACTTCTTCCGGGCGTTCATCAATAAGAAGCACTATCACTTCCACTTCGGGGTGGTTTGTGGTGACCGCATTACAGAGCTGTTGGAGGACAGTGGTCTTACCTGTTCGCGGAGGAGCAACGATTAAGCCTCGGGTTCCTTTTCCGATGGGCGTGACAAGATCAATGAGGCGTGTCTCGAGAACATCGGGGGTGGTTTCCAGCGTAAACTTTTCGATCGGATTGATCGTCGTGAGGTTTTCGAAACGCATCGCCTTGGTGTAGTCGGCGAACTTCATTCCGTTGATCTCGTAGACTTCTTTCAATTGCGGGCTATTGCCACGGTGGGGTGGCTGAGTGCGGCACTTGATAAAACTGCCCTCGCGGAGAAAGCTCCGCTTGATTGTATCCGGAGTAACGAAGATGTCCGATGGCTTCGGGGCAAAGTGCCCTTCTGCGGATCGGAGAAAACCGAAACCTTTTTCTGATATTTCTAGGTAACCTTCGCCCTTATCGGGCTTCTTGTTGTCACTCATATAAACAAGGTGATAGTAGTAGCTCTGTGTAAAACTCCGAAGTTAGGAAGCAGCAGGCTTCAAGGTACGAATTAAACGAATGTCTGCTGTTCAGAAAACCTTTGATTCTAGTCAGGCCCAAATTTTGCTGCACTGACTAAAACGCTAGTTATCCAGATTCCGGAGCGAAAGCAAACATTATTTTTCGGACTTTTCGGGCTGTTGTCTAGATTTTAGCAGGAAACATGCCCAATGAGGGGCAGAAATAGTGCCGAAGGAGTTCTCTCTAAGCGAGGGGCCGTCGGCTCCGTGAGCGGGCTGTCTCGGGCTCTCGGACGGTGATGGGCCTGAATTGTCGTTGATCGGTTCTAAGAAACGGACGCTCGGGCTTCTGCTGCCAACGGTGTGCTCAAATAGCGTTCTCCCGTCGAGCAAGCAATCGTGACAATTGTTTTTCCCTTGTTTTCTGGGCGTGCCGCCACTTGAGTGGCTGCCCAAACGTTGGCTCCAGAACTAATTCCTGCCAAAATACCTTCTTCTTTAGCTAGGCGCCGTGCCATTTCGAACGACGCATCACTTGTGACCTGGATGCATTCTGAGATCTGTTGTTCTCCGGTGTCGTCATAAAGATGAAAATTGTTGGGGACAAATCCGGCTCCAATCCCCTGGATTCGATTCATTCCGGGGCAAATGGGCTCGCCCGCCAGCGTTTGACTGATCACTGGGGAATCCATCGGCTCGACGGCAATGGCCGAAAAGCTCGGTTTGCGAGGTTTTATGAGCTCGATACATCCAGTCAGTGTGCCACCGGTGCCAACAGCGGCAACGACCATATCAACCTGTCCATCGGTGTCTTCCCAGATTTCTTCTGCAGTCGTTTGCCGGTGGGCTTCAGGGTTTGCAGGATTCTCGAATTGTTGAGGAATCCATGAGTTTTTGATCTCCCTTGCGAGTGAATGAGCTTTTTCAATGGCGCCTTTCATTCCGGATGCTCCTGGAGTTAGGACCAACTCAGCTCCCAAGATTGCCAGCAATGTTCGGCGCTCGATGGACATCGTATCAGGCATCGTGAGAATCAGCTTGTAGCCTTTAGCTGCAGCGACAAATGCTAGTGCAATCCCTGTATTTCCGCTGGTTGGCTCGATGATGACAGTATCTTTGTTGATGATGCCTCGCTCCTCGGCGGTCTCAATCATTGCTTTGCCGATGCGGTCCTTAACGCTGCCCAGTGGATTGAAGAACTCACATTTAACCAGCACCGTTGCTTCAATGCCCTCCGTGATTCTATTGAGACGAACCAGAGGAGTTTTTCCTACGGTTTCGACGATATTTTGCGCGATATTTGCCACAGGCGTTTAGGGAGGTTTTTGGGGTTCGACCGGTTGGGTCTTATTCGGCTGGTCGAGACTTAGCGTCTTTGGGCTTGTTTTCTGTAACGTGCCTGTGCTTCCGGGAGCCACTTTCTGAGGTTTTTTACTCGTGTGTCATCCAATGGATGCGTTCTTAAGAACCATGGCGTCCCGCCGCCTGCCTGTTGATTGTGGGCGCCAAAGCGCTGCCAAAATGCGATGGAATGCTCGGGATTGTAACCAGCATCAGCCATATAGAGAATGCCGATGTGATCCGCTTCGCTTTCTTGGTGTCGTGAGTGTGGGAGAGCGTAGCCGAGTTGGGCGCCGAGCCCATAGATCTGAGTGGCAGCTGACTGAACCTTAGGGTCATATCCTGAAACGGCCGCCCCCAGGGCCGTGCCTCCTGCCTGAAGGAGCAAAGATTGGGATACGCGTTCGCCGCCGTGCCGTGCCACGGCGTGCGCCACTTCATGACCAATGACCGTTGCTAAGCCGCCGTCATCCTTTGTTATGGGGAGGATTCCGGTGTAAATCCCCACTTTTCCGCCTGGGAGACAAAATGCATTTGCCTCAGGGCTATCGAACAAGACGAATTCCCATTTGGCATCTTTGAGCGGGGCGACTGCGGCAATTCGCTTGCCGACCCGTTGTAATTGCTGATTGAGTTTCTTGTCCTTGCTAATCGGGACATCCTTCTTCATCTGCTCAAAGCTGCTGAAGCCCATCTGCATTTCCTCCGCTTGTGAGAGGAGAATGAGTTGGCGGCGCCCCGTTTCTGGTACGGTGCTGCACGCAGAGAGCGTGGCGAGGAGTAGGAGTGAGGCGCAACACCGAATCCAGTTCCAGGAACTGGATCGGCACTCAGTTGACGATTTCATTGCCTTCATGAAAGGAGTCTTTTTTTGGGGGGGGCTTCCTGTCCGGGGCCCTGGGACGGGGAATCGATGTCAGTCGTCGCTTTCTCGCCGCATACCGTCTCCGAAGTAAACGATTCGCCCGCAATTGGAGCAATTCACCACTTCCCTCTGAGCCTGGCAACTGATCATGATCTGGACGGGGAGCGCGACATGACAGCCGGCGCAAATGCCTCGATCTACTCCGACGATGCTGTTTTCGCCCTTATATTTCAATAGTCGTTCGTATCGGGAAAGTGTGGGTGGGTCGATGCCCTTGCTGAGCTCCGTTCGCTCGGCGATGAGTCTCTCGAGATCTCGTTTCAGCACCTCTTCTCGTTTGTCAAGTTCGGCGACATTTTCCTTGGCTAAATTCTTCGCAGCCTCTGCTTCTCCTTCCGCAGTCTTCACTGCCGCCTGGGCTGCGTCAATTTCGTCGAGTAGCGCCAGCTGTTGATCTTCTAGGTCCGAGATTGCGCGTTTGCAGTTCTTGATCTCGTTCGCTAAGGCACGGTATTCCTCGTTCTTCTTGGTCTGAAGTTGCTGAGAAGAGTATTTATTGATCTGCTCGACCTTGCTTTCAGCCTGTAACTCCAACTCTTTGCGGGCTGATTCGATGGACTTTGCCTGCTGTTTTGCCGCTTCAAGGGCTTCCTGAGTACCTTTGGCTTGCCCGAGAAGCGCGGTCCGCTCGGGTCCAATCCGACTCAATTGAGTCTGATGGTGGATTACCTGCCGGTCGCGATCTTGGAGCACGAGAAGTTTTTCGATGATCTCTAGCATGAACAGAAGCCTTGGGCTACAGAGAGGTTAATGGCTGTGTTTCACATAAGTCAATCCCACGGGGAAATTGGTTTCGCTAAACTGCCGTCTTTTTGGGGCTGGAGGATCGTTTTGAACGTTTTGCGGGTGGTAAGGTTCCAATGGCTATGTTGTAATTGAAGGCATGATTTCTCGGTCATCATTGTTAATCAGGTTTGTGGGATGTCTCTTTCTGGCTGTCAGCGTTGCATTGGCTCAGAAACCTCACGAGGGGCAGAAGGATGCCTTTTCTCTTGTGAGAGAATTGGACGCTGCCTTTGTTCGAGTGGCGGATACCGTTTCTTCCTCGGTGGTTGTCATTGAAGTGGCGCATCGGAAAGGGGACCAAGCGGCCGCTGCCGACCGGCTTCAAGGCGAATGGTTTGACAGCCTTCCCGATGAGATGAAGCGTCAGTTCGAGGATTACTTGAAAAAACAACAAGAGGACGCAAACCCGGAGGAAGACGTTGACCCCGAAGAAGACGTGTTTGATGGGAAAGGGTCGGGCGTTGTTATTAGTGATGATGGATTTGTCCTGACAAATTATCATGTGATCGAGGGGGCTTCTCTCATTCGCGTCCGACTGCAGAACGGACAAAGTTTTTCGGCCAGTGTTCAGGGACAGGATCCGCAATCGGACGTTGCCGTGATCAAGATTGAACCGGGAGTTGCGACTCAGTCCTTTCCTAAGGCAACACTTGGCGATAGTGACAAAGTCAATGTCGGACAGTTTGCGATTGCGATCGGAGCGCCGTTTGAGTTGGATTACAGTGTGACCTTTGGTCACGTCAGTGCTAAAGGGCGCTCCGGGGTTTTAAGAACGGTTGAATCCGACCAGGATTTCATTCAGACGGATGCTGACATTAATCCCGGAAACAGTGGGGGGCCCTTGGTCAATATCTATGGAGAAGTTATCGGGATTAATACTTTGATTCGTGGAATGAATACCGGTATCGGATTCGCCATTCCGATCAACATGGCCCGGGAGATTTCTGAGCAGATTATCGAGTCTGGGAAATTTACTCGAGCTCGGCTTGGAGTCGGGATTGAAACGCTCGTGGAGAACGATGATTTTAATCGGTTTCTTCCAGCTGTAAGCCAAGGCGTGATCGTTTCATCGATCGATCCCACGGGGCCGGCTGCAGATTCCGGGCTTCAGCCAGCCGATGTGGTTGTGGCCGTCGAGGGAGTGCCAGTTGCAACGGCTCAGCAGCTCAAAAATCAGGTGCGATCGAAGTCGATTGGGGAGCCGGTGAAACTGTCAGTCGTCCGTATGGATCAGCGATTGGAGTTTTCAGTAGCGCCCGCCGAGTGGCCCTCGCGAAACGTTGTTCCGAAGATTTCAAAGAAGAAACAGAGACGCGGCCCCTCTGTGAGCGGAATGCGGTTTCGGTCTGTTGATGACGAGATGATCGCGCTCTTTGATCTTGATCGGACTGATGGCGTTGTCATCTCAGAAATCGAGCGTGATAGCTTGGCAAGTCGCTCGCGCTTGTTGAATCCCGGGGTATTGGTTACGGCTATCAATTCAATTCCAGTCAGCTCACTTGCTGACGTGGTTGAAGCCTGGGCGAAAGTCGATATAGAAAAGGGTGTTCTGATAAACCTGATTGATCCATCAGGAATCCCTCGTTTTGAGTTTCTCAAGGATCGTGGCAACTAGCCTCCCAGCCACTCCAAGAGATAGCGTCAGCCTGCCTTAGCGGGCTGACGCTTTTCTTTCTCGCGATAGTTCTCCTGGCGAAATCAGACCTCGAAGGCCTGGCTCCAGACGTCTTCCTTGAACCCAACCAGCATTCGGGATTTAGATACTACGAAGGGGCGCTTGATGAGATTGCCGTTCCCGGAAAGAAGTTCAATGGCCTGCGCATTGCTCATTGAGGGTAATTGGTCTTTGATTCCTAGCGCTCGATAGTCCATGCCCGAGGTGTTGAAGAGTTTTTTTATCTCCCCGTCATACGCCTCTAACATCATTTTGAGTTCCGTTTTTGACGGGGGCTGCTCCCTGATCGGTATTGCCGTGTGCTCAATCGAGTGGGCTTCGAGGAATTGAAGTGCCTTCCGACAGGTCGAACACTTGGCATACTGGTAAATCTTCAGACTCATTGCTTGCCTTTGATGGTTTCGATGACGAGATCGATTCTTTTTAGGACTGTTTCTTTCCCGAGTATCGCGATGAGGTGGTAGAGGCTTGGGCCAGCGGTCGTGCCTGTGCAGGCAATTCTGACAGGGTGAACGAGGGCTCGGACTTTGACCCCGAGGTCCGTGGCTGTTTGTTTGAACGTGCTTTGAACGGTGTCGGCGTCGAACGTGGCTAGGGAGGCGAAGGCGTTCCGCAACCTTACCGTGCTTTCTAGATTTTCCGAAACGAGAAATTTTGCTGCTGCATCTGGTTCGTATTCAATGGCGTCGTCTTTCTTGAAGTAGAATCCTGCGTAGTCTGTGATATCAGCAAGGACGCGGGTCTTTCCTTGAGTGGTCGCAATGGCCTCACGAACGTAGCTCTCGGAGTAATTGTCGGTAGAGAAGCCTGCGGATTGAAACGTTTGTGTTGCGAGCGATTGATAGCGACTAGGCTCAAGGTTACCAAGATACTCGCCGTTCATCCATTGAAGTTTTTCCATATCAAACTTCGCATTGTGTCTCAGGATTTGCGGGAGATCGAAGAGCTTGACGACTTGATTGAGAGCCATCAACTCGGTGTCATCCTTAGGGGACCAGCCGAGGAGGCAAAGGTAGTTGACGACCGCCTCGGGTAGGTAGCGTTCTTCGATATACGTTCCGATCGAAGCGCCCGCATCTCGTTTGCTCATTTTTGAGCCATTGGTGTTTAGAATGAGCGGGATATGAGCATAGTGCGGTGGTGTTTTCTCCAGAGCCTGAAAGAGTGCAAGGTGTTTGGAGGTATTGCTAAGATGGTCTTCTCCTCGAATGACATGTGTGATGCCCATTTCGAGATCGTCGATGACGTTGACGAGGTGAAATACTGGCTTGCCGTCGGCACGAACAATGACGAAGTCAGGCTCCTGTTCTTCGCGATCAGTGAGTTTGCGGATGACATCACCGACGATTAGATCAGGAATCGTGATTGGAGTGCGTGGCATTCGAAAACGAATGGCGCCCTCTTTCTTGTAGGCGAGGTCTTTCTCTAGGAGTCGTTCGACGTAAGATTGATAAATCTCAGAGCGTTGTGACTGATAATACGGCCCTTTACTTCCGAGGCAAGGGTCGCTTCTATCTCCACTGGATGGCCCTTCGTCCCAGTCGAGTCCTAACCACCGAAGTCCTTCTAAAATAATATCGACAGACGCTTGCGTGTTTCGGGCTTCGTCCGTGTCTTCAATACGAAGGACGAATTGCCCGTTAGAATGTCGGGCGTAGAGCCAATTGAAAAGAGCTGTTCGTGCGCCACCGATATGCAGGTAGCCGGTTGGGCTTGGAGCAAACCGAGTTCTAACGGGCGCTTGGGAATTGGGTTTTTGGTCGTCCATAGATTTAATTGTGCTGGGGCGGCCTGCGATCGTCTAAATGTTGTAGAATCTGACAGACGCGTTTGAATATAGGAGTTGAAATGTTGGTTGTCGCCGCCTCTGCGAGCGGGATCGCGAACATGCTTTCGAATTCGAGAGGACGTCCAAGTTCAAAATCGATCACAGTTGAAGGGTGATAGTCTTTCATTGAACGCGTATTTAGAATCATGCGATCCGCGAGAGCGTGTTTAATGGGGTGCCCTAGCTCGTTGGCGACCTCGATGATTTCATGCATGAGTTTCGAGACTGTTTCTAACCAACGATGATCTGTGAGTAGCGCTTCGGTAGACAATGGAGCTGAGTGTTGTTTCGGTAGGACATTCTCCCGAGAGTGAAAAAAATCAAAGCCGAAACGGCCAGTGACACCGAGTCCATTGAAAGGGATATTCCAAACGAGCTTTTCCCACTGGGCTTTTCTTAGTGTGTCGGTGACCTTACAGGGGATCCCTGCGTTTTGAAAACTGCTCGCTAGTTCATGGGTGCGGGGTTCTGGCCAGCCCCGGGCTTCTCCAATGGTGATCTGTCCGTGATCGAGATGGCGAATCATTCCTGGCGCGCTACGATTGACGCAAATAAAACAGAGCCCTCCTATTACTTGTTCGATCGGTAGAAATGAGGAGAGGAGTTCGGTATTGCCGAGACCATTTTGGAGGCTGATGACCATCGTCTTGTCTGTGGTGAGTGGTTTGACAAGTGCTTCGATTTTGCTGTTTGCCGTGGTCTTTAGGCTGATGATAACGAGATCACAGGGCCCGATCGTCGTTGGATCCAAGGCGATGCGTGGGCGAAACTTAAAATCGCCCTGGGGACTGGTGATCGTTATCCCGTGTCGCTTGACGTAGTCGAAGTCGCTTCGAAGAATGAAGTGGACTTGGTGATTTGCCTGGTGGAGTTTGCCTCCGTAGTAACTCCCTAGGGCGCCGCACCCTACGATGGCGATCTTCATATCTTGTTGCGCAGGTTGGGTTCTCGACAAAAAAAGCACTCTGAAAACAGAGTGCCTTTGCTAGCTCAAATGGCTAAGTGATTACTTTTTTGGTGGCAAGATGGCATCCTTACAAGCTTTAGCCACGCGGAATTTGACAACTTTCTTGGCGGCGATCTTGATCGTTTCACCGGTTTGTGGGTTACGGCCAGTTCGCGCTTTGCGAGCGACGAGGACGAGTTTTCCGATGCCAGGAACGGTGAACGAGTTCTTCGCTTGCTTGTAGGCTAGCTGGGCTAGGTAGTCGAGGACTTCAACCGCCGTCTTCTTCGTGATGCCCGTTGCTTCAGCGATTTCAGTGGCGATCTGAGACTTCGTAAGTGGTTTCGTTGTTTTTGCTGCCATAACTTTCTCTAGATTCAGGATCCTGTAAATCCGGTCCGTACTGCTTCCGAATTTGCGAATTAATCACGAATAAATTTTCGCAAGCAAGCAAAAATGTGGCTTTTTTGTTGGTTTTCTATGGGCTTCACCCTTCGAAAGGTTAGACGGAGGGCTTGACTTGAACCGCTTTTCTTTCACCATCTCAAATTGTGCCTGGATTGTTTAATATAGATTCTGCGTTTAATTACGTCGTCGTACGGAAGATTACCGAAGGTGGCATGGGAATGGTATATGAGGCCGAGCAGCTTGGATCTGAGGGCTTCGTCAAGCGTGTGGCGCTCAAGGTTATTCGTGAAAAATTCGCTAGCCAAAAACTGTTCCTGCAGAACTTCATTGGAGAGGCGAAGCTCGTTGCGGATCTGATTCACACCAATATCGTGCAGACCTACCATTTGGGCGAATCGCGAGGGACTTACTTCATTGCCATGGAGCTGATTAACGGGGTGAACTTGGAGCAATTTGCTTCTCAGTTGAACTCGAAGCGTAAGGTCCTATCTCCCAAGTTGGCTGTCTTTATCACGAGTCGTATCGTACGTGGGCTCGCCTACGCTCACGCCAAGTGTGATCGTGATGGGAGGCGTCTTGGTATCGTTCATCGTGATGTTAGCTTCAAGAATGTCATGGTTGCGTTTGAAGGCGATGTGAAGCTGACGGACTTTGGAATCGCTAAAGCCAAGGGATTCTTGACTGATCAAGAAGGCGAAGTGGTGGCTGGTAAAGCTGACTACATGAGTCCGGAGCAGGCGAATTTTCAGGTGACCGATGAGCGTTCAGATATTTTCTCGGTTGGAGTTGTTCTTTCCCATCTACTTGTGGGGCAAAACGTGTTTAAGGGAGTGACGACCGATGAGTCGATAAAGCGAGTTCTCGAAATGCCGATCCCTGATTTTCGAACCTTAAACTCAGAAATCGATTCCCGTTTGAATGATATTCTCCATAAAGCACTTTCGAGGAAGATTGAGGATCGTTATGAAAAGGCCGACCAGCTCCTCTATGATTTGGAGCATTATATTTATCACGAGGGCTATGGGCCGACGAACGAGACCTTAGGGAAGTATATCCGAGAGTTGTTCGGGCAGGGTGATTTTTCTGAAACAGACGCGTCCCGCGGCGGGACTATTGCGATCACTAAATAGAGGGCAGACACCCGAATTCAGAAGACGGAGCGATGGGGGCAAATGAACTAAGCATTGGACTGGTTCAAGTTCGTTGCGGCGAAGATCTCGAAGCGAATTCTGGGAAGACGATAACTGGGATTCGGGAGGCGGCGAGTCGTGGAGCAAAAATCATCTGTACTCAAGAGCTGTTCCGGTCGACTTACTTTTGTCAGCAAGAAGATGCGACTTGTTTTCGACTTGCTGAATCGATTCCTGGTCCGACCACGGATCTGTTGCAATCCCTAGCCCGCGAACTAGAGATTGTTATCGTCGGATCTCTCTTTGAACAACGGGCTCCAGGGCTCTATCACAATACAGCGGTGGTGATTGATGCTGATGGGGCCCTGTTGGGCGCCTATCGTAAGATGCATATTCCTGACGACCCTGGGTTTTACGAGAAATACTATTTTACGCCAGGAGATCAGGGCTTTGTCGCTTGGGAGACGAAATATGCTAAGATCGGAGTCTTAGTCTGTTGGGATCAGTGGTTTCCTGAGGCTGCCCGACTGACCGCACTGAAAGGAGCTGAGATCCTGTTTTATCCGACTGCGATTGGGTGGTTGCCCAGCGAGAAGGAAACTCTGGGCGAGGAGCAGGTGGATGCTTGGCAAACCATTCAACGATCTCATGCCATCGCTAACGGCTGCTACCTTGTCTCTGTGAATCGGGTTGGAGTCGAACGTAGTTCGAATGGTGAAGTTATTGAATTTTGGGGCCGTAGTTTTGTTGCTGCCCCGTCGGGGAAAGTCGTTCAAGAAGCCTCTGATTCTCATGAGGAGATTCTATCGGTGCCTGTCGACCTGAAGCAAATCACCGAAACACGTCAGGCATGGCCATTCTTCCGTGATCGACGTATCGATGCTTACAATGGACTGGAGCGCCGGTTTATTGATTGACCACATTGTGCCGGTGAGGATACCAGAATGAAGAAACGGGTCTGGGTGACGGGGGCTGCAGGGTTAATTGGTAATTACGTGGTCGAGCAGGCCATGCAATTCACGTCGACCATCGAAGCGATTCCCTTGACAAGAAACGATGTCGATCTGAGGGATCGTGCGAGGCTAGAGGCGCTATTTTTAGATCACGCTCCTGATGGAATTATCCATTGTGCCGCCATTGCGAACACGGGAACCTGTGAGTCGGATCAACAGTTGGCGACGGCCGTAAACGTTTCTGCTACGAAATCAATCGCGAGACTCGGGGCAGAGCTTCCCTTAGTTTTTCTTTCGACGGATATTGTGTTTGATGGTCTGAAAGGCGACTACTCTGAAAACGATCGTCGTGCTCCCATCAACGTCTATGGGCAGACCAAACAAGCAGCCGAAGAGATCGTTCTTGCTAATCCGAAGCATTCTGTTGTGCGATTGTCTTTGAACGGGGGGAAATCGCCTTCGGGTGATCGAGGCTTCAATGAAGTGCTTTATCGATCACTTTCCAAAGGGAACGTGGTTCGCCTGTTTGATGACGAGTTCCGACAACCCCTTCCTGCCGTCGTCACATCCAAGGTGCTTTGGGAGGTGTTTTTGAATCAGTGGTCAGGTGTGTTTCACTTGGGCGGCGCCGAAAAGATGTCGCGATACGAGATTGGGCGTTTGTTGGTTCGTCGCTGGGGTGATTCCGATCTAGAGGCGCGATTGGAGCCTTCGAGTTTGAAAGGGTTTATGGGCGGGAAACGGGCACCAGATACATCGATGAATTGTGATCGACTTCAGTCCCGTTTGAGTTTTCAGATTCCAAGTTTGCGGGATTGGTTAGACCAGAATCCTGACGCGCCCTTTTAGCGAACAGGCTTATGTCATCAAGCGGTATTGGAGTGAACGACCCGACTGTTGACGGAGGTTATCGTGGTCGCATCGCTCCGACGCCTTCAGGGTATCTCCATCTTGGCCACGCGAGAACGTTTTGGACTGCGATGCTTCGTGCCCGTAGGCGGCGTGGTGATTTGATTCTTAGAATGGATGATCTGGATCCTGGGCGTTCTAAGCCCGAGTATATCAATGCCGCAGTTGAGGATCTGAATTGGTTTGGGATCGATTGGCGAGAAGGATCGGAGCGGAAGCCGAGCGATGGTCCTTTTTACCAGAGTCAACGAATGGATTTCTATCGTGCCGCACTCCACCGCTTGATCGATCTAGGACGCGTTTATCGATGTTACTGTTCGCGGAAGGATGTGAGAAATGCTTCATTGGCACCACACGCTGGCGATGAAGGGCCGTTGTATTCTGGAAAGTGTCGTGCCAACGTAGGGATTGAAACGCCACAGAGCAGCGACCGAGTTCCCTGCTGGCGTTTTAGGGTAGAAAGTGGGGGTTGTGTTCGGTTTCGAGATGGCGCCCGAGGAGATGTGTCGTTTACCGCGGGGGTCGATTTTGGAGATTTTGTTGTCTGGCGCCAAGATGGGGTGCCCGCTTACCAACTTGCGGTCGTCGTTGACGATCATGAAATGGGGGTGACCGAGGTGGTTCGTGGCGAGGATCTGCTTTTGTCGACCTGTCGACAAATCTTGATTTTCGAGGCGCTGGGGTGGGGGATCCCTGATTTTTTTCACTGTCCGCTGATGCTTAACGATGCAGGGGAGCGACTATCAAAAAGGTCGGATTCGATGGCGCTACGGGACTATCGGGCTCGAGGATGGAGCCCGGAGCGGATTCGAGAAGAGTTCGGGTGGGACGATGTTTCCGCGTGAGCTCGTGTTTACGCGAGTCTTTTTGGGGCTGGAATTCGGGCAAAGACATGCTCAACCGGCAGTTTTGATAGTCCGTCTTCATGCTTGATTACTACGACTTTCTCTCCCTTAGGGCGCCAGATGGATTCATTGCTTGGTCCCCAAAGGATTAGTTCGGGAAGACCAACAGCAGCGGCCAAATGGGATATGCCAGAGTCATGCCCAATGAAGCCTTCGCAATCCGCCAATAAGCTTGCCAGCTCGTCGAGTGGGGTAGCAAATCTGACCTTGATGCGGTCTGAACCGAAGCGATTGTCGAGCTCTTGTAGTAGCTCTCGCTCCGCTTCGCCGCCGACAATGAGCAAGTTCCACTGGGTTTCTTTTTGCAGTCGAGTGACCAGTTCTACCCAGTTTTCGGAGGGCCAATTCTTACTTTGGCTGCCGCTTCCAGGATGCAAAGCGAGTCGCGAAGTCGGCGGAAGCCGATCGGTAGTCGGTGTGGGGAGAGAGATTCTTGGGACGTCGTTGGCTTCGAATATGGCGAGACTTTGTAGCGGTTCGAGAAAGACTTCAGTCGCGTGCGTTGATTGATCTTCGTTGGGGCGGTGAGGCCCTTGGATGAATTGCGCTTTTGTGCAGCGACCGACGTTGTCCTGGAATATCCGATCGGGATCGTAAAGGAAGGAGAGAATGATTTCGAATTGATTGAAATATTCTGACCATGACTCGTCTAAGGAGCCCTTTCTGGCAAAGAATCCTGCCACCGCTTGAGCTTCTATTGCCTTTGTCTGTTGGACTAAGCCAGAGAGTTCAGCCAGTTTGGCAATGCTTGGATAGCCGAGAATTTCAACGCGGGCTGAGGGAAAGGTGTCCTTGAGTGCCTGAAAAACAGGAAGAGTCAGAATGAAGTCACCGATCGCTCCACCGCGAATAACGAGTATGCGACCACTGGACATGAGGCTTCAGGGGGCAGATGGTTGGCCTATGGGAATCTAGTTGGTACTAGAACTTGAGGACGCCTAGCCCAATGACGAGCAATCCAAAGGCTCCACGAATCGCGCAAATCAGTCGAATTCGTGATTCGTTTGCTGTCTTCCAGAGAATGATATCGCGAGCTCTCCAGGGAGAAACGGTGAACCACATACCGCCAAGAACCCAGAGATAAGCCCAGACAACGATCACGAGACGCCATTCGGTATCGACCCATCGTGCTGTATCGACCATTAGTTTTGCCATGAGCAACAGGAGAACGGCGTAACCTCGCACGGCGAGGAAATCTTTCACGTAGAGACAGGTGGCGACACCGAGAGCTCCGAATCCGAAGAGCATGAATTTCTTGTAGGCAGCGAAATCAGCGATGTCTTCTTGCTGTACGGTGTTGAGAAACCAAAGTGTGGCGATTCCTACCAACACATAGCCCCAAGCGTTTGACCGTGGGAAGGCTTTTAGTTTTTCCCCGAATTCGCCTGGCTTGACCAATCCGTAGACCTGAGGGATGAGATAAGCCAAACCAAGAACAATCGAGAGTGAGGCAAGCGATAACGACGGCATATTCTATTCCTGATCTAAATTGACGATGGCCGCATCTCCATAGAGCGTGAAAGATCCAACTCGGTAGATCTTTAGGTCGATGAGTTGGCCGATGTGACGTTCGTTTCCTTCGAAGACGACGATCTTATTGCAAGTGGTTCGTCCTTGGAGGCGCTGAGGATTTCGACGACTAGGTCCTTCGACAAGGATTCTTACTGTTTTCCCCATGAATTGCTCGTAACGTTCGGCGCCGATCTCGGTGACGGCACCCAGCAGTTTGGCGTGGCGGGCTTCGTTGAGTTCTTGGGGGATTTGCTCCTCCATAGCCGCCGCCGGGGTGTCTTGCCTCGGTGAGTATTTGAAGACGAATGCGTTGTCAAATTGAACTTCTCGGACGAGGTTCATCGTGTCTTCAAAATCTTCGTCGGTTTCTCCAGGGAAGGCCACGATAATGTCTGTCGTTAGCCCGATGTTAGGATTGACTCGTCGGAGCTTTTCGATGATTTCCAGAAAGCGTTCTCTTGTGTAGCCCCGATGCATGAGTTTCAAGAGACGATTACTCCCGCTTTGGACAGGGATGTGGGCGCTCGCGCACAGTTTGGGCAAATACCCGTAGGCCTCAATCAGATCATCTCCATACCCTTTAGGGTGGGGTGATGTAAACCGGATGCGATCGAGCCCTTTGACTTCATGAACGGCTTCGAGGAGTTGGACAAAGGCAGATTTTCCATCTCGCATCCCAATCTCTCGTTTTCCGTAGCTAGTGACGATCTGTCCTAGGAGCGTGATTTCTTTGATGCCGGCGGCGACAAGCTTTTCGCATTCTAAGACGATCTCTTCGATCGGTCGGCTTCGTTCCCGGCCGCGAGTTGAGGGGACGATACAGAAGGTGCAATGCTGATTACAGCCCTGCATGATGCTGACAAATGAGGTGACCGATTGGTTGGCCGTTTTTCCGATGCTTATGTGATCGCGAATGGTGGATTCGCTACCTTTTTCTTCTTCGATATCGCAGATTTGCTTTCGCTCTCCGGAGAGAATCTGTTCAAGGTAGTCGCCGGCTCGGTGAAATTTTTGGGTGCCAAGGACGAGATCAACGTCGGGTAGTTTGTCGATTAGGTCTTGTCCGCGGCTCTGGGCCATACAGCCCATGAATCCAAGTACGGTATTTGGGCGGCTCCGGCGCACTTCAACCGCGAGGTGATTCATCTTCCCGAACGCCTTTTGCTCCGCCTGATCGCGGACACTGCATGTGTTCAGCAATATGACGTCCGCCTGTTGCTCGGATTTTGCTAGTTGATAGCCCTTGGCTACCAGTTGTGCCGCAACGGCTTCTGAGTCCCGTTCGTTCATCTGGCAGCCGTAGGTCTTGATATAAACGCTCGGCATATTTGATCTAATCGCGGTAGGAACCTAAGGCACAGTTTGAGGCTTGAAAAGGAGGAATCGAATTGGAAAGGGGGATTACTCCGATGAGGCTTTCTGGGTGGCTTGATTTCGTTTGGATGGCGTTGGTGTGGCCAGGATTTTATCGACACGATGCCGATCCATATCAACGATCTCGAATCGATAGCCCTCGAAGTCGAAGGAATCAGCCTCTTTCGGAATTTTTCCAAGCATCGATAGTGCGAAGCCGCCGACGCTGTGGTAGTCGTCAACGGATTCGTTGGGCAGATTCTTAAGGTTAAGGAGAGCTTTGAAGTCATCGACTTCCATCATGGCATCGATCAAATAAGAACCGTCATCTCGTTTGACGTACGGTTCTCTATGCTTCTCTTCCTCGGAGGGGATATCGCCGACGATCGCCTCGAGCACATCAATGAGAGACACAAGGCCGCTGACGCTTCCGAATTCGTCGGTCACTAGGGCGATGTGTTTGCGTGTCTGCTTGAACGCCTCGAGCAATTTGACAGCAATCATTGTTTCGGGGACAATCAGGGATTCCACGGCCAGGTCCTTCAAATTCGTTTCAACGCCGACGGCACTGTTGGCCCACATTGCCTTGACCGAGACCATGCCGATTACGTTGTCCCGATTGTCCTCGTAGAGGGGGAAGTAAGAATGGTTGCTGGTAACGATTTTCCGCCAATTGGTATTGTCGGTATCATTGGCATCGAGCCAGACGATTTTTGGGCGCGGAGTCATAAGATCTCCAACTCGCTCTTCATCGAGGCGCATGACCCCTTCTACCATCCCGATCTCGGCCTTGTGAAATACCCCTGCATGCGAGCCTTGTTCCACCATGACTTGCACTTCTTCTCGAGTGATGGTGGGAGCGACCGACCGTTGGACCCCGATAAGGTCGAGGAGGGAATCTGTTGCCCAGCTAACAACTCTCACGAATGGCGAGACGAGTTGTCCCAGTTTGTTGATGGGGCCAGCAATGGCCATGGATGTTTTCTCGGGGGCATGGAGAGCGAGGCGTTTGGGGACGATTTCACCAAGAATGAGTGAGGTGAAGGTGATCACGGCGACCACGAAGCCAAAGGCGATTTGCTCGCTGTAGGGGGCGATGATCGCGATTTTTGTCAGGCTAACAGCTAGCTTCTCTGAAATTGTCGCTCCGCCGAATGCACCAGCGAGAATTCCGATCATGGTGATTCCGAACTGGACCGTAGAGAGGAAGTGATTCGGAGATTCGACGAGTTGCAGGACGAGCTTTGCCCGTTTGCTACCACTCTGAGCGAGTTGTTTAAGCCGCGTTTTGCGGGATGAAACCACGGCCATTTCAGCCATGGCAAAAACGCCGTTGGCCAGAATGAGCACCAGAACAATGAAGGCTTGGAATCCGATGCCGGACATACCTAGTTGCTCCCCTTCATTTGGTTGGGGTGTTCAGCATTCGAGTAGTCATTAGAGGTGGTAGTTTTCGCGGCCGCGACGAATGCTCTCATCTTTGTAGCGCACTTTTTCCCGGGGCTGGATTCGACTCCGGAAGAAACATCGAGACCGTACGGAGTGGTAGCGCGTACACATGCGGCTGCATTTTCAGGCGTCAAGCCTCCTGCGATAATAATGGGGCGAGTAAATGGGCCAGCGTCTCTGACCCAATCCCAGTTGAAAGCGTCACCCGTTCCTCCCCGTGCTGCGGGAGAGTAGCTGTCTAGCAGCCAAGCGCTCGTGGGGTATTGCTCAAGGGTTTTGAGTGTTTGAGGTGATTGGAGCCGAAAGGCCTTGATGGCTTGACCGGGGATGGATTGGCAATCCTTTGGCGTTTCGTCTCCGTGAAGTTGAACAACGTCTAGATTGCAGGAATCTTTGATTGATTTGATGCGATCCGCTGACTCGTTCACAAAGACTCCGACGAGGGAGACGAATGGCGGTAATTCTTTGACGATCTCACACACCGTTTCTGGCGCCACGAATCGCTTGCTCGGGGCGTAGAACATAAAGCCGAGAGCATCAACACCCGCCTCGACCGCCGCGAGGGCGTCTGGCTTATTTGTGATTCCACAAACCTTGATTTTGGGTGCCATGTACTGGTCTAGCTGTCTCGTCTTCAGGAGCAAAGGAAGGTGGCTCTAGCGTCCTTTGTTCCTTTGGGGGTTACACAATCATTCCTGCTGCGACGGTCGCATTCGTCTGTTCGTCAACTAAGATTAGGCTGCCCGTTGTTCGGTTTCGGGTGTAGGAATCCGTAAAGAGCGGCGAAGAGGTGCGGATTGAGATTCGCGCGATATCGTTGAGGCTTACTTCGAGATCATCCTCGATCTTGTGAAGCGTATTGACGTTTACCTTGTACTTGACCTCTTTGATCAGGCATTTGACTTCCTTGGTCGTTGATCGGAGCATGTACTTTCGCCCGACTTGAAGTTTTGTTGAATCTGAGAACCAACAGACCATCGCTTCGATATCCTGAGTGACCGTTGGGGGATTGTTCTTTTTAACGATCATGTCACCCCGGCTGATATCGATTTCATCCTCGAGCTTCAAGGTGACGGACATCGGTGCGAATGCCTCTTCCAGTTCCGCATCCAGGGTATGAATGCCACTAATTCTCGACTCGAATCCTGAGGGGAGCACGGTGATGGCATCGCCGACTTTGAAGACTCCGCTAGCAACACGGCCTGCGAATCCTCGAAAATCATGGTGCTCTTGGCTTTGGGGTCTGATCACCCACTGCACAGGGAAGCGAGCATCCACGTGATTGAATTCGTTGCCTATGTAGACTGTCTCGAGGGTGTAAAGTAAGGTGCTCCCATCATACCATGGCATCGCCTCAGACTTGTCGACGATGTTGTCCCCGTTGAGCGCACTGATGGGGATGAAATCAATATGTGGGACATTCAGGCGGGATGAGAACTCTTTGAATTCCTTCACGATTTTCGAAAAGACTTCTTCCTTATAGTCGACGAGATCCATCTTGTTGACGGCGACCACGATGTGTTGGATCTGGAGCAGGGAGGCGATGAAGGAATGCCGGCACGTTTGTTCGACGACCCCCTTGCGAGCGTCAATAAGGATGATCGCCAGATTCGCCGTGGATGCTCCCGTCACCATATTTCTGGTGTATTGGATGTGCCCCGGAGTGTCTGCGATAATAAACTTTCGTCGCGGCGTGGCGAAATAGCGGTAGGCGACATCAATCGTGATTCCCTGCTCGCGTTCCGCTCGGAGTCCGTCTGTTAGGAGTGCCAAATTGACGATCTCATCACCCCTCTGTTTGCTCGATTCTTCGACGGCTTCGAGCTGATCTTCGAAGATGGACTTGCTATCGTAGAGAAGTCTCCCGATTAGAGTGCTCTTGCCATCATCGACACTGCCGGCGGTAGTAAACCGTAGCAGATCCATATCTAAATATCCTTTTGTTTCGCTCATTCGGAAAGAGATTTAATCTAGAAGTACCCGTCTTTTTTCCTGTCTTCCATGGCGGTTTCAGACCGCTTGTCGTCGGCGCGACCGCCTCTTTCTGTAACGCGGGCTGAGGCGACTTCATCAATGATGTCGTCAACGCAATTAGCCGTCGACTCAACTGCGCCAGTACAGGTCATGTCGCCGACGGTTCGAAACCTCACGGTTGCGCTCTTGACAGTTTCGGAGTCGGAGATCTGGAGAAAATCCGAATTGGCTAGAAGAACGCCATTGCGTTCGACGACATCTCGAGTGTGGGTGAAATAGATACTAGGGAGCTCAAGTTTTTCGAGCTTGATATACTGCCAGACATCCATTTCCGTCCAGTTGCTGAGCGGGAAGACCCTGAATTGTTCTCCCATGCCCATTTTGCCGTTGAAGATGTTCCAAAGTTCAGGGCGTTGGTTTTTAGGGTCCCATTGCCCGAATTCGTTTCGGTGTGAGAAAAAACGTTCTTTCGCTCTGGCCTTTTCTTCGTCTCGGCGTGCACCTCCGAGGGCAGCTGTGAATTGAAATTCTTCGAGCGCGTCGAGAAGGGTAACGGTTTGCAATGAGTTCCTTGAAGCATTTGCTCCTTTCTCCTCGGCTACTCGCCCTTTGTCGATCGAATCTTGAACCGTGCGAACGATGAGTCGCGATCCCGTTTCTTCGACGATGCGATCCCGGTAGTCTATCGTCTCGGGAAAATTGTGCCCTGTATCGACGTGCAGCAAGGGGAATGGAAGTCTTGCAGGAGAAAAGGCCTTCTGTGCCAGGCGCAGCAGCGTGATAGAATCCTTGCCGCCTGAAAACAGCAGCACGGGTTTAGTGAATTGGGCGGCGACCTCGCGAATGATATAGACGGCTTCTGACTCTAGAGCCTTGAGATGGGATAGTGTATAGCTGTGCATTTTGCTACGAGTTCAGCTGAACGCGTTTGGACACGGTTTGATAAAGTTTTTCTATTGATTCTTCGGGTGACTCTTGATCTGTCTCAATCACTAAGTCTGCAGGCGAAGAATTGTCGGGCGGTTCGAAACTCGAGTCTCGCCCGGTAAATTGGGGGAGATTGCCGGCTTTCGCCTTGGCATAGAGCCCTTTGACATCTCGGGCTTCACAAGTATCAAAGTTGCAGTGAACGTAGATTTCTAAGAAATCGGCGTTTCCGATAATCTCTCGTGCGTTTGATCGGAGGCTGCGCTTGGGGGTAATGAATGACGCGATTGTCGCGACACCGATTTCAGCATGGAGCTTGGCAACTTCGGCGATTCGTCTAATGTTTTCGACTCGATCTTCGTCGGAGAAGCCTAGGTTTTTATTAAGGCCCGTTCGTATGTTATCCCCGTCAAGCAATTGAGTGAGGATGCCGTCCTGGTGGAGCTTTTTCTCGAGCCCGATGGCTATCGTTGATTTGCCTGAACCTGAGAGTCCGTAGAGCCAGATAACAAGGCCCGTTTGCTTAATCAACGCTTCCTTCCGGTCGCGCGACAACATTCGTTGGAATGTCGGGTGAAGATTCGAAGCAGTCTCCGTCATCTAGATGCTAAAATCTGTATTGACGCCTTCGTGGAGGCCGCATTCGCGTTTGAGACCGAAGAAGCGGGCTTCTTCCTCATTCATCCCAGCCTCTAGTTTATGGGTCGTATGGGTGTCCCCAATAGAAACGTAATTCTGATGCCAAAGGGGATGATAGGGAAGGTCGTGATGTTTCAGATACTCGAAGATGTCCCGATCCGTCCAGTCAACGATCGGATGGATCTTAACACACTCGCCATCTCGGACGAGGATCGGCGTCTTTGATCGAGTTGAAGTCTGTGATCGTCGAATACCGGCGATCCAGCCTTGGGCTTCGAGTTCGGCGAGGGCACGCTTCATCGGCTCCACCTTGTTCATCTGATTGTATTGCTTCAGGCCATCCACGCCCTTTTCCCAAAGCTTGCCAAAGCGAGACTCTTGCCATGCAGGGCTCATGGCTGACCGGTAGACCTGCAAATTCAAGTTGAGTCGATCGGTGAGTTCGTCGATGAACTGGTAGGTTTCAGGAAAAAGATATCCAGTATCTACGAGGACAATGGGCACATCCGGCTTCAGCGTAGTCACCATATGGAGGCAGACGGCAGCTTGGGCGCCGAAGCTTGACGAGAGAATCAAGCGATCTCCGAATTGGTCAACGGCCCAGGCGACTCGCTCTTGGGGCCTGAGGCCGTCAAGACGTTCGGCTGCCGCATTGAGACCCTCTTCCGTGGAAAGGGGGCGGTCAGTGTTACTTAAATGGGTGGACGAATTCACGAGTAGGGGCGACTTCTCCTAAGACCGGGAAACTGTCATTGACTGACAATCTCGTCAAGTGTCGTTGGTGAAACGCTAAACATGAGTAACTTATGTTGTTTACTTATGTATTGAATTATTAGGTGAGTCAACCCTAAATCTTGTCCCCTCGTCGGGTGCTCTTTGATCGGAGTGAGACAATGCGGTTGCCGATTCCTTCAGTTCCTGAGACCCTGATGTCGGAAAGGAGCTTGCGGGCTTTGGGCGGCTTGCGCCGAATGAAAGCTCTCTGGCCAATTCTCAATGGCTTGAAAAAATCCCAAAAAGAGGGCTTGCCATGGCGATGTCGCGTGTCTACCTTCTGCGTTCCTTTTTCGCAGCGAAAAGTATTGCCCGGTAGGGCCCTTGCTGGAATAGGTCGAAAATCATTTGTTATGTCAGTAAAGATTCGTCTCAAACGAGTAGGGGCTCGAAATCACCCCGTGTACCGGGTTGTGGTTGCCGATAGCCGAAGCCCTCGTGATGGCAAGTTTATCGAAGAGATCGGGACGTATCATCCAGCTCGCACCTCTGACAAAGTGTCCATTGACTTGGAACGAGTAGAGCACTGGATTGGCCAGGGAGCGATTCCTTCGGATACGATCAAGAGTTTCCTTCGCGCCAAAAAGCGGGAAGCCGCAGCGGCTGCAGCGAGTGCCCCAGCGGCGACCGAAGCAGCAGCTGAATAGACAGCGACCGCCCTTTTTGATTCTTTTTTGATTTATCGATTGGATGCAGGATTTTCTTGAATATGTGGTTAAAGGGCTGGTTGAACACCCTGACGCCGTACAAATTGAGCCATCTGATCGGGACGGTTTAACGGTTTTCCAATTACGCCTCCATCCGTCGGATATGGGCAAGGTTATTGGGAAGCAAGGGAACACGATCAATGCGATTCGAGCCCTACTTCAGGTAGGAAGTGCGAAGCAAGGAACGCGAAGCGCCCTCGAGGTTGTTGAAGATGCTTCAAGCGAAGAGACCTCAGACGAATAGTTCGTAGAGGGATTTTAGCTGGTTCCGTTCTGTGGTGAGGCTTTAATCTTGGCCAGGCACCATGAGAGTGGATGTGTTAACACTTTTTCCGTCGATGTTCGACGGTCCGCTAGATGAAAGTATCATCAAGCGAGCTCGAGATGCGGATCTATTGGATCTGAAGATTACGGATATCCGGGATTTTGCCCGTGATGCCCACAAGACGGTGGATGATAGGCCGTTTGGTGGGGGACCAGGGATGGTTTTGAAGCCTGGGCCAGTTTTTGAAGCGGTTGAGTCAGTGAAAACGGACCGATCGCGGGTTGTTATGCTCGCTCCTGTGGGGCGACAATACAATCAATCGATGGCGAGAACATTCGCTAGATTCGAACATTTGGTGCTGCTCTGCGGTAGCTATGAAGGATTCGATGAGCGGATTTGTGAGGCACTTGTTGATGACGTTGTTTCGATTGGTGACTACGTTTTGACAAATGGAGCCTTGCCAGCGATGGTGCTGATCGATTCCGTGACAAGATTGATTCCTGGAGTGCTGGGTGATGAAAACAGTGCGTCGGAAGAATCTTACGGAGAGGATGGTCTGTTAGAGTATCCTCACTATACGCGGCCAGCTGAATTTAGAGGGATGAAAGTGCCGGAAGTCTTACTTTCCGGCAATCATGGGGAAATTGCGAAATGGCGCCGGGAAATGGCGAGGAAGCGGACGGCCGAGCGACGGCCGGACTTACTTGGTGAAGACCAAGTCGCTCGAGATTGAATCGAGCATGAATGTTAGAATGTTGTCATGAATCAAGAATTGTTGCAAAAAATCGAAGCGGCTGACCAGCGGGAGAAACCTTTAGAGTTCTCTGTCGGTGATACCGTCCGTGTGCACACAAAGGTTGTCGAAGGCGAGAAGGAACGAATTCAGGTCTTCGCTGGAATCGTTATCGCACGTCGAGGACGTGGGAGCGCCGAGCGTTTTACTGTTCGACGAATTAGCTACGGAGAGGGGATTGAACGAGTGTTCCCAGTGAATTCGCCACGTATCGACAAGATTGACGTAGAGCGTCGAGGGGCCGTTCGCCGAGCCAAGCTGACTTACTTGCGTGATCGCATCGGTAAGGCGGCGATGTTGGTTAAGGAGAAGGACATGCGCTTGGTTAAGAACCGGAAAAAAGCCAAGTAATCGGGTATTAGTCATCATTGATTTGTTGAGAGCGAGTGTAACCACTCGCTCTCTTTTTTTTCTGTTGGCATTGCCCCGTGAGCGCTTCTCTTTTTCTATTCTTAAAGGAGAACGCAGTAGCTGGTCTTTATCGGCTACGTTCCTGGCATTGACTGAGGGGTTTTCCCTCCTTGATCGTTCGTGAGATCCCGGTGCAAAGTAGGGATTGTAAGACGCTCTTGCTGAGGCATTTCTTTACTAGCGATAGGATACGGTTTTGCCGATCTGGGAGTTTCAGGGCGCGGAGTGGAATGAAAAAGACGCAGCTAAATCGCCGTCGGTGGCTAGCGCTCGGGCTTGTGCTCGTTTGCTTTTCCCTGCTGGCTGGATTGCTTCTCCGTCTGGTGCTGTTTCGAGGTGCAATTCGAGAAGCCGATCCAGGAGTTTTCCTAGATCGTATCGTTGATATTCATTGCCACACGGCTGGAATTGGAGCGGCTGGTAGTGGGTGTTTTGTTTCCGATGCTATGCGGGCGAGCTATAAGTTCCGTGTGTATCTTGAAAGCTTCGGGACTGATTTGGCGACTTTGAATGCGGCCGGGGATTCTATTGTCATCCAGCGTATCGCCGAACGGGTAGAGGCAAGCCAGTATGTTGATGCGGCTATCGTCTTAGCGATGGATGGAGTCATTAATGATGAGGGGGGCTTGGATCGGGAGGCAACGGAGTTTTTTGTGCCGAACGAATTTGTTCTTCAAGAAACAGATCGGTATCCCCAGCTGTTTTGGGCCGCGAGTATCAATCCGAAACGTACGGATGCTGTCGAACGCCTATCATGGGCGTACGCAAACGGGGCAAAATTGATCAAATGGTTGCCATCTGTGCAGCTCTTCGATCCAAGTGATTATTCCTTCCTTCCGTTCTATCAAAAAATGGCTGAATTGAATCTTCCACTTCTCTCCCACGCGGGGCAGGAGCGGTCGTTTACCCATGCCCGTGATGAATTTGCTGATCCGCTGAAGCTCAAATTGGCACTGGATGCTGGGGTGACGGTGATCGTTGCTCACATCGCTTCGACGGGGGAGCATGATGGGGAGCGTGATACTGATCGCTTGGCTAAAATGATGACCAAGTATCCGCGGCTCTATAGTGAAATATCATCGCTTACCCAGATAAACAAGTTGGCTTACCTCTCGGAGGCGCTGCTTGACGAGCGGTTCTCCGAGAGGCTTTTTTATGGTTCGGATTACCCGCTCATCAATACGGCGCTCGTGTCACCTTGGTATTTTTCACTCAATCTTGAATGGAAGGTGATGAATCGCTTGGCCGCTATCGAGAATCCATGGGACCGAGATATTGAACTAAAGCAAGCTCTGGGTGTGCCGCAGGAAATATTTGGCCGAGCGAGCCGATTACTAATGAACCCGGAGGATTTTCAATTCCTGGAACCTTAGACGGGGGAATCAGGACTAGGTATCGTGACAAGTATTCAGAGGGCTCTATGCAGTTGACATACGATATTCTTAAGACCTACCAAGAGAACTATGATGCGGGTCCTTCGCTTGAGGGGGGGGGCGTCACGTGTCCTGAGGTTCCTCTCAAGCGATTGCTTGGGTATCAGGTGAGGAGTCGTCTTGGCATCGCGGCTGGCTTGCTCTTGAACAGTCGTTGGATTGAAGCGTATTCTAGTCTTGGGTTTGACTTGCTCACCTACAAGACAGTTCGATCTTCCTATCGCCCCTGCTATCCACTTCCCAATTGGGTCTTTGTTTCGGACGATGGACAGATTAATGGCCCGATCTATTATCGAGAATCGCCTCCTGAGGATACAAGTGCTGTGACGTCGTCCGTCTGCTTTGGAATGCCCTCAATGAGTCCAGACGTTTGGCGACCAGATGTTGCACGTGCCAAGGAAGCGTTGCGTGACGGGCAACTATTGATTGTTTCGGTGGTCGGAACGCCCGAAGCGGGATGGGGGGGTGAGGAAATGGCCAATGATTTCGCCGAGTGTGCTGCGTGGGCGGTTGAGGCTGGGGCCGATATCGTCGAGGCGAATCTATCCTGTCCGAATGTCTGTACTGCTGAAGGTTCCATCTATCTGGATCCAGAGTTCAGTCGGGGGGTTGCAACGACCGTTCGGTCTCGAATTGGAAAGGTGCCTCTCTTGATGAAGGTAGGCTATTTTGAAGAGGAATCGTTGATGAGGTCTTTTCTTCAAGCTGTTTCTGCCGCAGTGGATGGGGTGACAATGGTGAATGGATTGACTCGACCGGTCTTGTATCCGGACGGGCGTCCCGTTTTTGGCAGCGATTACGTTCAAGCCGGCGTGCTGGGGCGTTCCATTCATCGGGCTTCTGTTCAGTCTGTCCAGATGGCAAAACGCATAGCCCGATCCGAGGGGCTCGACCTTTCGGTTCTGGCGGTTGGAGGGGCATCTGTGCTTGCGGATATTAAGGATTTTTTTGATGTGGGTGCTGACGCGGTGCTAATGGGCTCCTCTCCGATGTACTGCCCTAGCTTGGCTGCTGACGCCAAGCTCCATTGCCGTGATTGGTGACTCGTTTACAGCGGTCGGTGATTGCTGAGAAGTGGATTGCCATGCGGCCGCCTCGAGCTCGGTCGACCGATCACTGCATTGCTTCCGACAGCTACTTATTGACGAGGGCGGGGCAAGGGCCAGGGTTGAACGCCAGCGCGCTCAGCCCAGCGCTTCCAGTCTGCCGAAAGTTCTTTGACCTTCTCTGGCATTTTGCTGGCGAGATTGGTTAGCTCCGTTCGATCTTTGGTAATGTTGTAGAGCTCTGGTTCGCCTTTGTGTTTGGAGACCAGTTTCCAATCTCCCTTCCGAATGGCTTGATTTCCTTCATGCTCCCAGAATATCGGCGCTGTCCGAGGAATGGCCTTTCCTGAAAAGGTAGGGGCAATGCTGGTTCCTTCCATTGGCTGAATTTGATGGTTCGCATATTGGGTAGGATAGGGTGCTCCAGAGATATCCACGCAGGTCGCCATAAGATCGATCAGATGGGCAGGGTCATCAATGATGGGACCTTCATCCGAGGGACGGCGATTCCCGAAGGTTCCTTTAGTTATCCCCTTAGGCCAGTGGGCAATGAGCGGGCTGGAGATGCCTCCTTCGTGAACCCAGTGCTTATACTCTCGGAACGGTGTGTTGGACGCGTTCGCCCATGAAAGTCCGTAGGCAATATACGTGTCGGCCCCCCCGGGCATCACCCCGCGTCCTGTGCGAATTGGTCGACCGTCACGGGTGAATAGTGGCTCCATTCGCGTTTGAAGCTCTCCAGGGGCCATTGGTTTTCGAAGGGTGGGGTCTGGATGAGTCTTGGGAGAGTTGGCTTGTCGCCCGTAGCTTTCCGCGCAAGCGCCATTGTCGGCGAGAAAAAGAATCAGTGTATTATCAAACTCGTTGGTATCCTTAAGAGTTTGAATAATGTCTCCGATTCCTTGGTCGAGTTTGTCGACCATTGCCGCGTAAACCTCCATGCAGCGTTGTTCCCATGGTTTGAGGTCGGCTTCGGCCCATGGTTTCGAACGAGAATCTCGGGGGGAGAGTTCCCAGTTGGGATCGATCAATCCCATGCGCTTCAATCGATCGTAGCGCTCTTCCCGCAGCTTGTCCCAGCCTTTGGCATACTTGCCGTGGTATTTGGCGATATCTTCCGGTCGGGCGTGCATTGGCCAGTGGGGAGCGGTGTGGGCGACGTACATGAAGAAGGGCTTGTCTTCGTGATTCGCTTCATGGTCGCGGATGAAGCGACAGGCAAAATCATTGATCGCTTCAGTGTAGTAAAAGTCTTTCCAGGGAGCGATCTGGGTGTTGTCTATGGTGAGGGAGTTCGGATCATAGAAACTCCCTGCGCCATGAATCGTTCCAAAGAAGCGATCGAAACCTCGTTGTCGAGGCCAGTTGTGTTGAGGTCCTTCGGGCTTAATGAATCGGCTCACGTGCCATTTTCCCGATTGATAGGTTCGGTAGCCGGACGCTTGAAGAACCTCGGCGATGGTAACGGCGTTTCGGCTCAGGTCTCCACGGTATGCGTCGGAACCTCTGTCCGACATCATATGCCCAACCCCAGCTTGATGCGCATAGAGGCCTGTCAGCAACGTTGCTCGTGTGGGGCAACATCGAGAAGTGTTGTAGAACTGAGAGAAGCGCAGTCCGTTCTTTGCCAACCCATCCAGGTTCGGTGTGCTGATTTCACTCCCATAGCAGCCAATATCAGACCAGCCCATATCATCGGCCATGATCACGATAATGTTGGGGCGTTCTTCAGCTTTCGATTCAATAGGGCCTGCCATCGGCAACGCAGCCGTAACGATGACTAAGGACAAGAGACTCCGAAACAACGATTGAAGGCGTACATTCATAAACAGACCTGCGGCTGGTGTCATCATGGTTGAGTGAATGGATAGCTGGTTTTTGGCTTGGTTGACAAACACTTTCTCTGAAACCGGGGGCGTTTGGATTAGCATCATATCATATGGTCTCTCTTGTGAAGGCTTTAGGCGAGGGGCCTCAGAGTCCGAATGACAACGGAGCTAGAGACAGATTCTGGTAGTTGCTTTAGACCATGCCCTTTTGATCCTATTTGAGCTTGGTTGCTGCCATCATAGAACCGCCGTTTTTCTCTTTATGAGGTGGGAAAGAAGAGCGTTCTCCGTGGTCATCTGTGCCCATTGCTCAGGTGGAAATCCTCTCATTTATGGACTGTTGCGATTTTTTTCGAGATCGCTAAACTGCCCGGCTGTTGAAGGTTCGGAACGAGCCGGCTTCGTTTTTTTTGAAACATGAACTTGTTTAGATCCATTGTATTCCGATCGGCGTGTATGCTGGCGGTAGGGGCGATACCGTCCATTGCTATTGCAGCGGGACCCGTTTTTGAGATTGGCACATTGCCGGGGAAGCTTCGTTACAATATCGAGCTTTTTGAGGTGAAACCAAATATCGAGATTAAGTTGGTGCTGAAGAATACGGATGAGATGCAGCATAATCTGATCATTTGCTCACCCGGTGAGACGGTATCGATGAAGGTTGCTCAAAAGGCTTGGATGCTCGGGGCACAGGCGATTGAAAAGGAGTATGTTCCAAATCTTCCCGAGGTATTGTTTCACACGAAGGTGGTGAACCCGGGACAAGAGGATGAGATCACTTTTAGGACGCCGGCAGAGGTGGGGGATTATCCTTATGTTTGTACTATCCCGGGACATGCCTTTTCGATGAAGGGCGTGATGCGGGTGACGGATAATCCGACTGCTCCAGAATTGGTGAAGAGCTCAGTTGATAAGAAAGGCCGGAAACAATTGCATCTGCACGTGAATGACAAGCCCTTGGTGAAACGGGCTTACGTAGATGGTGGTCCGGGGCGCTCGATCTTGGTGGGATTGCCCGGTGGTTTTAACTACTGTTTTGATGCCGAAACCTGTTGTGTGCGGTTTGGTTGGTTCGGGATGTTCTTAGATGTCGGCCCTGATTGGGGCGATCACCCGGGGCATCGAGGAGGGAAGCCGGTAAAAACACTTGGAGATCGCTTCAAAGTAGGGGCGACCGATCTGCCAGTTCGAATTGGTGGGCCTGATCTAACGCCGCAAGTGGAATTTAAAGGGTATGAGTGGGATGGCGAGATGGTTCCAGTCATGCGGTTTCTCGTCAATGGAGCACCAGTGAGGCAAACGGTCAGGCCCGCTCCAGAGGGAATCGGGCTTCAATATGATTTTGAATTTGATCTCATCCATGCGCCGGTCTTTATCAAGTTTGATGACCGAGATGTCACGTTGTCAGCGACAGCCGGTGAATGGAAGGAAGGGACCCTACACGTGCCTCATGACCAGGCCAAGCATTTCAGCATCGTGGTCACTGCTCAGAAGAATGCCGTAATCAACAAGTGATATTATGAAGCGATTTCTTACTCTATTTTCGGCAGTGGGTTGTTTGGGCAGCGTCATGTTCGCGGCGACACCGCCGATGAATGTGCCCTCGGGTTACCAGGTGGACAGGGTTGAACTTCCCGCGGGAGAACAGATCGGTGTTGGGGGACTGGCTTTCTTGCCGAGTGGGGATCTGTTGATTAGTACTCGCGAGGGGCAAGTATGGCGCTATTCGAAGGGGGGTTTTACCTTGTTTGCGGACGGACTTCACGAAGCGCTTGGGCTCTATGTGGATCAAGAGACCTCGGATGTGTGGGTGATGCAACGGCCGGAACTAACGAAGTTGATCGATCACGATCAGGATGGTCGAGTTGATGCCTATGAAACGGTCAACGCTAGCTGGGGACTCAATGATGATTACCATGAATATGCCTTTGGCCCGGTGCGGGATTCGCAAGGGAACTTTTATGGCACCTTAAACACCTCTCTCAGCTATGAAGGTTGGGCGGGAAGCCACCGATGGAATGTGGGCCGTGTTTTGGGAGGTAATATGGGACGGGCACGTCGTTTCGGTGGCTGGTGTTTTCAAATCACACCCGACGGCAAGTTCGTGCCCTTCGCTTCAGGCATGCGCTCACCTTCTGGCTTAGGAATGAACAAGCATGAGGAGATTTTCTATACGGACAATCAGGGGGATTGGAATGGTTCTTCAACGCTTCACCATGTCGTTAAGGGGCGCTTCCATGGGCATCCCTCATCGCTGATGGACCACCCCGAGTTTCAGGGGCGAGATTTGAATGAGCTCTCCGTTGGCGACTTCGAGCAGCGAAGACATCCTCCGGCCGTCTATTTTATTCATGGTGACCTTGCCAATGCGCCCGGCGAACCTCGCTTCAATGAAACGGGTGGTAAGTTTGGTCCGTGGTTTGAAGATCAGGTGTTCGTAGGCGATCAATCGAAATCGATGATGATGCGTGTCCACTTGGAAAAGATACGAGGCGAATATCAAGGGATTGTCTTTCCGTTTGTTGGTCCCATGCAGGCTGGAATTATACGAAATGTCTTCGATGAGCATGGCACCTTGTGGGTGGGTCAAACAGGGCGTGGTTGGAGATCCATCGGTGAATCTATCTTTGGGCTGCAACGGATTCGCTGGGATGGACAAACCGCCCCAATGGAGATGCAGTCTGTAGCGGTGTTGAAAGATGGGTTTCGGATCCGATTCACCAAACCAGTGAATCAGGTGGAAGCCTCGGATGTGACGAATTATCAAATTCGCAACTGGCACTATCTTTACCATCCTCAGTACGGGTCGCCGAAAGCCGATAACAAGGCGATCGAAGTCACCTCGGTCGCGGTGTCGGCTGATGGAATGTCTGCGGATCTAAAAATGGAAATGACGACAGGGAAGGTCTATCAGATTCAGCTGAGTGTCTCGGGCGCTGACGGATCAAAACTATCGAACGACATCGGCTGGTACACGCTAAATTGGCTTCCTTGATTGAATTGAGGGGAACTGGGTAAGGCGCCGTGGTGATCTGTCGTTTTTCTTGAATTCAAGTCAGTGCAGTGTCAGCCTTGAATGATCAACGAACTCCGAACCATTGCCATCTAAAATGCATTCATCGCCCATGACACAGGAAAACGCTAAATCGAATTCATCGCTTGATCGCCGACGCTTTCTCGCTTCATCGGCTGCCGTGCTTGGAGGAGCGCTCGCGGCACCGTCGCTGGCAAGAGGGGAACGGGATTGGTCCGGGAAGACCCCTGTCCGTTATCCCAATCCAGATATTGTCGTCATTGATCCTCGTTTCGCAAAATATAAGTTAGGAAACACACCGACCCAACGCCTGCATCTTGGGACCTTGTGGGCGGAGGGACCGGCTTGGAACGGTTCCGGGCGCTACCTGATCTGGAGTGATATTCCTAATGATTGTCAGTTGCGATGGATCGAAGAGGATGGGCATGTGAGTCAGTTTCGGAGTCCTAGCGGCAATAGCAACGGGAACACCTTTGACTATCAGGGGCGGCAACTTTCCTGCCAGCATGGGCCCCGAAGGGTGGTTCGATACGAGTATGATGGGACCATGACAATTCTTGCTGAGAATTTTGAAGGCAAGTCCTTCAATGCTCCGAACGACGTCGTTGTTCATCCCAATGGTGATATTTGGTTCACAGATCCCGGTTACGGCGGATTAATGAACTATGAAGGAAACCGCCTGAATACAGGCTCTGTGCAGCCGGTTCAAAAGGAAGCCGTTTACCGAATTGATGGGCAGAATGGTCGTATTCACAAGGTGACCGATGAGATTGGGAAGCCAAACGGGTTATGCTTCTCCCCTGACTACAAGAAGTTGTATATCGCCGATACCGGCTCAACTCACTATCCTGACATTCCGAAGATCATTAAGGTTTGGGATGTTGTGAATGAGAAGAGTCTTGTTCGGGGGCGACACTTTACTTCGATGGCGATGGAAGTGAATGGGGCCGAAGTGGCGGGTGTTGCGGATGGAATTCGCGCTGATGAAGATGGCAATATCTGGGCGAGCGCCGGTTGGGTTGGTGAGGGCTATGATGGGGTTCATATCTTCGCACCTGATGGGGATCGCATCGGGCAAATCGTGTTGCCTGAGATTTGTGGCAATGTGTGTTTCGGCGGCACGAAGCGGAATCGACTCTTTATGACAGCGAGTCAGTCGCTTTACTCGCTTTATGTCGAGACGCGTGGCGCTCATATCGCGTAGTGATCTTGATCTAGAGTCGCCGCTCTCTCTTAGTCGCCGCTTGGCTAGCGCACGGGAAAGTCTCTCCTTCGTGCCTTGTCTGCTTATGCCGACAATTCTTGAGGTAGAATCGTTGTGGTGCGCTATTCGAGCGATGGAGCTGATTCGAAGAGCGACTTTTGGCTTCCTATTGTTTTGGGGCGCGACTTGGATTTCTGAATTGAAAGCAGCGGTTCGCGTCGAGCTTACGGAGTTGCCAAGAAAGGAAGTCGGACGCGTTGGGTTTCATCGCAAGATCTCGATGGAGCGAGATCTTGCCTTTACCAATGTCTTGTCCGCGGGTGCGAGCACGCGGAATCGAATTCTGGAGAACGGGTCTGGAGTGGCTCTCGGCGACGTGAACGGTGATGGGTTGACCGATCTGTATGTTGCTGCCCTAGAAGGAGAGAACCGTTTGTTCCTCAATCAGGGAGACTGGCGTTTTGAACGGGCTTTGAATGCTGGTGGTGCCGCTTGTGAGGGGCAGTATTCGACGGGGGTGCTGCTGCTTGATATCGATGGCGATCAAGACCTTGATTTGTTGGTGGGGGCCAATGATCGTGGCGCGCGTCTTTTTCTCAATGACGGTCAGGGCAGATTTCGTGAACTCAGTGACTCGGGTTTGTTACCTCGGTCTGGCGTGAGCTCTGTGGCAGCGGCGGATGTTGACCGTGACGGGGATTTGGATCTCTACGTTGCTCACTACCGGGAGAAGACGGTGAAAGACGAATCTCTGAAACTAGATCTTCGACGTGAGGATGGCTTGTGGCTGTTGCCTGAGCAGCAGCGCACGCGGTTTATCTCGACTCGCGATTTGAACGGGCGCGGTATCTTACTAGAACAGGGGCTTGCCGATGTGCTTTATTTGAACGATGGACGAGGGAGCTTTGCAAGCGTTGATTGGACGTCAGGGTTTTTCTTGGATGAGCAAGGCGAAGCCATAGAGGAAGCTCCCCTGGATTGGTCGCTGAGCGTCAGCTTTGCCGATGTCAATCGCGATGGCTATCCAGACCTCTACGTCTGTTCTGACTTCATTTCTCCTGATCGGGTTTGGCTCAACGAACGGGGAATCGGGTTCCGAGCGCTTGGCCGATCGGCGATGAGCTATTCTAGTTGGTCTTCGATGTGTGTCGATTGGTCTGATGTCGACCTGGACGGAGACTGGGATTTTTTTGTAGGTGATATGCTGAGTCGTAGTCACCAGCGACGTCACTATCAACGGGCAAACCACACGCCGAATGCTTGGACGGATTGGGCCTTTGATCAGCGACGGCAGTATATGCGCAACACGCTTTTTCTCAATCGAAGCGATACGGGTTTTTCCGAGGTGGCACGGTTGAGCGATCTTGCGGCGACGGAGTGGACTTGGAATTGTTTTTGGATCGATGTGGATCGGGACGGGTTAGAGGATCTTTTGGTTACCAATGGTCATCCCCATGATTCTCTGGACTCGGATGCTACTCGAGAGATTGGGTTGCAGACGGATCGTCGTCCTGGGACTCGGCTCAATCTTCCCTCGCTCGATACTCAAAATCTCGCGTTTCGAAATCAAGGTAATCTCAAGTTTGATGAGCGAGGCGAAGCCTGGGGGTTCAATGCAGTGACTCATGGGCAGGGTGGGGCCCTTGGCGATTTGGATGGCGATGGTGATCGAGATATGGTGGTTAATCCTCTCAACTCGCGTCTGGAGATCTACGAAAACATTGGGTCAGGTGATCTGGTGTCAATCAGACTTCGCGAAACCCGAATCGGGCGAACAATTTATGGAGCCAATGTGACATTGGAAGGGGATGGCCTGTCACAGATGCGAGAATTTCGGGCCGGGGGGCACTATCTTTCAGGTGATGATTCCTTGGTGACCTTTGGGGTTGAAGGTGTTTCTGGTCCATTCACATTGCGCGTTCGTTGGCCCGATGGTGTCAGCACAGAATCTTTCGGGATTGAATCGAATCGGCTTCTCGTCATTTCCCGCCTTGAAGAAGCCCTCGAGCCGACTCAAACAGCAGGCGAATATGATACTCAAAGTCGGGATAATCGTCTTGGGGAATCTCTTTTTGAGAATGTTTCTGAATCCCTGAATGCTCGGCACTTGGACGAGCCGTTTGATGACTCAGCTCTACAGGCGACACTGTCCCAGCAGTTAAGCACGCTTGCTATGGGGGTAGGGTGGGTTGATGTCGATAGGAATGGCTGGGACGATGTGCTAGTCAGCGGAGGAAACGGTCACCGTCCTGCCGTTTACGAGAATCTCCGTGGTGCTGAATGGACGGTCCCGTCGAGTTCGATGCTGCCGGTATCGCAAGGAGATCAGGTTTCTGTGAGTTGGTGGTATGATGGGCATGCGCTCGTCGCTACGAGCTCTTATGAATCTGAAACCCCATCAAGTCGGTCGCAGCTCGCTCTGCTCAAGTTAGGTTCAAATTCGGTCGCCCCTCAGTTCAATGTTTCTTTTGAAGGGGCGCTAGGAGCGTTCGCCTTGGGTGACTATGATCTCGATGGCGACCTCGATGCATTTGTTGGGATTCGGCATCAAGCGGGCAGATTTCCTGAACCGCAGTCTGGGTGGCTGCTCAAGAATGGGGCGCAGGGGCTTGGGCTTGACGAGGGTGGGAGCAACCCATTTCACGGGATTGGAATGGTCTCCGCAGCGCTTTTCTGCCATTTGAATGATGATGCTTGGATTGATCTCATCGTCGCTACGGATTGGGGAGGCGTTGAAGTTTATTTAAATCGTGCGGGCACGTTCATCAACGAAAGTATTGCTCTCGGGCTTTCGCGATTGAAAGGATTGTGGCAATCGATTGATTGCGGAGATTTCAATGGGGACGGGCGCCTGGATTTGGTGCTGGGTAACTGGGGGGAGAACAGGAACCCTAAACCGACTCCAAAACATCCATTGCGTCTCTACTACGGTGAACTACGAAATTCTGGTGAAATCCTTCCTGTGGAGGCTTACTATGATGATGAGATTGGCGAGTACGCACCAGTTACTGATCGGGATCGATTGGCTCAAAGTATTCCAGATATTATATCGCGGTTCCCCTCGTATCGATCTTTCGGAGCGGTTGGAATTGAAGCTATCCTAGCTCCTCACGTCGTTGACTTGGCCTATCGCGAAGTCACTATTTTGAGTTCAGTGGTGCTGCTAAATGCGTCCACTCGTTTTGATGTCAGGGCCTTGCCAGTGCCGGTGCAAATGGCTCCGGTGTTTGGTATCAGCGTGGCGGATCTGAATGGAGATGGGAACGAAGACCTTTTTACGAGTCAGAATTTCTATGGAACGGAGTTGACGCTGGCACCTTTCGATGCCGGTGGGGCTGTCTGTCTCTTGGGAAATGGTAATGGCGACTTTGCTGTCAAGAACGTCAGGAGCTCCGGTCTTTCCGTTCGAGGCGCTGGTCGAGGAAGCGCTTTGAGTGACTTTAATCGTGATGGTCGCTGGGACTTGTTGGTGGGACGGCGAGCACGGCAGGCGGCACTCTTTGTGAATCGGGGGGCGGAACGGGGTGTTCGAGTGACGCTCGTTGGCAATGAGAAAAACCCAAGAGCGATTGGGGCTCAACTGAGATTGCGAAGCAAGGGCAAGCCTGGGCCGGTAAGAATGCTTCTTGGCAGTGGCGGTGACGGAGCCCAGGATACGTTGCAACCCTTGCTTTACTGCCGTGGCCATGCGGATGAGTTGTGGGTGAAGTGGCCCGATGGGCAGGAAACATTGACGGCTTTGCCGTTGGATTTGAAAGCCGTAAGCGTAATGAAAAGCGGTAAGATAGCGGAATGGGTACGATGAACTGGACACACCTTGCTTTAGCCGTGCTTGTGATAGCGGTGGGCTGTGAGAAGAAACCCCCACCTGCTCGAGCTCTGAGTGACGGAGCGAATCCATGGCAAGAACCAATCATGCGTCCCACGGATCCCGGCCTGTCGATGACGAATCGGCTCGAGCTATTTGCCGGGCTGGCCGACCTCTCAAAGAATAGGTATCTGAGTGCTGACCGGATACCTCTGCAACGAAGGGCACTGGCTGAGGCCCGAGGGGTGAAACAAAAGTCTTACTACCACCAGGAATACGCAAAAGATTTGCTCAACGCGGGCCGCAGTGAAGAAGCTCTGGCAGCCTTCGAATCGATGGAGCGATATTTAAGCACCGCCGATCCGGCATTCTTAGAGGAGCATCGTGCATGGATGCTTAGGAAACAGGCCATTTGCCTTTTGCGTCTCGGTGAGCAGGAGAATTGTCTCGCCAATCATCATCAGCATTCATGTGTTTTTCCAATCTCGGGTGGTGGCATCCATTCGCAGCCAAGAGGCTCTGAAGGTGCGATCGAAAAATTGAAGGAATGGTTGGCTGTTGAGCCTGAGGCTCGTCATGCCCAGTGGTTGCTGAATATCGCATTCATGACTTTGGGACGGTTTCCTGATGACGTTCCCGCGGCGTTTAGGATCGATCCTGCCGTCTTCGCATCGGACTATCCCTTTCCCCGGTTTGAAGACAGGGCCAAAGAGCTCGGTGTGGGGCATGTGGGCTTGTCTGGAGGAAGTATCATGGAAGATTTTAACAACGACGGATTGCTTGATTTGATGTGCTCGGGGATTGGGTTGCGAGAGCCTTTGAAACTCTTTTTCAATCGAGGGGCTAGCGGATTTGAGGATGTCTCGACAGAAGCGGGTCTTGATGGGTTGTTTGGTGGGCTTAACCTCCTTCAGACGGACTACAATAATGATGGGTACGCCGATGTGATGGTGCTACGCGGAGGATGGTTTGGGGGGCAGGGGCGGCATCCGAATTCGCTTTTGAAGAACAATGGCGACGGCACCTTTAGCGATGTTACAGAAGAAGCAGGCTTGTTGAGCTTTCATCCCACCCAAACGGCGGCATGGTTTGATTTTGATTCTGATGGATTCTTAGATGTGTTCATTGGGAATGAGACCATGCAGGTTGAGCGGCATCCTTGCGAGCTGTTCCGAAACAATGGGGATGGTACATTTACGGAGTGTGCCAAGGAAAGTGGTCTTGATCATTATGGAATGGTGAAAGGGGTTGCTGTGGGAGATGTTGACAATGACGGTCGACCGGATCTTTTTCTTTCTCAAGGAGGCCAACCGAATGTGCTCTATCGGAATGAAGGGCCAGCTGAGGAAAAGAGTCGTGAGAAGTGGGGGTGGCGATTTAGCGACGTTTCGATCAAGGCTGGCGTTGTCGAACCGACGTGGAGTTTTCCGACCTGGTTTTGGGACTATGATAATGATGGATGGCTTGATCTGTTTGTTGCCGACTATCGCATGAGCGATTCGGGCGATCTCTTGCGCGATTACCTCGGCGAAGCACACGGGGCTGAGACGGCGCGCCTTTATCGGAATCGAGGTGATGGAACCTTCGAGGACGTCAGTCAAGCCGTGAAGGTGTCGAGGATTCTGTTTGCGATGGGGTGCAATTTTGGAGATCTGGACAATGATGGCTTTCTAGATTTTTACCTTGGTACGGGGGATCCAGATCTCGGGAGTTTGATGCCTAACCGAATGTTCCGAAATGATCGAGGGCGGGAGTTTCACGATGTGACTACTTCTGGAGGGTTTGGTCATCTGCAAAAGGGGCATGGGGTCTCCTTCGGTGATATTGACAACGATGGGGATCAAGACATTTACCAGGACATGGGTGGGGCTTATTCGGGCGATGTGTATTCGAACGTTCTCTACCTTAACCCAGGGACTGAAAATCAGTTTATTGGGATCAGCCTAGAAGGAACACGATCAAACCGAATGGGGGTTGGAGCGCGCATTCTTGTGGAGGTTATTGAAGAGGGGGCGTTGCGATCAATTCACCGGACGGTGAGTTCTGGAGGGAGTTTTGGGGCGTCGCCTTTGCGACAACACATTGGGCTAGGGAGCCCAGAACGTATTGAAAAAATAGAAATCCGTTGGCCGAGCGGCCTCGTTACTGAGGTGCGAAGCAGGATTGAACCTGGTCGGAATTATCGCATTCGCGAGGGGGAAACGGACTTGATTCCTGTCGACCTTCCCCGGATAGAGTTTCGTTTTGGTGGGGCACAGTCACAGGCCGATCACGGTGAGGCGATGTAGTTCTTTGGATCGTTTGGAGGGTGGATTTCCCCATAGATTGAACTATCTCAGGCGGGGAGCCTTATGGTGTTTCTTGTTTCCTAAGATGATTGATGGTTGCTGTCATATCCGATGGCAGATCAGCCTCAGTTTCAATGCTTGCGGAGGAGACAGGATGTTGGAAGCGAAGGGTGTGTGCATGGAGCATTTGTCGGGCGGGGGTGAATCGAATTGCTGTGCTGAGTAGTTTGGATTGTCGCTTGCCGTAGATGTTGTCCCCAAAGATGGGATAGCCAATGTGTTTGAAATGGACGCGAATTTGATGCGTTCGTCCGGTGTGGAGCGTGACATCAACGAGGGCGGCGCTCTCGAATTCTTCTTTGAGCCTGTAGTCGGTATGCGCTTCTCGGCCGGAACCATCGCTGACCGCCATGCGTTTTCGATGGGAAGGGTGTCTTGCGATATTGGCGATGATCTCCCCTGCCTTTGGGCGGACGGATCCACAGGTGATGGCAAGATATGTCTTGGCGGTGGTACGCTGCGCGAATTGCTCGGCGAGACCAGCGTGGGTGGTGTCGTCTTTGGCGACAACGATACACCCACTCGTGTCTTGGTCTAGGCGATGTACGATTCCCGGACGTGAGACTCCGCCGATTCCACTCAGCTGTCCGCGGCAATGATGGAGCAGGGCGTTTACGAGGGTGCCGTCCGGATGCCCTGCTGATGGATGGACGCAGATTCCGGGTGCCTTGTTGATGACGAGAAGGTGTTCATCTTCGAATAGTACTGAAAGCGGGATCGATTCCGCATTGATGCCACTGGGCTTCGCCTGGGGGACGGTGACGACGATTGTTTCACCGAGCCGAGGCGTGTAGCGAGCTTTGGGGATTCGTCCATTGATGGAGACACAGTCTTCGTCGATGAGGCGGGCCAGAGCCGTTCTTGAGAGATGGGGCAGCTGACGGTGTAGCCACGTGTCCAGTCGGATGCCGGGCTCTGATTCTGAGACGACGATCTCGAATTGATCGCTCATGGTTTCTCCGACGCTGGGCTTGGTTTTGATGTCTTCGCGCGGATGAAATAAAGGAGGGCACCAGCAAGGAAGATGGCGATGCCGACTTGTTGGCCTGGCGTGAGCAAACCGGTGATTTTCTGGTCAGCGTAATCACCTCGGAAGAGTTCCACGAAGGCTCGCAAGAGTGCGTAGCTCATAAGGTAAACAGCGAACACCTGTCCTTCGAAGCGCTTGCGCCGGTAGAAATAGGCCAACGCAAGATAGAGTCCGAGATTGAGACTCGACTCATAGATTTGGGTGGGGTGGACATTGTGTGGGTGGGAAACGTGGCCTGTAGGAAAGCTAATCGCCCAAGGGAGGCTACAGACCTTTCCGTAACAGCAACCGGTCATGAGGCAGCCGATGCGGCCAAAGGCATGCCCCAATGCAATGCTGGGCGCAAAGGCATCGGCGATCTGCCAAAGCGGAACCTTTTTGAGCCGTGTGTAGAGCACGGTACTAAGGACCGCGCCGATGAATCCTCCGTAGAAAACGAGTCCCCCTTGGCGGATCTTGAAAATGTTGAGCAGGCTCTTCCCTGCAAAGTCATCTTCCCAGTAGGTGAACACATACAGGCTCCGTGCTCCGATGAGCGCTCCGATAATGATCCATGGACCGAGGTCGGCTGTTTTTTCCGGTGATAGGCCATATATCAAGCCGCGGCGGCCCGCCGTCCATAAACCAACAAGGAAGCCCACTGCTACGAAGACGCCGTACCAATGTATATCGAAAGCACCAAATGAGAACGCTACTGGATCCACAGATTGGCATTCTACGGGCCTGGAGATCTTGGTTCAACCTTAGGACGGACTTCGAAATCTCTTTTTTGTGGGGAGCGTTTCCGTCCAGGCCGCCGTTTCCATGGCAGACGGCGGCATTTCAGGGGAAGGGAAGAGCTAGAAACGGAGAGCCGAATCTGGATGAATGCGGTTAATCTAAGAAGCGTTGAACCCAAGAAAAGGACAGATATGGCACTAGAAAAACACGATCTAATTCATGAACTCCCCGAATATCGGGAACAGATTCATCAACTGAAGATGTCGAACGCACATTTTCAGCGTCTTTTTGCCGCTTACCATGAAGCGGATCACGAGGTCCACCGGATCGAGGAAGGCGTTGAAAATCCCAGCGATGAATACGTCAACTCCGTTAAGGCCAAGCGTCTCCAGCTTAAAGATGAGCTCTTTGAAATGATAAAGGCGGCCGAAGCGTGAGGCTTCGCAACCGTGCTTGAATCGCTAAATCTCGGCAGGTTAAGGCGAGACAGAGCGATGGCAAAGCCGTCATGAAGGCTAGACGATCTCAACGACGAGAGCCGTTAGATTGTCTCGACCGGAGGCTTCCATCGCTTCCTTTACCAGTGCTTCGGCAGGAGTGAGCTCTTTGAGATACGAGGGAGGCGTACGAATGAGCTTCTCTAGTGAGTGATCCCAAAGCCCGTCGGTGATACCGTCCGAACAAAGGAGGAAGCGATCTCCTTTTTGAACCGGGATCGACGTAATCTGCGGGTTAACGTCTGCGGAATGGCATCCGATGGATTTTTCGAGCTGATTGCGGTAGGGATGGTTCCTTGCTTCGCGTTCGGAGATTTTTCCGTCCCGGAACAGCCGTCCCGCTACGGTGTGATCTTCGGTCAATTGGACAATGCCGCCATCAACCGGAAAGTGGTAGATTCTACTGTCTCCAAGATGAAGTACATGGAGCGTCCCGCTGTCAATCCATGCCAGACTGAGAGTGGCACCCATGCCTTTGCATTCTTCGTAATACCGTGAAACCTTACTGGCGTGTTCGTGGATCTGTTGGCAGAATTCTTGGAGCCGTTCGCGTTCCGTATGACTCTTCGAGGACGCTGTTTGGTGGTAATTTCGGGAGATGATTGCGGTGACCGATTGAATCACGTCGTTGCTGGCGAAATCGCCGGCATTCTCGCCGCCCATCCCATCGCTGACAGCAAAAATGAATTCGTGTCGATTTAGCGGTGACTCACCTTCTTTGCCAAGAAAGGTGAGATCTGTCTGGTCGAATCGGAGGCAGAGGAAAGAATCTTCGTTCGTCCGTCTTACCCGGCCCTGATGTGTTTGTGCGGTCCAGTGAACCTCCAGTGGTGCGCCCCCCAAATCACTCATTGTTCTTTCATCCGTCGTTCGAGATCGTCGGTTGTTAGTCCTTCGCCTGTTTCCAGAATGGTCGAGAACTCGAAGTCGATTACGCAAAAGCGCCCAAGCCTGGGATTATAAGTCACGTTGCGGGCAAAGGGATCTCCGTGTCGTACGCCAAATGTTTCGAGCTCTTCGAATAGTGCTTTGAGCCGGTCTTCGCTGATACTATCGACGATGGTGCCGCAATTTGTTGTTATCATCGAGAGCTCCCCAGAATCTTCGTCGAGAATCGAGGGTACGAAGGGGCAGGCTTTGCTCTCGAGATAGCGGAGTGCTCGGATTTCGTTTTGAAATCGAAGCGCAGCGAAGGGCCCGAGAAAGCGCTTGTGGACGCGCCCGTCAAATCCGACATGGACACGCGCGCGTTTTGTATCTTTGACCGATCTCATTCGTATCTTGTGGTGAAAGGCTAATTGAACTCCCTTTGTCGTGAAAGATTCTTTCCCTGGATTGTTCGCTGATGGACGATTCTTGCTCGCTGGGTTCGGAGGAATGGCTTCAGCTTGAAGCTGGGGGAATTGACGAACAACGCTCGTCGTATGAGATGATTTTAGAAAGCAGGTAGCTGCGCCAAGTTTAGGCACGCCGCTTGCTTGTGGTTGACTTTGTTGAGGAATTAGGGCTTAAAAGCCGTCCTAAGTTCAAACGTTGACCCATTAGAATACACGAAAGATATGCCTAAATATAAGCTCGAATACCTCTGGCTTGACGGTTACCAACCCGTTCCGAATCTTCGCGGCAAAACCCGCATTGCTTCCGAAGCACCAAAATCCATTGATGACTGCCCTGAGTGGGGCTTCGATGGGAGTTCCACGCAGCAGGCGGACGGTAGCAACTCTGATTGCATGCTGAAGCCTGTCGCGCTCTATCCTGATGCGGGTCGTGGTGACAATGCGTTCATCGTTATGTGCGAGGTCATGAACGCGGATGGAACCCCTCATCCATCAAACATGAGAGCGACGATTCTTGATGATCCTGATGCTTGGTTTGGATTGGAACAAGAGTACTTTCTTTTCCATGATGGGCGACCTCTTGGGTGGCCACGCGAAGGCTTCCCGAGTCCACAAGGAGAATACTACACCGGTGTTGGGTTCACTAACGTCGGTAGTGTGGCGCGTGAGATCGTTGATGAGCATCTCGACCTTTGTTTAGAGGCTGGAATCAACCACGAGGGTATCAATGCTGAGGTAGCCAAAGGACAGTGGGAGTTCCAGGTTTTTGCGAAAGGCTCAAAGAACTGCGCGGATGACATCTGGGTTGCTCGATATCTCTTGCTCCGTCTCTGTGAGCGCTACGAGGTTGATATCGAGTGGCACTGCAAACCCTTTCAAGGCGATTGGAATGGCTCAGGAATGCACTGTAATTTCTCAACCAAACACTTGCGAGAGGTCGGTGGGGAAGCTTACTTCAAGGCGCTCATGGACGCTTTCGAGAAGAACAAGGACGAGCACATCGCTGCCTATGGTCCTGATAACCACATGCGTCTCACCGGTCTTCACGAGACCCAGTCCATTGATAAGTTCTCCTGGGGAATCGCTGACCGCGGTGCTTCGATTCGTGTGCCGCACAGCTTCGCAAATGCAGGTTATAAAGGATATCTCGAGGATCGTCGCCCGAACTCTCAAGGTGACCCTTACCAAATCTGCTCACGCGTTCTAAAAACGATCGCTGAAGTACCGACGTCATAAGTTCGGCTTAAAAAGCGTCAATACATTTGCAAGCACCTCTGGGAAACCAGAGGTGCTTTTTTGTTTATTTTAGATCACGGTGATTATTTTTAGCCAAGATGAGTGCTAAAAAATCACCAAACCGATGGTGGAGCGAAAAAACTTTGATGGACTCCTGATTGTTCCATGAATGGTTGACGAGCACGAGATCAAGCATCGAAGTCTCAGAAATCTTTCCTGGGCAATGCGTTTGAGCGTTCTATTCAATCGGCAACTTCTAGTGAATCGGTTCTTTGGAATCGTTCGGCCTTGCTGAAGAGTCACCGTTGACCTTTGGGCTTATCGAGCTAGCTCGATTGCCTTTCATTTTGTGGGCCGGTGGCGCGGATCGACTGTGGGAACAGTGGTGGCGCAATTCTGGTGTGGTATTGGGCAAGAAAGCGGATGCCGAAGGAAGCTCTGGCGCTACGCTCGTAGTCGAACCAGTATAGAAATATTTGGAGTGAACTATGCCTGTCTCTAGTTATGTGTTGCGGTGCCGTCGAAGCGACCAATCCCAGATTCTTGCTGCCTTGGCTAAGCTGGGGTGCTTTCAAATTGGGGAACGGTCTGACGACGGTATGGCTGTCGCCATCTCAAGTCCGAGCAACGAGGCATCGGAAGACCTTGGGCGTCGACTCAGTGAGGTGCCGGGGATTCGTGCTGCGATTCTGGTCTATCATAGCGTTGAGGATCTTCAGTCGGTTTCTCAAGTCCCTGTCGAAGCATGATGAAAATCGCGAGAAGAGAATTTATCACCCAGGCAGCCTTGGCCGCAGCGAGTGGTGTGCTGCTAGGACAGCAACCCAAATTGATCGGTGATGAAGCCATCGGTCTCGATGGGCTGACTTGGCAGAAGGCTCCCTGCCGATTCTGCGGGACGGGTTGTGGAGTGCTCGTGGGGGTGATGGATGGTCGAGTCGTTGCCGTACAAGGCGATTTGGAAAACCCCGTGAACAAGGGATTGCTTTGTGCCAAGGGATACCACGCGGGAGTGGCAATGTATGGGAAGGATCGATTAACCACGCCTCAGATTCGAAAAGGTGGCACCTTAGTTGATGTGTCTTGGGACGAGGCCATTGATCGCATTGCTCAAGAAATCATGACCCGTCCTGATACCTTCGCTGTTTATGGTTCGGGGCAGTGGACAATTCCCGAGGGGTTCTCGGTCATGAAGTTCATGAAGGGGGGATTGGGAAACAATCATGTGGACCCGAATGCTCGCCTTTGTATGGCTAGTGCAGTCGTGGGGATGCTAACCACCTATGGGGTCGATGAACCGAGTGGCTGTTATGACGACTTTGATGTCTGTGACACTGTGATTCTTTGGGGGAACAATATGGCTGAAATGCACCCTGTATTATGGTCTCGGATTGTCGACCGTCGATTGAAGGGCGAAAAGGTAGAGATCGTTGACTTGGGTACACGTCGGACTCGCACGACCCAAGAGGCGGATCACTATATCGAGTTTATTCCGCAGGGTGATCTAGCCATTGCGAACGGAATCTGCCACTTGCTTCTTGAAGAAGGCGGCCTTGATACGGAGTGGGTGGATGCGAATTGTAATGTGAGGCAGGGACGAGACGGAACGGGCGCCCCAATGACCTGGGAGGCCTATCGTCAATGGTTGAAGACCTATACGCCCGAGTACGTTGAACGAGTTTCCGGTGTGAGTCCTAAGAAATTGCGTTTGCTCGCTTCGCGATTTGCCGACCCAGAGAAGAAGGTGTTGTCCCTCTGGTGCATGGGGATGAATCAGCACACGCGGGGGACGTGGATCAATAATTTGGTCTACAACGTTCACTTTATTTCGGGGAAATTCGGAAAACCTGGCAGCACAGCCTTTTCGCTCACGGGCCAACCAAGTGCCTGTGGAACGTGTCGCGAAGTAGGGACCTTGGGGCACGCGCTCCCCGGAGGCCGTGTGGTAGCCAATGAAACGCACCGCGCCCAATGCGAGGATCTGTGGAATATTCCCAAAGGCCGCATTGGGGCGAAACCTGGTCACCACGCAGTCGCCATGTTTGAGGCGCTGCAGAAGGGCGACTTGACCGGCATGTGGGTGCAGGTAACGAATCCAGCGCATACGATGCCGAATCTCAAGTCGCTGACGAGTCGGATGCAAGATAGGTTTGTGGTGGTATCTGATGTGTATCCTACGGTCACCACGGATCTGGCTACGGTCGTGCTTCCATCGGCGATGTGGGTTGAAAAGAATGGTGTTTATGGGAATAGCGAACGTCGTACTCAGCAGTGGTTCAAGATGGTCGATCCTCCAGGCGAAGCTCGCGACGATGTGTGGCAGGTGATCGCCGTGGCCCGACGGCTCTATGAGCTGGGGCATGGAGGGATGAGAAATCGCCAAGGGGGCTTCCTGTTCGAATTCCGAGATGAAAAGGGTGAATCGATCGATGCTTGGAAATGGGAGGTTTTCAAAAAGACAAATATCGATCGAATGCTCTATGAAGAGTACCGGCCGTTTACCCAAATGAAGCACAAGGATGTTGCGCCTTATGATACCTTGGCGAATGCACGAGGCTTGCGTTGGCCTGTCGTTCAAACACGTGAGGGGCAGTGGAAGGAAACGCCGCGACGTTTTGTAGCCGGTGAGGATCCTTTTGTCGCTCCAGATCGTGATGTTGATTTTTATTGGGGTAAGCAAAAAGATCATCGAGCAACCATATGGGCGCGTCCCTACGAGGCGCCACCCGAAGTGCCTGACAAGGACTTCCCGTTTTGGTTGTGCACCGGACGCGTTTTAGAACATTGGCATTCTGGGACGATGACGCGACGAGTGCCTCAATTACATCGGGCGATGCCGAAAGCCTATATTGAATTGAATCCGGCTGATGCGGCCGAAATGAATATCGCCACCGGAACACCCGTGAAAGTGGTGTCGCGACGAGGTGAAATGATACTTCCTGTCTGGCTCAATGGCCGATCCGTCCCGGCAAAAGGCTCGGTCTTTGTCCCGTTCTTTGCGGAGGAATCACTGATCAATCATCTGACTCTAGAAGCGTATTGTCCCTTATCGAAAGAACCGGACTATAAAAAATGCGCGGTAAGAATTGAGAGAGTATTATGAGGCCATCCTTTGATTCATTGATGAAAAAGGTTGCAAGCGAGCGTATTGGTTGGACTGGTATCTCCTGTATTCTTTTGCTCTGTGGGCTGAGTATTGGGATTCTAGTAGGCGATGCCGAGACCTCACAAGTTCCTCCCAGAGATTTTAATCCGCCTGCACCACCAGTCTCGAGGCCAGAAAAAGGTGCCGGGAAAGTTTATGAGTCATTGACAGATCGAGCCTTTTGGGGAGCGCCACCTCCTATGCCCCATCGCTTTACCAAGGAATGGGATGCGGAGAACTGCCTTCAATGCCATGCGAACAAGAATGATATTGTAAAACGCCAACAGGCGATTTCGCCAGTGCCGCATGCTCAACTTAGCCAATGTCAGCAGTGCCACGTGAGGGCTGTCGATCCCGATGCCCCGCTTTTTACTTTGTCGAATTTTGTCGGGCTCGGATATCCCGGAAAGGGGAGTCGTGCGACGCCGGGTGCCCCTCCGACGATCCCTCATCAAACCTTCATGCGCGAACATTGTCTCTCGTGTCATGGCTCGTCTGGAGAGCAGCGAATCGAAACTCCGCATCCTTACCGTAGCCAGTGCCGCCAATGCCACGTTTCTCAAATTGATCGTGAGTATTCGCGATTTGGTTTGCGTTGATCGCCTGCTCCGTCGCTTTGGTAGTCAGTTGCAGTGTGGTACCTTGTCTCTGAGCGCCAGTCGCCGTTCTAGCTTCTCTTGAAGATTCATCCTTCGAGGCGTAAAAGGTTTCTTTGAACCCAATGACTCATTCTTATGATACGACTAATCACCCCTCCGTCCATTGACTATTTCGGAATCATGGGCCTTTTCTTTGGGGCACTACTTTCTGTTTCCGCTGCCAGTGATCGTTTGGCCGATTCCCCCAATATCATTTTCATCTTAGCCGATGATTTGGGATTCAATCAGTTGGGATGCTACGGCGATACGCCGATCAAGACACCGAATCTTGACCGTCTCGCCAATAGCGGTATTCGCTTTACCCAAGCGTATTCTGGAAACACGGTTTGTTCGCCTTCACGAGTTTCCTTATTCACCGGGCGGGATGGCCGCTTGATGGAAAATAACTCCAACACTGTCCAGTTGCGTGACATCGATGTGACGGTCGCTCATGTCTTGAAGCATGCTGGGTATGATACAGCGCTGTTTGGCAAATATTCCATCGGTTCCCAGATGGGAGTGACCGATCCTTTAGCCATGGGCTTTGATACTTGGTATGGGATGTATTCGATCTTGGAAGGGCATCGACAATATCCCCAGTTTTTGTGGCGAGATGGAAGAAAACTGCGAATCAAAGAGAATGAAGGAGGGAAGCGCGGTGCCTACGCTCAAGAACTTTTTGCCGAAGAGGCGATCGATTACATCACGCAGCCGCATGAGAATCCCTTCTTCGTCATGCTGGCCTTTTCGTCTCCTCATGCGGAGCTGGCGGCTCCTAAGAAATATGTCGATGCCTATGAAGGGGGCTTTCCGGAGACCCCCTACGGGGGCATGTCATCAGGGGAACCCAGTGATAAATATGCCTGGTATTATCCTGAGCCGGTGGATCAGCCACATGCGACTTTGGCCGCGATGGTCACAGCTCTCGATGACTATGTTGGAAGGATCGTTCGAGCGTTGGAGGAGAGGGGGATGGCCGAGAATACCATGATCTTTTTCACTTCGGACAATGGGCCTCACGATGAAGGGGGCGGGGACGTGGAATTCTTCCGAGCTTCGGCACCGTACAAGGGGATGAAGCGGGATGTCTATGATGGTGGGATTCATGTTCCGATGATCGTTCATTGGCCCGCTGCCATTCGGAGGCCTCGGGTCGATACAACGCCTTGGGCATTTGGGGATGTGCTACCGACCTTTGCAGAGCTCGCCGGAGTTTCCTTGAATCTTGTGCCGCGGGTTCGGACGAATGGCATGTCGATTCGTGGGCTCTTGAAAGACAATCCGACGGCCATGCCAGAGCGAACTCTCTATTGGGAGTTTGGGAAACAGGCTGGCGACCCGAATTCAGGGATTATTGGTGAGATCTTTCAGGCAGCTCGTCGAGGCGATTGGAAGGCTGTGCGTTATGGGCTCGGGGGGCAGGTGGAACTCTATAATATAGGCAAAGATCCCGGTGAAAACCGGGAGCTCTCGGAGTTTTATCCTGAGGTCCATCAAGAGTTCTCAGAACTTTTCCGGCAGTATCAAAATTGACTGTGAGCTAAGCATCTGGGTGGAGTTTCGGGTGTTGTCGAGCGTGGGGTTCTTTGCTAGAAAAAAAGGATCCATGAAATTTTTGAGGACCTCCTGTTTGTTGATACTGCTGGTCAGTGTTCTTCATGCCCAAAACACCACGAACTTCGCGGCGATTGGTCATGTGGACCGCTTCCATTCATCGCTAGATTCGCTCGTCGATTCAGCCGCTGAAATCCAGGTGCTGTGTGGTGGGTTCGAATGGGCTGAGGGGCCGGTTTGGATCCCGGAGGAAGGAAATCAGTACGGAGGATACGTCCTCTTCTCCGATATTCCTCACAACGCCATTATTAAGTGGCAAGAAGGCGTGGGAGCATCAACCTATATGAAACCGGCTGGATACACAGGGGTGGCGGACTATGGTGCTGAGCCAGGGAGTAACGGTTTGGCTCTTGACGCGGCCGGACACTTGATTCTCTGTGAGCACGGAGATCGTCGGATCTCGATGTTGACACCGAACGGGGGAAAGATGACTCTCGCGGATCGATGGGACGGAAAACGATTCAATAGTCCGAACGATTTGGCGATCCACCACAACGGGGATATCTTCTTTACGGATCCGATCTATGGGCTGCCGAAGCGGGAGAAAGATGAGTCGCGGGAACTTGAGTTCTGTGGCGTTTACCGTCTTGAGCCGAACGGAAAGGTCACACTTCAATCTCGGGCTGTATCTCGTCCCAATGGCATTGCCTTCTCACCCGATCAGAAGACGCTATACGTTGCCAATAGTGATGGCCAAGATCCGGTTTGGCGCGCCTTTCCGGTAAAGGACGATGGGAACCTTGGAGCCCCGAGGGCGTTCTTTGACGCGTCCAAGCAGACTCACATTCGTCGGGGCGGAGGGGATGGCATGAAAGTGGATATTCATGGGAATATCTTTGCCACAGGACCCGGAGGCGTGCTCGTTATTTCTCCGCAAGGACAACTGTTGGGCCGTATCGTGACAGGAGAACGAATTGCCAACGTAGGGTTTGGCAATGACGGGAGTGTCCTCTATCTCACTTCAGATATGTACCTTTGCCGTATTCAGACGAAGACCATGGGGCTTGGGTTCGGAGGCAAGTGAGGGGAAGAATCCTGTCAGAGGAAATCTCGTTCTGTGCCCTGAAGGCATCTGTGAAGCAATTCCTGATCGCTCATAGCAGTGATTCTAGTGCCGGGGCGGTAATGGAGGGAGGCGTGAGATTGATGCCTAAATTCTCTCGGACCCTCAAATTTTACAGCCTTTAGATCTGCCTCTCTTTTCTCTCTTCTCGTGCCTGCGATTTTTTTTGAGAAAGTTGAATCTGAATTCTGTTCTCTAGCGAACCCTTTGACGTAATGACTTTGCGTTGTGGTAACGCGGGTCTTAAAGGAAGCTAATATGAACATAATTAATCCATTCAAATCAATCGTTCTTGCCAGTGCTGTGCTTGTTGCTCCTGCGTTTTTAAACGCGGATCATCATGGCAAGAAGGACATCGTCGACACGGCTATCGCCGCCGGAAGTTTCAAAACCCTAGCAGCTGCCTTGGGAGCGGCAAATCTTGTTGGAACTCTTAAAGGGGAAGGGCCGTTTACTGTCTTTGCACCAACGGATGAAGCGTTTGCTAAATTGCCAGAAGGCACAGTGGAATCGCTGCTGAAACCAGAGAATAAGGATCAACTAATCGATATTCTGACTTATCACGTGGTGTCAGGCAAGGTGCCTGCGAAGACGGCGGTGACGCTTAACGAGGCAACGGCCTTGAATGAGAAGTCCATCAAACTGACGAAACGTGAGGAAGGACTCTTCTTGAATCAATCAAAGGTGATCAAGACTGATATCAAGTGTTCGAACGGGATTATTCACGTGATTGATTCGGTTCTGCTTCCCCCCGCTAAGGAATCGGCGGCGCTCAATGGAAGCGCGGGGCAGTCGCCGAGGCACATCGTTCGCATGGCTATCAATCGAGGGGTGCCGCTTTTCAATCAAGGGAACCATGCGGCTTGTGCTGCGGTCTATGAAACAGCTGCTGGCGCGATCATGATGATGCCCGAGGGAGTCTTGACTCGCTCGCAACGCAAAATGTTGACTTCCGCAATGAAATCCGTGTCGAATACCCATTGTGACACGACGAATTCATGGACCCTCCGACGTGCCTTTGACTCCATGTTGATGGCATCAGCACACTAATGATATTGGTACCGCGGGAGAATCTTCGATCTGACTGATTTATGGCGCTGGCCAAAAGTCATCAAGGAAACGAGCCTGGGATTCTCCCGCGGGTTGCCCGCCGCGAGGCGCAAGCGATGAGGGAGTGCATCGACGCGTTTGGGGGGCTCGTCTGGAGCATCGCCCGCCGCTTTGTCAAACCGGATTCAGAGACTGAAGACGTGGTGCAAGAAGTTTTTACAGAGCTTTGGCAAAAGGCGGGTCGCTTTGATTCGTCCCGCGCGTCCGAAGCGACGTTTGTTGGATTGATCGCTCGGGGGCGATCGATTGATTGGCTGAGAAAGCGGTCCCGACGTCCCATGCTTGAGCCAATCGCGGATGGGTTTGATGTCGCTGAAGCGGATTCCAATCGCAATCCCTCGTCCCGAATTGGGGCTGAGGAAATTCAAGCTGCCCTAAGAAATCTACCGTCAGACACTCGGGAACTTTTCTTGTTGCATTTCGAGCAGGGCAAGACCCACCCCGAAATTGCCAGTGAAACAGGATTACCATTGGGGACGGTCAAAACGAAACTGCGCCGAGGACTTGTTGAACTTCGCTCTGCCATGCGACAGGAAAGGACAGCATCAGCATGAGGGATTCCCAACTTCAAGATCGCTTTGATGAGTTAGATGCAGCCCGGGCATTGGGAGACCTGAGTGAATCAGAGCAACGCGAGTGGACCCGGCTTGTGCAAGAAGAAGGCTTTAAGCCTGATGCCGAACTCGACTGGTTAGTCGCAGGTTTGGAGGGGGCTCACTCTTCGTCTGCTCCGCTCCCAAACGAGGCTCTCCGGGAAACGCTGCTCGTGGATTCTCAGTCGTTTGCGGCACTAGCTGAGAAGGCTGCGATCGTTTCCTTTTGGCGTCATCCTGCATTGGGATGGGCAGTCGCCGCAGGACTAGTGGTTGGCTTTTTTCTCTTTGGGCGCCCTGGCGAGCGACTCCTCACGCCCGCCCTGGCAAGACAGGCTCTCGTTCAAGAGTCCGATATTTGGCGGCAAGTTTTTGCCGGAACAGAGAGTTTTTCTGAGGTTCGAGGCGATGTGGTTTGGTCCGATACGAAACAGGAGGGGTACATGCGTCTCCAGGGCTTGCCAGTCAACGAACCTTCCGAAAGGCAGTATCAGCTCTGGATTGTTGATCCTAGTCGAGACTCCGTTCCGGTGGATGGTGGGGTTTTTGATATCGCCTCAAATGAAGAATTAGTGTTGCCGATTGTGGCTAAGCTTTCGGTCAGTGAGCCCGCTGCCTTTGTGATTACGGTGGAACAGCCGGGCGGAGTCGTTGTGTCCAAGCAAGAGCAAGTAGCGGCGATTGCGACTAAGGCGGAATGATTTCGTCCTCGAGTCGCGAGGAACAGTGCGACAGTTGTCCGCTTGTCCCTTTGTTCTGAGGCCGGATTTCGAGCTGCTTGTTGTCCGTCCCCATTGGGGTGTTTCTCTCAATAGGAACCCAATCGCTTGGCACATTCCTATTGAACCCTCGCTAAAGATCGAATACAGCCAAGGGAACTGTATGATTATTCATCGCCGCCATTTTCTTGGCTCTCACCAAACCCTTGGGCCAAGGAGGGCCTTTGGGCATCGCTGGCCAAGGTTCCACGCCTCGCTGGTGGTCGTTCTGCTCATGTTCGGGTGGATTGATTCTGCTCATAGCCAATCGACGCCGGAAGTCTCTGAGGAGCTGATTGCTGGAGATGAGATAAACCTGAAACTCATCATGTCGGACCAAGATTGGTTAGGGCGCGAACCAGAGAATGCCTATTGGGGAGATTTGGGCGAACATTTCTACTTCACGCGCAAACGACAGGGCACCACGATCAGGGATCGCTACAAGGCCAGCAGAACCGAGCTGGATCAAGCAGTGAGGGTGACGCCTGCGCAGGCTGCTCAGGAATCGGTCTCCGGAGGCGTTTGGCGCTTCAGCCCTGAGCGGCAACGTTATACCGAAAAGATTTATTCGCGAAATGGCGATATCTACCATCGTGAGCTCGAAGGCGGTCGTATCACTCAACTCACGCGAACAACCACGCGAGAGAGTCAGCCATTCTTTCTGAATGATGGATCGATTGGATTTCGCCGTGGGAATCAATTCTTAGTTCGCGATCTTGATTCCGGCCTCGAGTCAGAACCTTTCCCGCTTGTCTTTGACAAAGAACCTCGTGAGAAGAAACTCGAAGCGGCGAAGAAGAAATCACTTCTGACCAGGCAGCAAGAAAGGCTTTTCGACATCGTTGAGAAGAGGGAGGCGGAGAAAGAACTCCGCGAAGCAGAGCGGCAACGTCTCAATCGAGAGGATCTCAGTTTACCCGGGACGCCGTTCTATCTTGGTGAGGAGTTTGAGTTGGGGCCGGTGGCCTATAGTCCTTCGGGACATCATATGGCCCTCGTGTTGCTTCCCAAGAAACGTTTGAAACCTTCCAAGACGAAAATGCCTGAATGGGTCACGACGAGTGGAGATATTGAAATCCGGGAGGTGCGTCATAAGGTCGGCACCGGGAAGCCTTTTCATTCAAAGCTAATGCTGCTCAATCGAGAGACTCGATCACTGATTGAAATCAAGACAGAGACGCTTCCCGGAATTGCCAACGACCCGCTGAAGGCGCTGAGAGAATCGGCCAAGGATCGTGAAGCGAAACGAAAAAAGGCATTAGAGGAAGCCGCCGAAAACACAACTGAGAGCGACGCGAAAGAATCATCAGAATCTGACAAGAAAGAAAAGGAAGCCGATCCAAAACCTCGCCCAGTGCAGTTTCGTTCACTGGCTTTCAATCACGATGGCTCCGCTCTGGTTTTTCAAGCGTTCTCATTTGATAACAAAGATCGTTGGCTTGGCTCGGTCGATCTAAAGACAGGGAGTTGCCGCCCTCTTCACCATCTTCACGATTCGGCGTGGATTAATTGGAGACACAACGATTATGGCTGGTCTCGTGATGGAGGGAAACTCTGGTTTCAATCAGAAGAGAGTGGCTTCGCCCATCTCTATCTCGTCACGCTCGCATCGGGCGATCCATCCGATGCGGAGCATCCGAAACCTGTGGCGCTCACACGAGGGAACTATGTGGCGACCGAACCTCAGCTGTCGGTAACAGGGCGCTATCTCTATTTCCGTGCCAACCGGGAACATTCTGGGCAATACGAAATCTATCGGACCTCGCTGGCGGATGGAACCGTGGAACAAATGACTCAACTTGGAGGCATGTCGTCGGCCGTGCTTTCACCCACTGGGCGTCACTTGCTGATCACACACTCGAAGGCGAATCGCCCTCCGGAATTGTTCCTTCAAGCGGCAGAGCCATTCGCCGCTGCTACGAAACGAACGGATACGTTAAGTGCTGCTTTCAAGCGTCGTCCTTGGGTTGTGCCTAAACACGTGGAAGTTCCGTCGCAGCACGGGCAACAGCCCATCCATTCGAGACTCTATTTGCCGACGAAAGATAGAGACGGGAAACGTCCGGCAGTTATGTTCGTCCATGGAGCGGGCTATTTACAAAACGCCCATTTGGGGTGGTCTGCTTATTCGCGAGAGTTCATGTTTCATTCATTTCTCGTTCAACAAGGGTTTGTTGTTCTGGATATGGACTATCGAGCGTCGGCCGGCTATGGCCGAGATTGGCGAACCGCGATTTATCGAAAGATGGGTTCCACTGAATTGGAGGATTTGCGAGACGGGGTGGAGTGGTTGGTCGATAATCATGGCGTCGACCGCGAGCGGATTGGTGTTTACGGAGGGTCCTACGGAGGCTTCCTAACCTTGATGGCTCTGTTCAACGAGTCTGATTTGTTCGCTGCGGGCGCCGCTCTGCGCCCGGTCACTGATTGGGCCCACTACAATCATGGCTACACGTCGAATATTTTGAATACGCCGGAACTAGATCCCGAAGCCTACAGACGAAGTTCTCCGATCGAGTTTGTCAGTGGACTTGAAAAGCCCTTGTTGATCTGCGCGCCGATGCTGGACGACAATGTGTTTTTTCAAGATAGCGTCCGGCTCGTGCAACGATTGATTGAACTTGAAAAAGAAGATTGGTGGATTGCTCCGTACCCGGTCGAGCCTCACGGATTCCGGGAACCGACGAGCTGGCTCGATGAGTATCGCAGGATTTGGGGCCTGTTCGAGCGGTATCTATAGAAAAGTGGATGAGGCGTCTCGCCTCACTAGGGAATCTGCGGCAAGATGCCACAGACTAATTGACAAATCGATGAAAGCCTTAAAACAAACCTCGTCCACCGGAATGAATCGCCGAGAGTTCGCGCTGGCCGCCACTGCGACCGCCCTCGCTGCTCTACCATTGAACGGTTTGGCAGCAACGAAGGATGAACATGGTGGTCCCGTGATCATAACAACATGGGATTTCGGGCCAGGAGCGAACGATGTGGGGTGGCCAGTCCTGCAGAGCGGTGGCTTGGCAATCGATGCGGTCGAGGCGGCGATTAACCATGTGGAACTCTTACCCGATGAGTTTTATGTGGGTTTCGGAGGGGTGCCCAATGAAATCGGCGAAACGACCTTGGACGCGATGATGATGTGGGGCCCCACCCATGATGTCGGCGCGGTCGGCTGCCTAAAGCGGATCAAGCGAGCCGTTTCGGTAGCGCGCAAGGTGATGGAAGAAACGCAGCACAGTCTGCTCGTGGGAGACGACGCAACTCGGTTCGCGGTGCGGATGGGATTTGAAGAGACCTCGCTGACGAACCTCCGGTCTCAAAAGTTCTGGGAGGCGTGGGTCGCTAAGAACAAAGAATCCAGTGCTTGGGATCCTGAACCCATCGGCGAACAACGCCCTTTGGAGGGGCACGATACGGTTGGGACGATGGCGGTGGACGCTCAAGGAAATATTGGTGTCGGTTGCTCGACCAACGGTCGCAACTTCAAGTTGCCGGGCCGGGTGGGGGATTCTCCCATTGCCGGTGCCGGTGCCTACTGTGATAACGAAGTCGGTGCTGCGGTTGCGACGGGAAATGGGGATGTGATGATGCGATTTCTGCCGACCTACCACACGATCGAGCTCATGCGGGCGGGGGCGACGCCGGCAGAGGCCACTCAAGCAGCCATCAAACGAATTACTGACAAAGGCTATTCATTTGACGGCGGACTCGTGGCGCTGGCCCGAAATGGCGAGCACGGAGCGAGTAAACAAGGCTGGGAAAATAACAAATTCCGCTATGCCGTGAGAAATGGCTCCGGCTCGCAGCATATTCTGGTCAAACCTTGAGCGGAAGATTTCCTTTCGGCTTAGCAGCATGTATAGGCCGACTATTGGGCCACCGTGTTGAATTCAGCCTCGCCTGGCGTCGCCTTGACGTTGAGGGTCATGACGACTTCTTTGCGAATCAAGTTGTCCGCTTGTCCGGGAAATTCGATGCCGAAGTCGAAGCGATTGATCGCGAATTCGGCTTGCAGGGAAACGTTGTCATCGGAAACATCAACGGCGGCTGGAAAGGAAATCGATTTGGTGACGCCATGAAGCGTGAGGTTACCAGTGACCCTTTGACCTTCGCCCTCGGATTCAATTCTCGTCGCGGCGAACGTTGATGTCGGGAAATTCGGGACATCGAAGAAATCTTCGTTCTTCAAATGATTGGTGAGTCGGTCGCCGGCTTGACTCCAGGTCGCATTCATATCGATCACGATCTTGCTGCCTTCGGCGGCCAGCTTCCCGTCCACCACATTCAACTGTCCGACAAAGGTTTTGAATCCGCCCGGTTGTTCGCCTCCGACCGCCTTGGAACCCAGAAAATGGATCGTCGAATCACCACCAAGAACGAAGGTCTTTGCATTGGCACCTTGTGTGGCTGTCGACGTCGCATTCGGAGTCTCCTCCGTGGCTTCAGTGACTTCTGCTTTGGCGACGTCGTCAGCGGGATTTGAACAGCCCACAATGGCGATGGTCGCGAAGAGGGCAAATAGACGGAATGCAGGGATTTGTTTCATAGTCATACAATGTTTAAGTGTTTGAGTATTGACCGCCTGCCGAGAAAATCAAGGATTGGGAGAAGTCGAGAAAGATTGGACCCATCGCTATGAAACTGTCAGCAGTCTCGTCGCTGATATCAAGCGGCATCTATTGGATGAACCCGTAACGGCGGCGGCACCGACCTTTGGTTATCAATTGAAAAAAATTGCCCGACGAAAAAAATACTACACCGGGGACGCTTCGATTGTGGCTGGGTCACCCATTGTCGTTGCCTTGTTCAGTCTGTTCCAAGCTTCGAAGGCCAAACAAGCCGAAGCCATTACCTGAAAACTACTCCATACGGTCGAGAGCGCCTTATCCGGTCGAATCCCACGGGTTTCGAGAGCCTACAAGTTGGCTCGACGAGTATCGAAGAATTTGGAGTCTATTTGAACGCATTCTCTAGGCTTGGATTCTTCCATTGGAATCTCTTTTCAATGTTTGAGCGTGTGGGAAAGCGGCGAGTGTTCCGCATTCGGTAACGTCAATTCAAAGATTGTAGAGCGGGTGTCAGAGGAAACAAGCGTGACGTTGCCGCCATGAGCTCTGGCAATTTCTCTTGTTAAACTCAGGCCCAGTCCTACTCCGGGACTGGTAACGGCTCTCGAATAGTCCGTTCTAAAAAAACGGTCGAAGAGTTTTGTTTGGTTCTCGACCGAGATTGGATTGGCTTGATTCGTGATCGAAAGCTTGGCCCCTTGCTCATTCCTGCTCAGGTCGATTCGAATCGGCGTGCTTTCCTGCCCATGCTTGACGGCGTTGCTTACCAAATTCTGAATCGCTTGCTCGATGAGCGACCGATCGCCCGGTACGACCACGGGCTGATCCGAACGTAGCTCAAAGTCTCTATCGTTATAGAAGGCGGTCCAATCTTCCACGACGTTCTCGAGAATGGCTCTTAGGTCTAGAGTTTCCAATGTCGGTTGTAGTTTGCCGGCATCGGATGTCGACAAAAGGGTTAGACTTTTTACGATCGTGGTGAGATGGCCTATCTCGTCCAAGAGGCTTGAATACACCTGTTGCTCGGTCGAGCCCGGAATCGATTCCTTTAGTGCCTTTTCGAGCTCCATTTGCATTCGGGTAAGGGGAGTCTTGAGTTCGTGAGAGGCGTCGGCACTGAACCGGCTCGCTTGATGGAATGATTTTTCCAATCGCCCCATCATTTCGTTGAAGACAGCAACCAAGCGGTGAAATTCCTTTTCTTGACCGATCTCTTCGATTCTTTGATCCAATGCCTGGGTTGTTAAGGATTCCACAGTAGCGGTCAAACGGTTCACTGGTTTCAAGGATCTCCCAGCGAGATACCAGGCCGCTATCAGTGCGCTTGGAATGGCGAAGAGGATGACCAATAAGAACCTCCATCGCAATTGATTCATGCGGGCGTCAAACGAATCGACATTGAATGCGACGGCTAGATTTCCGTACGAGCTGTAGTAGAGGGCTATTCTCCATCGTTCGTTGCCGGATTCTTCGTTGAGGCTCGGAAGCTGCACGAGCTCGGTTTTAGAAGGCGTGACGTTTTTCAATGTGTTCTGATCTTCTGCTAATGACGCTTGTGCTGAGTTCTCCCTGAGCGTGGGGGCTCTAAAATGAGGGCTGGGATTGATGCCTTTGGGCCAATCAGAAGAAACATAGGATTTACGTCCATGAGGCTCCACCCACAGGCGGAAGAGACGTTTCCCGTCAGCATCTTGGTTGAATTGAGCGAGGGAATCATCCAATCGTTTCCAAAAAGAAACTCCGGCGGCTTTCCCGATATTGGACTGAATAATTTGAGAGGCTTCGTTGTCGATTGTTTCAAGATTGAAGTGGTAGGTGATATCCCACAGCAACCAGACGGAACTAAGAATGATACCTCCGGTGACAAGACCAACCACGAGCGCAATTTTGATTCGGAAAGACATGTTGGCGAGTGCGTATTCTAGCTGAGTGGCTTCGTGCGGTAACCGACTCCTCGGATTGTCTCAATGATTTGAGCTTCAGGTTCCTGGCCGAGTTTTTTTCGCAACTTTTGAATGTACACGTCGATGATATTGGTTCCGATATCGATCTGGTAGTTCCAGACGTGTTCGCAGATCTGTGCCCGGGAAAAAACTCTGCCCGGTGATCGCATCAAATAGGATAGGAGTGCAAACTCCCTCGCAGTTAAGTCAATGCAGCGATCAGCAACGCGCACCTCGCGACTGATCAAGTTCAGTGAAACGGCGCCATTCGATAAAAGGGACTTTCCATCTCCATTGACACGGCGGGTGACGACACTCAGACGGGCGGCAAGCTCCTCTACGTAGAAGGGCTTGGTCATATAGTCATCGGCCCCTAATCGCAGGCCATCCAGTCGCTCATTCAAGCTGCTTCGGGCGGTGAGTACGATCACTGGCGTGGCAATGTTTTCTTCCCTTATCGTTCGGAGAATGCTCAATCCATCACGACCCGGCAACATGATGTCCAAGACCAATGCATCATACTCCCTTGTTGTTGCTAAAACGAAGCCGTCGTCTCCGTTTCGGCATAGATCGACAATGAACCCATCGGCTTCCAGTCCCTGCTGTATAAGCGTAGAAAGTTTTGGATCATCTTCGACGACTAGTATCTTCACTGGGATCTAAGAAACGCTATCCTGGACACTCACGACATAAAAAACGGTTTTCTTAACAAAAATTAATGTGTCTGCGTGTCTGTCTTTAACTCACGGCAGTGACGATGCTGGGGTGACTACGATATCCGATACGCTTCCGAAGTCTTTAGAATACTTTCGCCTGGCCCCCTGGTGAACTGCGTGATTCGAAAGATCGATAGCTGAACCCGAACTTATTTTACTCAACACTTAAGCCGACTAAACAATGAAACATCTCTCTGCAACCTTACTTCACACGGTCGTCGTGATTTCAATCCTTTATTCGGAACCTACCAATGCGCAGGGCAGGGTTCGGAAGCAGCTAGAGCGTCAGGCATGGGCGGCAGGCGAATACAGCGGCAGTCGTTCGAGCAAAGATTTGCAGTCCGCGCTCGCGTCGAAAGGATTCGCTTGGTTGAGCGGATCACCTGCAGACAATGAAAAACTATCTATTGGAAAGAATTCGCAGTTCTTTGGCTTTGTTGCACTCCGCTATTTGAGTGATCGAGCGGCAAATCGCGGAACCCTGGGGAGGGCTTTTTTCGCGATTGCAAACTCAAGTCAACGTAACCTCCTTGCCAATGCCGTTCTTGCAGAAGAGAAACCACTAAAAGAATGGTGGGAAACCAGGAAACGAATCTTACGACTGTTCGAGCACCATCTTTACACGGGGATACCTATTGATGATGCCGAAGTGGCGAACCTTGGGGGGCAGTTTTCAACGCTTGGAGCACGTGTTGCCATTACAGAGGCACGTGCGTTCGCGGCTTTGGAAGATTCCCTAACGAGGGCTCAATGGGCTCAAATTAGCACCTGGCGTGAGAATCCGGAAACCGCGGGGCACGAGCGGCGACAGAATCGTGTCACAGTACCTGGGCTTAATCGTGATCAGATCAAACAGGTGGAGAATCTTTTTGCCAAGGCCTTCTCTTGGTTTACAGGCAGGCCTGAGGATAATGAGATCATTCCTCTAGGACAACCGGCTCAATTCTTCGGGTTTGTCTCGATCCGACATAAGAGCGGGCACGCCGCGAGTCGAGGGCGAATCGCTAGATCGTTCCTCGCCATACTCAACTCCGAACAGCGAAGCGAGATTAACAAGGCGATCGCTGCGCAGATGCCGGTGGTTCGACGTTTTCTCGAAAAACGGCATGAATTTCTTGAGCAACTTGCCTCGCTAAGAGCGAAATCAGGTGGTTTCAATTCCAAGAGGGCGATCGATATTGCTGTGGCGATGGGGGCCTACGAGCTCGAGGCTGGTAGCATCGAGGCGACGGCTTATCGCAGGATTCGAGAAACGATGAGCGACGCACAAACGTCTCAAATGATGCAGCTTCGTGGCGACTATGTTATCGATCGAACTCAGGTGGAATCGCTAAGCCTTGACCAACGAGGGGCGCAACTCGCCATCCTTTGTGCGGGTTGCCACGGCGCCGCTGGTCAACATCGCTCTCACATGCTTGGTCCCACGCTGGATGGCATCTTCGATCGCCCGATTGCCTCCTCGCTTGGCTTCGACTACTCGCAATCTCTTCTAAGACAGGGAGGAGGAAGCGGTAGGTGGACGCCAGAGAAGATGGATCAATTTCTCGCCGCCCCTAAGCGTTTTGCTCCAGGCACGAAGATGGAATTCCAAGGATTACTCAATGCTGAAGATCGACAGGCTCTGATTCGTTACCTTCAACAGCATCGATAGGACTGAGACGGTCTAAGACACCGGGCTTCGGTTCCTCGGTCGGATTCTTTTGAGTATGGCTTCTTTTTGATCGAATTCCGTTTTGACGATCAAGAGACTCGAAGGTAAGAGTTTCCTCCCATGAGCCTAATTCGAAATCTGATATCTCGATGCCTGAGAGCGTTCCGGCAACCTCCGTCACTGCTCTTGGTCGTCGTGTGGATTTTTTCTTGCTCGACCTCTGTGAACGCCGCTTCAGTGCCTTGGTTTTCCAAAGCTCTAGTTGGCATGGAGGTCGGGCCGACCGGAGCGCAATTTGTCGACGGTAAACCCGCCTTAGACTATGCCGCCAAGTTCAATGGTCGCGAGATCGTTCGTCGATGCGCCGAAGCGAATGCGGAGTATCTCGTGTTGTGGGTACGAGACGGTGAGTTCACGTTTCACAATTCCAAGTTTCTTCCCCGTCCCCCTGGTCAGGGAGATCGTGACGTGCTGCGCGAGGCTGTTGACGAAGGCCGAAAACTAGGGGTGCCCATTATCGCTTACTGCCAACTTCAGTATCCTGCCTTTGAATTGAGGCAGAACCCGGATTGGAAAGTTCGCCGATCTGACGGCAATACGATCGATCACCTCGTTTGCTTTAATTCCCCATACGGAGATCGGGTCGAAGCGTTGCTTGCTGAAATGTTGGCCTACGGTATCGACGGTTTTCACCTCGATATGGTTGATCAAGGATTCGGGCCTCCCGTCGGTTGTTGGTGCGATCACTGCCAAAAGCGATTTCAATCCGACTATGGACGCTCGATGCCCAAGGAGCTTGATTGGAAGAGCGAAGACTGGGAGCGGTTCCTTCAGTTTCGCTACTCGACCAGCGATCGCTTCGAGAAGCGGCTGACCGATCATGTTCGTAGCATTAACCCGAAGGCGACCGTGGATTTCAATTACCACGGCAATCCACCCTTTTCCTGGGAGATTGGTCAGACACCTGTCCGGCATGCGAACAATGGAGATTTTGTGACCGGAGAAGCTGGCTTATGGGCCTTCGGTGCGCTCACGGCAAGTTTCAATGCGGCTTGGTATCGTGCGGCGACACCCGGGAAGCCATTTCAAGTGGCGGTTCAGCGCGGCGTGCGGATGTATCACGACCAAACAACGCGTCCGCTAAACGACATGCGCTGGGAGATGTTTACCCTGTTGGCACACGGCGCCTTTGTGACCATGATCGACAAGACCGCCTATGACGGTTGGCTCGACCCTGTTGCCTATGATCGGATCGGGGCCCTCTTGGGAGAAGCCCGGCGCAAACGCGCTCATTTTGGTCAGCAGCCGGTCAGTGACGTGGGGATTTATTTTAGCGCTCGCACGCGCGATTGGATTGGTAGGGATCAAGCGTCTAGGTATTTTCAGAGCGTTCAAGGGGCACATAAGGCCTGCGTGTATGAGCATCTTGGATTCGGTTTTGTTTTTGACGAAAATGTGACTCTCGAACGGCTACAATCCTTCCCTGTGGTTTGCCTGCCTCACGCAGGGATCTTATTAGAACATGAGGTGGATCTTTTCCGCCAATATGTTGAAGCGGGAGGGCGTCTGGTCGTGACAGGGCATGCGGGTTTTTTCGGTCATATGGGGCGCCCTCTGGAAGCGTCTTCGCTTCAACCCCTCATTGGTGCGAGGGCCGTTAGGAAGGTTGAGGGAACGGATAACTGGCTGCGCTTTCAAGAATCTTCCTCTCGTGAGCAGTCTTACCGTGAACTCACGTCCGGGATTCCCTTTGATTGGCCTTTCTTGGTGCGAGGGCCGGCGGTGGTCTACGAGCCTGTCACCGCTGAACCCATTGGGGAGCTGCTTGATTCGCATCGGGCTTCGCTTGCCAAACCGGAGGCCTATAATAAGGAATGGCCTCTCAGTGCCCGGCAAGTCGTGGGGCCCGCGGTGTTAGTCAATCAGATTGGAAAGGGGCAGGTTTTGACCTTCGCCGGTTCCCCAGATCAGGCAAGTGCTGGAGAGCATCACATCGTTGAAGCGCGTAAACTGTTTGCCAACGCGGTCCGATTTCTCATTCCCCATCCGCGTGTTCGTGTTACTGGCCCGGCTAACGTCGAAGCTGTGATCACCGATGATCCGAAAGAACGATTGCTGCGGATTCATCTGATCGCCTACAACCCGACACCGCAGACCACACCGGTTAAGAATCGGCCTTTTGTCCTGCCAGGCTTGATTGAGGATACCCCAATCTTTCGCGTCCGACTTGAATTTAGCGATGAGATTCGAAGCGTGACGGCGTTAAACCCTGCGACGGAAGTAACGACTCAGGAGAGGCGAGTCCAGGTGACGGTTGAAGATATCCATGAGGTAATCCAATGTCGTTACTGACGGATGCGAAGATAGCAACCGTTCCTTCGTGAATCCTTCGATAGGATCAATATGGCGTTTTCTTGATGAGGCTTCAGTCGGCTCGAATCGCATTGCGTAGCCAGGCTTTCGCGAAGGTCCAGAGTCGTTCGGCCTGGCGCTGAGACATTCCAAGGGCTCCGGCGGCATCGGCGACGGTCATGCCAATGAAATAACGCAGCTTCACCAATTGGGCGGCCTGGCCATCCACGGTTTCAAGACGCCCCAAGGCCTCATTCAAGCTGATCAGCTCTGAATCAGGCGCGCAGCATTCGATCTGAGATTCCTGCAAGGCCTCGGGATCGGAGAGTCCCGATGCTTTCCTTACCTGCCTCTTTCTCGCACGATCAATCAGAATACGCCGCATCGCTTCGCCGGCGGCACCGAAGAAGTGAGCGCGGTTCTCCCACACCGGTTGTTGATCGCCACCCAAACGGAGTCAGGCCTCGTGAACCAAGGCTGTGGCTTGAAGTGTTTGCCCTGCCTTTTCCTTTGCCATTTTGTGGGAGGCCAATCGTCGCAATTCATCGTAGACCAAGGAAATCAGTTCTTCCGGCGCATTGGGAGCGTCGAAGTCAAGCGCGTTGAGCGCCTTGGTGATGTCGTGATCCTTCGGGGTTCAATGAAATCATGACTTTCGAGGGCTTGATATTCCGATGGGCGATTCCTTTTTGGTGAGCGTGCAGGATTGCATGGCAAACTGGAATGAACAATTTAAGTCGTTCTGCAGCGGAGAGTTTGTTCTTGTCGCTGTATTCCGTGATAGGCATGCCGCGTCCTAGTTCCTTGTCAAAGTAAGCGATGGGATAAGGGACAGGCTCCTAATTCTAGGCGAAGTTTTGATAGCGATGGGATAAGGGACAGGCTCCCAATTCTAGGCGAAGTTTTGATAGGGCTAGGAGTCTTAAGGTGCCTGGTTGAGAGCGGAGCTTAAGTTCAGTTTGGGTTTGCAGTCGGGCCTGAACCCACTTTTGTCGACTTTTAACCCGGGCCTGAGGCTGGGATTGGTGTTTGTTAGCCTGTCCCTGTCCTAGAAGAAAAACGGGCCATCGCCACGCGATTCGAAGGACACGCTTCACGCTTTTTGGCTTTGGATGTTTTGGCCGCTATCTGTGATTGACTGCACTGAGGCTTTTTCGAACACTCTCATGTTGAATAATGGATTTCTTATTACTTCTTTCTTCTGTTTTTTCTTGAGGGTTCTGGTTGTGGGCTTCAGGGAAGTGTCGTGGTTTCATTGGTTTAGACGTGTTAGTAGTAGTTGTGTCGTATAAAATGATATAGATACTTCTTTTATTGGGATTGTTCTTGCCTTTCGTGATTTTGAGCGCATTCAATGAGGGGCGTTGGAACCAAGGTGGTTTAGTTGGGGCTGCTGCAGGTGCTAGAAGAGTAGTTCGGTTATTATTTAACGGAAACATCAGGGGGGGTGTTGAGTTTAGTAAAGATGAAAGAAAAATCTATGAATGCAAGGAATTGGAAATCAAAAATGAAAATGGAGTTGAGTGTGCAAAGGAGTAAGGGTGCTTGTGCGTGGGTTGGTTCGATTATGCTCGTCATGTGGGCGTCGGTGATGGATGTTGATGCTTCTAATGCAGTGCACGGTGCGCAAAGTGCAGGGTGCAACTGCAGTCCGACGACAGTCAGTTCGCATATGGTATTCATGTCTTCCTTTCCCTACTTTATGGTAATGCCTTCGACGACTATTTCTGGATGCAAGAATAACCATCGGACAAGCGGGGTGAAGAATTGTGAGGTTTCTGCCTATGACACACACTATTCCTATTTGTGTTCATATGAGGAACAGTATTGGAATTGTGTTGCAGGGATCGTTGAGTCTTGCGGGCAAGCTGCTGGAGTGGGGGCTGGTGGGGGAGCCGCTGGATTGCTTGGGGCTGCAAAAGAGGAGAAAAACTGGAATCTTACGAAAGTTAAGGTTCAGATTCCTTGGAGAGTGCTGGCGGGCGCGGCAACGGGGTGGACTTTCTGTTGGGCGACAAAGTATGCAGATGGCACTACCGAGATTGATGATTGTGCTCGAGCCTGGGCGGCAAGTGTTGGTAATGAATGGGATAATATGTATCGGAGTCTCGAATGGATTCGGAATTCTGTGAATTCAGCTAGCGGCTCGCACGACTGTTCGTCAGACTGAATAAGATTTAAAAAAACACCGTCATGAAGAGAACACTTGCTTGCAATACGGTTGTACTTCTATGGCTCGGGTTCTTGATTCGGTATGACTTTACAGAGCCATACTACAAGTTCTTTGGTCTGATGACGTTGCTGTCGCTTTCATCGATGCTTTTGATTCGACCTGTTTTCAAGGCTCTGGATTGGTACGAAGAACCTGACGTGTCAGATAAATCAGCAGCGATGCTCATGTTGCCTGCTGGCATTATTGCTTTTTTGGTGACATCTCTAGTGTCCAATATTTTTCCTCCCGGTAAATCGACAATGGTAAATGACGGCTTGCTTCCCAGTGATAAAAATAGTCTTAATGAATTCGGGAGGGAGCCTCAGTCGGTTGAGAGTCCGAATTCAGCTAGCGATGTTGATGGAAAGGATCTGTCTGTTCCCCCGATGGACCAAATAGAACCTCCTCAGCCAGGCCCGAGGGTGTTTGAGTTGCCTGAGGAGGTTGTGACTCAAATGCAGGAGGCGATTGCCGGCCTCCATGACGTCGCCGAAGTGCCTTCTGTTGAGAATGAAGTGGAGGTGGATTGGGAGGAAGTTCGGCTTCAGTTGTTGGAAAATATTCCTGATGAGGAGATGCGTGTGGCTACGGCTACTTGGATGCTGAACGTTGATCAGTTTATGGAAACCATGACACGGAGCGATGCCAATTGGATTGATTCGACCGTTGACGGTCAACTGTTGGGAATGGATCTCCCTGATGACTTGACCTTGGAACAGAAGGCTGTGTTGCGAAAAACCCTTGAGATGCAAGCGGCTACCGTAAGGATGGAAGGAGCGCCATTTGCCGAGCGGATGCGCGAGTATCAAAAACAGAAAGAGAGGGAATTGAAGGAGCGCTTTGGGGATGACGCTCTTGAGCCCTAGTGGCTTTTGCCGGAGCGTGCAACTTTGGCTTTTACGGATAAGTGGACTAATGTGTCCTCGGCTTGATGTCGACTTCTTAGGCCGTTGCTCGACAAATAGCCCAACGTCCAGATCCTTCGATCGCAAGCAATCCTTACTGGTTCAGTTTTTTGAGGAGGTAGTTGGCTCGGTGCCGATCAATTTCGAGGAGTTCCCGGCATTCGCCATCGTTGACCATCCCGTGTTCACCCACGTACTCCAGTATTCGCGACTCATCCGACTCTAGATCGTTCTCATTGGCCCGTTGCGCGCGCTTGTTGAGCAAGGCTTTGGAATCACCGTGATGGCGGCTTTTGCGGGCGCCTCAATGGAGGCAGGGTTGATTGTTCGTTGGCGAACATGAAGACAAGGGACAGGCTCATAATTCCAGACAGTTAACACTGTGGCATGGCGTGAAAAACGGTCGATCCAAACGGTGAGAATGCTAGTAGCCATGGATGCTGCGCCCAATAGGAGGAGCTATATTCGCCTCGCTTCGATCCGTGCTTTATTCATGGGGATGGAGCGTGAGGTCGTTCGCCAGGTGTTTCGGTGCTCAGACCGTCTGGTCAGATTATGGATCGAATGTTTTAATAATGCCGGGATCGACGGCCTGACAACCAAACTCCGTAGCGGGAGACCTCGGAAGGTTAAACTTAAGAGGGTCAAAGATTTCGAACCGATGTTTCTTCCCTGCTACTCACCAGATTTCAATCCTATTGAACGACTCTGGCTGAGAGTCAAAGCTGATTGGTTCTCTGACTTTATCGCCAGCGATAAGACTTCACTCTGCGATCGCCTTTGCACAGCCCTCAAATCCTTTATCGATGATCCAACGAAAACAGCCTCAGTCTGCTCTATTCGGAAATAACTCTTGAGAATCGCTATAGGAGGTCGAAGGGGCCTGGGCCCATTTGAGGTCGGGGCTTAAGTTCAGTTTCGGTCCACAGTCGGGACCGATCCAGTTTTGTTCAAGGTTTGACCCAGGCCTGATGCAGGGATTGGTGTTTATTAGCCTGTCCCTGTCCTCTGCAGTGTCCTCTGTTCCCTGAGAATGCTCCTGGCCATGTCCCTCCTTGCCTGTCTATTTCGACCGGCTGGTGAGGGCCTCCTCAACGGCGCGGAATTCTTCTAGCGCGGTTTCTAGGGAATCGACTATATCGGCCGCCAGCTCGGCTGGGGCGGGAAGGTTTTCGGTGTCTTCGAGGGATTCGTCTTTGAGCCAGAAGATGTCGAGATTGGCTTTGTCGCGGGCGACGATTTCTTTGTAGGTGAATTTCTTGAATCGCTTGCTTTCTTTGCGACGGGCTCTTGAGGGTGATTTGTAGACTTTGATGAAGTCGGTGAGATCCTTGGTGGCAAGGGGGGGCTTGAGGGTGAAGTGTTGATTGGTGCGAAGGTCGTAGATCCAGAGATCTTTGGTCCAGGGTGTCTCGCTGGCTTCCCGACGCTCGAAGAAGAGGACGTTGGCCTTAACGCCCTGGGCGTAGAAAATACCGGTAGGGAGGCGGAGAAGGGTGTGGACGTTGCAACGTTTGAGGAGTTCGCGACGAATGGTTTCGCCGGCGCCCCCTTCGAAGAGGACGTTGTCCGGTAGGACAACCGCAGCGTGGCCGCCGACTTTGAGTTCGCTGACGATGTGCTGGAGGAAGTTGAGTTGTTTGTTACTGGTGGTTGCCCAGAACTCGTCGCGTTCGTATTCCTGTTTCTCAGTAGAAATCTTGCCGTCATCACCGACAATGGTGTAGCCGCCTTTTTTGCCGAAGGGCGGGTTGGCGAGGATGAGGTCGAACTTAGTGCCGCTGGGCTTGGAGAGGGCATCGGCATCGGCTTCGGTGATCGGCGAGTCTTCCCCAACGGCTGTTCCAATGCCGTGTAAGTAGAGGTTCATCGCGCAGAGGCTGACCATGGCGGGGACGATGTCGTTGCCGCGCAGGGCCGCGGTACTAAGGTGCTTGCGCTGGGCCTTTTCGAGCTTGTTGTTCTTGGAGATGAAGTCGTGGGCAGCGAGGAGAAAGCCACCCGTGCCGCAAGCTGGATCCCCGATGGCCTGGCCTGGCGCAGGACGCATGACATCGACGATGGCCCGGATGAGCGGCCGGGGTGTAAAGTATTGCCCGGCGCCCTTGTCGGAGGAGCTGGCGGTCTTTTCGAGAGGTTGGGCAAGGGACAGGCTCGTAATTCTCGACAAAGTCTTGATGGATCTAGGAAATCTAAGGGCTGTCTCTTATACACATCTCCGAGCCCACGAGACCTCTCTAC
>OJGU01000069.1_pt1 | contig 70757 bp, 60 predicted proteins | sample 1594741 | NCBI WGS metagenome assembly OJGU01 (sample SAMN05416841, study PRJEB24817) | seawater metagenome | isolation source: Sea water | place: Canada:Atlantic | collected 2013-07 | reverse complement strand
ATGTAGAGAGGTCTCGTGGGCTCGGAGATGTGTATAAGAGACAGGTGGTGGATATCGATGCCTTGGCAGCCGAGCTTAAGAGTGGACGTTTAGCAGGAGCCGCAATTGACGTATTCCCAGTAGAGCCGCGCTCTAATGATGACGAGTTTATCTCCCCGTTACGCGAATTCGATAACTGCATCCTTACGCCTCACATCGGAGGCAGCACGATGGAAGCACAAGAGAATATCGGTTTTGAGGTTAGCGAAAAACTCATCAAATATAGTGACAACGGCTCTTCAGTGACGTCCGTGAACTTTCCAGAGGTGGCACTACCAGCGCACCCTGGCAAACACCGCTTGCTGCATATCCACAACAATATTCCCGGCGTTCTATCAGAGATCAACAACATCTTCTCTGAGACTGGCATCAATATTCGTTCGCAGTTTTTGCAGACCAATGACGAAATTGGCTACGTCGTCACAGACATCGATGTGGAATATAGCAAGGTGGCACTAGAGAAATTGCACAAGGTGAAAGGCACAATTCGCTGCCGCGTCTTGTTCTAAACTAATGAGCCCTTAGAGCGCGCTATCGAGAATACTCAATAGTTGCGCTCTAATCGGGGCACTTTCATTCGCGAGATGATGCCGTGCCTCTGGCAGCATATAGACTCGGGTCTGCGGGAATTTCGACTCTATTTTAATAAGATTGTATCGCCAGTCGACGGTAGTATCTTCGCCGCCTTGGACAATCGTAATCGCCTTTTCACAACTCTCGTATTGCTCAAACGCCTTAAGCCATTGTTTCAAGGCACCGACCCACGCACTCACTAAACGATGACATTGCAGCGGATCGCCTTCGCGCAAAAACCGTAAAAATTCCACGTCATGGCTATTCGGGACAAAGCTGCGCCCTATGCTTTGCACAAATAACTTGGCAATTGAGTGCATGAACGAGCCACGAGCCCAAGCATGTGGGCGCACAAGCGGAGCGAGCAACACGATGTGCGCAAGTTGCGACTGACTTTGCTCGCAATGGCTTAAACAATAATCCATGACGATCGCGCCGCCAGTGCTCTGTGCAATCACATGGAATGGCGCAGACAATTGCGCCTCTTGCGCCTTTGTCACACAGTCTTTAAACACCTGCGTATACAATGAGAACGATTCGATACTTGCCGGCACCCCACTCGAAAGCCCATGCCCTGGAAGATCAAACGCAACCACGGCAAGTTGGCGACTCAAACAATACTTGATGATATGCGTGAAAAGCCCAACGTGGTCGTAATACCCATGCACAATTAATACGGTGCCTTGCGGTGCGCTAGGGCGGAAGTACTGACAGGCGATAGAGAAATTCGCGCTCGAAAAAAAACCCATAGCATGATGAATGCCATGGGTTTTTGAACCACACAAGGCCTCAGCGTCAAGACCATAAAACTGCAAATAACGCGTCAACAGGGGGCTGCTCTCAACGCCCTTATGGAAGTCCAAGGGCGGCAAGCTCGCTTTTAGCTGCGCCGCATCATCTGTATTGAACATAGTCCCGCCTTGGAGCAATGATTCCTCAATAGCGTTCGGACATCTCTTCCAAGGAATAGACCTTACCGATCTTCGAGACCTGACCCGCAGTTCCGAACGCCTCTAGGCGCTGCACAACGACAGACTTCATTGCCTTCATTGTTGGGATTAAGAATTTACGAGGATCAAACTCAGATTTATTCTCTGCAAGGAATTTGCGCACCGCACCAGTGGAGGCCAAGCGCAAATCAGTATCGATATTGACCTTGCGCACGCCATGACGAATGCCTTCTTGAATCTCTTCAACAGGAACCCCGTAAGTCTCAGGAATCTCGCCACCGAATTGATTGATCACTGCCAACCACTCTTGCGGAACAGAAGACGAACCGTGCATCACAAGGTGAGTATTTGGAATACGACGGTGAATCTCTTTGATGCGCTCAATGGCTAGAATATCACCCGTTGGTGGTCGGCTAAACTTGTATGCGCCGTGACTAGTGCCCACGGCAATTGCGAGTGCGTCGACACCTGTGTCGTCCACAAAACGCGCAGCTTCTTCTGGGTCTGTCAGCATCTGCGCCATCGACAATACGCCTTCTGCACCAACGCCATCCTCTTCGCCAGCCATACCGGTTTCTAATGAGCCAAGGCAACCGATTTCACCTTCGACAGAGACGCCACAAGCATGGGCCATATCGACTGTCAGCTTCGTCACTGCCACGTTGTAGTCGTAATCCATTGGTGTCTTGCCGTCTTCCCCTAAGGAGCCATCCATCATGACTGATGAAAAACCTAGCTGAATAGAACGCTGGCAGATTGCAGGGGACATCCCGTGATCCTGGTGCATCACGATTGGTATATGTGGAAACTCTTCGATTGCAGCTTGAATCAAATGCTTCAAAAAATTAGGACCAGCATATTTTCTAGCACCGGCGGAGGCTTGCAGAATGACAGGGCTATTCACCTCATCTGCAGCTTCCATGATGGCACGCACTTGCTCTAAGTTATTAACGTTAAATGCTGGAACACCATAAGCGTGCTCCGCGGCATGATCCAGAAGCTGACGTAAACTAATTAATGCCATTTGCTACCTCGTAGTTTGGTTCTATTAATATTTAAATCTTATAAAAAGGGTTAAGCCTTACTCCCCATATCAGCAAGAATTTGTACCGCAGGCAATGTCTCACCCTGCACAAACTCCAAGAAAGCTCCGCCACCGGTTGAGATATAGGAGATATCTTTAGTGACTTTAAATTTATCAATTGCCGAAATAGTTTCGCCACCACCTGCAATAGAGAAGCCTTGGTTATTCGCAATCGCTTTGGCCACCGCTTCAGTGCCAGGGGCAAACTGTTCAAACTCGAATACGCCTACAGGACCATTCCAAATAATCGTTTTCATGCCTGCAATAATCTCTGTAAACATTGCCTCAGTTTGCGGGCCGATATCGAGAATCATATCGTCATCACTGACTTCCTCAACCGGCTTTACTGTAGCCTGTGCATCGGCCGAAAATGTTTTTGCCACACGAACATCAACGGGCATTGGAATATTGGTTTTGGCCATCAAGGCTTTAGCAGTGTCGAGCAAATCACGCTCTACCAATGATTGCCCGACATTGTGCCCTGCGGCCAGCAAGAAGGTGTTGGCAATTCCGCCACCGACGATTAACTGGTCAACAATGCCTGCCAGGCTTTCTAGCACTTGCAACTTGCTTGAAACTTTCGCACCACCAACGATCGCCAACATCGGGCGCTCGGGGTTTTTAAGCGCTAGCTCTAGAGCGTCGAGCTCTTTTGCGAGCAGCGGGCCGGCACAACTTTGTGCAGCAAACTTTGCCACGCCGTGAGTTGACGCTTGTGCTCTATGCGCTGTGCCAAATGCGTCCATAACGAACACATCGCACATTGCTGCATAGCGTTTTGCTAATTCGTCATCGTTGCTTTTTTCACCGGCATTGACTCGCACGTTCTCAAGCAGGACTATCTCGCCTTCGCCAGGTTTAACTTGCGCAGGGTTATTGTAATAGTCTGTCGACAAGTGAACATCCACTCCCAATAGACTTGCGAGATGTTTCGCCACAGGCGCTAATGATGACTCAGGTTGCTCACTAATTGGCATACCTTCAGTTGGTCGCCCGAGATGCGACATGACGATGACTTTCGCACCAGCTTGTAACGCCATCTCAATGCTTGGAATCGCAGCACGAATTCGCGTGTCATTGACGATCTCACCATCTTTGATTGGGACATTCAAATCTTCGCGAATAAGAACACGCTTACTGCGCAGGTTTAAGTCCTGCATTCTTAAAATTGCCATTACTCGGACTATTCCTCGTTATCTAATTTTTGAATTAACTGTGCCACATCAAGCATGCGATTCGCGAAAGCCCATTCATTGTCAAACCAAGCCAAAACTTTCACTAATCGTTTACCACTGACTCGAGTCTGACTTAAATCGACAATGGCCGACCTTGGGTCATGATTGAAATCGCAAGATGCCAATGGCTCATCTGTACAAGCTAAGACCAAAGGCAGTGAATTTTTCGCGCCTTCTCGTATCGCTGCGTTTACTGTATCGATACTGACATCGGCATTGACCACGACAGTTAAGTCGATTGCTGAAACATTCACTGTCGGCACGCGCATCGCTTGCGCAGAAAAACGCCCATCCAGATGAGGCAAAATGCGGCCGATGCCTTTGTCGATTTCTGTATTTACCGGAATGATTGACTGCACCGCACTGCGGGTCTTGCGTAAATCATGGTGGTGAAAAGCATCGATCACAGGTTGATCATTCATCGCTGAATGGATGGTAGTAATCACACCACTCTCAATACCGAAACTATCATCCAAACACTTTATTACTGGAACAATACAATTAGTGGTGCATGAAGCATTGGAAATAATTTGATGCTCAGCGCGCAGGCTATTGTGATTCACGCCATAGATAACGGTGGCATCAACATCGCTTTGTGCGGGCTGAGAAAACAGCACGCGCTTTGCACCACTTTGCAAATGCAGCGCTGCAGTAGGGCGATCTGAGAACGTCCCCGTGCACTCCATTACTAGATCAATATCTAGCGCCTGCCATGGCAGGTTTTCTATACGCTCTTCAGAACATACAGCGATCTCTTTCCCGCCTACAATTAACGAATTTTTACCGCTATCTATTTCGCCCGGAAATCGCCCGTGCGTACTGTCGTAACGTGTTAGATAGGCCAATGAATGCGTATCGGTTAGATCATTGATCGCGACGATGCTTAAATCTTTGTGTGCGTTTGATTCATGCAGGGCGCGCAATACGCAACGCCCAATCCGTCCATAACCATTTATGGCAATACGATAAGCCATAGCCCTCTCACGTGTGCAGGTGACGCCTGACCGAGTAGTTTCACTTATTACAAAGTTGCTTGACGGTGGCAACCACATTTTCAGCGGTGAAGCCAAACTCTTCCATCAACGCACCACCTGGGGCAGATTCACCAAAACTCGTCATGCCAATGACTTGCCCATCAAGACCAACATACTTATACCAATAGTCGGCAGCAGCGGCTTCTACCGCAACGCGCTTTCTTACCCCTGATGGCAAGACGCTCTCTTTATAAGCCTCATCTTGTGCTTCAAAGACATCGGTAGATGGCATCGAAACAAGACGCACGCGCACGCCATCACTTTGCAGTTGTTTGACTGCGTCTCGGCTGATTTGCATTTCTGAGCCTGTGGCGATCACGATTGCCTCTGGCTCACCATCGCAATCTTCAAGGACGTAAGCACCGCGGGCGATTGCAGCAACTTGCTCAGCCGTGCGCTCTTGATGCGCAAGACCTTGGCGCGAGAACACCAATGATGTGGGGCCAGTATTACGCTCTAGCGCGACTTTCCATGACACGGCGGTTTCCACTGCATCACAAGGGCGCCACACTGACATATTCGGTGTCACACGTAAGTTTGCCAATTGCTCGATTGGCTGGTGCGTTGGGCCGTCTTCACCCTGACCAATAGAGTCATGGGTATAAACAAACACACAGTGCTGCTTCATTAACGCCGACATGCGCACTGCGTTGCGCGCATATTCCATGAAGATTAAGAAGGTGCCGCCGTAAGGAATAAAGCCACCATGCAGTGCTATGCCGTTCATGATGGCGCTCATACCGAACTCGCGCACACCGTAGTTAATGTAATTGCCGTCTGCAGCTTCGGTGATAGGGCGCGTACCTGACCAAAGAGTCAAATTGGAACCAGCCAAATCCGCAGAGCCGCCGATCATCTCTGGCAATAACTGCCCGAACTCGCCAAGGCAGTTTTGCGACGCTTTACGGCTAGCCAATTTTTCGCCTTTCTCTTGGCAGGCTTGAATATAGTCTTCGGCCTTTGCGCTGAAATGACTAGGCAGCTGGCCCTTCAGGCGACGAATCAACTCCATCGCTAATACTGGGTGCTCCTCTTCATAGCGCACCATTATTTCTTTCCACGCGGACTCTGCTGCAAAGCCTTTTTCGCGCGCATCCCATGCGGTTTTGATCGATTCAGGCACTTCGAATGCAGCATGCGGCCAACCCAAGGCTTCGCGCGTCGCCACGATCTCTGCCTCACCTAACGGCGCACCATGGATGCCTGATGTGCCTTGCTTAGCGGGGGAGCCAAAACCAATGATAGTCTTACAACGAATAATCGTCGGGCGCTTGGTATCGGCTTGCGCTTCTTTGATTGCGCTGGCAATTTGTTCTGGGTCATGGCCATCTACTGCCAACACCTGCCAACCATAGGAATCGAAACGTTTAGTCGTGTCGTCGGTAAACCAGCCTTCGATGTCACCGTCGATAGAGATGCCATTGTCATCGTAGAAAACAATCAGCTTCGATAGCGCTAATGTACCCGCTAATGAACACACTTCATGAGAGATCCCCTCCATCAAACAGCCGTCACCTGCAAAGACATAAGTGTGGTGATCGATGACGTCTAAACCAGGGCGATTAAACTGTGCCGCCAATGTTTTCTCTGCGATGGCCATTCCCACACCATTTGCTAGACCTTGTCCTAGCGGACCCGTTGTGGTCTCTACCCCTGGCGTGTAGCCAAACTCAGGGTGACCAGGCGTCTTCGAGTGTAGCTGACGGAAATTTTTGATGTCATCGATTGACACGTCATAGCCGCTTAGATGCAACAGTGAATACACAAGCATCGAGCCATGGCCATTGGACATAACAAAGCGATCGCGGTTGATCCAATTAGGGTTAACGGGGCTGTGGCTCAAAAAGTCGCTCCATAGCACCTGCGCAATATCAGCCATACCCATAGGCGCACCGGGGTGACCAGAATTAGCTTTCTGGACCGCGTCCATACTGAGGGCTCGAATAGCATTAGCACAATCTCTGCGCGAAGGGACACTGCTGGACATACTGAGTTAGCTCCTGTCTTGGGCTGTGATATTTGCAAGGCTCGCTATTTTCCCGCACCTAGGCTGAATATGCTACTCAAGCCTTGCCTTATTTTGCGTCTAATTCACGCCCAAAAGTGGGGGTATGGCGCAAGAAAGGCTTAGAATACAAGACCAATGGCAGCTATATCAATTTATTTTGATATAGATATATTTTGCTGATATAGTCCTGCGTCACGTTCAAGCAATCTATAGGCACCGCATTGGCACTTAGCGCGATTTCAACAAGCAACAACCCTGCGCAGGATGAAGCAGAAGAGCTCACAGCTCTATGCAAAGCCTTAGCCGATGCTTTGCGGCTCGAGATTCTGCGCTTATTGCGCGTGAGCTCCTTTGGCGTTCTCGAGATCTCTCAAATACTCGATATCCGTCAATCAGCCCTCAGCCACCATCTTAAGATTCTTGCCACGGCAGGCCTTGCCAGCACGCGCCGCGAAGGCAATAGTATTTTTTATCGCCGCCCCCTATTAACGGCAGACGATCCTCATTACGCGCTTAAGAAAAGTGCCTTCGAAGCAATCGATAAAGTTGCACTTAACCCAGAACTGATTGAGCGGCTCAATGTCGTACAGCAAGAACGTTCAGAGCAATCACTGCAATTCTTCACTCGCCATGCTGACAAATTCCGTGAAAAACAGGGCTTAGTGGCGCAGCACAGCCAATATATGAGCAGCCTGCTCGACTTATTGAACAGCCTTGACCTCACGGCGCAACACAGCGTGATGGAAGTTGGCCCTGGCCAAGGCGAGCTACTCACTGAACTTGCAAGGCGTTTTGAGAAGGTTGTGGCACTGGACAATGCTCTAGAGATGCTCAACCTCGCCCGCCAATCCGTTGCGAATGAGGGGCTCAACAATGTTGGCTTCATTCATGGGGATACACACAAGGCCTTAGAGCTGCAAGAGCGTTGCGATCTCATTCTATTCGACATGGTATTGCACCACTTGGCATCCCCACATGAGGCATTCGAGCACGCGCATAGTCTTCTTAATGACAATGGCTTGTTATTGATTGTAGAGCTGTGCCGTCACGATCAAGACTGGGTGAAAGAGTCCTGCGGCGACATTTGGTTAGGCTTCGATCAAGATGAAATGAATGACTGGGCAGAACAAGCTGGCCTAAAAACAGCACAAACGGTTTTTCTTGGATTGCGCAATGGCTTTCAGATCCAAATGTGTGTGTTTAGCAAAATTTAGCAAGACCCGTTTTAGAACAAACTGATATTAATAACTCAACGAATGAAAAGGACATACTATGGCTACATCACTTTTTACTTCAGAATCCGTTTCCGAGGGCCATCCAGACAAAATGGCCGATCAGATCTCTGATGCGGTACTTGATGCCATTCTTACAGCAGACCCTAAAGCACGCGTTGCCTGCGAGACCCTCATTAAAACAGGCATGGTGTTAGTTGCTGGCGAAGTCACAACTGAAGCTTACGTCGATATCGAAGAGATCAGCCGCAAAGTAGTATGTGATATTGGTTATGATCATTCTGACAAAGGATTTGATGGCAACTCATGTGCCGTTTTAAATGCGCTAGGCAAACAGTCCCCGGATATTTCACAAGGGGTTGATGATACACCGGACCACGAACAAGGGGCTGGCGACCAGGGCCTCATGTTTGGTTATGCCACCAATGAAACCGACGTGCTGATGCCAGCGCCTATCACTTATTCTCACCGCCTTGTGCAGCGTCAAGCCGAAGTACGCAAAAATGGCCAATTGCCTTGGTTGCGACCTGACGCCAAAAGCCAAATCACTTTCCGTTATGACAACGGCAAGCCAGTGGCCATCGATGCCGTTGTTCTTTCAACTCAGCACAGCGAAGACATTAGCCAAGCAGATTTGAAAGAAGCTGTGATGGAAGAGATCATTAAGAAAGTGCTGCCAGAGCAATGGCTAAACAAAGACACAAAGTATTTCATTAACCCCACGGGCCGATTCGTCATTGGCGGGCCACACGGCGACTGCGGGCTAACTGGACGAAAGATCATTGTAGACACCTATGGTGGTATGGCTCGCCATGGCGGTGGTGCATTCTCTGGTAAAGACCCTTCGAAAGTAGACCGTTCAGCAGCGTATGTTGCACGTTATGTTGCGAAAAATATTGTTGCTGCTGGGATTGCCGAGCGCTGCGAGATTCAACTCTCTTATGCCATCGGTGTCGCCGAACCAACTTCGATTAGCGTTGATACATTTGGCACTGGCAAAATTTCTGAGGATCGCATTGTTGAGATTATACGCGAGCACTTCGAACTGCGCCCTAAGGGTTTGATCAGTATGCTAGATCTTTTGCGCCCGATTTATTTGCCTACTGCCGCTTATGGGCATTTTGGTCGCGAAGAGCCTAACTTCACTTGGGAAAAAACTGACAAAGCTGCAGCGCTACGCGATGCTGCCGGCCTTTAAACATACATTCAATAGACGACAACAGGATTTTTAAATGAGTAATACAGATTATAAAGTTGCAGATATTTCTCTTGCAGAGTTCGGTAGAAAAGAAGTGGTGCTAGCCGAGGCAGAAATGCCAGCACTAATGTCGCTTCGCGCACGCTATAGTGCTGAAAAGCCCTTGGCAAACGCCAAGATTCTTGGCTGTATCCACATGACTGTGCAAACAGCAGTATTGATCGAAACACTTGTCGAGCTCGGCGCAGAAGTGCGTTGGTCTTCATGCAATATCTTCTCTACACAAGATCACGCTGCCGCGTATATTGCCTCTAAAGGCATCGCAGTCTATGCATGGAAAGGCCAGACAGAAGAAGAAGGCGAATGGTGTATTGAGCAGACTATCCTCAAGGATGGCGAGCCATGGGATGCCAATATGATTCTTGATGACGGCGGTGATCTTACTGGCATGGTCCACGATAAGTACCCACAGTTGCTCGACAATATTCACGGCATTACTGAAGAAACAACCACTGGTGTGCATCGCCTGATTGAGATGATGGAAGAAGGTACTTTGAAAGTGCCTGCAATCAATGTGAACGATTCTGTCACTAAGTCAAAGAACGACAATAAGTACGGTTGTCGTCACAGCCTCAACGATGGCATCAAGCGCGGTACCGACATGCTGCTATCTGGCAAGCACGCGCTAGTTGTGGGCTACGGTGACGTGGGCAAGGGCTCAGCACAGAGCCTGCGTCAAGAAGGCATGATTGTGAAGATCTCAGAGATCGACCCTATCTGTGCAATGCAAGCATGTATGGATGGCTATGAAGTTGTCTCTCCCTATAAAGACGGCAACAACACTGGCCGCATCGAAGATATCGACACATCAATTCTTGGCAAGATGGACTTGATTGTTACTACTACAGGCAACATCGACGTCTGTGACAAGAACATGCTGCAAACTGTTAAAGCCGGCGCCATCATTTGTAATATCGGTCACTTCGATAATGAAATTGATACGGCGTTTATGCGTAAGAATTGGACGTGGGAAGAAGTGAAACCACAAGTTCACAAAATCTACCGTGGCGATAAAGACACAGACAGTGGCAACTATTTGATCCTGCTTTCTGAAGGGCGCTTGATCAACCTAGGCAATGCCACTGGCCACCCATCACGAATCATGGACGGCTCTTTTGCTAACCAAGTTATTGCCCAGATCTACCTTTATGAAAAAGGCTTTGCTTCATTGTCTCCTGAGTTCAAGAAAGACAATATCACGGTAGAAGTATTGCCTAAGCATTTGGACGAGCAAGTAGCTGCGTTAATGGTAGGCGGTTTTGGCGGCGTTCTTACGAAGCTAACACCACAACAAGCCAAGTATATTCATGTAGCTCCAGAAGGCCCTTATAAGCCAGATAGTTACAAGTACTAATATACTGAGAAACTGTAAACAAACGCCTCGGCTATTATGCTGAGGCGTTTGTCTACACGCTTAATCTAAAATACACTGCAAGAGAACAATTAGATGAGTACGACAAATAAAAGCAGCGCCACAGATACGCGTTTTAGCTTTGAATTTTTCCCGCCTAAAACGGATGTGGGTGTGCAAAAGCTTGCACTAGTGCATAAGCAATTGGCTTTGCTAAACCCCGATTTCTTTTCGGTAACTTATGGCGCTGGCGGCTCCACTAGAGACGGCACTCGCCAAGCAGTGCTTAATATACACAATTCCGGATCCAATGCGGCGCCACACTTATCATTTGGCGGCTCCTCTGAGCAAGAAATAGTGTCTCTCATCAACGACTATAAATCGCTTGGGATCAATCGACTCGTGGCGCTTCGTGGTGACATTCCCTCTGGCACCGGTGGCACGAATAGTTTTTATTATGCCAATGAGCTTATCGAACTAATTAGGCGTCACACTGGCGATCATTTTCATATCGAAGTCGCATGTTACCCTGAGATCCACCCTAAGTCAGACAGCTTTGACAGCGACATTCATTATTTCAAAAAGAAAGTCGATGCTGGCGCGAACAGTGCGATTACTCAGTATTTTTATAACCCAGAGGCTTATTTCTATTATGTAGAAAGTGCTCGTGCAGCCGGAATCGAGGTTCCGATCGTGCCTGGCATTATGCCCATTACGAATTACACAAGCCTTGCACGCTTCAGCACAAACTGCGGCGCGGAAATTCCACGCTGGATGCGTCAACGCTTACAAAGCTACGGCGACGACACACAAAGCATTCAGGCTTTCGGCATCGAAGTTGTCACGCAGCTTTGCGAAAAATTATTGGAAGGCGGCGCGCCTGGCTTGCACTTCTATACAATGAACCAAGACGGACCTGTTAGCGCTATTTGGAATAATCTTCGACTAAGCGAAAAATAATATGCGCCTGTCACGAATCTACACTAAGCAATCACTCATTGTTGGTTCTGAAACACAACTGGATGACAGCGTTGCACACTATGTCAGTAAAGTTTTGCGCATGCGCTCAGGCGAACAGATCGCGTTGTTCAATGAACGTGACGGCGAGTTCTTAGCCACACTGCAAGCCGTGGAGAAAAAGCGCCTCACCGTCTTGATCGAACAAGCTGTTCACAATGAATCTGAATCACCTCTCACCATCCACCTCGCTATGGGAATTTCCCGTGGCGAGCGGATGGATTATGCGATTCAGAAAGCGACGGAACTCGGCGTTAATTGCATCATTCCGCTATTAACAGAACGTTGCGAAGTCAAGATTAAAGCCGATCGCGTAGACAACCGCATGAGTCATTGGGAGCGCGTAGCGATTAGTGCCTGCGAGCAATCCGGCCGCTGTGCAATCCCAACAATTATTCCCCCGCAGCCTTTAGAGCAGTGGTTAGCACAAGAGCACACAGGTGAGTGCTTTGTCCTAGATCATCGTGCTGAAAATTCCTTGCCTAGTGACCGCACACCAAACTCAGTGACTTTTTTGATTGGCCCAGAAGGGGGCTTGTCAGAAACAGAAGTCACTTGTGCCAATAAGTTTGGTTTTTCTTCTCTGCGCCTTGGAGCGCGAGTATTACGGACCGAGACTGCTCCGGTAGTCGCCATTAGTTTAGCGCAGCATTTATGGGGTGATTTCTAAAATTTAGCGCAAAAAAAAGCGCCCCGAAGGGCGCTTACGTTAATATCTACGTTATTGAGAGTAAAAACCTTCCTACGATATTACTTAGTGAACTCTGGGTAAGCCTCAAGACCACACTCAGATACATCCACACCTTGCGATTCCTCTTCCTCACTTACTCGAATACCCATGACCATTTTGATCAGAGTCCAAACGATCAAGCTAGCAACGAATACCCAGATGAAGATTGTTAGTGCACCAATGATTTGACCGGAGAACGAAACTCCATCATTCGTGATCGGCACTATTAGAAGACCTAGAAGACCACAGCTACCGTGTACAGAGATTGCACCTACTGGGTCATCGATTTTCATTTTGTCTAAGAAGACGATGCTGAATACTACTAGTACGCCACCTAGACCACCAAAGATCGTTGCTTGCAACGCTGTAGGAGTAGAAGGCTCAGCAGTAATGGCTACTAGCCCAGCAAGTGCACCGTTCAGTGCCATTGTTAGATCAGCTTTGCCGAATAGCGCATGAGCGACTAGAAGTGCAGCAACCAAACCACCTGCAGCAGCAGCGTTCGTGTTCAAGAACACCATCGCAACAGCGTTCGCACTACCCACGTCAGCAAGCTTCAATACAGAGCCGCCGTTGAAACCGAACCAACCCATCCAAAGGATGAAGGTACCAAGTGTCGCCAATGGTAGGTTAGCACCTGGGATTGCTTTGATGCTGCCATCCGCTGCGTATTTGCCTTTACGTGCACCTAGCAAGAGAACACCCGCTAGAGCCGCTGCAGCACCTGCCATGTGGACGATACCGGAACCGGCGAAGTCAGAGAAACCAAGGTCACCTAGGTTGAACATGCCGAACACGTCGTTGCCGCCCCAAGTCCATGAACCCTCTAATGGGTAAATAACACCAGTCATTACTACTGCGAACAATAGGAAAGCCCAAAGCTTCATGCGCTCAGCTACTGCACCTGAAACAATCGACATTGCCGTTGCAACGAATACTACTTGGAAGAAGAAGTCAGAAGCACCGGAGTAAACCGACCCACCGTCAAAACCTTCTTCAGCCTTAGAGGCTAGTGCGTCTGCAACGAGCGTGTCGCCGCCTTCGATTCCTGATAGGAAGAATGTACCACCGTACATGATCGCGTAACCGCAAACCAAATACATGATGCATGAGATCGAGAACAATGCGACGTTCTTGGTTAGAATTTCTGTTGTGTTCTTTGAGCGAACAAGACCGGCTTCTAACATTGAGAAACCTGCCGCCATCCACATCACTAGCGCGCCACAAACTAGGAAATAGAATGTGTCCATCGCGTACTGCAGTTGAAAAATTTGGTCTTCCACCTTTACCTCCAAACCAGGTCTGTGAGTCTTACTTCCTGGTTAACTTTATAGTCGTTGTTTGTGATCTATTCGATCTATGTATCTTTTGCTCTAAACTGCTTCTTCGCCTGTCTCACCCGTACGAATACGAATTACTTGCGACAAGTCTGAAACGAATATTTTCCCGTCTCCGATCTTTCCAGTGTTAGCGGCTTTAGTAATAGCCTCTAATGTTTGATCGAGTAGATCGTCCGCAATAGCGACTTCTATTTTCACCTTAGGTAGAAAATCAACTACATACTCCGCACCGCGGTATAACTCTGTATGCCCTTTCTGTCGTCCAAAACCCTTCACTTCGGTTACAGTGATCCCTTGCACGCCAATTTCTGATAATGCTTCACGGGCATCGTCCAATTTGAATGGCTTAATTATTGCCGTTACTAACTTCATACAATTGCTCCTTACCAATTTATATCCGCTCCGCCGATTCAGTGCAGATACACCTGACTATGCTTAATGCACGGGTCGTGCCAACAAGAACATAACGATATAAAACAATAACTTACGGAAGTTTGCAGAAAATATCTCTCGTAACTACCGTTCCAATCCCACAAAATTGCACCATAATGGTGCTATGCACCACATCGCGCACCAATTGGTGCCATAGAGTTTTTGGCCCAAATAACAAAGGGCCCGTCAGCGGTTGCCGACGGGCCCTTTGTTAAGACAAGCAATGCACTAAACGTGCGCACTTCGGGTTTTAGAACGATTTACCCATTGCAAATACGACTGTGCTATCGCAGGCTGTTGGGCTTCCACAGTTCGCATCACTAAGATCCGTATCTGTATACATCAATGAGAAATCCAAACCAGCGTATGATTTAGACAAAGACACATTGTATTCAGAATAGGCGTCTTCTGTGCCCCAATAGTCTAGATCATAAGTCTGTAATCCGTAGTGCAAACCAAGTGCAAAGTCGTTGCCTAAGTCAAAACCGTAATCAAGTGTGTAGTACAACGCCTTGCCAACTGACGCATAGAAATCATTAGAGTAGTTGATAGAGGCAGACAAACCGCCATAGCTCAACACGCCATAGAATTCTAAAAAGTCATCAGTGCTCATTCCTGGATAGTCATAATAAATGAAACCAACGTCATAGCCGATCTCGTCCGTCAAGCTTCCTGAATATCCACCGTAGTAATCAATTTCGATGTAATCATCATATGAAAGGTTTGATGCCCATGTACCCACATAGAACCCTGACTCACTAGCATAGTCAAAGCCGCCTTGTATCGCTGCGGCGCTGCTAGTTTGCGACACACCACGATAGATGTAGTCAGTTGCCAGCGTTACATTTGCGCTGATTGGACTCTCTTGGGCCTGTACAGCAAAAGTAGCGCTTAGCAATCCTGTGGCAAGCAATGCCTTAGTAAGTTTTTTCATTTTCTAAATCTCCTAGACGTTGTAGTAAGTATTTTTTTCTTGTGGGTTCTGTTCCGAACTAGTCGCGATTGCACTTTTGTAAATCGCGATCTAAAACTGGACAATTGGCTTAAAGCACAGAGCGTGCCTATTATTAAAATTTCCCAAAAAATATTTTATTTACTAATAAAAACATCTACTTAAAGATTTTTAGAATTCCAAAACCACTCTCATTTTAAAATTTCTTTCTTGCGTATAAATTTGCTTTATGCACCTTTATGGTTCGTTTTTTTTGTGATGCCACATTCTGGTTCACTTCGGCTGCTTAATTTGTGTGCAATATGACCCTTAAGGGTTGCACTGAAATTGAGCGATTGAGCTACAATGCTTAGCAATGAATTTAACGCAAGGGCTATCACGATGATCGACAAGCGAATTTTTGAAGAAATCAGCCAACAGATTTCCAAACTCATGCCACAAGCAGAAGCTGCTGGCGATGACATGAAAAAATCTATGACTGCGGCTTTGCAGAAAGGATTCTCCAAACTGGACCTGCTAACCAGAGAAGAGTTTGAAAGCCAACTAGCGGCACTGGCGCGTGCAGAAGAAAAAATCAGTGCATTGGAGGTGCAAGTAAAAGTGCTAGAGGAACGCCTTGCAAAGCTTGCGCAAGATACTGAACAGCCACAAGCACCACATTAAGCACGCGGGTTCAATATTTGCAGGTATCGGCGATAGGAGATGGCTTCGGCGAGGTCCGCGACTTCTATTTGCGTTCGTGCTTCTAAGTCCGCAATCGTGCGCGCCAGCTTAAGAATTCGATGACTTGCACGTGCAGATAGAGAAAGCTTTCTGACAGCCTCTTTGAGCAACGCCTCACCACTGGCATCAAGCTCACAATAGATCTCGAGCTCTTTATTGTTCAGTTCTCTATTGAGCTTGTCTGCACGCGCCACTTGCATACTTCGACAATCGACAATCCTTTGTTGTAGGTCTGACTCCTCACTACCTGCCTGATCTTCACCTTCTATAGGAGCGCGCAGCTCTTCAAATGGAATCCTTGGGACCTCTATAATGAGATCGATTCTATCGAGCAAGGGACCAGAGACTTTATCTAAATAGCGTTGCACGCGCTCTGGCGTGCAACTACATGCACCGTGTGGGTCACCATAAAAACCACAAGGGCAGGGGTTCATTGCGGCAATCAGTTGAAACTGAGCTGGTAGTTCGAGCCGATAGCTCGCTCGGCTAATAGTAATGACTCCTGACTCCAAAGGCTCACGCAGACTTTCTAATACGCTGCGCTTAAACTCCGTTAGCTCGTCTAGAAACAACACTCCCTGGTGCGCAAGGCTTACTTCGCCTGGAAAAGCATGAGCACCACCGCCCACAAGGGCGACATTGGTCGCCGTGTGATGAGGCATCCGAAAGGGGGCTTGGCGCCAATTGGCAGGGTCTAGTGACTGTTTCGAAATAGAGCGAATAGCGGCAGCCTCTAACGCGGCGGTTTCATTTAACTGTGGGAGTAAATACTCCAAGCTCCTAGCGAGCATGGTCTTGCCTGTACCAGGTGGCCCGACAAGCAACATATTGTGCGAGCCAGCTGCCGCTACTGTCAGCGCTCGCTTTGCGGCACTCTGCCCGCGAATGAGATCGAACTCCCCCTTTCTATTCGCTTCGCTTGAATAGCCAAGCACAGGTTCGCACAAAGTCATACCTGACCCAGTTTGTAACTGCCGACATACATCTACAAGATGGTTTCCAGCAAAGGCATTGGCGTTCGGCAATAATTGTGCTTCGCCTCTGTTGGCTAAAGGGATCAGAAGTGAGCGGCCACAAGCGCGTGCATTGATTAAAGCCGGCAGCACACCATATACGGACCTCAATGTGCCCGTCAGCGCTAGCTCGCCCAAAAGCTCAACGGACGCAAGTGCTTGTATCGGAATTTGACCCGACGCCGCCAGAATACTAATGGCAATCGCGAGATCGAATCGCCCACCACTCTTAGGCAGGTCTGCAGGCGCAAGATTAATAGTAATACGGCGAGTGGGAAACTCTAGCTGGCTATTGAGAATCGCGCATCGTACCCGCTCACGGCTTTCGCGCACTGCAGTTTCTGGTAAACCGACAATCGTGAAACTTGGCAAGCCATTGGATAAATGGGTCTCGACAGTCACTAGTGGCGCATCAACGCCAACATTGGCACGAGAGTAAACAATGGCGAGTGACACAGGCCAGTCCTTGGCAAACGAATTTCAATACTCAATGTTTAGTACAGTTTTTCGTTTCACGCCAATAACAGGCTGACCTTACTTCGATTTAGTGGGTAATGCTTGCATTGATATTATTGGTTAGCAGCTCGGAATGAGAGAGGAGGTTTTTTACAGAGGAGAAAGTCACAGGCTTGCTGTAAAAGTAGCCTTGCACTTGGTCGCAACTATTCTCGGAAAGGAAATTCACTTGCTCAGCCGTCTCGGCTCCCTCAGCGATCACTTGCATATTCAAGCTATGGGCCAGACTGATAATGGCTTTGACGATCGTGGCATCGTCCTCGTTGGAGATAACACTGCCAACGAAAGAGCGGTCAATCTTCAGCACTGAAATCGGCAAGCGTTGAATGTGCGCGAACGAAGAATAGCCCGTACCAAAATCGTCCAAAGAGATATCGATGCCTAGTTCATTGAGGCGACGCAAACTTTGATCCACGGCGTGCCCCTCGATCATCATCGTTGTTTCGGTCAACTCAAACTCTAAGCGGCCCTCGGTAATTCCCTGGTTGCCGAGAATATTGGCAACCGTCTGTACAAAGTTCTTATCTTGGAATTGCCTAAAGGACACATTCACCGCGAGTTGCACCTGATGGTGGCCAAGCTCTGAAAGAACATTGAGATCTTTACAGGCCTGGTGAATAACCCAATACCCTAATGGCACGATCAAACCACTTTCTTCGGCCACTGAGATAAACTCAGCTGGAGGTAATAGCCCACGGGTAGGATGATTCCAACGCACAAGCCCTTCGGCGCCAACAATTTGATTGCTGGCCAAATCAATACGCGGTTGATAGAACAATTCAAATTCTTCGTTGCGAATACCGCGTCTTATTTCAGACTCTAATTTGAGTATTTTTTGTGCGGCCTTCGTCATGTTCTGCGTGTAGAACTGGTAATTATTGCCTTTCTCACCTTTAGCGATGCGCATCGCCATGTCAGCATTTGCTAACAACACATCGACAGTGATCTCTACTTCTTTATTCAATGCGATGCCAACACTCACGTGCATACGAATTGCATGCTGAGCAACAGGGAAGGGTTTTGCCATCGCTTGGATAATTTGTTCTACGCAGTTGCGGCATTGTTCCTCAACCGATTCGCTACCGTTTTGAAACACCACTGCAAATTCATTGCCGCCAATGCGAGCAGCGTGCTGATCTTCAGATAAGCAATTGCGTATACGCGCGGCAATCAACTGAATAAGTGCGTCACCTGCTCCCTGACCATAGGAAGCGTTCACTTTCTTAAATTGATCGACGTCTACTAAAAGAAGGCCAACAGACTCTGGAGACTTCGCATCGGCTAGAATACGAGCAAGCTTATCGCGAAACTCCTGTCGATTACTTAAGCCCGTTAAAGGGTCTGCATTGAGAGATTCTATATTCTTGTGCAGGGGTATTAGTCTTGAGCATACAAAATTTATAGACCGTTCTAGTAACTGGCCAGTTAAGGAAGAGCGCAGCAGGATGTCTGACTCCCCACGCTTGATAGCATCGCGGTCTGCCCCTGGTGGGTATTGATCGCTAATGGCAATGACGGGAATATCGATTTGTTGGCGCTTGAGCTCACTAAGCAATGCTTTGGATATTTCAGGGTCTGAGATGCGGCCCCAAATAATAGCCTTATACGCTGAGACCTGCGTCGCTGCCAACGCCAACACATCTGCCTGACACCACGTCAGCAGATAAGGGGAGTCTTCAACATTCTTAAGCAGGCGCTCAATCAATCGAAACTCAGCATCATGTTCAGCGATCAGCAGTATTTGCACTGCGCGGCTCCACGTTTTAACAGTCCATTAAATACTGTTATCGGCAGGGTAAGTGATTTACTCAAGTTACTTTCATAAATATTTGATGAAAGAATAAACAAGTAAAACCCAATCAATTCAAGGAGTATGGACTAGGCTCGTATATAATAGAGAACACCCCAACCCATTACTAGTAAAGACGAAAATCAACCCCTGTGAAGAAACTCAATAGCCGTCAAAAAGAGGCGGTCAAATACATAAGCTCCCCATTGTTAGTCCTCGCAGGGGCTGGTAGCGGCAAAACGAGCGTTATCACGCAAAAAATTAGCTATCTTATTAATGAGTGTGGTTACCCCGCTCATAAAATTGCCGCAGTCACATTTACCAACAAAGCGGCACGCGAGATGAAAGAACGCGTCAGCCAACTAATTCGCAACACCGCACAGGGTGCCAGTGCGCGAGGCTTAACGATCTCGACCTTTCACCATCTTGGCCTCACCATCATTCGCCGTGAACACGCCAAACTCGGTTACAAATCGGGCTTTTCTATCTTTGACAGCCAAGACAGTCTCGCGCTTTTGAAGAGTTTACTGCACAAAGAGGCCGAAATTAGTGACGAACAACTCAAAAACACACAAAACACGATATCTTCTTGGAAAAACCAGCTATTAACACCTAAGCAGGCAGAACTCGTTGCCGAAGACGCCGAGGCGGTATTCGCTGCACGGGTATACACCGAGTATCAACGCCATCTTCTTGCGTTTAACGCCGTTGATTTTGACGATTTAATTCGCTTACCCGTGCAACTCTTTCAAGAACAACAAGACGTCCTGGAGCGCTGGCAAAACCGCATCCACTATCTTCTTGTCGACGAATATCAAGACACCAACACTGGTCAATATTTGCTCGTAAAACTTTTGGTTGGTCCTCGCAGCGGCCTTACCGTGGTCGGGGATGACGATCAGTCGATCTATTCTTGGCGTGGCGCGCGCCCTGAGAACATGGTGCAATTAGAGAAAGACTACCCGAAGCTGAGACTCATTAAACTAGAACAAAACTATCGCTCTAATAATAATATTCTGCGCGCCGCGAACACTCTGATTGCCAACAACCCCCATATCTATGAGAAACAGCTATGGAGTGAGTTAGGGCTTGGTAATCAGATCCGCGTGATTATGTGCCCGCACCAAGACGGTGAAGTTGAACGCATCGCGCTCGAGATCCTCAGCCTATGTATTAACAAAGGGCTGCGCTTCAGAGATTTTGCTGTACTGTACCGAGGCAATCATCAGGCGCGAGCATTAGAGATTCAACTACAAGCCAATCAGATCCCTTATCAAATTACAGGGGGCACGTCTTTCTTCTCAAAGCCAGAGATCAAAGATATCATGGCTTATTTGCGCCTGCTGATTAACCCAGATGACGACAATGCATTTTTACGTGCAATTAACACCCCGCGCCGCAAGATTGGCCCTAGCATTCTAGAGGGGCTCAACAGCTATGCGAGTGAACGCGAAACTAGCCTACTCAACGCCTGCAATGAGATTGGACTTGGGCAGTTTTTAGAAGAGAAGAAAATCGAACGCTTAACGCGGTTCGCCTCTTGGCTTGACAGAATTCGCGAAAATTCCCAACGCGGTGACAGTATCGCCGCAATTCGAGAAATGCTCAGCGACATGGATTATGAGGGTTGGCTGCATCAGAATGCCAAAACGCCCAACGCGGCTGAAAGAGCCATCGGCAATGTCGAAGTGCTGATTTCATCGCTACAGAAGAGCCTAGCCAACAAAGAGGACGACGCCGATGAAGACATCGAGGCGGCGATTAACAAGTTGATCCTACGCGATATGATGGAGAGACAAGAAGAAGAGGATATCGACAACCAGGTTCAGCTCATGACACTGCATGCCGCAAAGGGTTTGGAGTTTCCTTATGTGTTCATCATGGGCATGGAAGAGGAACTCCTGCCCCATCGCAACAGCATAGAGAACGATGACATCGAAGAAGAAAGGCGTCTTGCCTATGTGGGCGTCACTCGTGCGCAGCAGAGTTTAACGTTCACCTTAGCGCGCAAACGCAAACAATTCGGCGAAACAATCACAACCACACCCAGCCGGTTCTTGGATGAACTACCGCAAGACTTATTGGAATGGGAAGGGCGCTCAGAGGCAACCGCAGAACAAAAACAAGAGAAGGGTGCCGCCGCAATTGCGGGGTTAAAAAACCTATTCAATTAGGCACAAAAAAGGGCTCCTAAGAGCCCTTTCTACAGTAGCATCACGCCACTTATTGACTGCTATCTACCATGTACTGGATAAGATCTTTCAGATCGTCGTCAGTACAAGTGAAGCACAAGCCTTTAGCTGGCATTGCATTAATGCCGTTGATGGCATTTTCAAGCAATGTATCCATGCCTTTTTCGATACGTGGCGCCCAATCTGCTGCCACGCCTACTTTAGGAGCACCAGCCGCACCGCTGTTATGACATGCCCAGCAGCTTTGCATATATACACGTTCTACTTCAAACCCGTCAGAATTCTGGGCCAACTGCATTACTCCTGAAGTAGGAGTATCTGCCGAAGTAGTACCAGACATAATGATGAGTGTAGCAATTGCACTTAGTTGTACTAAACGGGACTTCAAAATATTGATCAATTTCACGACGTCTTGCTCCTATTACTGTTACCGGTATTACACCGTTACAAATTCAGAATAACTAAACCAAGCTTAACCAGCAATGAACAGCCTTACTGACCTTGTCCTGATATGTACTCAACTAGCTCTGCAATGTTTTCATCACTACAAGTCATGCACATTCCTTTCGCAGGCATTGCGTTGATCCCATTGATCGCATTCGCTACCAATGTTTCCATGCCTTTATCCGCCAAGCGCGCTTGCCACTCAGCCGCATCATCAAGCTTTGGTGCACCGGCCATGCCAGAGGCGTGGCATACGTTGCAGTTTTGCTGATAAGTCTGTTCAACATTGAATTCACCGCTTGCTGCAGCTCCGGCCGCCGCCATAGGCGCCGCACCGCCACGAGCGCAAGACTCGCCAGCAACACAGACTTCACCAACTGGCTTGATTCGCTCTGCGATCAATTCCTCGCTAGTCTGAGCGGCAAGTGAGCCCATAAACACGACGCTCAGTGCCAGCACGCTCAATCGAGCGACGCGTATAACGATATTGCTGTTGAAAACTGCCACGCTAAAATCCTCTTAAAGTAATCAAATTAAACTCTCGCATGCCTATAGCGCAAAATTGACAACACACTGCCATATGCAAGATTTCACGAGATGTGCGCGATTATACAGTGACTCAGGGCCCGGAGTAAATTTGCATTCGCTCCGTTTGCCATTAAGGCGTCACCGTGAGGTTAATTGGCGCCGCATGGAAATAGAGCTCATTCGGATCGCTATCAACGCCATAGCCAATCAAAAAATCGACGACAATACTGCTAATCCCCAATTGTGCAGGCACCGTATTGCTTAGCACCGCGACGTTCTCCACAGCTGCCAAGGTCTTCGATTTGAATTTAGGGATATTGCCAGATTGCGGGTCATAGCTGATTAATTGGCCAATAGAGTCGCGTAGCAGAATCTCACCATCATCCAATAGTGCCGCCACCACGATAAAACCGGCTTTCCCACGGTGAACAGGGTCAACGGTGATCTGCCCTGTGACATCGACCGATTGAGTTGAACGCACGAGATTGCTGTAGCTTTGCCCTTTATTGCTGGTAACAGCACCAGAGAAGCTCGCATTGGCATTGCCCCCTTGCAGGCTCGCACGCCCTGGAAGGCCTAAGAGCCCATTACTTGCATAGGACATCGTGAGTTCATAGGGGCCAAAGGTGTCGCCGCAGTCCGACTCTCCGGCAAAGGTGTTGGCCAGCACGGCGTAATCACCTGCCGGTAAAGTGCGGTTGATGCGAGAGTTACAAGCGCCAGCACTATCGTCGTCGATTTCAATGACTTCGGACTTGCCCGTCATCAACACCAAGACTGAATCTAGTGACGGAGAAGTCATGTCGATATTGACCGTGGTCGCCTGCTCTAAGCTAAATTGGTACACATCGACCAAACTAGGGTCATCGCCACCGCCCATCAACTCTTGCACGGTGCAATCGCCCGAACTAAGGCTGCCGTTGCGCCGCCCAAAACTTAAATCTGTAAACGGGCAATTTCGATAACCGTTGTACAGAGCCGTTGCGCCGGCGATATCATCGTCTTGCAGGGTAAACGAGTTGCCGATGGTCGCGCGCATAATCGATGTGGCAGACTGTTCGTGACTCATCCCGATGACATGACCAAACTCATGCAAGGCGACTCGTTCGAAATCGGTCCCTCGTGACTGGCTCATCGTGCCGTCATATATATCGAATCGAGAGTTGGCATTAAAGACCACATCCGCCTCGGTTATATCGAAGGCACCCAACAGATTGGATTCGGTATACACCAAGGTAACAGCCAAGACATTAGTGCCATAGTTGTTACCACACACCGTTGTCGTAAAGTCAGTACCGTTTAGCCCATCGCCTTGGCCATCAGGAAAGCCCGACGCTTGGCTGTTCACACTGTAGCCATTGCAAGGGTCTTTGTAGCTAGAGATGGTATTGAAGGTAAACGGAGTATTGGCCGTCCAATCTAAGGCTGAGCGGCGCAAGGCCTCGCTCCAGGTCACACCACTGGGCGCGGTGCCGGGTATGCCAATATAGAGATGCGTCGCAGCGCCGGGCCATTTGGTTCCTGAGACGTTATAGGCATAAGTGGTCGCGCAGCTCAGCCCAAGCACCGCTATTAGCAGTGTTTTTTTGCTCATCTTCACAGGCCCCTTCATCGCGCTTGCTCTGCGACATCACGCACCGCGGCCTTGAACTGCTCAACACTCAGCGCTTGGCTAAGTGCGCTAAGTTGGTTTTGCTGTTGGATGAGCACGCCCTTAGCCTTGCCTTTGCTAAAGCTATTCATGGCACTCGTAGTGGGCGCTTGGCTTGTTGGCGCATCTAAAGCAATGACCGTCTCATTCGCCACTGTGGTCACCACTCGGCTATTGTCTGGCAAGGTCTCGATCAAGTAATGACCCTGGCTCCAACCCACGAATGGATTCACCTGAGCTTGGCTAAGTGACTCAACGAAATACAAGCCTGTTTCCCCCACCAGAGGGATCTTCATATCCGTGACAAACATGCCTTTGCCCGCAAGCTCGCCGCCCAGAAAGCTCAATTGAATTTGCGTATCGGTATAAGCTCCTTTGACGACATCGAGGATTTCGAATTCAACAAAGGTGTAAATTCTGCCATCGCCCAATATTTGCGGCTCTACGCTTTGTACTCGCCCCTCAAACACTAATTCAGAGTGCTCAACGACCTGTGCGAAGCTCATTTCAAGGACGGTGCTGGCACTAGCGGCGCCAGCGTACAGACAATTCAGCAAAGCAATGACGAAAATCGCTTTAAGCAGTGGATTTGCAAACCTCAGCATCACAGGGTCACTCCTTATTAATCTAGTGTTTTCACTGCGCCAAGTATGTCACAGATTCTCAAAATTCTCGTGAGCCAACTAGCAAAACCCGCTATGCTGCAAAACCCGCGACATTCAAGATTCATCAGCTTCGGCCGATAAACCGCGGTATGCTAGCAACTAGTTTGAACTCACTTTCTATGGCAAACCTTATGACATTGTTTTCCCGCAGCGCCTTATCTCTTCTGCTTCTTTGTGCCTGCACCTTCGCACAGGCCGGTGTTATCGAATTTAACGCCACGAGTTTCAGCGTCTCTGAAGCTGCCTCCCCAGCCACCGCCACCATCACTCTCAAGCGCACGGGAGTGACTACTGGCGCTGCTACTGTACTGGTCACTAGCGCCGATGGCACTGCGACTGCGGGCACCGATTACACGGCATTATCTGCCACTGTTTCCTGGGCAGCAGGGGACAGTGCCAATAAGACTGTAACTGTCGCCATTCTCGATGATGCCGTTGTGGAAGGCACCGAAACTGTTGCCCTAACGCTATCGAGCCCCACTGGTGACACCATAGGCGCAGATGCAGCAGCCACGTTAAGCATCCTCGATTTCGAGGCGGGCAAATTGGAGTTTTCAGCCGCTACTTATAGCGTGGCGGAAAATGCGGGCAATGCAACGATTACCGTATCAAGAATAAACGGCAGTAATGGCGAGGTGACCGTCAAATACGCCACTAGCAATGGTACTGCGACCGCTCCGGATTTTTATACAGCCGCTACCGGCACCTTGACCTTCGGCGAAGGCGTCCTCACGCAAACCTTTACCGTGACAATCGTTGACAATTCCGTTGGCCAAGTCGACAAAAACCTAACATTGACCTTATCAGCCCCAACCCTTGCCACACTGGGCGAACAAGCCACTGCCACGCTTACCATCGTCAACGATGATGAGGACTTCACCCCGAACCTCACGAAGATTACCCCCGCGGTAGACAATATCACGCAGGGTCAGGTACTAAGCATGACTCAGGCATCGCCGTTCAACAGTGCCAACACAATACTTACCACTATTAATCGCATTCCCGAATTAAGCATTACTTCACTAGAGGCCACGCAAGCCGCCGCCACCGGCATCGTCACGATCAAAGTGGGCGACAACTCCTTTCACTTCTACCCATACACCGCGGGCAAGGCAAGTACCGGCGCAAGCAGTGCCGTATTTCTCAATCAAGACCAAAGCGGAAGAATGATCAATGACGAAGGCTTGCAGGTCAATTTTCAACCCGCCCTAGCCAATACTAGTGTTTTACAGTTTGCGCTCAATGCACTTTCCATTCCTAAGATGGTGATTACCGCTTACGGCAACCTCACTGTGCAACGCAACCAAGGGCCACCCCCGCTTGACTTAGATGACGATGGCAAGCTCGTGATTAATAATTCCTTTTATGACCGCTATAACCTGCGGCCATCGATCACATCGAGCGTGGCACCTGGTGGCTCTGTCGAAGGCGTGTATCTACACCCCCATCCAAACCCCGCCTTAGCCGGGCAGGAATATATGCAGGTGGTGTACACCAGCGACAACGTCGTGCGTCAGCAACTGTTTACCACTGCGCCTTCAATCGGCCAGGAATATATCAACGCCTTGTTGGCGCTCAATGGTGTGTCGAATGTGCGCTTCGAGCCATTTGGCATTAGCGCGTTTAGTTTTAACGGCCGCACTATTAAGCTGTATGCAGATTTTATAGTCCGCCGCGTAGACCCTAAAACCTATGCTGGCACAACCTTGAAAACGGGTTTGTTTGGAGTGGGGGACTTGAACGGTGATGGCACCGAAGATTTCAGAATGGTATACAGTACCGGCGACGAACAGTACTTTTATCTACTTCCCTAAAGTAAAACGGCTTCCTTAGAAGCCGTTTTTGTAGGTGCCGTCTTGTATTTTTTCCCACCACTGCTGGTTATCTAAATACCATTGCACAGTGCGCGTCAGGCCGTCGGCAAAACCTACTTTTGGCTCGTAACCAAGTTGCGACATGATCTTTTCAGCATTAATGGCATAACGCGTGTCATGGCCAGGGCGGTCGGTTACATAGGTAATGAGGCTTGTACTAGCACTGCCTTTTGCAGCAGGGCATTGTGGAAAGCGAATGCGTAGCTCTTCATCGGTAGCAAAAAAACCATCGACTAACTGGCAAAGCAATTTCACCACATCGATATTCGTCCACTCATTATTACCGCCCACATTATAGGTCTCGCCCGGCTCACCCTTATTGATCACAAGATCAATGCCGCGCGCGTGGTCATCCACATAGAGCCAGTCGCGAATCTGCAAACCATTGCCATAAATCGGCAAGGGCTTACCATGCAGAATATTCAACAAGCACAAAGGAATCAGTTTCTCTGGAAAGTGATAAGGCCCGTAGTTGTTTGAGCAATTACTCGTGGTGACGCGCAAACCATAGGTGTGATGATATGAGCGCACCAAATGGTCCGATGCCGCCTTGCTTGCTGCATAAGGAGAGTTGGGCGCATAGGGGGTTAGCTCAGAGAAAGCCGGATCGTCAGGCTCTAGCGTCCCATACACTTCATCTGTTGAGACGTGATGAAAGTGATGGGCCAGCGGCTCCTCTTTATCTAACCAAAATGCCTTAGCGGCTTTTAGCAAACTGTGTGTGCCGATAATATTGGTGTTAATAAAGGCATCTGGCCCGGTTATTGAGCGATCCACATGGCTCTCAGCGGCAAAGTGCACAATGGTGTCTATACCGTGCTCTGTCAGCAATTGCTCGATAAGTGCTTGATCACAGATATCGCCTTTCACGAAGGTCAAGGCTGGCTCGTTCCACACATCGTGCAAGTTCCAAGTATTGCCCGCATAAGTCAGCACATCTAATGCGACGACTTTATCTGCTGGGTATTTCTTCAACCAGTAATGAGTGAAGTTTGCTCCGATGAATCCAGCTGCGCCGGTGATTAAGACTTTTCGCATTTTGTGTGTCTCGCTTTGGAATTATCGTTATAGTCAGTTTCGCTTGCAGGCAAGCTCCTACATGGCAATCTTTTTTGGCCTCTATTTTTCTGTCAATGTGCGCAGGACATCTCGTAGGGCTTCGCGCCAATGGATCTGTGGGCACTGCAAATCTAATAAGGCTTTGGATTTGTCGAGCACGCTGTAGGGCGGGCGCACTGCCGCCGTTTTATATTTTTCAGTGGAGATTGGATGAATAGGAATGGCATGGTCTAAAAAGGACTTTGCTAGGGCCTCCTCTTGAATCGCCACTGCAAAGTCATACCAGCTTGCCACGCCGGCGTCGGTCCAATGGTACAGTTTGCCTGGCTTTTCAGCCATCACAAGCCCATGCAAACAGGCAGCGAGCCCTGCCGTTGAAGTAGGCGTTCCAATTTGATCGTCAACCACATTGAGTTCGTCGCGCTCACGCATCAAGCGCAGCATCGTTTTCAAGAAATTATTATTGTAAGGAGAGTACAGCCAGGCCGTTCGCACGATGGTGAATTTACTCGGTAAAATCTCTGTCAACATTTTCTCGCCAGCCAATTTGCTTTGACCGTAAATGCTCAAAGGGTTGGTTTGCTCGTCGACACGGTAGGGGCGATTTTTGTCGCCAGCAAACACAAAGTCAGTAGACACATGAATGAGATGACAAGGCTTGCCTTTACACCAACGTGCCAGATGCTTTACCCCTTGTTCGTTAATGCTGTAAGCATCTTCGGGGTTCGTCTCTGCCGCATCCACAGCCGTGTAGGCCGCCGCATTGATAATGACATCGGGCTTTAAGGCATCGAGCTTGGCTGAAACCTCGGATTGGATCGCAATGTCCATGTCTTCACGCCCAAGCGGCAACAAAGTATGAAGCTCAAACAACGTCGAACGCATGAGAGTTTGGCCTAACTGACCATTTGCCCCAGTAATGACAATGCGTTTTCCCATGTATTGTTGCTCCGTGCTTTCGCTTATTTAACTGTTTTCGTACACAACGGCATCGGCAAATAATTTGCCTTCGCGATCTTTCGCAGAGAGAACCGGTTCTGCCATCCCTAAATCTTGCAATGGCCAGTCGATTGCTAATGCTGGGTCATTCCAAAGCAAGGAATGCTCATCCTCTGGCGCATAGTAGTCGGTGCATTTGTACACCATTTCGGCGCTTTCGCTGGTTACGACAAAACCATGGGCAAAACCCGGTGGCACCCATAGTTGCCGATGATTATCCGCTGACAAAGTCACGCCAACCCACTGCCCAAAGCTTGCCGAGTTGCGACGCATATCCACAGCCACGTCATAGATCTCGCCAGCAATAACACGCACAAGCTTCCCTTGTGGCTGCTTTAATTGGTAATGCAGGCCGCGCAGAATACCTTTGCCTGATTTGCTGTGATTGTCTTGCACAAATTTCAGGCCAGGGGCGATAGAGTCAAAGGTCGACTCACGCCAAGTTTCAAGAAAAAAGCCTCGGTGATCCCCATGCAAAGTGGGTTCGAGAATGACGACATCGGCAATAGTAGTAGGGGTGATTTTCACGCTGGGCCTTTTTAAGTATCAATTTACTGCTTAACGAGCCATTACTGCTGGCGCGCGGCAATCTGTTGCAAAATCTCGGGAAGTTCATAGCTCAATGAGCTCGCCGGATTATAGCCCAGTTCCTGCTGTATTTTCTCGCTTGAGACCACCGTATCAACGGTTAAGACCCGATAGGAACGCAAGCCAGGGGCATTGGGCAAGCGCAGCACTTTGCCTAGCAGTTCTAGGGTGGCAAAAGCCAAATAAAATGCCTCTCTCGGCAACTGCCACTTGAAAGGCGCCCGCCCTAGGGTGCGACGCGCCGTCAGCTCAATGCCCTTCATGGTATAGGTTTTACCGTCGGTCACCGCGTAGATTTGTTGGTTCGCATTGGCTGAGTCAGCCGCTAGCAACGCCGCCTCGCAAAGGTCTCGGCTGCCCACTAAGCTCAAACTTGCGCTCGGCAAGGGCAAGGGTGGCAATACCCCACGATGAATAAGCTTCAACACACTTAATAGATTGCCCTTCATGCCTAGACCATAGACATTGGCAGGGCGCAGACAACACACCTCGATCTCACCCGCACTTGCTGCCGCTAACAACAGGTTCTCTGCATCTTTTTTAGCCTGCCCGTAGTCGGTAAGTTGGGGGTACAACTCACTATCGGCCAAGATGCTACTGAAATAGACGATGCGCTTAACACCTGCGCTTTTGGCAGCGGCAAGCAAACTGCGTGTTCCCTCGACATTCACAGTCCGCATGGCTTGGGCATCGTGTTGATTCACATGGGCATAGGCGGCCAGATGATAGATCGTATCGACACCGGCACAAGCGGCTTTCAACGCCACTTTGTCATTGATATCCCCTTGAAAGAACACGCTGCTCGCCACATCGGGGCTAGAACTGGGTTCTGAGCGCGCCAGTATATGCACTCGGTATTGCTTTTCTAACAAGCGCTGCCAAAGGGCACGCCCAACAAAACCCGTGCCGCCAGTCACCAAGACAGTTTTTTGTGCTGTGTGTGTTTCTAGGCTCATAACAGGCGCCAACCGTGAGTGTTATAGAAGCGCAGGCCAGAGCGCGCGAACATGCCAATGTGCCGCAGACCTTTTTTAGCGCTATTGCCGCCAAGGTGGACGATCTTCATGGACGGCAAATAGGCCAATGCACCTTTACAGTGCACACGTAGTGATAGGTCAAAATCTTCAAAATAGAGGAAGTAGCGATCATCGAAGCCCTCTACGCCCTGCAGCGCCTGGGTTCGAAACAACATAAAACATCCACTGATGATGGGGATGTCGGTACTAGGTTCTTGCTCGGGCAAGTCCTGCATTTCGTAGTGGGCAAGGCGCTTGCTAAACCAGCCCTTTACAAAATTAGGGGCGAACCCGCGAATCACAAAGTCCAGCACCGAAGGGTAGCGTTTGCACACATACTGCTTACTGCCGTCTTCGCCCACCACCGCAGGGCTAAGTGCCACGATCTCTGAATGGTCCGCCATAAAGCGCAGCCCTTGGCTAAGCGAGTCTTCGACAAGCTTAACGTCTGGGTTCAATATAAGGTGGTAATCACTACTGGCCGCTAGCACCGCCAGATTATGGCCGCGCCCATACCCTATATTGCCATGGCCTTCTAATAGGCGCACTTGAACCTCTTTCTTTGCCGCACGCTGGGTAAAATCTTGTATCAATGCACTCAATTGCGGGCAAGGCACTGCATTGTGCACGAGGGTGATCTGCGCCGAACTAAGATCGCCATCCTCTAGCGAATGGCTAACAGAACTTAGAAGGGTAGACAGGGTTTCACTCAACACCTCTAGCGCTGAGCGATAGATAACGATTGAGATCGAAAGAGAGGGGCTAGTAGAGGTTTTAATAGTAGTCACAGTGCCGCAGATTATATATCAACGAGTCTATCACCAAACGGCGTGCGAACGACGCGCTTGCCAGGCGGAACATCCTCTGGCGCTATTCTTTGCACCTCGAAGCGCTCGCTGATCGGCCGACCGCGCCCGCGAGTGGCTGCTTCGTTCTGTGCCGCTGCCCGAAGCGCCGCCGCAAAGGGGTTGTCGGGCTCTTCTTCGGCATTGGCTGCGGCTATTTCGTCGTTATTCTGCTGTGTTTGCTCTGCAGTAGATGCGACTATGATAGGAGCCGCCGTAGTGAGGGATAATTCCGCTAGGCCATCGGAGCCACAAGAGACACCTTTATCTTCAAAGCCAATGCACGGCGTATTCCCAGGCAAGCTGATTGCCACTTCACGCGAACCTACCCGCACCAATCTATAGCCGACATGGCCGGGAATTGGGGTAGAAGCTTCGTCGCCCATCTCCACCCGAATAACCTCACCATTATTATCGACTAGGCTGGCTTTTAGCTTGCCGCCGATGCGGCTGGTGCCAAGCAGAGTGAACGTTGGGGCGTTGGGGAGGGCGCGTTGTTCGCGGGCTTGGTCGCTACTAATAGAGTTAATGGTATTTGTTGACTCTACACGCTCGAAGAGATTGAGCTCTACTGCGCTTAATGCTCTTTCGCTGGCTATGCCTACGACTAAAATTGGGATTACTACTATTTTAAAAAAAATCATGTGCAGAACCTCAGTATTATAGCCTGTGCTTGTTTTGTCCATAGTTGCAATGCGCTTCTTAGTCGTCAGATATAGTTTTTTAGTTTTATTTGCTTATCTTAAGATAGGGTTAGACATTGCGTCATACCTATCGTGACTCTAAACTCTATTAGTTTGCACGATGGAGTCGAATGTTGAAGAAATATATACCATGACTAAACTAATCAAGCTTACGACTAAATATAACGACATAGAAGACCGAATAGAAATAATAGGTGAAACTAGTCAGAATGACTACGTAACATTTTCCCTTACTCAAAGATTATTACTACGCTTATTACCAAGTCTTTTTACCTGGCTAGAAACTCACAATAGCTTATGTAAAGGCAATTTTACGAACCAAAATTTAAAGCTAGATGAATGCATCGAGTCAGAAGTAAAACCAGCAAGTATTACAAATACTCAGAACTGGCTAGTGGAAGAAGTCGATATCACAGCAAACGTCAGTTATTTATCTCTACGTTTTCGAAAATCGCATACTGAGCAAACACTTTTAAACCTAACTGCGCCTGAGCTTGTTCAATGGCTCTTAATATTAAGGTCTTTGTGGAAAATTTCAGAATGGCATTCGACTGTATGGCAACAATACCCAGTAGACAGTGATTTCAACAAGCCCCCCCCCGAATCAGAATATCGGTATCATTAATGTTCAAATACTCTAGCAGGCAATTGTTATGTCAACATATGAAGTAGTTTCAAAAGAGCTCCATAAGAATTTACGATGGAATCCAACTAATAATTTTGCATTTGCAGCTAATGAAGCTATGTGTCCTTTGGTGACTCTAGAGGTCCCTAAAGCTGCACTGCATATTCCTATAGTATTTAGTCGATCGAACAATGGTTTTGGATTGTTTGCTCTACAAAGTTTAGAAGCGGGTAATAATTATTTTGTCGATAGTACAGGGAGTTGGTTAGCAGGGTATATTCCGGCTGCTTATCGTGGCTACCCATTTGCATTGAATCATTTAGAAGAAAATAAAAAAGCTTTGTGCGTAGATAGCTCAAGTGCTTCTTTAAGTACAACTGAAGGGCATCCTTTTTTCGATAGCGAAGGTGAACCAAGCCCATCGATTAACGATATTCTAAATTTTTTAATTCATGTTTTTGAGAATCACGTTGTTACGCATTCAATTTGTAATTTACTCAACGAATTAGATTTGTACGAGAGTTGGCCTATAACTGTAAAAAAAGGCGAACAAGATGTATTGGTAGAGGGCATTTTTCGAATTAATGAAGTTAAGTTTAATTCTCTGGACTCCAATCAATTAACCCGCTTGCGCGATGCAGGAGCCTTACCTTTGATCTATTGCCAGTTACTTTCGATGCAAAATTTAGAAGTTTTAATCGATAGCGCTGCGAAGTCTCAAAGCAACCCCCCAAGCGTCAAAGACTTACAGTTCGGGCTTTCTGGTGACGAAGGTAATATAAACTTTGATGGCGTTTAGTGTTTTTATGCAGCACGAGTAAATCGCAAACTCTAAAATAAAAAACCCCCTACCACTTTCGCAATAGGGGGTTTTTTTACATCAAGCAACTACGTGTACGTAGTTGCTTTCAGTAAAGGACTATTACACCAAAGTTAGTGCGTTAGTCGTTGCGTCGTAAGTTGCAGTAGACAGATCAATTAGACCAGTTAACTTAACAACGACATCGTCAGTGCCAATTACAGCTGCATTTGCGCCCAGCTCCTGAACAACATACGTGTCACCAGCATACTGGAACCAAGTGATTTGGCCGTTTGTACTAGAGTCTGCAGCTGCAGCCGCTAAGTCTAGGGCATTTGTTGTACCGCCAATCAATGCAGTTGCTGTACTTACGTTAATCTTAGTAGAAGTAAATACTTCTGTACCTAAGTCAGCGAAGATAATCTTATCACCAGCTGTTGCATCAGTAATTGTAGTAGTTACCAAACCTGCAGGAGTAGCAGTGCCAACAAGAGCAGCTGCAACATTGAACGAGTCTGCACCAGCACCACCAGTTAGACTAACAGATACTGTACTAGCAGTTAGCGTGTCTGCTGCAGAACCACCTTTGATTGTGAGTCCAGCAGTTGCTTTGCCAATGTTAGCTGCATTGATAGACAAGGCACCAGTTGCTGCAGAGCCATCAATTGAAGTAACACCAGATGCACCCGCAGTACCAAACGCAGTAAATGCTAAATCCAGTTTAGCGTCACCCGTAATGGTAACTGTTTTCGCTACAGTGTTTGTACCAAGAGTCAAGGAGTTCCAGGCTTTTGTCCCACCAGAAACGATACTGAAGTTCTCAATACCTTGAGCAGCAACTGTGCCGGCGCCCACTGTTGCACTAGTTGGAGTAGAAGCACCAACACCTGCGAAAGTGATGCTGTAAGTGTCAGAAGTTCCACTTGCGTCAGAGAAAGTCAATGTATTTGTGTTTGTGTTTAAACCCACATAATCAACAGTCAATGAGTTGGCAAGCTTTACATTCTGATAAGTTGCGTTAGCAGCAGCAGCGCCACTGATAGTCAAACCAGAAATAGTGTTACCAGTCAACAAAGCAAGATCAAGACCAGTAGCGCTATCTAAGTTCACTTTCTCAAAGTTTACAAACTGAGTCGCATTTCCAGCATTGATTAGGTTAGCAGATACAGAGTCGTCACCGTCTCCGCCATCAATAACTGTTGAAGTTGAAGTTGCAACACTACCACCAGTGCCGAACAACACTGTGTCGTTGCCTGCACCTAGAGTGATTTTTGAAGCTGCAGCAAGAGCAGATTTTAATGTCACTGTGTCGTTACCAGCTCCAGTAGTTACAGTAGCTGCCGTTGTTGCTTGAACAGCTAGAGAATCATCGCCCGAGCCAGTAGTAACTGTAAGAGTACCAGCGTTCAAATCGCCAAGAGTCAAAGCGCCTGTTGCGGCAGAGCCATCAATTTTAGTCGCAGTTGCAAGAGGACTGGCCAATGTTAGTGCAGCACTACCAGTAATGTTCAATGTCTTTGCGGCAGCGCCTGAAACAGTAACACTGCTCTTATTGCCAGTAGCATTTAGGTTGATAGTTGCAGCAGCTGAGCCAGCAGCAACAGAAACGGCAACTGGTGTAGTACCACCAACAGCAGTATAACCAACGCCATCAACGTTAACAGTTAGCGCAGTTGATGTTGCATTAGTCACAGTTGTGGCCAATGCAGAAGTCTGGTTTTTAACAGTAACAGTTGCACCACCAGTAGAAGTAAAGCCCGCAGTTGTACCAGCGATAGCATCCAATGTTAGGCTCTTCATGCTATTACCAGATACAACAACATTACCACCACCTTTAACAGAAGCAGAAGAAGTACCAGAAGCCAAACCAGCGATAGTAGTTACACCACCAGTGCCTGCATTTACATGTACATCCTTACCACCATTAACAGTTGCAGCATTTGCGCCTGCAACAGTTAAAGTAACATCAGTAGTTCCAGCTGCCTTTATTTCACTACCAGTCGCAGTACCTGCACCAGCAGCAGCGCCTACAAATGAAGTCAAACCTGCAATAGCAGACACGTCAAAGTTAGTACCAGCCAGTGTGCCTAGGGCGCCATTAGTTGTAACTTTCAAAGTTTCTACATTCTTTATTGAAAGTCCAGTTGGAAGGACGTAATCCGCGTTGGCGGCTACTCCAGTCTCCACTACATTCATAGTGTCGTTACCTGCACCGCCATCAACAGTGTCAAGCGCACCCAAAGTTGCAGAGGTACTAGTTACTGTAGCATTGAACACGTCATCAGCAGAAGCGCCGACGAGTGCATCCACACCGGTAGTGAATGAGAACGTAGAACCTGGATTCTGTACGTTGTCTACAGATGCTTTCGCACTAGTTACTGAAGCTGCGCTGCTAGTAACTGAAGCCACTACGTTTTGAAGCGCTTGCAAAGATGCACCACTTAGTTGTTTTTCAACAGAGTAGTAAACTGCGACTTCGACTTTGTTATCGAACGCAGCACCGGCATTTGCCCATGCAGCGTTAGTAGATTGTAGAGCGTCAACAGCAGCGATTGCGTCAACGAATACATCTGTGCGGCTTGCGCCACCGTTTAGCATGCCTACTAGAGTAGTAACGGCTGCGTCTTTTTCAGCTTGAACAACTTCGCTACCAACTAGTTGATTAACAACTTTAGTTGCAAACTCTTCGTTAGTAAGGAAAGTTGGGAAAATGCCTGTGAATTCAGTAGTGTTCGCAAGGTTAGCTGCGATTTGCTTGATTGTTGCGCCTGCTTCGTAAGATGCTACTAGGTCAGACAAAACACTTGCACCTGGTGCAGCACCAAACATACCTACTACGAGGCCTACGAGATTGGTACGAGCTTCGACGGTAATCGCCATTGTTAGAACTCCTTAAAATTTTAATCCAATTTGTTTTATCCGATTGTGACACGCCTACAACAGCGGATGACCCCATTCGGTTGTGCCAAGGATACGCAGTTCGCTTTCACTTCCCTGTGACTACAGTCACATAGACGAAAACTTGCTGAATATTCCTAGTTGAACCCACTTAAATGGCATAGTGATTCCTGACCACAAGCGGACATGGGCGAAGATACTACTAGGACTGCCTAGCAATTACAAGCTGTTTGTTTCATTAAGATGCGGCCGTAAGCTGCTATTTTTAAACAATTAACTTTGTTTTTAAAAGCTAGCGCTTATGCCAAGTTCGAGGGTGCTGTCGACGCTGTCAAAAAGTTCGATATTGCTATGCTGGTTTTGATGATAAATATTGAACATAAACGCCAAGTTAGGCTGCAGCATTTGCCTGTATTGCAGCAGCGCGAAGCTACGTTTTACCCAGCGTTGTGCGCCGTCATCTAGCAAGGCGCTATAGCCCTTTTGGTCGTCCAATTCTGTATGGCTAAGCTGGCTAGTCAACATGCCGCCTAAAAGCGGAAACTGCCAAGCAAGATTGAATTGCCAGCCCAAGCGGTCCCCACCAGGGCGGCCATCTTTGAGGGCTGCGCTATGGACTATGGCCAACTCGCCGCCCAACAAGGTAGGCAAGCCCAAAGCCTGCACTGGGCAATCCAAGCCTGCACTAAGCTTGCTCTCGATCGAGTTCAAACGGCTTTGATCGTTGTACAGCTGATATTGCCCAGCCAACTCATACCGGCGGGTACAACTCCTGGAAGTTATTTTTTGATAGCGAACATTGCTATCCACGGCGGTGTAAAGCGGGTTGCCACCGAAGAATAGATGGCTCATCCCTCCACCAAACTGCCAAGCATTGTCCCGTTTAGGTAACAAGTAATTGTAATGGGCAGAGGCCTGAATGAGGTCCGAAGCGGCGTCTTCACTGATTCGGCTTCTTATCTCCCCCGTTACATTGTGTTGGTGGTCAGAAGCCAGCTGTTGAAATTGCCCGCCCAATCGTAGGTTTAGATAGGGCCCGCTAATCGCCTGAAACTCTGGGTTGAGTGTCAATATGACTGGCTCGCCTGAAAGCGTAAGGGTAATTTGATTTGGGTCTGGCGCCCCGTTGAGGTTGTTGTCAAAACCGGCCAGCACATCTAGCTGCACCCCATAAGCACGAGTATCACGGCGCCAGCGCTCTTCGCGCTCTGCGACTAGAGTTGCGATATTGGCAGGCAGATCTTGGCGCTGGCTGAGTTGCTGATTGAGATCGAGTGCCGAGAACAATTGTCCGCGCAAGTATAGCGCTTGCGCATAGTCGATCAGCGCAGAGCCATTGTTAGCGTCAAGCAATAAGGCGCGTTCGAGCATCTCCAGCGCAACTGAGAGCTTGCCCGTCTCCATTAAAGCCGCGCCGTAAAGCGCAAAAAATTCAGGGCTGCGCAAACACTCACTCATCAAGGGAGCTAAAGCAGACTCCAACTCAATTTGTGACTCCACGTCGTCATCATATTGATAAAACGATTGCAGATCGGGGCACGCGTGCGCAGATAAGGGGAGCAAGAAACTAAAAGTGAGGATTGACCAGCGCATAGTGTCTGTGGGTCCGGCTAGGCGACAGACATATCGAAGCGTATGTCATGTAAATTTATTTGCGCAATTATCATGAAACAAGGCGCCACAAGCAATAACAAAACACCCTTTTATGTGACGGGAATCTGTCTTGAAAATACCTAGCTAGAATATCAGCGCTTGCCGCCCGATAATACTGTGAGCGTCACAGATTCAGACTTTGCGCGGCGAACAGGAAGAGCGTCTAGCGGAGGCGAAAACAACACATGGGGCGTATTCAAACCAGTCAAAAGGTAACTACCTTGAGATTCAAGCTTTTGACCTTGCAAATTGCGCGCAGCGCATTCGCCCACCAAGATCGGCAACGCAAGTTCGGTTGTCATTTCCTGAATACGCAAAGCGATGGTGACAGTATCGCCCAATAAGGTATGCGTTCGGCGCTGTGCTGGGCCAATAGAGCCTATCAACACTGGGCCTTGCTCTATACCAATCCCTAATGCCAAAGGCTCTAAACCTTCCGGCGGGGCTTGCGGCATATCACGAGCGATTGAGCCCTCCATTGATTGGGCGGCACTCAAGGCTTGTTGTGCGGCGCGCGCATCGTGGCCATCCCAAACAGCCAACAGACCATCGCCTTTAAACTCATGAATACGCCCGCCATGCTGCTCGACAATCTCAGCAGCACGCACGAAGAAGTAATGCAGCAGTGCGGCTGACTCTTCTGGGGGACGCGCCTCGCTAAAGGCAGAGAAGTTACGCAGGTCGGCGCTCAATAAGGTGACTTCACTGCGGCGCGCATTGACGCTAGAGCTGGGCAAACTAAAGGCAATTTCTTTGGCCACATCGCTTGGCAAATAGGCATTGAGATTGCCAAACACACGGCTGCGCTCATTGCGCACTCTTGCCTGCTCAAGCAACATCAAGGCACTTGCCGCGCACACGCTGAACAGGGCGGGGGATACCCAACCAAGCCATATATTGCTCATATTAAGCAGTTCGATATGCAGGCCTAGTGCCAGCAAAGGCAAAACAGCCCCCGCTATAGGCAGCCCATAACTCGCAAAGCGCTCGCGGGCACCGGCCAAGGCAAAGAGGACGGCCGCACTGATGGCGCATAAGGCCAGCAAAAACAGCCATGCGCCGCTTGGCGTATAAGGCACATTGGTATCGAGCAAGCTGCCCAGAATACGTGCTTGCAACTCAACACCCTGAGTCGCGCCGCTATAAGGAGTCGGAACGATATCGCCAATGCCAAATGCGGTAGCGCCAATCAACACCCAGCTATTTTCGAGCATGCCCGCGTCAATATCGCCATTGAGCACATCGGCTGCGGAAATTACGCGATAGGCACTAGGGCTATTGCGGTAAGAAATACGTAGATTGCCTTGCGCATCTAGCGGAATACGTAAACCTGGGTAGGCATCAAGCTGCAGCGTTTGCGCAGGCCCAAATAACGATTCAGTTGGGCTAAGCGTGGCTGCCCATACTTGCGTGTTCAAAGCCTGTAAAAATGCACTAATTGGCAACGCGGGATAAGCCTGCCCATCAACACAAATCAAGCCAGGCATCTTGCGGATGGCGCCATCTGCTGACACGATCGGTGCGATATGCCCTTTCGGAATATTCAAAAAACTAGCGTTGTTGCCAAGGTAATTAGAGGTCGCTGGCAGGCCACTTTCACAATTAATGCCAGTGACTGCATGGGTCAAACTGCCGGTGCGCAGCACTTGCTCTGATCCTAACACCGGTAGTTGCGCTAGTACCGCACCCGGGGCGGCCTGCAAAGCGCTGGCCAAGGCATCATCACCGGCAGAAGACTCAGGGAAGACAATATCGTGCAATTGCAAAGACACGCCGGCTTGCGTTAACGAGGCGACCAAGCGCGCCATGGTGTCACGCGGCCAGGGCCAAGCGCCTTCTTGAGCCACACTTTTCTCATCGATAGCAATAATGCTGAAACGCTGCTCTAAGGTGTTATCGACGTTTAAAGTCCAGCCCAGGGCACCCAAATTTTCTTGCAAGGTTTCTAGGCTGTCATCGAACACAGTCACGATCAACGCCGTCAATGCTGCCGCCAACGCCAGCATCAAAAGACGCGCGTTCATGGGCACTAAGCGCACTAAATACGCAAGGCCTTGGCTAAGAGGATTAAGTCGGCGAGTGCTGCTCATGACTACGGCGCACCCCACAAGGTGATCCCTTCAACGCTAGTGTCAGTACCGAGTTGTTTTTCGAATACATAACCCGCCTCTGTGCCATCCAAACTTACCGCACCGCGAATAATCTGGGTGTCGGAGTTGTTATAGAAGAAACCACCATCGACATAAATTCCCGAAGCAGAGAAATCGACTGCCCCAGAGGCTGCAGAGCTAAGCCCCAACTGCGTAGCGAAACTTTTGGCCCAAAAATTGACCTGCAAAGAACCGTTATTAACCTCCATGGCCATTACGCCAGAACCTGAGTGATAGAAGGCCTGGGCACTGTTCAAAGCAAAGCTCACCACATTGAGATTAGGGTTAACTAAGGTGCTGCCATTACTATCGCGGAACAAACGGTAGTTGTCGTTTAGAATCATGATATCGCGCCCGGCGCTTGCCACTTCTTCAGAGACAGTGATGCGCTCCAAGTCGCCATAGCCTTCGTCACGGCCTGACCACCGCCCCCAAATCAAGTTATTGCTTTCAAGTGCCGAGGAGGCAACAGCAATCTCTGGGGTAAAGTCAGGCAATACAGTCACAGGTGGCGTCACAACCGGTGGTTTAGGCTTGGCTGCCGCAACAATATTGGCCTCTTCGGCCACTTTTAAGGAAGTGACGTTTTCTAGGTAAACATCTGAGCCTACGGCTTTGTCTTCAGTGCGAGTGTCCGCCTCTGCAACAGCCACTTCGCCAGCCTCAGATAAATTGCCACGCTCGTCAGAGGCGGGCATTAATCTTGGCAAGGCGACGTCACCCTCGATGGCGACCATCTGCAAAGAATCTTGGGAAAGCTCAACGGCATTCGCCGCACAAGGCCCAAATGCAGTTGCTAAGCAATCGTTGGAGAAGGGCGCCATGACAATGGCTCCCTCATTGACTAGAGCACGAACGGATTGGCTCGAAGCACTAACGACGAAGTCTGTGCCACGCACACCAATTGCAGCAATAGGGGTGTTCATGCGGAAACGATCGCGCGCTGCATGGGCGCCATCGCCAGAAATAGAACGCGCGATACCCTCTAGCAGGTTTAGTTTAATAGAGGAGTTAGCAGGATTGGCTGCATCGAAATCATAGCGTTGAATTTCTAACTTGCTATCAGGGCGAACACTGACCAAGGCGTCATCGACAAACTGAATATGCACATGGCCATTGGCTTCCGTGATAATTTCATCGCTCACGCTGACTTTCATGCCAGCGCGCACACGCTCTTGGCTATCGCCTGATTTGATATAGGCCTTGCCAAGCACCAAACTGACTTCACCCACGCTGCTAACGGTTTGCGCATTCACCGTGTTAAAGGCAAACAGCAATGGCAGCAGCGCAAAGCGCAACGCGAATTGTGGGCGAACTGCTTGTAATGTGAGTTTCATATTCTCTTCCCCCGCTTGGGAGTAAAGGGCCAGTAAAACGCAACTGACCTAGATTGACTTTGACAATGATACGGCAAGCTAATTCATCACTGGGTGATTACAGTCACACGGCACGCAAGTACTGGCGTTTGCTATTCATCAGCAACCTCCTATAATGCCGGAGCGTCGCCGAATCCAGCCATCAGGGACAAAAACTGTATCGTGGTAACCCCAGAGCTGCTAAGCACTTTTCCAATATTAAAGCCCTTGCCTCACGAAATATTGAGTGAACTTGCGCCGCTGGCTAGCCTGCGCAAATTTGCCCGCCGTGGCATTGTATTAAATGCGGGAATTCATGAAGACGCTGTGTGCTTTTTATTTGAAGGGCGCTTGCAGGGGGTAGATTTTACCATTGATGGCCGGGAAGTGGGCCTTTATTTCGTGGAACCAGGCGACTTTTGCGGCGAATTAGGCTTATTTGATCACGGCACGCAGCCCGAGTATGTCATCGCCTTAACCGCAGCCGTCACAGTGTTTATTCCGATGGAAAGCCTGCGCGAAATTATGCTGAAACAGCCAAATATCTTTAAGGTATTAGGAGAAAGGCTTGCCGCGCGATTGCGCCAAATGACGCGACAACGCTCGCTCTTGGGCCTGCCCAACATCAGCCAACGGGTGTGCTGCCAATTGTGGATGTTACTTACTGCCAAAGAGAAAAATGGCCAAGTGCCATCGATGATCAATAATCCGCCAACGCATATGGAGATTGCCATCATGCTAAGCCTGAGCCGCGAAACCGTCACGCGGGTGTTTCAAACACTACAGGCCAAGCAAATAGTGAAACGCGACGGGCCCGGTTGCTTGCTCATTATTGACCCCGACACCTTGCAAGCCTTAGCAGAAGGTAAGCAAGAGCTATAGGGTTGCGCGCCCTAACAGAACAGCCGATGAAGGTGTACAATCGCGCCCTTAGCCTAGCAAAAGCTTGAAAAGGCAGAATTTGTGCCCCACTTAGCTGACTCAATAAATTAAAACTTAATGCAAAAGAAGCCTCAATGAACGATCCAAAAAACAAAGTTAGATACAAAGAGCTCTACGAGGCTTTCAAGGCCGTCCGTCATTATTTCATCTATGCGGGGGCATTCAGCGCTGCCATCAATATCTTGATGCTTGTGCCTGTTCTGTACATGTTGCAAGTATATGATCGAGTGATGTCTAGTGGCAGCTTATCCACTCTTGGCACATTGACAATTATTATGGTGTTCTTGCTTGCAGCGATGGGCGGTTTCGAATGGGTTCGCACCATGATACTGACAAGCGCTAGTAATAAAATCGAGACTGGACTGCGCAATCGCGTATTCGACGCCAGCTTTAAGCAAAACCTTTATTCAGGCGGCATGGGCGGCGGAGCCCAACCCAATAGCGACCTATCACAGTTGCGCCAGTTTATGACTGGCAATGGGCTATTCGCATTTTTCGATGCCCCTTGGTTCCCTATCTATATTGCCGTGATGTTTATGTTTCACCCATGGTTTGGAGTGGTGGGAATCATCTCAGGCATTGTGATGATTGCTTTTGCCTTTGCCACTGAAAAAGCCACTAACGAAAAACTCAAAGAAGCCAACGTAGAGGCAAACTGGGTTAATAACCAGATCAATGGCAGCATGCGCAACTCCGAAGTGATCGCAGCCATGGGCATGATCGATGGCATCCGTCATCGCCAACAAGAGCGTGCCGACAAAGTATTGTTCTTGCAAACTGACGCTAGCCGTCGTGCTGGGCTACTTGGCACCTTCTCTAAATCTTTTCGTATGATCACACAGTCTTTGATTCTTGGCTTAGGGGCTTTGCTCGCCTTGGAACAAGAAATCTCCCCAGGCATGGTGATTGCCGGCTCGCTACTTCTTGGCCGCGCTCTAGCCCCAATTGACCTATTAGTAGGCACCTGGAAGGGCTTCTCTGTCGCGCGCGCTCAATACGAACGCCTCGGTCAATTATTAGAGCGTATTCCTAAAGATGAAGAAAGAATGTCATTGCCTGCCCCTACTGGGCAGATCAGCGTTGAAGGCGTATATGTCACACCACCAGGCGCAAAAGCACCCGTGGTGGCAGGCGTTGGCTTTGAATTAGATGCTGGCGATATTCTTGGCATAGTCGGCCCTAGCGCCTCTGGAAAATCGAGCCTTGCTCGCGCCCTTTTAGGGATTTGGCCAACCGGCGGTGGCAAGGTCCGCTTGGACGGTGCCGATATTTTCGCTTGGGATCGCCGCGAGCTTGGCCCGCACATCGGTTACTTACCCCAAGATATCGAACTTTTCGATGGCTCCATCTCAGAAAACATCAGCCGTTTTGGTGAGCTAGACCCTGAGAAGGTGGTGCAAGCAGCACAGCTTGCCGGTGTACATGAACTAATTCTGCGTTTACCTAACGGTTATGACACGGTCATTGGCGGTAGCGGTGGCATTTTGTCAGGCGGACAACGACAGCGTATTGGGCTTGCCAGAGCAGTTTATGGCAACCCTAAATTATTAGTGCTCGATGAACCGAACTCCAATCTCGACGACCAAGGCGAACGCGAATTGGTGCTGGCACTTCAACGCGTTAAAGAACAAGGTTGCACAGTCATCGTAATCACACACCGCACAATGGTGTTGATGGTCACCGACAAAATTTTGGTGATGAAAGACGGCACGGCGAAGAGCTTCGGCCCGCGCGAGCAAGTGCTTGCCAGTCTCATGCCGCAGAACAAAGCCGCGCAGGCATAGCGCACACACAGAATTTACTAGTTTGGGATATAAACAGTGACAGATATTAAAAAGGCTCAGGACAATTTGCCCGCGATGACGGCTGACAAGCCCAGTGCTCCCGCGCGCGCGGCCCAGACCATAGAAGTTGAAACAAACATGGATTCGCCGCGCCGCATCGGACTGATCATTGTGTTCCTTGTGTTCGGCGTTTTTGGCGTATGGGCAACCGTGGCACCTATTGAAGGCGCAGCACACGCACCAGGCTCTGTGACCGTTCGCTCCTACAAAAAAGTTTTGCAGCACTTAGAAGGCGGCATGATCAAACGCATCTATGCGCGCGATGGTGACTATGTTGAGGCAGGCGCGCCTTTAATCGAACTAGACAATACACAGTCGCAAGCGCAACTTGAGATTGCGAGTGCGCAGTTCATTGCCTTAACAGCACTAGAGGCACGCTTGATTGCGGAGCGGGACGACCTCGAATCAATCAACTATCCGGCATCGTTGTCTTCAAGCAATCCGAATGCCGTCGCCGAGATGGCGGCACAGGATCAAATTTTTCTAGCGCGCAAAAGATCACGAGAAGGCAGTATAGCCGTCTTGGAGCAACGCATAGAACAACTACGCTCACGCGTGAGTGGCCTGCAAGCGATGAAACAGAGCAAAGAGGCACTGGCGACCTCATTCGGCGAGGAACTAGCCGATGTGCGTATCCTTTTAGAGGAAGGGTTTTCGGATAAATTGCGCTTGCGCGAATTAGAGCGCAGCCATGCGGCCTATAACGGCGAAGCGGCCGAACTTGTCTCCACTATCTCATCGACAGAAATGCAGATTGGTGAAACCCAGTTACAAATTCTACAAACAGAAAACGAATTCCGCTCAGAAGTCGTGACACAATTGAGCGAAACACAAACGCGCCTGAAAGATATTCGCGAGCGCATGATTGCTTTAACCGACGTTGTAGACCGCACAGTGATACGTGCACCCGAGGCTGGCATCGTCAGTGGCATGCAGTTTCACAACGAGGGTGGCGTCATCGGGCCAGGTGCCCCCATTGGTGAGGTCGTGCCTCAGAGCGACGAATTAATCATCGAAGCGAGAGTTTCACTAGGTGACATTGACCGTGTGCAGACTGGGCAAGAGGCAACCATTCGTTTTTCTAGTTTTGGCAGCTCTGTGCCTACGATTACCGGCAGTGTCATTTCTGTCTCAGCCGATGCGATGAGCGATCGACAAACAGGAATGACTTACTATTTGGCACGGGTTGCTGTGACACCAGAGGGAATGGAAGATCTTGATGGCCTAATACTAGTGCCAGGCATGCCTGCCGAAGTCTTTATCACTTCCGGCTCACGCACTTTCTTGCAGTATGTGATGAAACCATTCTCTAACGCGCTTGCTCGCAGCTTGCGTGAAGATTGATGTCTATGAAGCGATTAATTATTCTAGCCCTTACTCTAAGCCTTGGCGCAAGCCTGCTTACGCCAATGATGGCAGCGGAGCTTGAAGAGCAAGCCGTGACGCGCATTATTGTGCAAGGCAGCACGCTAGAGGATTTCTTTACCTCGGCATTGGACTACAGCCCTGAGCTGCGAATATCGCGAGAGCGCTTGAATATCAGCTCTGCAAGAAAACGAGCAGCGAATGGGCAGCTAATGCCACAGGTCAATGCAAACGCTAGCGTATCAGATAACACGCAAACCCAAGATGCAATCAATCAAACCACAAAGTATCGCGGTGAGCGCTATTCCTTACAGCTCACCCAAGTATTGTTTAATTGGCAGGCCTTTAATGCCCGCGGCAGAGCCTATTTGATAGAGGAGCAATCCGAGGCGGAGTACTTCGGGCAGCTGGCCTTTGTGCTTACCGATGTGGCTGAGAAATATTTCGCTGTTCTACAGGCTCAAGACGCCGTGACTTCAGTGACGGCGGAGCTAGATGCGGTCAATCGCCAGCTTGCGCAAGTCGAAAGCCTGTACAATCTGCAAGCTGTGCAAATCACCGATTTGTATGAAGTGCAGGCCAGACAGGCCGCCGTGCAAGCCGAACAGTTAAATTTAGAGAGTGAGCTAGCCATTGCGAAAGAGCAACTGCGCGCCGTGTCTGGCGTTACTGTTGGCGAACTCTACCGCCTTGATGAAGAAATCGATATTCCCGCCTTAGAGGGCAGCATTGAATCATGGTTAGAGCGCGCACGTAGCGGAAACCATCAGATACTGGCCCGAGAGTTTGCCGTGCAGGCTGCCGACAAACGTATCTCTGAAAGCAAAGGCGCCTATATGCCTCGCGTCTCTTTGATCTTAAACAAGCAGGATTCGAATATTGGTTTTGACAACGCCTTGCAGGCCAACCGCACAACCACAGACTACATCGGCGTTGACGTACAAATCCCCATCTTTACCAGCGGCCGTAGTAAAGCTGGCGTAAGCGAAGCGCGCAGCCAACACCGCATCGCCGAAAATGAACTGCGCCAAATCGAATTAGAAATCATTGAGCGTACGCGTACCGCCTATTTGCAAGTCAAAGCCAGCGAGCTGCGGGTGCGCGCAGCCGAACGTCTCGCCGAGTCCACCGCGCTTTCGTACACGGCGCAGCAACGTGGTTTTGAGCTTGGCACAGTGACAAGTGTCGATGTATTGAACGCTTTGGGCGCACGCTTTCGTGCAGAACGTGATTTACAACGCGCAAGATACGACCACATTCGATACAATCTGCTTCTTAAGCGCGAAGCGGGCACACTCAGTGCCGAAGACCTGTCCGAAGTGGGCGATTGGTTAGTTGCTCCGCAGAATTAATTAGACGCCACTTTCAATAGGAAGTCTGGATCCCCGAATGTTTTTCTCTCTGCTTCGTCAGTGGCTGTTTGCCCCCATTGTTCATTACCGGCTCTTTCATAATTTTGTGCGCCAAGATTTTACGGGGCAGTTTGCAGGCTCCTTCGGGGGCATGGTGTGGTTGTTCATCACGCCTATTGTCAATATTCTTATCTACTCCTTTGTATTCAGCGTGGTGTTTCGCGCACCAATGCCAGTGGAGTATGGCAACACCCCATTCGTTGTCTTCATGATGATGGGCTACCTGCCTTGGTTTGCCTTTGGCGATGCCATGGGGCGGGCCAGCGGCTTATTGTTAGAGAAAGCCCCATTGATTACCAAGGTGATGTTCCCGGTGCAGATCATCCCAGGCGTAGGCACAATCGTGCCTTATATGATCCACGGCATTGCCTTGTCGCTGTTCTTGGTCTATTTGAGCACGCAAGGTTATTTCAATAGCCTCTGGCTGCTCTTGCCTATTGTCTTCTTTTTCCAATTCTTGTTCACGATGGGGTTAGTGGCAATCCTTTCAGCCTTCTGTGTCTTTCTGCGCGATATTCAGCAGATCGTGTCACTCACGCTTACCGCTTGGTTTTTCCTAACGCCTATCGTTTACCCAATCTCTTTGATTCCCGTTGAGTATCAGCCTTTATTGCTGCTTAACCCCATGCATAGCTTTGTTGAGATGTATCGAAATCTAGTGCTACTTGGCACTTTCGATATGACGAGCTTTCAAATTATTGTTCCTGTGTCACTTTTAACTTACTGCATCGGTGGCTGGGTGTTTATGCGTATTCGACACGCCTTCGGGGACGTGTTGTAAATGTTAGAGATCTAAAGCAATGCACAGCATTTCAGTAGAGAACGTACACAAAGATTTTAGGATCTACGACCGCCCACAAGACCGGTTGTTGGAACTATTGCTGCGCAAGCCACGGCATAAGAATTTTCATGTCTTACAAGATATTTCTTTCTCAGTGCTAGAAGGGCGTAGCCTTGGCATTATTGGCGACAACGGCGCTGGCAAGTCCACTTTAATGAAACTCTTAGTCGGCACCTTGCAGCCAAGCTCGGGCAGCATTTCGATAAAGGGCCAGGTTGCCGCGCTTCTTGAATTAGGGGCCGGCTTTCATCCTGAGTTTACAGGGCGGCGCAACATCTACCTCAATGCCGCATTGCTTGGTGTTCCCGATGCCGATATTGCAGGCTTAGAAAAAGAGATCATCGCGTTTTCTGAACTTGGCGACTTCATCGATCGCCCTGTAAAAACGTATTCCTCTGGCATGTATGTGCGCTTGGCATTCTCCATTGCCACAATGGTAAACCCTGATGTATTGGTAATCGACGAGGCTCTTTCCGTTGGTGACATCGCGTTTCAAAAGAAATGCGTCGAGCGCATGAATGAGTTTCGCAAACAGAATAAAACCATGATTTTCTGTAGCCATTCGATGTACCACGTGCAAGAGCTGTGTGACACGGCAATCTGGTTAGAGAAAGGCCGTATCCGCGAGATTGGCGAGAGCCATCACGTTGTGGCACGGTACGAGGATTACTGCAACAGCAAGAACGTTGAGCCCCATGAAGCGCCTGATATCAACACAGTCGACGATCGCAATATTAAAGACTGCCGCGTGTTGTACACCGTAGTGAAGAATCTCGATGGCGAAGAGATCGAAGAGGTCGAGCCCCTAAGCGATATTATCCTAGAGTCGAAAATCGAGATTCGCAAAGACAATCTAATGTGTAATTTCGGCTTCGCCATCATGCGCACCCTCGATGAAATTATGTCCGCTTACCTAACGACCGACCGTGACGACGTGCCTAAGGGCCCCTTTAAAAAGGGTGAGATCATCACCGCGCGTATACGCGTCAATGCCATCTCGATGCGTGTAGGCGAGTTCTATGTGATTGGCGGGGTAGCAGAGGAGAGCGGCTTGCTTTGGTACGAAACCAAGTTGAGCAAGCTTATTCAAGTCAAACCCAATAAAGGGGTTGGCTCAGTTGTCATGCGCGTCGATTGGGATATTCAAAGACCCTAGTCCTCGACTCTTGCAGGCGAGGTGTCGGGTAAGCGCCCGTAAGGGTCTACTTTATAGACCCGCGCACGATCTCTTGGCCCCCGCACTTCTACAATTTCCATATAGGCCTGCTTTACTGGGTCTTGCCCACTGGCAAGCTCTTCATCAGTGAGCTCTGCCTTCGGGTATGCAAAGACAGAGTAATAGCTAGAGGTATTGGTGCCAATCCAATTGGACAGCTCCACAAAACTATCTAAAGGAACGATATTGCCAACGTCTGATTGGCTCCGAAAATCTTTGCGCTCCCGGTAGGCGATAATCTCTTCTATAAGCTCATCATCCAATCCTGGCAACAACTGCATCGCCTCTCGGGTTGCGACATTAAGATTTACTCTGCTCGTACTGCCATAAACGGTAAACGCTGCCTCTAAGTTCACGTCTTTGAACAGTTCATCGAAACCGCGAATCAAGCGAATCTCCTCGACGCTGTCTAACTCAGAATAATTACGCGGAGAGTAGGGTGGGTCTAAGGACTCATAATAGTCTGTGTCCGCCCCATTGATATTGGCGGCATCGTTCAAGTCAAACCAATCCACCCAAGCCATTAATAATTCTTGTACGCGATCAACATCGACATCTTCACCCATTCTATTTTCAATCAATAGGCGAAGGTTCTGCTGAGACATGCCATTGAGATTGATCTTGCCGGCATGATCGTAGATGCGCACGATCATATCTTCGTCTAATGGGTTAAAAAGCGACAGGGCTTGGCCATTGAAGCGGTAGGCATCGATGCGCGAATTGCCGTCTTCATCTACTTCGATTTCTTTATCGATAGGGGCTGTCATTTTTTCTAGGATCAGCTCCATTTCGGCTTTGTACATGGCCGAATTAGTACTGGCCATTGCCGCCACGGCAGAGGCGTTATGAAACGCAGTTTTTGCAGAGAGTTGCACCTTGCCCGCCATTACAGTCACTAACACTGTTAACAGTACGGACGTCCATAGCACAATGATGATCACTGAACCTTGTTGCCTACGCATATCACTGACCCCCTATTTGCGGGCTAAGAGACGAACCGGAAGTTAGTGAAGGGTTGCCGCCAAATGCAGGGCGTAAAGAGCGATGGGTGTTAGCTCTGATTCTTGCGATGATATCGAGCTCTTCTCTACCTGAGTCTGCATCAATAGGTGTCAGGCGTACATGCACAGCAAGCGGCAGCGTCATTGTTTCTGTTGCACGCCAATCGTCGCGCCATTGTTTGCTGAAATCTAGCTCTTCATACAGATAGGCGAAAGTGGCCGTGTAGTTAGGCAGCAGAATTCGTGGCTCGGCATTCTCTAAGCGCTGTGAAGGATTATCGCTAGCCGCTGCGGCTAGGCGCAACGACACACCCTCTTCATTATTCGAGTCTAAGAACCATGCCATTAGGCCGCCACTTCTTTGCGGGGAAACAGTCGACACCCAAGTTAGCGTTTCACGCTCGCCTTCAAAATAGACATAGCGGGCTAAATTTTCCATGTCCCTGTAACTGTGCGCAAAGGCCCCTTGTAGAGCCCGCTCAATTTGCAAAATGGCCACTGTTTCATCGAGGCTCTCATCGAGCGATTGCGTATCGCGCTCCCAGTCATTCATCACACTATACATACCGGTGCTTAAAAGACTCAATAGCATTGCGGTGAGCGCCAAGGCCAGAATGATTTCGATTAGTGTAAAGCCAGCTTGATGTTTAGCGATAGCCATTAGCCGCTACTCCGCCAACTCAAGACGCACCCAACGCGTCCCTTCGATGCGTTCGTCAGTGCGCTCATCGATCACTGCATAGTGTTGAAGTTTGTATGAGAAAGGTTCTGTTTTGCGGTGTACAGGGTCTAGATAATCTTCAGCGCGGATATCGAAACGCTCGTTATCTATAGCGGGCTCCACTTCGGAGTATTCATCTTCGAGTAGGGCAAAATTAACGGCGGCGCGCGCCTGCACTGCAAGCTGCAAACTTTGATCAGAACGAAACGCGAGTTGTTTACTACCGGCAGCTAAAGAAAACAAACTTCCCAACACCATCGCCGTAATCGTTAGAGCAACGATCACCTCGAGCAAGGTAAAGCCTTGTTGACGAGACTTAATCATCTAAAATCTCCGCCCGTACTTTGCCAGAAAATGGGTCTATAGTAATTATTGCTTCGCGCTCTTCTAGGCTAAGCACCAATGCCCCGCCAGTGCTACCGCCTTCAGGAAAGAACGTTACTTCTATGTTGTCTTCGACGAGTACCGTTTGGTCCGTGCTATCGCGGTAATATAGCTCAAGACCTCTGGCCGTCCATGTGTCATCGCGACCTAAGTCAGAGCGAGCCGCTTCGATTTCGCTTTGCTCGTCTTCATCATTATTGCTGGCGTAAAAACTCGCAGTCGCGGGTTGCCCTAGGACCACTGCGTTGCGGCGAGTATAATTAAGCAGGGCCGTCGCTTCACGCACTTGCGCATTAAAGGTGCGCCCACTCATGCCCCCTAGATTAGGAATCAACAGCGCGCTGCCCATCGCCAAGATTGCCAAGACAATCATCAGCTCAAGGAGTGTAAACCCGCGATGCTTGCGACTAATTGCTGACGTCGGCGTCATTGCCCTCACCGCCAGCCCGTCCATCAGCCCCGTAGGAGATAAGCGTGTAACTGCTGCCATTAGAGCTATATTGATATTCATTGCCCCAAGGGTCGACAGGCACTTCTTTGTTCAAGTACGGGCCATCCCAAGTCGAGCGCCCCGTAGTATTCTCCATCAAGCCTTCTAGTTCATCTGGATATTGCCCTACGTCTAAACGGTGCGTCGCTAAGGCAGACCCGATCGCAGAGATTTGCGACAGCGCTGCATCATGACGTGCACCATCTGCTTTATTGAATAGGTTTGGCGCGACCATAACCGCCAACATTCCTAGAATCGCCATCACGATTAATAATTCGATAATGGTAAACCCGCGCTGCTGACGCACTTGTGTTGATAGATTCATGTTGTCTCCTTATCTGTTATTGACTAAAGCCCTGCCTCTTCAAACATCTCAACGGCCAATTCGAAGCGACTCAATATCTCCTGATATTGCACGCTGTTGATGTCATTTAGGTCGATGATCTCTGGGCGTAAAACGATGAACAATTCTTTGCGCTCTTCACTGTCTTGCTGATAAGAGAAAAGCTTACCCACTACCGGTATACGATTTAGCCCTGGCACACCGGTGTTTAAATCCGAATTCGACGATTGTATCAACCCACCCAGAACAACGTTTTCACCATCGCGCACGACGATGCTAGTGGTAATTTCTTGATTGTCGAAAATGGGGTTTCCTTCAATCCCCGCAGCCTCTTGGATTGACGAGAGCCCTTGCGAGATTGTCATATTCACCACGCCATCATCATTGATCCGTGGCGTAATTAGCAATTCAATCCCCGTGTCTAGATACTGAATATTGCTAATGATGTTGTCGCCGGTTTGTGTGGTGGTCGAGCCAGATTGCACAGGCACACGAGAGCCGATTTTGATCTCGCCTTCCATATTATTAATAACAGTTAACGATGGTCGTGCTAATAGGTTCACCTCATTATTAGAGGCGATGGCCTCTAGAGTGGCTTCAACGCGCGCCGCACCATCGACAAAGGATTTTGTGAACAATAAGCCGCCAAGACCGCTGGCAGGAAGAAAGCTGGTGTTGCTTGTGGTAGAAATATCGTTTGTGATGGCGTTGTCTGCAATGCGCGACCAATCTACGCCAAAACGGGTTTCATCTGTCAACGTGACTTGGGCGATCACCGCGTTGATCATCACTTGCAAAGGAACCGCGTCTAATTGACTAATCGTGGCCAGTAGTTGGCGATAGTCCCTTGGGTTTGCACGGATCAACAAACTATTCGTCGCTTCGTCTGCAACAATATTCACTTTCAAGTCGGCAGAAACAACTTGTGGACTGTCACCGCCAACCGAGGCGTTTTGCGCAGCAGGCACCGTACGGCTTATGGTATCGCCTTCTGGGGTCACCACTTCAACCGTCTCAGTAAGATTATTCTGATTAGGGCGACGCAGATTTTCATCGTCCTCGTCGATCTCAAACACCCTCGTCAAGGTGTCTGCCAGCTCCAGCGCCGTTAAATTCTTCACGCGATAATGAAATAATTGTTCGGCTTGCTCTTGGCTGTCAGCATCCAAAAGCTTCACCCAGCGTGTTATTTCCTCGAAGCCTCGACTTGCTGGCGCGGTAACGAGCAGGGCATTGATGCGCTCTAGACCTTTGACCTGATAAGACGGGTTTTGACCTTCTATAAGCTGCAAAATTTCTGCAAGCTCTGTGGCCAAGTCGGCTGCACTGGCATAAGTGAGCGGATACAGATGCAGGCCTTGGTTCTGAAAGGGGTCCGCATCTACTATTTCTAACAATTCATTGATGCGACTTAGCTGTGAAGATGTAGCGGTAATCGCCAAGGTATTATTGTTAGAGACTCTCACCACTGTGCCATCGCTGCCCACTAACGGGGTCAGAATTTCAATTGCAGACTCTATAGAGATATACGTCAATGGTGTGATCTGCATGATCACGCTTGCAATAGCGTTAGCGCTTGTTGCGGGCGTGGTGATCTCAACAGGGATTGTGCTTTGTTGGCGGCGAGCATAATAGATATTGCCAGAACGCTCTAAGCTAATACCGGCCTGACGAGTCAACAGCCTCACTAACGGCCAAATATCACTTTGGGTGAGTGGACGGTTTGCCGATGTACGAATACTCACTCGATCGTCGATGCTTGGATCGATGATGATGCTTAGGTCTAATGCGTCCGCTAATTCTTCTAGTATCACCCGCAAATCAGCCTGCTCGTAATTTAACTCGACAACATTATCTGGCGCTGCATTGACCGGAGTAGGGCGAGTATCGGTGTAAGCAGGAATAGCGCTTGCCCCGCTGCGATTGATCTCAGAAATCAGTTGGCTTTGTTGAGCCTCATTCGTTGCCTCTATCGCCATTGTTGACGCACTGGTCGATGCAGTCGTTTCGTTACTCCCTGCGCGCGCGCTGCTAGCCGAATTCTGAACGGAGCCACTCGTGTTGCTATTGGGCGTATTGGCGCATGAGGCTAGCGCGATTGCTAAACTAAGAAGTGCCAATGGTCTTATTACATTCACAGTATCACTCCGGTGCAAATATTAGAAATCTACGGCATTCATACTGAATACCGCCGAAAGCATCGTGATGGTAATACCACCCACCGCGATACCAAGAAAAAGGATTAAGGCCGGCTGCAAGGCCGAAACGAGACTCGACATTTGATTCTTTACATAAGTATCAAAACTCGCCGCTGTTTTTAATAAAATACTCCCGGTACGGCCAGACTCTTCACCGACTGTCACCAGTTGATGCAATAGCGTCGGAAAGCGATTGGTTTTCTCTAGTGAGATTCCCAAACCAGCACCGGAGCGCACGTCGTCTTCGACCTGCTCTAAATGCTGTGCGATGTCGGTATTACTGACAACTTCACGCGATACTCGCAACGCCCGAATCAATGGGATGCCTGCAACTAACAATGCCCCTAGCGTTCTAGCGAAGACGGCGCAATCTTTGTAGAGCAACAAAGCCCCAAGCAAAGGGACTCTTAGTAAAAATTCATCTTTTTGCAATTTGCGACCAGGGTCTTGATCTAACCATTTCCACCACGCAATAAAACCAAGGACAAAGACAATCACCAAATAGCCATAACTCTGCACGCCCTCACTTAACGCAAGTAAAAAAGCAGCAGAGGCGGGAATCTCAGTCCCCGCGTCTTCAAACATAATCGCGAATTGTGGCACCACGAAAGCGAGCAACAGAAACACCGAAATAATGCCAGTCACCAGAAGCACGATAGGGTAGACCATCGCCGCAATGATGGCTTGACGATTCTTAGCGTTAGTTTCGAGAAAGTCTGCTAGATCTGGGAGCAGTTGGTGCAAAATGCCGCCTTCTTCTCCGGCGCGCACAATATTGATATACATCTTAGAGAACACATCAGGCCTAGCTTCCATCGATTCGGCAAGACTTCTGCCTTCTTTGACATCTCTGCGCATCGTGATCACCAGTTGTCGCATCGCGGCAGACTCGGTGATGCCTTCCAGCAGTCGTAAGGCTTTATCTAAAGGCACCCGGGCTTCGACCAAAGTGCAAAGACCGGTAGTGAAGTCGAGCAGGTCACTGTTCTTAATACGCCGACTAGTAATTCCACGCTTACCATCTTGACCGGCACGCGAAATCTTCACAGGAATAAGCTTCTTGCCCTGTAAGATTTTAAGCGCTTCTCGCTCAGACTCTGCATTGACCTGACCGGTCTGCACATTGCCCTGAGCATCGTAAGCTTGGTATTGGTAATAAGCTGCACTCATATCGCGCGTGTTACCCTCACAACTTCTTCTGGCGTGGTAAGCCCAGCGGCAAGTTTTTCTAGAGCATCTTGGCGCAGTGTTTTCATCCCTTCTTTTATCGCTTGTTCGCGAATCACATTGGCATCGGCGCCTGTGGCCACATGGTGGCGAATCGCATCAGACATCACCAATAACTCATATAAACCAATACGACCACGATAGCCGCTTCCGCCACAGCGCTCACAGCCTTTGCCCCGGGCCAGTACTGGATAGTCCTTCGCATCAATATCTAATACATTGGCTTCATCGGCCGTGAGAGGCTGCTCTACTTTGCAATCGACGCATACGCGTCGCACAAGTCTTTGCGCTTGGATGGCAAGCACACTGGAGCTAATTAAATAGCCTTCAACGCCCATATCTTGCATTCGCGTTACAGCGCCTGCAGCATCATTGGTGTGCAGTGTTGAGAAAACTAAGTGACCTGTAAGCGCGGACTCGATAGCAATTTCGGCAGTCTCGTGATCGCGAATCTCACCGACCATCAACACATCAGGGTCTTGGCGCACGATTGAGCGCAAACCCGCCGCAAAACTTAAACCGATGCTGGAGTTCGCTTGTATTTGAGTGATGCCCTCAAGTTGGTACTCGACCGGGTCTTCCACCGTAATGATTTTTTGTTTTTCGCTGTTTATTTTTTCTAGCGTGGCATACAGCGTCGTCGTTTTACCACTGCCGGTAGGCCCAGTAATGAGAATCATACCGTGGGGTTGTGTAATCAACTGTTGGTATTTGCCGAGAATTTCTTCGGGCATGCCTAGTTGCTGCAGGCTAACTGCCGTATCGCTACGGTCCAGTATACGTAGCACCACTGATTCACCATGCACACCTGGCAAAGTAGAAACACGCATGTCTAATTGCTTATTACCAATACGCGAGTCGATGCGGCCATCTTGTGGCAAACGTTTCTCGCCGATATCCAAACGTGCCATTAGTTTTAGTCGGGAGGCCACAGCCGTATGAATCTTGATAGGCAAACGTTCAATTCTTGTCATGATGCCGTCGACACGGCAACGCACATCCAGATGATTTTCGTTGGGCTCAAAGTGAATATCACTGGCATTCAAATCCATTGCCCGTGCAAACAAGTGGTTTACCAAACGAATAATTGGCGCCTCGGAGGCTAAGTCTTTTAACTCTTCGTCATCTTCGAAACCTGATACAAATACATCATCGCCTTGTTCAATCTGCGGCGACAATTCAGCACGCCAGTACTTCATCAAACGGGACACTTCGTCGCCTTGTCCTCGACGAAACTTTACGTACTCGCCCATAATGAAACGAATCTTTGCACGCAACTCGATGCTCGGCAATGTGTTGCATACTAGCTCGAATGTGGTCGAGAAATTTTGAGCAGGAGCAATCCCTTCTGGCTCTAGAAGCTGGCCAAACATAGGAAGACTAATTGTGGCATCTGACATAGTGTTAGTCCGCTGCTGCATTGGCATTATCACTTCGGCTGAAGCCAACAACTGTGATAGTGCCTGAATATTGGTTTCGATTACGACGCACGCTGAAATCACTAACCCCTAATAAAGGGTCTGATGTTTCTATGCTATTGAGTAGATCCATAATATTGCCTTGGCTGTCGGTCAGTATCGACAACTCTTGCTCTACCAGTAACCAGCCATCCGCGGACATCGACTCCGCCAGTTTTGTAGAGGTGATATTTACGCCAGCTTCGGTGGCATATTCACGCACTAGCCGTTGAATATTGGCGCTTATAAGGGGAATAGAGTTTTCTTGGAAAAGTCGTTCCCCTAAATCGGTGCTGCGCAACTGCACAGCCTCACGTCTTTCACTCCAAAGCTGCGCATCTTCAATTAAGCGCTGCTGACGTTGCACGTCAGTTTCTAATTGGCTGATTCTGTCGTTTCGATCGCCGTAAAAGCTTTTGATGCTTGGCAGCCCTTGCGTCAAGATAAAAACGACACCTACGACAGAGGCAAGAATTAGAATATTTTTTTCACGTTTAGTCATGTCGTATTCAACGCCTCACATCTGGAAAATAGCGCTGTCGGTAAGCATCATAATCAACCGTGCTTAAACGCATCTCAATATAATAACGGTTGTTATTGGTAGCTCTGGCAAAATCGACACCCGTAAACATGGCGTCCTGTTCTAATAATTGCAGCAAACTTTGTGGGTCTGCGCTTTCACCCTCTATTTCAATACTGCCTTCAGAGATCTCTATCGAGGTAAGAACATTCGGTGTAAGCACAGTCTGCAGCTGCAACAGCACGTCGGGAATGTGCTGCCTGGGGAACTCGTTCAAAACACCCCAGGAAATTTCAAAATCGCGCACCGCTGCTTGGTCTTCCCGTGCCTGAGTTGAAGCGCTTTGCAAACTAGAGAGCTGAGATTCTAGTCGCATCAACTGCACGGACTGAAGTAGGAAAGGGGAGGTTGCGAGAAAAACTAAGAACACTGCAGCAACCGCTGCGTAAACAATCCGTTTGCCTTTTTCTTTTTGTTTCAGTGCAGCGCGCGCCCCTTGCGGAATGAAACTGTATTCGGTATGCGCTAAGTCATCGCCTTGCAAAGCACAGTATTGTTCGGCGCTAGTCAGTTTTATCTGTTCATCAACGCCAACCTGCAAATCTGTTACTGTTTCTTGCCACTGCCTAGCAAAATCTGGGTCCTCTAGATCGGCGCGTTGCACTTGCAAAAATTCACTTAACACTGCGTCTTTGTAGACGAGTAAGCTAAGACTATTGCTGTCTTCGTCGACAAGAAGTAATTTGCCTGTAACATCGCTGAGCTGGGCTGCAGCCACATTGCGTGGCATAACACCCAGCAAAAACAGATCCTGTTCTGCGAAAGCCGTGAAAAGCTCATCAAGAATACCTTCGTCGCTCCAAACTACTACATCATGGTTCGCACTCGGGTCAGCATGAGGGTTTACCGCAAACAACAAAGGCGACTCATAGCTAGGTAGCAAAACCGATGATTGCAACTGCAACGCAGAGCGCAAGCTATCTTTGCTTATACCCGGCATATTGACCTGTGTGGCAATAAACTGTTGGGCAGGTAAAAGCAGTAGCACCGAAGTAGGCTCTTCACGCTGACCTAACAACTCACCGGCGGCCTCAGCAATGACGCTGTAAAGACTTTTCTCATCGGATTGGTGGACGCTACGCCACTGGCCATTGCCTAGGTTATATAGCTTGTCTTCATACACCAATAAAATGACGTCAGCGTTTTTCAACAGTCGCGCGTTCTGGTTACCTTGTAATAAGGCACGGATATTATCCGGGAGTTTTCCGATGAGGGTTTGCCCAAAGGTTTGTAAAGTGAACGACGGTGTACTCATGAATTCCAACGCGATAAGGGTAAATTTGTTCCCGAAACGAGACTAAGACTGTATTTGTCGAAAAATAGTTTGGTTCTTGGAAGGAAGATACTAGGGTTTAGCAACACAGACTTGATTACGGCCGGCCTTTTTCGCTTGATAGAGCGCTTTATCTGCTTTTTCAAACACTTTTTCGGGGGTATCGGTGTCTTTAAACTGAGCAAGGCCAAACGACATCGTGATTTGCACTAGTTTCTCTTTAAAATGGAATGGGCAACGTTCAATCTTCTCTCGCACTTGCGTTAGTAACATCTGGGCTTCATCTAGTGACTTATTAGGCATAAGAATCGTAAATTCTTCGCCGCCATAGCGCGCCACGAAGTTTTCGTCCCCCAATTGGTCCGATATTTGTTTTGCCAATATTTTCAAAACTTTATCGCCAGCTAGATGCCCATAGGTGTCATTGATATTCTTAAAATGATCGACATCGCATATGCCCAAACACAAGCTTGCACTTTGGTCCTCTGCGTATTTTGTGCGCCATTGCGTAACCTCTTCAACCACGCGCTGATCATAACTGGCTCGATTAGGTAGCTCTGTTAGGGCATCGCGATTCGCTAGTTTTTCTTGTCGCGCTAAGTGCAAACGCAGCTCTTTGGATTCTTGCTCCAACCCTGCCAAGCGTGCCTCAAGCTGTTGGCTATGCTCATTCGCACTTTGCTGCTGCTGGCGCTTCATCTCTTTGAAGGTATCCATAGACGAAAGAATGCTGCCAAGTTGGTTTTGCACGGCAAGCTTCAGATCACCGATGTTTTCTGCAACCTGCACAGAATCATTAATCTCACCTATCTGCGAGCGAACCGCTTCATCCAAAGCTCGCTCTGACTCACGCGCTGCGCCCTCTTGCTCTTTCGAGAAATGCACATACTCTTGCACTTGCCCTAAGCTTTGATTGAGTTCATTGAGAAAGCGTTGGAATTCAGAACGCTCCTCTTCCATTGCCGCGCTAATGAGAGCGTAAATATCCTCTAAAACCGCGACAAATTCGTACCAATTTAAGCCTTTTTCGATTCGCGCTTTTACTTTGGCTGCAAGCGCATTGGATGATTCTGGTACATAGATATTTTCAAGAATGCGCAAAAGGGCGGGTTCGGCATGGTTAGCAATAACCGAGAAAACTGGCTCAGCCTCTGCAGGCTCGCTGGCCTCAGCTTGCGATTGTGTCTGTGCTACTGCAGCTTCACGTTCTGGCTCGACAGTTTTCTCTATAATAGGCTCAGGGGTAATATCATTACTGTGCGACTGTAGGGCAGTGTCTTCGTCTGTCTGTTCTACTACGGCGCCCGTTTTCTGGTCAGGCGTCCTGCCAGCGGCAGCGTTGACTACTTTTGGAGCCTTACCTAACACATCCGCAACGAACTGCTCTGGTTCACTGTCTTGCGGCGCCTGATCTTTATTATCGGTTTGTACTTCTTTTGGAGCTGGGGCACTACTAGCCGTTGCCGGCACAGGCTCAGCCACTGACTTCTCGGTGCCACCGGCAAAAAGACGAGCCCAAAACCCAGACTCCTGCTGTGATGCCTCAGGCTCAGTAGTCTGCGCCAATTCACGAATCACCATACGCAGCAACTCGAGAAAATCCGTGATTAACACAGGATGGCTTTGGGGATCTTTGATGTGTTTGTTGAGGTTCTTCGAATATTGCTTAACAGCGCGCTTTAATTCACGCGAAAGAGACAATTCTTGCAGTTGCTTTACACTTAAATTCAGCGCTTTTTGCGTCGAATAGATACTTTGCTCTTTGCGGGAATCTAAACGTAAAACTGACTTCTCGATTCGCTCTAAAAGGACTTCGAGGCCAGATTCAGTATCTTGAGAGCGCAGGGTAGCGCGAAGAGAAGAGAGCTCACGATCAAGCCCGACGTCCAAACCTTCACCGGCCAGGCTAACGCCTACTAGGCCTCTACGAAGGAGTTTAATACGATTATTGAGGGATTTTTCACGAGTGTCATGCACTTCTAGTGCATCTAGAAATTTCTTTTTCCAGCGATCAACTTCTATGCTTTCGCTATCCCTATGGCTCATTGATTACCGCTCTTATTTGGGGCGTCCTTGAACTTCAATGTCACCGTGTATGTTGGCGCCGCCTTTGTTGCGGCACCAACACACTACCGATTTGGCAAATCAGTGTTTCTATCAGCTAGAGCTTCTTTCTTTGTTCACTAGGAAGTTAACCACTTCCAACATTTCTTGCTGAGTGCGCACCGCGTCACCAGTAGAGATGAGGTATTTGCCATTCACAACCATATTCGGAGTGCTACGAACTTGATATTCGCGCATCTTCGCTTCTGCTTGGTTCACTTTCGTGCGAACTGAGAATGAGTTAAACGCTTTACTGAAATCATCAGCACTCACACCATGTTTGGCGAATAGCGCAGAGATTTGCTGTTCGTTCTGGAGTCGGTTGCCTTCAACGTTGATCGCATTGAACAATGGATTATGCAGAACATCCACTTTATCGAGCGCTTCAGCCGCATAGAAAGCCTGTGCGTGAACCTTCATAAGCTCATTCCACATGCCAGGAAAGCGCACAAAATCCACATCAGCCTGCAAGTTCGCTTCCCAATCTTCGATTAATGGCTCAAAGCGGAAGCAGTGCGCACAGCCGTACCAAAAGACTTCGACCACTTCGATCTTGCTTGGGTCATTCGTTTTCACTTGGGCTGGTAATACAGTGTAATGCGTACCCGCTACATACTTTTCAGGCTGAGCAAGCGCAGAAAACGCCAATGGGCTTAGCAGTAAAACGACTAATAATTGCTTAATTAACTTGTTCATGTTCTTGCTCCCTCGGATTCATGTCTTGTATCAATACTATACAGTTGATCTGAGAAAGACCGTGATAGCGAAAATAAACTTCGCTATCACAAATCTTAATTTAGCCCTGAAATATAGCTCGCCAAGGCATCAATCTCACGGTCTGTAAGACGCTCAGAGATAATACGCATAGGCGCTGCTGTTCCGTCGTTAGTACGCTCACCAGAGCGGAAAGCTTTAAGTTGCGTAGCTGTGTACTCAGCATGCTGGCCGCTCAATGCTGGGAAACCTGCTTGTGGATTGCCTTTGCCAGTAGGCGAGTGGCATGCAGAACATGCGGCTACGTTCAATGAAGCGATACCAGAGCGGTAAATGCTTTCACCTAGTTCAACCAATTCAGGATCTGCGCCTTCAAGGGTCACTTCTTGTTCGGCGTAGTAAGCTGCCATGTCGGCAATATCTTGGTCGTTAGAGTTATTCAAAAGCCCAGTCATCAAAGGCACAGAGCGCGCACCTGACTTGATCTCGTTCATTTGTTTGATCAAATAAACAGCGCTTTGACCTGCTAGTTTAGGGTTAGCACCAATAGTGCTTTGGCCTGCAGGGCCGTGGCATGCAGCGCATACTGCTACCTTGCTCTCACCAGCGGCAGCATTGCCCTGTGCGTGGCCGAGGCTCGCAAAGGCTACAAATATAAGACTAGATACCAGGGTCAGTGCATTCTTCGTGGCTAGATTTTTCATGAATAGTCCAACTTTCCTATAGTTCACAGAGTGCTTGTATTGTCAGTACGGTCAACCGCCGCCGCCCCGCGGTTAACCCCTGTTAGGGCCTACACTTTGGCATGACGGGCGAAATTAATCAGACGAACGGGCGCGAATTATAGCGCAATACATCTGATTACTCTATGTATTGCAGCCACTTGAAACGTATTTTGTGCCTTTAATAGGCGCTTTTTTCGCAATTTTCAAGCCTCACAGTGGTGCAGCACGCTTGCGCAAATAGGTTTCTTGCTGTATCTAGTGCGCCCATGAATTATAAATTAGCAAGTTTCGTCACCAGTGCCGTTGGGCTTAACGACTGTCCGAGCGACAGTTTACGCGAAGTCGCCTTTGCAGGACGCAGCAACGCTGGGAAATCCAGCGCCATCAACGTGCTTACAAACCAAAATCGCCTCGCCCGAACAAGTAAGACTCCCGGCCGAACTCAGTTGATTAACTTTTTCGGCATTGGAGAGGGGCGCTATATCGTCGATCTGCCAGGCTATGGCTATGCGAAAGTGCCATTGAATGTTAAAAACCAATGGCAAGAACATCTAGAACTTTATTTAAATCAAAGAGATGCGCTAGCCGGCCTCGTACTGCTGACCGATGTAAGACACGCCTTTAAGGAATTCGATTTGATGATGATCAATTGGTCACACGAATCTAACCTGCCGATTCATGTGCTATTGACCAAATCGGACAAATTAAAGCGCGGCGCTGCACAAAATGCCCTGCTAACAGCGAGGAAGCAATTGGACCAGTACCCCAATGCGACGATTCAGTTGTTTTCATCACTGCAAAAGTCTGGCCTCGAAGGGCTCGAGGCTAAACTGAACAGCTGGTTAGAGGAAGAGGCTAGTGAGCCTCATCCCAATTAAAACCAACGCCGACATCGACAACTAAGGGCACACTCAACGCCGCGGCGCTTACCATACGGAAACGAACGCCTTCGCGCAGCAGCTCGACATCAGCTTCGGCAACTTCAAAGACGAGCTCATCGTGCACCTGCAACACCATGCGAGCATCTAGCACCCTACTGCTAAGCCAGTGATCGATATCGATCATCGCCTGCTTGATGATATCGGCAGCGCTGCCTTGCATTGGGGCATTGATAGCTGTTCGTTGCGCCGCTTTACGCAGCATGCCATTGCCGGCATGAATATCGGGCAAATATAGCCGGCGCCCAAAGATGGTTTCCACAAAACCGTGCTCATCGGCAAAGGCCTGTGTTTGCTCCATGTATTTCAAAACCCCTGGGTATTTCTGAAAATACAAATCCACATAGTGCTGCGCGCTTTGTCGGTCGATCCCTAGCTGCTTAGCCAAACCAAACGCAGACATCCCATAGATTAGGCCAAAGTTAATCGCCTTTGCACGCCGACGCTGTTCTTGAGTGACCTCTTCGAGCGGGGTGGAAAACACCTCCGCCGCCGTGGCTTTATGCACATCTTGCGCATTAGAGAATGCTTTTAACAAACCAGGATCGCTAGACAAATGCGCCATTATTCGTAATTCAACTTGCGAATAGTCTGCTGCCAGTAATCGGTAACCTGTCTTGGCGATAAACGCCTGCCTGACCTTACGCCCTTCAGCTGTTCGAATTGGAATATTTTGAAGGTTAGGGTCAGTAGAAGAAAGGCGACCTGTTGCAGCCACCGCCTGTTGAAAACTCGAATGAATTCGGCCTGTGCGTTTATTGATATCCAATGGCAATTTATCAGTATAGGTCGACTTCAACTTGCTCAGGCCACGGTGATCCATGATCAACTTTGGCAATTCGTATTCCAAGGCGAGCTCTTGTAAAATAGGTTCGGCGGTCGAGGGCTGCCCCTTAGGCGTTTTCTTGAGAACTGGCAGCTGAAGTTTTTCATAGAAAATTCGCTGCAACTGTTTAGGCGAACTAAGATTAAATTCTTCGCCTGCCATTTCAAACGCCGAGCGTTCAACCTCAACAAGTCGCTCGCCAATCGCTTTACTTTGTTTTCCAAGCACTTCGGCATCAACTAAAATGCCGTTACGCTCCATAGTCTGTAGCACGGGAATTAGCGCCATCTCATAGTATCGATGCAAGCCATCAAGCTCGCCGGTATTTTGCAATGCTTTTTGCAGATGTTGACGCAAGCGCAATACGAGGTCGGCCTTTCTACCGGCATAGGCGCGGGCTGCATCAAGGTCTAACTGACTAAAGGCGAGTTTTGTTTTGCCTTTACCTAGAAGCTCTTCGGGTGATTGTAAACCGAGGCTCAAGTAGTAATCAGAAATTTTATGCAGCTGGTGGTCAAGCACTACTGAATTCAAGACGTAAGAAGCGGTCAAAGTATCGAATCGCAAACCGGCCAATTCAATCTCATAGTTCGCTAAGACATGAATGAGGCGTTTGCTATTGTGGGCAATCTTGTCTAATGCGCCATCTTCTAAAATGGGCTTTAAGGTATTCATTACCAATTGGCGATCAAGCTGGGTTGGAAACTCTAGCGAATCATGCGCCACCGGAATGTAAAATGCAGCACCGGCTTGCACAGCGACTGCCACCCCTATGATTGCCGCCTCCATATAATGCGCACCATCTGTTTCTAATGAGACGGCAATTGCTGGCGCTTTCTTTAATTGCTCACAACACGCTAATAGTTGTTCTTCATTGAGCACTGCTTCGACAATCGTTTCTTGAGGCGCTTTATCACCTTCTTCCTCTGGCTCATCTTGCGGCGCTTGGCTCGCGGCGCTCTCTTGCGGGGTTGAGCCCACAGCGCCTTTACTTTCGACTTCTTTTATCCAAGATTTGAATTCGAAGGTCGTATATAAATCATGTAGGGCTTCGTAGTCTTCATCGGCATGAACCAGTTGATCGATCTCAACATCAAGCGCCACGTCACGCTTTATAGTCGCCAGCTCATGTGATAGCCACAGTTGATCGATATTCTCACGCAGGCGTTCGCCAATTTTGCCTTTTACTTTCTCGGCATTTTCCAACAAGCCGGCGAGAGAGCCGTACTCCTGCAACCATTTCACAGCTGTTTTAGGGCCAACACCAGGCACACCCGGAATATTGTCGACTTTGTCTCCCATTAACGCCAAGTACTCCACTATTCGCTCAGGAGCTAAACCAAACTTTTTTACCACACCCTCTGGGTCGAGTGATTCATTGTTCATGGTATTGAGAAGGGTGACATTCGGGGTCACTAGTTGCGCTAAGTCTTTATCGCCAGTGGATATCAATGTACGAATTTCAGCGGCATTGGCACGTGTGGCTAACGTTCCAATGACATCATCAGCCTCAACGCCATCGACTACCAAAATCGGCAAACCCATCGCTTTGATGATGGCGTGAATTGGTTCAATTTGAGATCGTAGCTCATCCGGCATTGGCGGGCGGTGCATCTTATACTCGGCATAAATATCATTGCGAAAGGTCTTACCCTTCGCATCGAATACAACGGCAATACGACTGTCAGGGTAATTTTTTACTAGGCTGCGAATCATATTGATCACACCCTTAATGGCACCGGTATGTTGTTGCTTGCTGGTGATAAGCGGCGGCAAGGCGTGGAAGGCACGAAACAGGTAAGACGAGCCGTCCACAAGTATAAGATCGATCGCCGCTGGCGGATTGGATTCCATAGTTCTTTATTCCTTATGCGTAGCTCTGCAGAGTTTCATTGTGGGCTGACACATTGCTGCACTGATTGAGCAAGGTTCTCGATTAGTTGCAGGTAGGCATCACGGCTGACGGCAACCCCATCACCCAAGGTATCTAACGAGGCTTGACGAATATTTGAATTTTGAAACACCGTATTTATTGTTGCTTGGTTGGCATTGATATCGGTAAGCAAACAGCTCGGTTGAAGCGCGGCAACCTGTTCTCGCATGGCGATTAAGTGACGTACGCCTGGCTGTTGCTCGTGATCAGGCACTAGTACGAATAGATGCTGTAAGCCAAACTGTTGTTCGAAATAATGAGTTCCGTTGTGATACACGGCGTATTGGCTAGAAGCCAACGGCAATAATCGCTCATGCAATTGGGTAGATAGAGCATCGATCTGCGTCTGAAATCGGTCAAAATTGCGACGATACGACGGGGCATTTGCAGGGTCGCTCTGCGCTAGCTCAGTCACTAAAGTCTGAGCAATAAGCAGGGCGTTATCAGTGTTGAGCCACAGATGTGGGTCATAAGGCTCATCTTCAGCGTGTTCATGCTCATGATCGTGGCCGGCTTCCTGCAAATCTAAAAGCAATATGCCATCGATTTTGGCAGCCTCTATAATTTGTGCGTCTTTCGCGCTTTGAGCAATGACCCGAGATAGGTAGGTTTCCAATCCTGGGCCCACCCACAATAGGACATCAGCTTCAATTACGCGGCGCACGTCAGAAGGGCGCAGGCTGAAGTGATGCGGCGATTGATTGGCGGGAATGAGCACGCTAGGCGTCGATACACCATCGGTGATCGCCGCAGCAATGAGCTGTAAGGGCTTAATACTGGTCACAACCTTGGCTTGCGCCAACGCATTGGCCGAAGACAATATGAACAGGAAAGCCACTAATAGAGGTAATCTGAAGACTAATAACATGCACTATATCTTACGCTGAGCTAATGAAAGTAATGCTATGATATACCACTTATCGAATTCCAGTGTTCTCCTGCGTTTTTCCGCGGAGCCGAAGGACCATCTCCATGGACAATTCATGCCTGATCAAGGCAGAAGACATCAGTATTCAGTTTGGCGATCGCCAAGTTCTGCAAAATGTCAGCCTCACCATAAAACAAGGGCAAGTGCTCACGCTAATAGGCCCAAACGGCGCGGGCAAGACCACACTAGTGCGCATCATTCTTGGTTTGCTAAAGCCTCAATCGGGGCGTATTGAGAAACCACAGAATTTACGCATTGGCTATATGCCACAAAAATTGCATGTTGAAGCTACGATGCCAATCACAGTACGACGCTTTCTAGAGCTTGCGCGCCATAAATCTAGCGCGCCTATTGATGAAATATTGCAAGAAGTACAGATCACCCATCTAATGCACCATCAACTACGCTCAATCTCCGGTGGTGAGATGCAACGCGTACTTTTGGCGCGGGCTCTGTCGCAACAACCACAGCTGTTGGTATTGGACGAGCCCGCACAGGGAGTCGACGTGTCGGGGCAGGCCGAGCTCTATCAACTTATCAACGATATCCGTGCTCGGCATAATTGCGGGGTCCTCATGATCTCCCATGATTTGCATTTAGTGATGGCAAAGACCGATGAGGTGGTGTGCCTTAACCACCACATTTGTTGTCACGGTCGCCCAGAGCAGGTCAGTGTCGACCCTTCCTATCTGGCGCTGTTTGGCAAAAAAGAAGCCAAGAACCTTGCCGTTTACACGCACAATCATAATCACCACCACGATTTAACCGGTGAAGTAGTAGAGCACAAGCATGACTGATTTTATTATAAACGCCCTTGTAGCAGGACTGTGCATCGCATTCGTAGCCGGGCCACTTGGAGCCTTCGTTGTTTGGCGCCGCATGTCTTATTTTGGCGATACCTTGGCGCATTCATCCTTATTAGGGATTGCGATCGGTATTCTAATGGATATCAACCTTCAAGTTGCCGTTATTGCTAGCTCGATATTTTTTGCCGGGCTGCTTATTTTTCTCGAGCGCAACAAGACGCTTTCTACCGACACACTCCTGGGAATTCTTGCTCACGGCACCTTAGCATTCGGCATGCTTATTCTATCGCTTTCGAATACTGTTCAGATCAATTTGATGGGGTATTTGTTTGGCGACTTATTAACAATCGGCACACAAGACCTATGGTGGATTGGGGGCTGCTCTGCATTAGTAGCGTTGCTGCTCTTAAAATATTGGAACGGTTTTTTAGCCGTAACGGTACACGAAGAACTCGCTAAAGTAGAAGGCGTGCCAGTCGGAAAACTGCATGCATTGATGGTGCTGATGGTCGCACTATTAATTGCAGTTTCTATGAAAATTATCGGCGTGCTGCTGATTACATCCCTATTGATTATTCCACCAGCAGCTGCAAGAAAACTCGCAGAAACACCGGAACAAATGGCAATAGGGGCAAGTATAGTTGGGGGGCTTTCTGTTTGCGGCGGCTTGCTACTTTCTTATTTCTGGGACACACCAGCCGGGCCATCCATTGTGGTCACCGCCTGCGGCTTTTTCCTATTCTCTTATCTAGCACCCGCGCTGCTCAGAAAGTCTTAGTAGTCTGCTCGAATTGATTGATAGGCTGAGAAAATTTCATCGTCTTGAATCGCTGTATCAAAAAATCCTGTATACAAACCTTCTGGATTTATTATCAGAATATTTCCGCTGTGATCGATTAGATAATCATCGCTTGCTGCGTCACCATGACCCGCATGCGGATCTGCCATCGCTTCCATAGCAGGAGGAGGGGTGTGCGCAATAAACAGCTCTTTCGCCAAATTCGCTATGACTTGATAATCACCATTGAGCCCAATGAAATCTGGGTGAAACGATGTCATATATTCTTGTAAGCGCTCAGTACTATCGCGCATTGGGTCAACGCTGACCATAACGACTTGTGTATCTAAATTAACACCCGCGCTTTCTAAGTCGCGATAAAACTGGCTAAGCTCTGTCAATGTTAATGGGCAAATATCAGGGCAGTTGGTGAAACCGAAAAAGAAAAGTGTCCAGATCCCTTTCAATTTTTCCTGGTCGAATACATCACCGTTTTGATCAACGAGACTGAATGATGACAATTCAACGGGCTCGTCATAGACCAAGGCCCCCAACTCACGCAGCTCTTCAGCGTTGTAAGTTTGCACGGCATTATTGCCCGTGATACGAAAATAGGTCAGCACAAAAACAAAGGCGACAAAGACGAGGCAAATGATGACTGTCAGTTTGATATTACGATTCATGAAATTAAGCTGCCGTAGAGTTTATGGATTGCTACAAATAGTGGTCAGTCAGCAGTACAACAAACAACACCATGAGATACACAATCGAGTATCGGAAAGTATCCATTGCTGTGCTCGCCTTGGGCTTAAACATCAAGAGCAGCGACCACGCCAAGAAGCCTAAACCTAAGACAACCGCGGCCAATAAATAGATTGGGCCACTCATGCCTGTCAGGTAGGGAAGCAGGGTGATCAAGAACATGATCACGGTATACAAAATGATATGTATTTTGGTGATGTGCTCGCCGTGTGTCACCGGCAGCATTGGAATGCCTGTCTTTGCGTATTCTTCTTTGCGATGAATCGCCAAAGCCCAAAAATGCGGAGGTGTCCACGCAAAGATGATTAGGACAAGAATCAATGCGCCAGGTTCGATAGTGCCAGTGACGGCTGCCCAACCTAGCAATGGAGGCATTGCACCAGAGAGGCCGCCAATCACAATGTTTTGTGGAGTAGCGCGCTTTAAATAACCGGTGTAAATAAAGGCATAGCCAATGAAAGAGGCCAGTGTCAGCCACGCACTCAATGGGTTAACGAGAAACAATAGAATCAACATGCCAGCAATGCCGATTCCGGCAGCGAAAAGCGCCGCTTGTTTTGGGTCGACTCGCCCCTGAGGGATCGGTCTATTGTGGGTGCGCTTCATAAGCGAATCCACTTTATAATCAATAAGATGATTGACTACGGCGCCAGAGCCCGCGACCAGAGCAATGCCAATATTACCGAAGATTAGGATATCCAAAGGCACCATGCCAGGAACTGCGAGGAACATACCGACAAGGGATGTCAGTATCATTAGCATCACGACACGTGGCTTACACATTTCGTAAAAGTCGCGCCAGCTAACCTCTTGTTTATTAACCAGTTCTGTCACCGATAGCCTCTCTTCTCTACAATACGCCCACTCTTCATCATGGAATTTCACAAATTCCGAGTAGCCTACACCTATGGGATGGCGAATTATACTAAATTTCTTGCCAATAAACCTCTCGAAAATTCCTTCGATCGAAGCAAGAATCAGGTCTTCTGACCGCTTTTACTGTCTTATGACCTTGAAAAGGCTTGCGTACACCTCCAAGTGTTTAGGAAGCGACTCCTAGTTTTCGCCTGTATAGCCACCAATGAGGGGCGATCATTAGGGCTAAAAGCTCATTAAAAAGTTCGCGACTTTCAAAATTGGACGATGTAAAGTATTTTTAAAGCGTGAGATGTATGCGCCTTGGCTCAGAAATCCGCGGGTTTTACATCAATAAGAAGTAGGAGAAGTACCATGAAATGCGTTTACTATTTATCACCTACCCTAACAAGCACTCAACAGATTTCAGATGATTTGCACGAAATCGGTGTGGACGACTGGTTCTTGCATGTTGTCAGCAAGGACGAAAGCGGCCTCAGCAAGGAGAAACTGCACTCAAGTAATTACTTGGAAACACTCGATCTTATTCGCAACGGCCTGATAGGCGCCTCACTAGGGTTTGCAGCCGGCATCGTCGCCGCCATGCTCACCATGGCAGTGGAACCCTTCGGCCCTGACATGCACTGGTTTGGTTATATCGCCATTGTCTTTGTCTTAAGCTGTTTTGGTGCTTGGGTTGGCGGCCTTGTCGGGATCGCCAGTGACTGTCTCTTATACACATCTGACGCTGCCGACGAGCGATCTAGTGTAGAT
>OJGU01000068.1_pt1 | contig 71691 bp, 64 predicted proteins | sample 1594741 | NCBI WGS metagenome assembly OJGU01 (sample SAMN05416841, study PRJEB24817) | seawater metagenome | isolation source: Sea water | place: Canada:Atlantic | collected 2013-07 | reverse complement strand
ATCTACACTAGATCGCTCGTCGGCAGCGTCAGATGTGTATAAGAGACAGGCCTGGGAAAGAGGCGGCAAGCTCGGGGCGAGGCCCACGCCTTCGTCACTGCAAACCCCGACGCACCGATGGTCGACAGAATTAATCGTGCATGCGTGACCAAAAAGCCGGAGTCCGGACAGTGACAAGAGTGATGACCTCGACTGCGCTTCGTTCTGGCTTGTTGCTCCTCGCGTCTTATGTGGCCGGGGGCTGTACCAACACGGCTGACCTCGGCGGCGGTACGTCTGGCACCGACGGAGGGTCGGAGGCGAGCGTGACCACCGATCTTGGAAGCTCCACGGGGTCTGCAGAAGCGAGCTCAACCGGGCTTGGAAGCTCGGAGACCGGCGATCCAACCTCCGAATCATCGGACGGATCTTCCACCACCGGCAGTGAAGTCCCCGAAGGAGGACTCGGGCCGCAGGGGTTCGGTTACGTAGAGCTCTCGGACATCGATGGACGAACGTTTGCGTTCGACGACTTCGACGGCGATGGGACGACCGACATCTTGGTGCAGCGTCGGCAGCAGGGGGCGTGGAACCTGCGCACGTTCTCTGGACAAGGGGATGGCACGTTCGTCCCGATGGTCGAGCAGTCGATGGAGGGCTGGGAGTGGGAGCTGAAGACCGGCGACTTCAACGGTGACGGGGCGGTCGATGTCGCGGCGTTTGACGGCTACAACGGCGACTCGTTCGAGCTGGCGCTTGGAGACGGCGCCGGAGGATTCACCGACTCCGAGACCATCCCATTCGAGGGCTTCTACGGCTTCGGCGTGGTTCCGTTCCGCTACGACAACGATGCGGCGCTGGACCTCTTCATTCCCGGAGGCCACAGCGAAGGCGAGCTGGTCATTCGGGGCTTGGCCGAGGGTGGGTTCGAAGAGGCGACTGGGGTTGAGGGAGTTGGCTGCTACGTGAGCGATGCTGTCGGCGCCGATCTTGATGGCGATGGTCTCGACGAGGTCATGGCGTCGGGAAGCTGCAACGCGGTGCCCGAGACGTTCGGCATGGCGACCTACAGCCAGGGACCGGAAGGGTTCGTTCGCGGTGAGCCGCTGCTTGGCAGCGACGGTCCGGTCATCGAAGGCGGAGACCTGGTCGCCGTCGATGTGGATGCCGATGGTCACCTCGACATCATCTCGCCCACGCTGCAAGGCTTGTACGTGTTGCGCGGAGACGGAACCGGAGCGCTGACGCAACCAGTGCGCTGGCCACACCCAGAGGGGTTCGGTGGCGGGTTCGGGCGGCGGCTCGTGTCTCTCGTTTTCGGAGATGACGAGGTCGTGTTCGTCGAGGCGCTGGAGGACGGGGAGGGAGACGCGCTTCTGTTCGTGCCAGATTCCAACGCTGCAGATCCGCTCGACAGCGATCTCGCGCTCACAGAGCTTCAAGTCCAGGGCCGGGTGCTTCGGGCGGAGGACTTCGATGGAGATGGCCGGCCTGACCTCGTCGTGATGATCGGGGAGACGAACGAGGGCGTGTACCGAGGCCATCTGGGCATCTGGTTGTCCGGCGGCTGAGCGCGGGGACGAGCGGGCGTGTGCGCACGTGTCTGGGCGACTCGCATGGATACGGCCCCAGGGCTCTGGCGCAAACAAGGCCCTCGCGGCACGAGGACGGGGTTTTGGGACCGCACGGCGATGGTGGCCAGCTCGCATCGCGCAGGCAATTTGTGGCACAGAGTGTCTTGACCCTCCGTCGCGCGGCCTCCTACCATCGCTGCTTGGTGATGCGGCAAAAGGCTCTGGCTTCTTGGGTGGGATTCTTGGCGGCTCTTTCGAGCGTTGCGTGTGGCGATGATGCGCCGCCCGCAGAGGCGAGCTCGTCGAGTGGAGCGGTTGGGACAACCAGCACCGGGACCTCTGCAACCACCGACGCGGAGTCGAGCACCGGACCCGGTGCGGACTCCAGCGGGACGACCGGCGAGCCCGAGCCGCGTTTGGTCGGAGTGGCCGACCTGCACCTGCACATGTTTGGCGCCGAAGCGTTCGGCGGCGGCTGGCTTCACGGCACGGTGAACGGTGACGAAGAGTCCGCCCTCGGTCCCTGCGACGGGGGCGAGCCCGGAGATCACGCTCGCCTCAAGGAAGACCTGGCGCCGCTGCTCGGTACGTGCCCCGACACGACGGTCGAGGAACTCTCGCAGATGGTCCCCCTCGTCGCGACGATCGTGGGCGGTGGCGGTGAGGTGATCGCAGAGTTCATCGCCAACATCCCCGGTAGCCGCGGCGAGACCGGCGAGCACCTCGATCGGACCGGCGGATTCCCGGACTACGATGGTTGGCCGCGGTGGGACGCCATCGCCCACCAGCAGGTGTGGCAAGGCCACCTGCGCGAGGCCTACGACGACGGCCTGAGAGTGGAAGTGATGTCGGCGGTGAGCTTCGACTGGCTCTGCATGGCGTTGCCCGAGGAAAACCTCACCCGCCCCGAGTGCGACGAGATGGCCGACGTGTTGGTCCAGCTCGAGATGGCCAACACGTTCGCCAACGAGAACGATTGGGTCGAGGTTGCACTCACCCCGGCGGACGCCCGACGCATCGTCGAGGAGGACCGGCTCGCCCTCATCCTCAGCATCGAGGCGTCACACATCTTCGGCGACGGTGACTGGGAGGCGCAGCTGGACCAGGTCTACGACATGGGCGTGCGGACGCTTCAGCCCGTCCACCAGCTCAACAACCGCTTCGGCGGGGCTGCCCCGCACAACACCATCTTCCAGATCGCGCAGTACGCCGAGAACTGTCACATCGACACCGACTGCGCCCTCACTTCGCCCACGGTCACCCTCGGCTTCGACGTGGACGAAGAGTGCCGCAACGTCCTTGGTCTGACGGACGAAGGCGAGGCGCTGGTTCGCGCCATGCTCGAGCGCGGCATGCTCGTCGATGCAGCGCACCTCAGCGAGCAGTCCGTACGCGACCTGTTCGCGATCCTGGAGGAGAACGACTACTACCCGTTCTACCTGTCACACGCCCACTTCCGAGAGATCATGACGCCGGAGAAAGGCGATCAGGAGAAGACCACGCCGTGGTGGGTCGCTCAGATGGTGCGGCAGACCGGCGGTATGATTGGCCTGCGGACGGCGCACGAGGAGACCAGCAGCTACGACTCCTCCCCGGTCGAGAACTCTTGCCAAGGGTCGAGCCGCTCGTTCGCCCAGGCCTATGACTTCGGTCGCCTCGGGCTTGGGGTCGCGATCGGTCTTGGCTCCGACCTCAACGGCTTCATCCAACAGACTCGTCCGCGGTTCGGACCGCAGGCTTGCTCGGCTTCGTTCCCCGAAGAGGCACGGTGCCAGGCCAAAGCCGAGCGTGAGAGCGGACCCGCCGGACTCGGTACGGAGTTCGACGAAAAGGGCATGGCCCACATGGGCGTCGTGCTCGACCTGATCGATGATCTCGAAGCGCTCGGCACCGACGTCGAACCGCTGCGCACATCGGCCGACGACTGGGTCACGATGTGGGAACGGGCTGACGAGTCGCGCAGCGGAATGGCCGACCCCGCGGACGACATGGACGTCACCGGCGTCACCGTCTTGCCCGCGCACGGCATCCGTCGCCAGGACTACCCGACCGAGTGCGACATCACGTACTGCGAGGGGGGGACGCTCAGCGGTGAAGAGTGTCGCTTTGATGCCGAGTGCGTGAGCGGCACGTGCGTGGATGCTGGCAAGTGCGGCACCCCGCGCGGCACGTGCGAGTAGCGCGTCTTGGGTGAGGCGCAGGCGAGTCCGTCTGCGCCTCGTCTTTGCGATGATTATTAATGCAATTGTGTTGCGTTTGGAGACCCGGGTCGTATCCTGCTTTCGTGGCACCAAAGGAAGCAGAGGACGCCTGGGCAGACGCAGCGGCCACCTGGGACGAAGACCCCCTCGTGCAGGCGTATGCGGAGGCGGCACTCCGTACGCTGCTCGAGACCTGCGCCCGGGAGGACGTCGCCTTGGCCGACGCTCGGGTGCTCGACTTCGGGTGCGGGACTGCCCGTATCGGGCGAGCCCTGGCCGAACATGGGGCCTCAGTTGTCGCGTTCGACATCTCGCCCGCGATGCTGGATCAGCTTCGCGCCAGGCTCCCGGTCGATGGCCCAGGCGCGGTCGAAGCGGTCTCGGTGTTGACGCCGGAGCACGTGGGGTTTGACCTCGTGGTCGCATCCTCGGCTCTCGGGTTCGTCCCCGATCTGGACCACTCGGTCAATGACTTGGCCGGGCGTTTGAAGGCTGGCGGTCTGCTGGTGCAGTGGGATTGGGAATCCGCGCCAGGAGATGGGCATGGCCTTACCCGAAGCGCGATCACCCAAGCCTATGTGGCTGCGGGCCTGGATCTCATCTCCCTCGAGACCGGGTTCGAGGTCGAAGCTCCGGACCTCACGATGGCGCCGCTGATGGGTGTGGCTCGCCGACCACTCGTAGACCTGCGCTAGCGCCGTTGGGATTCCGAGAACGACTCCAGCCATTTTTCCGCAACGACAGCCGACGAAAAGTCCCGACCGTACAGCGGAGCGTGAACCGACAGGGTTCGCTGGATCTGCAGCCCCTGCACGACGCTGGCCGGCAGCACGGCGATAGGCGTCCGTCCCTTCTCGAAGGCCGCGAATGCCAAGCACAACACGCGCTGGGTTCGGGGTCCGGAGAACGGCGGCGACTTCCGAATGTCCATGAGTAGCGAGCGGACCTCGGGGTCTTCGGCGAGCGCCCGAAAATGCACGAGCATCTCCTCGGCCGACTGAGCGCCGGCGTTGGCGTCGAGATCACGTCGTCGCCAGACCGTGCACCGAGCACGCCCGTCGGCGAGCTCGAACCGGTAGTTGTCTCCTTCCGCGAACGACACGCTCACCTCGTCCTAGCGCCGCCAGACCAAACCGCCAGCCGAACCCAGAGATTTTCTCACAGCCTTTGAACAGCCGGTGAGTCGGTTGCCGGCCACGCGTCTTGAAACCCCGGGCACTGTCCTGGGTCAGGTTGCCTCATGCTCGACAAGCCACGCGGTAACCTCGATGTACAGCGGGTTCTGTGTCCCAATGTCTTCGGCGATGGCGGCTTTCGCTTGCCGTCCGAACTCGATCCCTTCGGTGCGGGTTCCGGGGGAGTCGACGAGGATCTGGGCAAGTGCAAAGGCACATTCGCCGCGGATGTCGAGCGAGATGTCGTGTTCGCGGATCACATCCCACGCCTCTCGGAGCGTTTCGAGGGCGCGTGGTTTGCGACCCGCCTCAGCGTGGGTCCGTCCCAGCGCGACAAGTGCACTGACTCGGTCGGGATGTTCGGGGCCGTGGATCTTGCGATCGATCTCGAGTGAGCGCTCCAGCTCGGGCTGCGCCTCCTCGAGCTGGCCGGCCTTTCGAAGCAGGTCGCCGAGCACATAGTGGGCCCGCGATGTGTCCCGGTGCTCCGCCCCTTGGCGGTCCAGGCGAATGCTCAAAAGTTCCCGTGCTTCGAGCACCGCCTCGTCAGCGCGGCCGACTTCGGACAAGATGATGGCGTAGGTATCCCGCAGGTTGAGAACGTGGGGCCGTCCTTCGAATCCGGCGGCCTCCGCTTCGGAGAGCACGTCGGAGAGGAACGTGTACGCCTCGTCGTACTTGCGGAGCACGGTGTATGCGGCGGCGAGGTTAGCAGCGGCGTGAACGGTGCTCGAGTCTAGGCTTCCGTTGATCCTCCGACTCTGGGCGTAGACTGCTTTGCAAACCGGTTCTGCCTCGGCCGCGTTGCCACTGATGAGCAGGATCGACGCCAAGTTTCCGCGAGTCGACGCCGTGAACGGGTGGTCCGGGCCGAGCTCGGCTTCCTGGACTCGGTACGCTTTTTCGTACAGGGCTCGCGCTTCGTCGAACTCGCGGCGGCGGAAGTGCATGCCGCCCACGCCGAAGTAGCTCAGCGCGGTTCGCCAATCGTCGGGACCGTAGAGCTCGAGTCGGAGTTCGAGCGCCTTGTCGTGTTCCCGGGAGGCGCCGTCCTGGTCGTCAAGACCGTCGAGTACACCCGCGTGCCCGTTGTGAATCCACGGCTTCACCTCCGCCGGCGTGTCCGGCCGGCGCGACATGCCAAGGGCCAGATCGTAGTAGGCGGCGGCTTGAGCCGGCTGGTTGAGGTGCGTTCCGGTGACTTGGGCCAGACGTAGTGACGCCCGGATGGCCGCAGTCCATTGTGCATTTTCCAGCGCGTGCCCGAGTGCGTCGCGGTGCATGGGCAAGGCGGCCTCCGCGTGGCCCTGGCGCTCGATGACCTCTCCGCGCAGGAGCAAGAGCTCGGCCCGCAGCGGCGCGTATTCGAGCTCCGCCACATTGGTCGGAAGGTCCGCGACCGTGGCGATGGCTTCGTCGTACTTGCCGGCGAGCTGCAGGCCGTTGGCGCGCGCGATCTGTTCCCGAGCCCGCTCGACCCGCGCAACCATCTCGGGGCTCGTCGGTGGAGGAACCTCGGCGCGTAGGGCCTCGACGTTGTCGCAGCGCTCCAGTGGCGGGAGCTTGTCCACCAAGATGTGCGCCCGCGAGACCGTCTTCTCGTCCGCCTCGGTCAACACGCCGGCCAGCGCCGAGAGTTCCCCTTTGGCTCGCTGGAGACATGCCATCCGCAGGTCGAGGACCTCTGTGGACTGTTCATTGCGAATGAGGGTCGCCGCGCAGGCCTCGGTCTGGGAGGAGACCCAGCGGTCCGCGAAGTCGTTGAGTTGCCCCGCGACACGCTCGGCAACCTGCTCGCCGTAGTGGGGAGCCGCGTCGGCCAGGGCCGCGTGGACTTCTCGCTGTCGTGACGCATCCCAGGTCTCATCGATTTGGGTCTGCGCCGTCGTGCACGGGGCCGCGGCTGCAGCTGGGGTGGCAGAAGCTCCCGCGGTGGCGACGACCGCGGTGCCGGCGACGGCGGCGGCCAGCCAGATCCAGGGTCGCGGGGCGGGAGGCTCGAGTTGTTCGATGAGTGCGCCAAGGTCCGGCCATCGGTCGGCGGGGAGTGGGGAGAGCCCCCGCTCCACGGCTCGGATCACACCCTGGCGAACATCCTTGCGTTCCCAACCTGGCGGGCCCGAGTGCTTGGTCTTCGGGTCTTCGTAGGGAGGGCGACCGTGCAACCCCTCCCAGATCGCCACGCACAGCGCGAACTGGTCGGCGGCGGGGGTGACGTCTTTTCCGGCGTGCTGCTCCGGTGCCATGTACCGAGGCGTTCCCATCACCATCCCGGCCTGGGTCAGCGGTGCGCTCCCCGAGCTTGGCGAGAGGGTTTCGCTCGACGGGTCGGGAACGCTCTGTCCGAGTTCGTCCTCATCCGCGAGCTTGGCGAGCCCAAAGTCCGCGACCTTGACCTGTCGCGCATCCTGCCCGATGAGGACATTGGCAGGCTTGAAGTCGCGGTGGACGATTCCCTCGCGGTGGGCGGCCAACAGACCTCGAGCCGCGGCAGCGTAGGCCGCCACAACTTCGGACCACGCGCGCTGGGGCGTCACCCATTCGCGCAGGGTTTGGCCCTCGACCAATTCCATCACCAGAAGGACGCCGTGCCGCGTCTGCGCCACGTCATAGATCGCGACCACGTTGGGGTGAGACAGCTGCGCCATCGCATGCGCTTCGCGGACCATCCGTTCGCGGCTGCTGGCGTCGACGGTATCCAGTCGCAGCAGCTTGAGCGCCACTGCGCGGCGCAGACGAGCATCTTGCGCTCGCATGACCGACCCCATCGCGCCTTGGCCGATGCGGTCGGTGACGGTGTACCGACCTGCGACGACTTGGCCGATCTCGATGCTCGTCGTCGCCGATGGCGAAGAGGATCTCCCGTCCGACTTCGCCTCGACCTTCGTGGCTTCGTCCGGGCTCGTACTCCAGCTCTGCGTCACCTCCCCGATTGTCGCACCGGATCGTCGCGAGCGAACCGAGCTTCGAAGCCTGTTTCGCCCCCGCGCGCGCAACCGAGCGTCTCAGCCCCCGCCGAGCACGCCCGCGTCGTATTGCATCGCGGAGACCACGTTGCCTTCGGGGTCGTAGAACTGAATCAGTCGGCCGACCGTCGGGATCGTGAACGGTTCGCCAGAGACGGTCCCGCCAGCGTCCCTGACGGCCTCGATGGTCGCGTCGAGATCGTCCACCGAGATGGTGCAGGTAAAGGAGCGAACCCCGGTGCCACTGAGCGGGATCTGGCGCTTTTCCAGGGCACCCATGATGCCGCCGTCGCCGGTTCCGATGTTGTAGAAGCCGGGCGGTTCCCAGGCTTCGAACTGCCAACCGAACGTCGCGGCGTAGAAGTTCTTGGCTCGCTCGACGTCGTCGGCATGGATCGCGAAGTGGACGACGTTGTTGGGCACGATGGGGAGTGTAGCGGTGGTGGAAGGCTCTCGCCCTGTCACATTCCGCAGCAGATGGCGCCCTCGGTCGCCACTGGCTTCCCGTCTTTGGTCGTCACGCGGCCCAGCGTTGCAGACCCGGACGGGCACATCGGGAACTCGTCTCCAATGCTGGTCACCACCGTTCCGCCGTCGGCTTCGCAGTCGGCGACTGTATACGCGTCGTCTTCGTTGCAGGAGATCAGTGCGAGCGTGGCGAGGAGAGCAAGAGAACGTCCCATCGCGCTCATCGTCCCGCGCGCGTGCTTCGGTGTCGAACGGCTCATGGGCCGAGGGGGAGCGGGCTGTTCGGGGCCGCGTCTTTGGGCACGCGGATGCGGGTCGCGCCAGCCGCAGTCGTGTTGTTCGGGCTGACGGGACTCGTCCTTCCGCCGCGATTCCCCGTCTTGGGTTCAACCAGGTCCGCGCCCGGGCCGAATCGATCGCGGAACTCTGAGCGCGGGCGTCAACACCCTACCGCGTCTGTCGACGCACAACGGCCGCGAGCGCGAGCAGGAACAAGGAAGCCCCGGCTGGCCCCTGACCTCCGACTCGGCAGCCCCCGCCGTCGGTGTCCTCACCAGCTGCGCCGTCGGTGTCCTCACCAGCCGCGCCGTCGGTGTCCTCACCACCTGCGCCGCCGGTGTCGCCCGGATCCGATGCACCGCTGTGCGGCGTGCAGTTGTCCTCATCCCACCCCCCGTCGATGTTCTCGTCGCAGGAATAGGCGGGGCTCTCGCAGTTGGCTTCCAGCTCTGCCGATGCGTCGATGGCCAGCGGGCCGAGGGGACCGGCATCGCCAGCATCGATCGTATAGACCTCACTCTCCAGCATCGTGCCGTCGAGCACACTCGTGACGCGGATCTGAACTGTGAAAGAAACAGGCGATCGTTCCGAGAAGGTCGGCAGTTCCGCGAACTGAAGTCCGTTGCGACTCGTTCGGGTCATACCGTCCACGATGAACTCGACAGCGACCGGAGGACCGAGTGAGATGGCGGAGGCGGAGACGTTCGCGGTGGCCCACCCGGTCTGTTCCGTTGCGACACAGAAGCCTTCTTGGCCAGGGAACGCGTCACCGCACCCGCTGGCGTTGAGGAATCCGTCATCACAACACAGTGTGGAGTTGACGTCGAACGCTCGCACGATGTCGTAGGAGGTCTCCACCTCGATGCTTGGCAGTTCGAGCTCGGGCAGCTGGCCTTCGACAACTTCAACCGTCGTGACCCCGCTGTCGTCCTCGTATCCGCACTCCTGATAGAAGCTGCCGTCGTCGCTGACCGTCACGGTGACGACCTCACCGACGACGAACGCGGAATCCGGACGCCAAAAATACACACCGCCCACCTCGTCGACTGCGCCCGGTCGTTCCGCTCCGTCAGCGTCGAGGACGGCGATGGAGAGGCGGTCGAGGGCGTCTTGTGTGTTGCCGATGTTTCGTTGTCGCGTGCTCAGCACGATGACGCCGCTGGGAAGGACTTGGTCGGTGGCAACCGCGAGCTGGTTGAACTCGGTGGAGTCCTCGCAGAAGTCCGGGGTGCAGGCGTGCGCAGTCGCAGGGCGTAGCGCAGCAGTGGCAGCAAAGGCGATCGCGCCCAACGAAATCAAGCGTAGATAAGTCACGGAAGCAGGCATGTTGGGTAGAGGGCGCCTGCCCGGCCGTCTTGCACGTTTTTTCGCCGCGCTGCTGAGAAGCCGCGAACTGCGACACTGCTGTCGTAGCGCAAATGATCGCCTGAGGGGGCGATCTCGTCAGCCGCCGCAGCAGACGGAGCCTTCGACTCCGATCGGCCCGCCTTCTTCGGCCTTGATGCGGGCGGTCGGAGCTTCGCCGTTGCTCTCGCAGACGTAGTCGGGTTTGAAGATCGCACCGTCGCCGATGTCGCCGACGACGCTGCCTCCGCCGTCCTCACACTCGGTGGCGGTTAGGGTCGCTTCGGGACCGCTGTTACCAGCGGGCAGACCTCCGTCGGCGGTGCCGGGCTGGTCCGAGGACGGAGCGGCTGCGGGTTTGCAAGCGACCAAAACGAGCAGAGCGAAGGACACGCGCTTCATGGCGGTGACCTTCGCTCATCTGGGCTGATCTCGCTACTGCCGACGCCGCCGGAAGACGCCTGCGAAGCCAAGCAACAACAACCATGCGCCGCCAAGGCCACTGCCGCCGACGGAACAGCCTCCACCGCCGTCGTCTTGGCCGGGATCACCGTCGGTATCCGAGCCGGAGCCGGCAGAGTCTGAGTCTGAGCCGCCCGAGTTCGAGTCCGAGTCTGAGCCTGCGGAGTCCGAGTCTGAGCCACCGGAGCCTGAGTCCGAGTCGGAATCGGAACCACCGCTGTCGGTGTCGGAGCCGCCCGAGTCGGAGTCGGTCCCGCCATCATCGTAGGGCGTGCAGTTCTCTGGGTCCCACGCGAAGTCGTCCTCGGTCTCGCAGGTGTACGGCTCGCCTTCGCAGTTGGCTTCGAGCTCGGCTGCCACATCGACGACCTGTTCTCCCAGCCCATCCGGGTTGTCGCCGTCGACCGTGACCGCGTCGGTCTCGAGGGTGCTGCCATCGATCAAGCTGGTGACGCGCACCTGCACATCGAACGCTGCCGAGCGGCTGATGCCCCAGCCGAGCGGCTCGGTCCCGTCCTGGCTGTGAATGGCCTCGCCGTCGACGAGGTACTCGATGGCCACGCTGGGCCCCAGGTTCGCGGGGAGCGCACCGATGGTCAGTGAGCCCGTCGCGTAGCCGGTTCCCGAGGGGGCCACACAAAACCCGGTGCCCGAGAAGCCAGGCGTGTTGCAGCTATCGACGTTGACGGTTCCATCGTCGCAGCAGACCGCGGTCTCGAAGGTGACGTCCTCGGCGAACCAGTAATCGGTGGTGCCCTCGACCGAGGGGAGCTCCAGTGCGGGGAGCACTTCGTCGAGCACGACCACGGTCGTCTCACCTCCGGCCGCGGCACCACACTGCTGGATGTCGTCGGGGTTGGCTTCCATGCTCACCGTGACGTTCAACGTGCTCCCGGCCAACAGCGGAGCGTCCGGGCGCCAGAAGTACTCGCCCGCGGCGTGTTCGATCGTGCCGGAAAGCTCAATGTCTTCCTCGGTCACGACGACGGTCATGCGGGCGATCGCGTCCTGCGGGGAGAGGGCATCGGAGTCGCCCTGCTGGGAGCTCAGCAACAAGACGCCGTCGGTGGTGACGGTCTCGTGCGTCACTCGCAGCATGCCGAACTCGGCCGATTCGGCGCAGGGATCGATGGAGCAGGCGTGGGCGGTCGATGGCGCAATGGCGACAGCACCCACCGCTGCCAAAGCACCCAAGGAGATCAAGCGAAGCAAAGCCATGCATCCATGGTGTCGCGACGCGAGTTTTTGTCCACGCACGGACTCGATTTTGTCCAAATTGGACGGTCGACCGCGACAGGTGTGTCGCGGTCACGGGCGGGTTCGCTCAGCCTTCGGGTGCGCAGGCTACCGAACCCAACGCGTTGCCGGTCATGTCCGAGTAGGTGTACGGGTCGCGCAGTCCGGTGAAGACGTCGACGGCGGTCATCGTGTCGACGTCGATCTTGAACGCTCCGGCTTCGGACATGGGGTCTTCGTCGTCGCGGTACGTGACGGCCCACAGGTAGCCGTCCGCATCGAAGCTCACGCCCTTGACCCCCTCGTCGGTGGTCCACGTCCCCATGATGTCCAGCGTGTCGATGTGGACCGCGTGCACGCTGTTGCCTTGGCTGACGTACATCAGGTCGTCGGGCCCCTCGGCGAGCCCGGACCCGCCGCCGATGCCTTCGACGACTTCCCAGGTCTCGGTGGTCGAATCGAAGCGCCCGGCGATGCTGCCAAAGTTGCTGGCGAGCCACACCCGACCTTTGTGGTCGACGGTGATGCCGTATGGGGCGACGCCCGCCGGGATGTCCCAGATCTGATAGGTGAGCGTGTCCTTGTCGACCTTGGCCAGCAGCGCTGCACCGAAGCCGCCCAGCGGGCTGAAGTACAGGTTGCCCCCACCATCGACCGCGCCCCCGTAGGCGCCGAAGCTGCCGCCGGGGAAGTCCGGGATGTCGACCTCGGCATCGACCGATCCGGTGAGCCCATCCAGCAGCGAGGCCGTGACGCCCCCGGCACCACCGAGGCCGGGGATCAGTCCGGGCACGGTCGAGGTCACGGTCCAGACCTGCGAGACACTGGCATCGCAGTTGCCCGGCTCGGTGGTATCGCCGGTCCATGCGACAGGGCGCTGGTTGCTGGTCGGGAAGTCCGTGAACCACGCACGGCACTCTTCTTGGTCCCACGGGAGCACGTCGTCTGGACCCGTGCTGGTCTGAATGCCGGGGGTGCCGTTGGTGTCGAGGCAGTTGTCCGGGTTGGCGTAGAACTTGGTGAGGCCGCCATGTCGGTTGGCGACCGCGACGTCGCCCGAGAGGTTGACGGACGTGCGTGACGGGTTGCCGTTTCCGTCGGCGCGGGTCAGGTAGCGACCCTCTTCGACGAGCGTGCGGGTGTTGATCTTGGAGACCGTGCCCTCGACGTGGTCGGCGACCCACAGATAGGTGAGCTCGCATTCGCAGCTGCCAAATCCACCCTCGGGCGAACCGACGTCGAGCTTGATTCCGTCGCCGGTCTCATCGACGGACTCGCCGCTCGATCCGCCGGGCGAACTCGTCGCTCCCGCGGACGGGTTGCTGCTGCTCGAGGGCGAGGTGCCCGAGCCCGCCTCCGCTCCCTCGGAGCTGGAACCGTCTCCAGCGGCGGACTCGAACGCCCCGCTCGAGGTGTCGGAGTTGCAGGCCAACGCCGTCGCAGCCAGCCCCAGAAGCACGATCCTTGATGTGTTTCCCCACCGCATCAAAGGGCGTTGTGCAGTTGGAGGGTCCAGAGGTTCCCGATTCACCTGTGCGTTTTACTACGCTCGAAACAAAGTCCTGCCAAAAGGGGGACAGATGGTCCGCGCGGCGGTGTTTGAGCTTCCGAACCCTCGGGGAACTTCTCATGCGGACCTGCACCACGCTCACCTTCCTTGCTCTATCCCTCACCGCTTGTTCGGACGGAAGCCCCGCCGACGAGACCCCGGCCGAGGACACCTCGACCGCGGCAGAGACGACGGCATCGGATGCCACGGACACCGAAAGCGAAAGCGAAAGCGAAAGCGAGAGCGAGAGCAGCGGTGGCGACGAATCCAGCACGGGGGAGACCGAGCCCGACTTCGCCGCGCTCGAAGACGAACTCGGGACCATTCTCAGCGACGCCGGCGCGCCCGGCATGGCGGTCGGCATCGTCAAAGGCGACACGGTGGTGTGGACCGCAGGCTTCGGCACGCGCGATCTGGGGTCGATGGCGCCGGTGGGTACCGACACCGCGTTTCGCCTGGGCTCGATCAGCAAGACCTTCGTGGGCGTGGCGATGATGCGAGCTCAGGAGATGGGAATCATCGATCTCGACGATGTAATCGAGGTGCCCTTCTCCGTCGACAACCCGCACGCCCGGGACGAGCAGATCACCTACCGCAGCCTGGCGCAGCACCGCTCCGGCATCGTGGACACCCTCTGGTACGAGTGCGCGTACACCAGCGAAGACGGCTCTGCGTACGCGTTGCCCGACCAGCAGAAGTTTTGCCCCGAGACACCGATGCCGGGCTTGGAGGAGTACCTCGCCGCCTATCTCGATCCCGCCGGCGAGATGTACACCGAAGAGAACTACGCCGACGGTCCCGACGCAGAGCCAGGCACGACCTACGAGTACAGCAACATCGGAGCAGGGCTCGCTTCGGCTTCGTTGGGGTACGCGACCCAGGACGCGCTCGGGCAAGACTTCATCGCGTTCACCAACGCCGAGGTGTTCGGTCCACTCGGTCTCGAGCACACCCGGTGGATGCGGGACGAGCTCCCTGACCCCGACAGCGCGGCGGTCCCCCACATGTACGAAGACGGCTTCGTCCCGATCCCGCGCTACAACTTGTCGACGTTTGCCGACGGCGCCCTGTACAGCAGCGTCGACGACCTCTCGCGCTACCTCGCCGCCATCGTTCCCGGCGAGGGATCGCTACCGGGCGCGACGGTTCTGCAGCCTGACTCGATCGCGGAGATGCTCGACTTCGTCGACCTTGGTGACGGCGACGGCCAAGGCATCTACTGGGAGTTCTTCTTGGGAATGACGGGGCACACCGGAGGCGACCCCGGCGTGGCGACGGCGATGGGCTATGACGCGGAGACCGACGTGGGCCTGGTCATCTTGCTCAACTCTACGGGTCCAAACACCGAGACTCTGATGCTGCAGGTGTTCGAGTCCCTGTTGTCGTTCTCAAACCAGGCGCTGTGAGCGTCAGCCGAGCTCCCAAGAACTCCGGTATCCTTGTGGCGTGCGGTGGACGTTGTTGTTGATGCTGGGTGCCTGCGCCGTTGCAACCGGTTGCGCTGCCGAAGATGACGGTCCGCAAGGGTGGGATGGGGCGAGTTCGACCTCGTCCGCGACCACGGGCGCAACCGGGTCCGACGCGGGCGAGGCGTCGAGCCGCGGAGGGAGCACGAGTGGAAGCTCGGGGACGACGACGCCGGGTTCTGGGGATTCGACCAGCGAAGGCCAGGAGACGGGCGTCGGGGAGGAGTCGACCGGCGGACCACCCGAGGCGACCTATCAAGAGCACTACATGGGCCGCTTCGAGCTGTCGGGAAAGGGCGGGCCCCGTGCGTCATGGTCGGGCTCGACCGCGCGAACCCGGATCGATGGCACGTCGATCTCGATCGGTCTGGACGGACCCTCGGGCATCCACTTTCAAGCGGTTGTCGACGGCGCCCCGACCGAGGTGTTCGTGACCGAGAGCGGGCCGCAGACCTACGTGGTGGCCTCCGGGCTCCCCGCCGGCGAGCACGAGATCGAGGTCGTTCGGCGCAACGAGGGGTACTTTGGGATCGTCGAATACACCGGGTTCGAGCTCGGGGCAGACACGACGTTCGTCGACACGCCGTGGCCCTACGATCTTCACGTCGAGTTCATCGGAGATTCGCTGACAGCGGGCTACGGCGTCGAGTGTGCGAACGGCGACGAGAACTTCTCCGCTCCCACACAGAGCGCGTACGCGTCGTACGCGATGGTGGCCGCCCGCGAGCTTGGGGCCTCGGCCCACCTCATCGCGTACTCCGGCAAGGGCGTGTATCAGAACTACGGCGGCAACCTCGACGAGCCGATGCCCGTGCTCTGGCCGCGGCTGTTCACGACCCAGGCCGAGCCGGAGTGGGACGCATCCGCCCAGCCCGCGGACGTGGTTGTGGTCAACCTCGGCACGAACGACTTCTCCGCCGCGATCTCCTACGAAAACTTCGTCGGAGCCTACGTGGCGCTGCTCGCCGACGTGCGGACGCGCTATCCGGCCGCGACGATCGTCGGCATCTCGTGGGCCCACTGGGGAAGCGACAGCGAGAGCTGGGTGACCGATGCCGTCGAGCAGTTCGGGGACGCCAACAGCACCACCGAGCGCTTCGTCATCGATGCCGAGGACGGGTGGGGCTGCGACTACCACACCAACGTGCTCAGCAATCAGAAGTTCGGCGAGCAGCTCGCGGCCCGAATCGCGACGCTGTAGCGCGGCCTCATTCTTCAAAGCACGCGACGCGCCGGGTGACGTCGCACGCCTCCGAACCGATACCGAACCAGTTGACGGTCTCCGGGCTTCGCGAATACTCGCCCCGTTCGGCCGGGTCGAGGCTGGTCCAGTCCAAGCAGGATCGGGTTGTCGCCGTGAGTCCGATCGCCTCCGCGCCAGACCACAGCCCGGCGTCGATCGCTTCGCCGCCGGCCAAGAATCCGATGGGGGCGTCGAGCCGGATGACGTTGGCGAGCGGCGCGTCTTCGAGGGTGAGGGGCACGCCGAGGGCGTTGACCCATGGCTGGCCGTCGAGATCGAACCGCGCCAACGCAGGAGCTGAAGTGGTGGCGATGAGCGCCTTGAAGGACCCGTCCAGGTTCGCATTGACGGCGGTCGCAGCACATGCGGCGTCGAACCCCTCGAGCCCGCTGTTGGCGGGGAGCGGAGACTCCGAGATGAACGCGAGCCGGCCTTCGACTGGGGTGAAGCTCACCTCCTCGACCCGGTCGACACCGAAGCAGTAGACGCGGTTGGGGACGTCGCAGGCCGCGAGCCCGGTGTTGGTCCAGCGGTCGAACCCGGCGTCCGTTTGTCCGATCAGGTAGCGATCCTTGGCGGTTGTGTCGGTCCAGCTCGCGCAACGATCCGACCGGGTGCCGTCACCATTGGTGCCGGTCATCACAGAGACGGAGCCAACGTGCATGCCAGTCTCGTCGAGGACGGGCGGGTAGAAGATGGTGCCGAGCACCAGCTCGCCTATCGTGTTCGCGAACGGACGACCGTCGGGTCGAATCCAGCCCTGCGCGGTGATGTTGTCCAGCCGCAGCCGGTCGCGGGCATCACCCTCCGACGACAACCACGCGACGAACGTGCCCGGGAGTCCGGCGGCCTGGGCCAGGTCGTTGCACAGGACGTCAGCATCCTCGACCACCGACTCGGTGACGGCCACGGTCTGCGAGGAGACGAACACGTAGTTGCCCTCCAGGACCGGCATGGAGCCGGTGGAACTGCTGCTCGAGCTGGCGGCTGCGGTGGTATCCGCGACCTCGGTGTCCCCCGAGCCGGTGGTGCCGTCGCTGCTGCTCGAGGATTCCGCCAAGCCGGTGGTGCTGGAGCCGGGGGAATCGGTGTCTGCGCTGCGGGGAACGCAAACGCTCGCGAGCTCTTCGGGGGCCTTTTCGCCGAACCTTCGGCCCGAGTCGCAGTCCTCGTCGGGGAACGAGCAGTACCCGTTGTCCTCGCAGAACCCGGCGACGCCCGCGACGACACATCCCTCGTCCTGCTGACACTCGAAGACGCTGCCCGAGGAGGAGCACGCACCGAGTACGCCCACGAGCACGATGGCCGGCGGCAGGCGAGTGTGGTCGCGCAGCATCAGAGCACAGGGTAGCAGCTTGGAGCGCGACGAAGAATCCGTACGCTGCGGTGCGCTTGCGTCAATCTGCGAACGGGCCCCGTGTCGGAGTGGTGGGGGGCGTCGGGGCGACTCTGACTCGTCTTCGAAGTCCGTCGCAAAGTTTCTCGACCCCGCTGTGACGCGCCGATGTGGGTCTTACACCCCGGATTCGGGACGTCACGGGCATTGTTGCCGAAGTGTGCACAGCCAGTGCGAATCGTTGACCTGGTTGGTTTCGGACCTTGGACGCATACCGCCGACGTCGAGCGGGATTCACCACGAAGCGGCGTGCGGGCGCGGCTTCCGACCCAAGTGAGATCCAAATCATGTCCAAGAAACTCAGCACCATCGTCCTCCTTGCTCTCGCACCCCTGGCTTGTGACTCCGGCGAGTCGTTTGAAGGCGTGAACCCCGATGCGCTCGGTGCCCCAGCGGGCAAAGCCGATGGCTCCGAAGTGGCAATCGCCGATGCGGGCGCCTACGACGTCTTGCAGATCCGCGGCGACGCAGCGGTCGAGCTCTACGACATCTTCGACCGCTCCGGCGGCTTCACGTCGCTGACCCGCGAAGGTCTCGACTACCGCTACGGCGTCTACAGCATCTGCGTCAGCAACGGGGAAGCGGCGTCCTGCAACCTGTACTCGCGCACCGCGACGATGGATGTCGGCGGGTTCCTGGCGACGATCCACGGCGACCGGTTCGACTCGGCCAGCAGTGAAGTGTTCGGCGCGATGGCGCGGGCCCAGGGCGTTTCACCGGCCAACGTTTCGGAGCTCACCAGCGACGCCTTCCTGTGCGCCAAGACCAGTGTCGACGTGTGGTGCGGCGTGACCGACGGGGGCAGCAACGACGCCAAGCTCGAGCTCTCGTTTGCCGACCTTCCGGTGCTCGGCGACGACTTCCTCTACGAGGGATGGCTGATCACCGAGGACGGCCCGGTTACGTCGGGTCGCTTCGTCGTCAACGGCGACGAGGACAGCCACACCTTCAACATCGACCGCGAGCTTGCGGACGCAAGCGTGATGTTCGTGCTCACCATCGAGCCCAAGTTCGGTGACGACCCCGCACCTTCGGACACGCACATCGTGGCCGGTCCCTTCGATGGCGGAGTCGCACAGCTGACCATGAACCACGGCGCTGCATTCGGGACGGACTTCTTGGACTCCAAGGGCGGCTTCATCCTCGAGACGCCCACGACGGCAGGGATCGCGGACGACTTCGACCAAGGCGTCTGGTTCCTCGAGCCGGCAGCCGGACCCGGCGCGGGCCTCGAGCTTCCGGAGCTGCCCGCGGGGTGGCGCTACGAAGGCTGGGTCGTGGGCGAGGACGGACCGATCTCGACCGGAACGTTCGTCGACCCCTCGATGGCGGACCGCGATGGTGCGGGCCCTGCTGCAGGTCCCGATGGAGCGCCTCCGTTCCCCGGTCAGGACTTCATCGACCCCGCGATGAAGCTGACGGGAACCACGGTCGTCCTGTCCGTCGAGCCTGACCCCGACGACAGCCCGATGCCGTTCTTCATCAAGCCGCTCGCTGGGCCCGTCGCTGAAGAAGGCGCAGGCGTCTTCCAGTCGCTCGGCAACATCGCCGAGCAATCGCAAGTTTCGGGTCTCGCGACCCTGGAGTAGGAGTCGGTCCGAGGCACCCCCCTTTCCACTTCCTGCCTCGGGCTGTGTCGCCCCGGTGTATCGCCCCTGATGCACCGGGGCTTTTTTGCGACCTGGGATCGGCCCGGGTGCGCCTACTTGGGGAGCAAGCCCCGAAGCCGTTGTAGCCGAGCTCGGAACTTCGAGGTCTTCTCGGGTGCAGGAGGCTCGAACCCGGGTCCGGGGGAAGCACGCCCGAACCCCACCCGAGCGTTCTCAACCGCCCAGCCATCCGATGGGCTCTCGACCGAAGTCGGTGTTTCGGGCGCCACCGGCTCGTCTGCTCCGCAGGCGATCACCGCCAAGAGCGCGAGGGGAGGGAGCAGACGCATCATGATCTGCGTATCCGGTCTGCTCGGTCGGCGTCAAGCTTCGGTGTCTCGAGGTCGGGTCGGTCGCACGGCTTCACACGCCGCAGCCGATGCTCGGGCACGCACCGGGCTCTGGGCCCACGGTGATCGCGAGCTGAATCGAGACCCCGTCCTCTTCCGCGAGCTCGCCCAGGAGATCGATCACCGCATCGACTTCCCTCCAGTCGAGCACGTTGTAGGCGGGGCGGTCGAACGACTCACAGCGCACAACGTTCCAGCTGGTGCGGATCTCGGCGGCGTTGAGCGCCGGGAGGAGCCGCGCGCCGACCCAGGCATCGGCATCGGCCTCGTCACCGTCGGTGGTCGCGAAGATGAACATCGCGTCGTCGTTGTCCTCGCACGCGACGACCGGGGAGGCTTCGACCCCACTTCGTGGATCCTGGTCCCGCGTGAAGTCATCGGGAGTGCCCTCGACGGGAGTCGGCTTGGCGGTGCAGGGCTCGCCACATGCGGCGCGTTCGAGGATGCCGCAGCCGGCGAGCCACGGACCGATCAGTACGGCGAGCAGGAGGTTCTCAGTGGGTGAGGGCATGAGCGTACGTCTCCGAGAGGGCCACGATGGTCGCGGTCGCCAGCAAAGCCATGATGAGGACCGCGGTGAGCAGCCTGGGAACCTCCCGGCGCTGGCCGATGGAGCGGGACCCGCGATAGAAACCGTGGAGGACTCGACCGAGCAGGACCAGCTGAACCGTCGCGCTGCCGATCAAGATCGGGGCTACGGGGGGATCCAACGTGAGCGCGACGAGGGGAATGATCGCGGCACTGACCAGGGCACCGCACAGGACGGCCCAGGCTCGGAGTCGAGCCAAGCCAAGGACGGTCGCGAAGCAGCCCGCGCTCGCGACCAGGATTGCGACGGACGGGCCTTGAACGCCGAGCGCCTCGACGCGCGTCGCTCCGAGCAGCGCCAGCAAGTGGGCGTTGATCAGTGCGAGCACAATCGCCGCCAGGAGCGTCCCTCGAAACGCAACCGGGTCGAACGCCGCCTGGGTCTGTCCGCGGTGCAGACCATCTCGACCCGCGGCGATCAGCGCGGCTCCACAACCCCACGCCACCAACGCCCCTGCTGCCGGAAGGGTCTCGGCCGGAGTGAGTGCCCACGCGGTGCCAAAGAAAAGGAACGTCCACCACGCCCCGCGGGCGGACAGCTGAGCACCGAAACTTGGGCGGTGAATCGCGATGGCAGACGCGGCCAGAATCGCCGCCGGAAGTCCAAGCACGAGCACGACCGGGCTCCCCAAGTTCAGACTGATCCAAGCGTCGACCGCGAACACGAGCGCGGCGAGTCCCGCCATGGCCGAGGCGAGCCAACGTGTAGAGTCCGCCGGCCGGGCACTGGGTTGCCATGCGAGCCGGGCCTCGAGCCCGGTGAAGCTGGGTCGGTCGAGTTCCGCCTGGCTCATCCGGGCGGCCTGGAGCGCTGCGTCGTAGTTCATGGGGCCTCCAACGCGGCTCGCACCCGCCGCTCAGCCTCGATGGCCCGCCGAGAGACGGACTTGACCGAGACTCCGAGCATGTCGGCGCAGTCCTTGAGACTGCGTTGTTCCACAACCCTCAGCGCGAACGTCTCCCGCAGTGGATCCGGCAGGGCCTCGACCGCGGTCCACAGCGCGCGCTCCAGCTCGGAGGCTTCGAGCGCGGACTCCGGATTGTCTGCGGTCACGGGGGCTCGCGTGGGTCCGGACCGCCTCCACAGCCTCTTTCGTCGACCCTCGCGGCGGCGAAACGAGCGAACGAGATTCACCGCGATGCCGCGCAACCATGCGTCGAGTGGGCGCGTGCCATCGAAGCGATCCCGGCGAGCGAAGGCGACGGCGAACACCTCCTGGACCAGGTCCTCTTGCGGCCCCTGCCCACACGTGAGCGCCCGAACCGTCCGCGCGACCACCACTGCGTGCGCGTCGAACATCGAGCGCATGTCCGCGGGGCCCGTGGGAACGAGCCCTACCGCGTCAGCATCTGGGGGTTGCTTGGCGACCGCACGCACCTCGGACACCCATTGTCGCGGGAGTTCGAGATTCTCGCGAGCAGGCCGAAAAACACCGTGAGCAAACGCGCCGGTATGGCCAACGGTTGCGGTGCTGTCGCCAACGCAGGTGGCAGATCTGTGGCTTCGGGGCTTTGAACCAGACGGTTTTTTGCTGGCACCAACATCGCAGCGGAGGGAGCTGATGCGTCGACTCTTGGTCTGTCTGTGTCTGATGAGCGCCTGCAACGAGCACGAGCTGAACGACGTCAGTCTGACGCGCTGGACGCAGTGGGTCGCTGGGGCGCGGATTGTCGAGGGGCCGGCCAAGGTTGATGTTCTGCTGGTCGTCGACGACTCGCCGTCGATGCACGACCAGGCTGGGTTGCTCGCTTCGAACCTCGAAGCGATCGCTGAGGTGTACGAGGGCGAGCGGCTCGACTACCGGATCGGGGTGATCACCACCGATGTCTCGGGCCCAGATTGCGCTACGGGTCGCGACGGGGCGTTGGTCCGGACCAGCTGTCGTGAGCGGTTGCCTTCGTTCGTGGCGAGCGTGAACCATGAGTCTCCAGCAGTCGACCTCCGTGATGTGTGTATCGATTCGTGTCCGCTCGACGTGGTGACGACACGACCGACCAGCGTAGAGGCGGAGGGGCTCAGGCGGCCTCGTGCGTGGCTCGAACGCGGCGGGGCCGGTCAGAACACGGTGGCTCCAGTGGCCGCCCTCACGTGCATGGGTCAAGTAGGGATCGCTGGTTGCGCTGCGGAGTCTCCCTTCGGTGCCGTGCTGCACTTTCTCGAGCGGACCGAGGACCGCGACGACCCGGACTTCGGCTTCATGCGGCCGGATGCCGGGCTGGCGATCGTGTTCATCGGAGATGAGGACGACTGTTCGCGAGGGTCGGCGTCGAGTCTGAATGGCGATGCCTCTGTCTCCGCGGCGTGCTGGCGAGAAGCCGCCGATTGCGTTGAAGGAGACGACGGAACATCCTGCTCGGTCGCGAACGGCCGCGATCTCGTGGACCTGGAAGGCTTCATCGAACGCCTGCAGTTCATCGACGCGCAGAAGCGCATGATCAGCCGCGCGGATGAACAGAGGGTGTTCGTGAGTGCGGTCGCAGGGGTCCCGTTGGCCTTCCCCGAGCGCAGACAGACCTTCGGGCCAGGAGACGACCCTGCTTTCGAGCGCGCGTTTGGAATCGGAGCCGGCTGTGTTATGGGCGGTGCTGTCGCGGCGCCGTCGGTCCGGACGGTGAAGGTCGCGGAGGCGTTTGAGCCCTGGGAGTCCAATGTCGTCTCGGTGTGTGGCTCCGATTGGCGAAGCGCCCTCGCCTGCCTACCGTTCGAGTCCGTCCGACCGCTCTGCCTGGACATCGAGCCGTTGGGTGGAGACGCGAGCATGGAGGAGTCGTGCGTCCTCATGGAGACTCGCCAAGGCGAGTCACGTCGGCTCCCCGAGTGCGTACCGCAGTGTGAGGACGAGGCCTGCGACCCGCTGTTTGCGATGCCCGACGGCGTCGATGCGTGTGTCGAATGGAGAACGCGAACGGTCTCGGAGTTCTGCCTCGACCGCGGGCTTGCAGCCGAGGCCACCATTCTTCGCCGTGAGCCGAGCTGGGACGCACTGGAATACGAGGTGACGTGCGCGGCCGAAATCTGACGCTCATGCCGCGCGGCGATACTCAGGCTCGTGCCCACTCGCCCGGCTGCAGCGCAGGGAAGAACCACTCACACGGTCCGGGCGGAAGACCCGGAAGCCGCGCCACTCCGGCCCGGTCGAGCTTGCCTTCGACCTCGGTGTTGTCGCCCAGCAGCACCCGGTAGGGCTCACCGGCTCGAGGTTCACCGTGCTCGTCGACGAGCTGCACCTCGACCCAATGCGAGACGGGCTCGGGCCCCGGCTCGTCGAGCATGTCGGTGAGGTCGGTGGGTTCTAGCGGTTCGTAGTGGACCGCTGGCCGGCGCTGTTCGTAGACGAGAACTCGGCCCTCCTCGACGGCTGCGGTGAGGCTCAGGAGCGCGTCGTGGCCTTGGGGCGCGCCGGGCTCGGGGTTCCACGGTGACGCTGCGACGTGCCAATCACGAATCGTGAGGACGGCTTCGCGCGGCGGGAGGCGGGACGTGTCCAGCTGCAGGCCCATGAAGCGGGAGTCCTCCTCTCGCGACACCAGCCAACAGGTTCGACCAAGCGCGACAAAGCGCTGGAAAACCGAAGAGCACAACTCCACTGCGTTGGGGGTCGTTGCCGCCGAGGCCCCACCGTTCCCGAGAAAAGTGAAGAACCATCGGACTCCAGTGAAGACGAATGCTCGAGCTTCCCGGGCTGCGCGTCGGATGAGTCCTTCGACGTCCGGTCCCATTCGACCTATGTCGAGCGCGGTGCCGGGGCGGCCAAGCCGTGAAGCGCGGTGGGAGGCGCGCCGCAGCTGGGACACGCGGTTCCCGGGGCGTACGGGTAGAGCGTTGCACAGTAGGGGCAGTGCGCCGGCGCACCGGAACTCGAGAGGCCGTTCCAGAGTCGATGGGCCGCGCTCACCAGAGCGTCTCGCAGAGCACGCCCGGTCTCCGGGTCACGAACCGCGTCGAGCACGAGGGCGGACTGAGCAGTGTGCAGTCGCGGTATGGTTCGGCCCGTGCCGAAGTTCGATGCGGACGTCGCAGCCGCAGAGCTCTTGACCGCCAAGCCGGTTCTGCTCGACAAGCTGCGATCGGCCTGCGACGTGGAGCCCGACGGAGCGCGCCGCGGGATTCGGGAAGTCCTGCGATTTCTCGCGTTGACCGGACTGTCCGAGGTTGGGCTGACTCCCAGCCCGCGGGTCGATGACGCTTGGCACGAGATCATCTTGTGCACCCGGGAATACGAAGCGCTGTGTCAGCGGTACTTCGGCCGCTTCGTGCATCACGACCCCGGCGGATCCGAGGAACTCAACCGGAATCGTTTTCGCGAGACCTTGCGTCTGTACAATCTCCACTTCGGCTCACCCGACCCCGCGTGGTGGGGCAGAGCAGCCGAACTCGCACCCCAAGCAGACTGCGGCGCCTGCGAATCGCCGCCCCCGTGAACCCATGTACTTCGCCTCCGAAATCTCCTTCGATCCCTCCGCCGCCACCGAGATTCGCCGCGTCAAGCCGTCCAAGGCGTTCGCGAAATTCTTCTACTACATGACCGTGGGACTCGCGGGCGAGCGCAAGGAGATCGAGACGTTCACTGCCGTCAGCGTTCTCCAACAGGTCAATGTTGCGCTACGGAGCGCGGGCGTCACCAACATCGTCCGGCTGGCGCGCGACGGCAAGGACTTCTACTTCGACCAGCAGGGGCGCCCCGACGATCTTGCCGATGCGATGAAGACGTTCGAGATGTCCGAGGCGTCTGCGTTTTCGGGGAAGCCATTCGAGACGATCACGTTGGTGCTCGAGCACGAAGACGCAGCACTCAAGTACTTGGTGCAGATCGACATCGCCCGCACGCATGCGCCGGGCGTGCACCCTGTGGTGCTGAAGATCAACGCTGCGTTGCGGACGCCCGCGTCTGCGCCGGATGCCAACACCGCAAAACAACAGCTCGACTCGCTGTTTGCCAGCCAGGTCTCCCACGACACCTACGTGGGAGAGCGGCGACGAGCGTTTGATGCGTTCGTTCATCAGATCAAGGGCGCCTTGGCACACCACATTGGCGTCGATGACATCTCGGAGAACTTCCGCACCAAGTTGCTCCGGCCCTCGCGTCGTCGTCGTTCGGCCGACGACGAGATCGACTACGACAGCGATTGGGATGCTCACTCCGATCCGCTGTTCGGTGGGTACTACGGGTTTGGCGACGTGTTCTTCCACGCGTGGCTGTGGTCGGAGCTGATGCACGACCATGGAGTGCACGCCCAGCAGGTCACCCTCGTCGACGAGTCCGGACACGACGTGCTGCTGCTGGGCGAGACGGGCATCGATCCGACGTCGTCCTCCGCCCTGGATCCCGACAGCGCGATGGAAGTCCCCACCGGCGCGGACGCGGTGGTCTTCGACGGGCACGACTATTCCAGTGACATTTGCGAGCCGAGCTTCAGCACAGGGGTCTTCGACTCGAGTTCCGAATCCAGCGGCTGGCTCGATGGAATGTTCGATGGCGGCGGGTCGGACGTGGGATCGGATGTCTCGAGCTGCGGGTCGAGCTGCGGTTCGAGTTGTGGTTCGAGCTGCGGTGGCTGTGGCGGTGACTAGTTCTCCGTGATCGAGGCACAACGGCTCACCGCGGACTGCTATGGTCCGCGCGACGCATGATCTCGCTGCGATTATTCTGGACGGTCGTCTGCATGAGTTGGGCGCTCGTACTCACGGCCTCGACCGCTCGAGCCTCCACATTTGAGGTTGAAGCCGAGGCTGAGGTTCCGCCCGCGTCTGCGCCCGTCTCGGATGCACCGACGCGTATCTGGCTGATCACGATCGGGCCCGGTGACGACCTCTACACCCGGGGCGGTCACGCGGCCCTCATGGTCGAGTGGACACAGGAGGGCACGTACCACGAGCTCGTCTACGATTTTGGGGAAGCCGACTGGGACAGCTCAACGCTGGCGTGGGACTTCCTCATGGGGCAGCTCACCTTCCGTCTCGAGCAGCGCGGAGACCTGTTCAACTTCGCGGGCACCCACGGCGTCAGCCAAAACCGCGATGTGTTCAAGCAAGAGCTCGCGCTGAGTCACTCCCAAGCAGAAGCGGTTCACGCCCGCTTGAAGGAGCTCGACGTCGATGAGAAGCGGCACTACGCGCACGACTACGTCCGTGCGATCTGCACGACCAAAGCGCGAGACATCATCGACGAAGCGGTTGGCGGGGTAATCCACGACCAGCTGAGCGCGCAGAACGACGAGCTGACGATCCGCGAGCACCAGCGACGGGCCTTCTACAGCAAGCCGCTTGCCGGTCTCGGTGCGGACCTCCTGCTCGGCGCGGAGAACGATCAGCCGCTGAGCCGCTACGACGCGCTCTTCGTCCCGTGGCGCATGCGGATGTACTTGCAGGAGGTGACGTTGGAGAGCCCCACCGGGCCTGTCCCGCTCGCCGGGCCTCCCATCCCCGTCGCCGGGCGCACGGGCGTCAAACCACGCGACGGAGCGACCCGCGGCAGCTTGTACTTCGCCGTTCCGCTGATCGGGTGGCTTCTGTGGGGAGCGGGGAAGCTTCGCTCCCGGTTCACCCTCGGTGCTCTCGGCGAGTTTGCGCTGTGGCCGTCCCTGCTCTTCGCGGTCATCGGCTGCGCACTGTGGGGCCTTCACCTTCTCACCGACGAAACCGGCTTCCAGAACAACCCGTTGGCACTGGCGTTTGTCCCGGTGGACTTCGTGCTCGCCTTCGCCTGCACCCGCTTCAAGCGCGGTGAGGGAGCCTGGCTGCCGGCCGCCCGTCGCTACGCGGTCGGTCGAGGGTTGATGGCCGCAGCTGTCCTTGCGCGGAACCTCTCTGCCGAAGGGGCCACGCCGATCGCACTGCCGATCGTCGCGGTCGTCTTCTTCGCGCTCTTCGCTTGGCAGGCGCGGGTTCGTGATGCGCCTCGTGCCTCATAGGCCTTGCGCTGCGCCATCGGGAGCCCGGGAATAGAGTCGACGGGGCGGGTGTTCGCCCGCCTCGCATGCCCCCCACCGCGTTCGGGTTCTTGGCCGCGCTCCTGTTCGAGGCGGTGACCACCGTCGGGGTGGGGATGTTCGCGCTCGCGATGGGGCAAGGTGTGTCCCGCAGCCCGTGGGGATGGGCGGTGGCGACGATGGCCGGCTCGTTCGCTGTTCACCGCGTGGCCGAACTGGTGCTCAAGCAGGTGCGGCTGGAGGAGCTCATGCTCGTTCCGGGGGGAACGGTGATCGCGATGGCGGCGACCGTCGGCGGGTCGATCGTGGTGGGCATCGCGGCGCCGTTCGTCCTGTGGGCGATCATGCCCAACCGCCCGTTGCCCCGTAGCTAGGGGTACTCGCCTTCCGGGCGGCCCGCTGCGCGCTCCGGTGAACCCTCAGAACAGGTGAACTTCGTGACCGGGCAAGACGAGCGTCTCACCGGACTCGGGGTCCAGGAGGGTGGCCCCAGCCTCGCCGCTGAAGAACGCGCACGTACCTGCCTCGTTGACCCCTACGCCGTACGTTCCGGGAGGAAGTGGCGTGTAGTCCCCTCCGTCGTATGAGACCTGGAGCTGCTGGCCCGTCGCTGTACCCGCGACGGGCTCGAAGATCTGCGGCGGACAGAAGCTCTGACCTTCGGCGACCGTCTGGACGAAGGTGACCTGGCCGACCGTGTAGACATCCATCATGTCGATGCCTGCGACTGGGGCTCCGACGAGAGTCCAGGTGCCGTCATCGACGTCGAGCCGCTGCGGTTGGGCCGCCGCAGCGTCGCGAAGCGCCATCACGATCGCACCGTCCGTCTCGACCGCGGGGACCCGCCCGTAGCACTCCATCGCATCGAAACCGGGCGGGGGCACGATCTCGACCTCTGCCGCGGTCTGCTCGACCAGCGACACTCGCACCCATACAGAGTCCGCAGGCTGATCGGCCTGAGCCTTGAGCAGAATCCAGTCCGGGCTGGCTGAGACCCACGTCAACGCATTGGGTCCAGGATTGAACCCCGCAACGTCGATCGCGCTCATCGTGCCGCCGGGGTCCGCCAATACGATCTGACCATCGGCTTGGTAGACGAGTCGTCCTTGGTGGAGGAGGGTTCGCGACCCCACGGGGTTGGGGCTCATCTGTGCCACCGCCCCGTTGGACAGGGTGCCCCACGCCAGCGGATTCGGGAACGACTCGGTCGGGATCCGGCCGGGGATCACATCGGCCGGTGCGCTCCCATGCCGCGGCTGGAATCCTGGGTAGACGGCGGGAGGCTCACTGGGAGCCAGGTACAGCCCTTCGTAGCCGGCACCCACCGTCTGTCGGTAGCCCAACAAGTCACCGTCCGGACCCACGCCGGTGAGCTCGAAGGTGGCGCTGCTTACCGACTCTCCATGCGCGGTCGCGCCGTTGGTATCGAACGTGCGGAGGGTGTAGCCGTTGTCGACGGCACCGGCATCGAAGTGGCTCCAATCGGAAACGACCGCGGCCCACGATCCGTCTGCCGACCCCCGCGCCTGCCTACCGAGGTTGGATTCGGCGGGTGCCCCGAGCGGGGCCGTTTCGATGGCGACCAAGGATCCATCGCCACGGACGAGATGGCTGTCCGTACCATCGAAGACCATCGCGATGTACGCGTCGGCGGAGCGGCCACAAAGGCCGGGGGTCTGCGGATCGGTCGTGTCGGACGTCTCGCCTTCGGTGCCATCGTCACTCGTCGTGTCGGTACCGGTGACGTCACTGCCCGCGGTTGTCGGTTGCGGCCCCGACGTGCCGGAGGCGCTGGCCTCAGCCGAGGACGCGTCTGGGCCCTGTGTTTCGCCCTGGGCGGTGGTGCTGGTCTCGGCGTCGAGATTGACCGCTGGACCGCAGGCAACCAGGAGGATTGGCCAGCTGTACGGGATCCAACGCATCCCCCAGGGTTGGACGGCTTCGTCGCAAAGTCCATCCGTGATTGGTGCACGCCCGGATGAAGCGCGTGTTCACGGTGCGCAAGATGGGCCCTGCTGGTCCCGCGTGGTGTACAGGCGCTGCCACGGCCGGCCTCAGCACGCTCCCGCTTGTCGCGATCGCATGCGCTCTGCCCTTGCTCCTGTTCTTCCGGGAAGCCCCGTGCGGCTTGCCGGGCAGCACCAGTCAATCGAACGGCGGCGTTCGAAAAAGCGCGTCGGCGTTGCCGTCGATGTAGCCCAACACGGCGATCAGCAGAGGGCGTTCTTCGTCGAAGAACTCTCGCGCAAGTCGCTTTCGCGCCTCCATGTGTTTCGGACCATCCACTGCAAGTTTCAGGTACCGCGCGAGGTTACTCGCCCCGACCTCTTCGAGCGCTTCCTGCGTGCCCACCACATCGTTGTCCTCATCGTTTGCCAAGAACGTCTCGACGTCGCAAGCACTCAAGATGGAGTGGAACTCGAAGACAAGCCCGAGCGTCGTGGTGATGGAACTCGCCCCGGCGTGTGGGAGTGCGTCACGGAGCTCGTAGAGGCCGAGACTGGGGGCTGCCTCCGCCAGCAACACTCGAGCCCGATTCGTCACGCGTTCGAACTCGGGAAGCACGTCGATGGATGGGGCCTTGGTGATCTCGATCGCCCGTTCGAGATCGCCAGCTGCGTGCGCTAGGGCCCTTTTTGCGACCAGCTCCGAACACTCCCCCCGACGTCGAACCTCTTGCAGCTTGTGTTCCTCCAGTCGCAGCAGGGCGGCAGCAACATTGCCGTCGGCTGCCTCCAGCGCACGCTTGCAGTCTTGTAAGGACGCATCGCTTTCTTGACGGAGCTTGCGAAGCTTTGCGACCCATTCCTTGTCCGCCATCCGTCCGGAGTCTACGATTCTTCGCGCCGCGCAAGGATCGGACCACGAAGAAACGACTCGCCGAGGCCGAGCTCGGCTAATATGCGCCAAGCGTGCCGGATCCCTACAACGACGGAATCGGAATCGTTTTCGAGTTCGCACACCCTCTCGATCAGGCGAGTCTGAACCTTGGCCGGCGGCTCTTGGGAGAGTGGACGGACCACTACGAAGACGGGGAGGAACGCATGTTCCGAAACTGCGGGCTCGAGGGCGAGATCGGAGGCACCAGGCTGACGCTCTGGGCCGACCGCATCCGAGTCGAGGCCGAAGACGCGGAGCAGGTGGCAACAACGGTCGGCCGTCAGTGCGCGGAGGAACTCGGTGCTCTGCGCTGGTTCTTGGAGACAGCCGACGCGGCCAGCGAGGCGGATCTTGAGCGTCGCCTCGGCCGGGGAACGCCTATCCTTGGGGGCTGGACCGGGCGACTGCGACGCTGGCTGTTTCGTGAATGAGCCCGCGGACGAGAGGCCTCTCGGAACCGCGGACTGTTGTGATAAGCCCTGATCGGTCACAACGATGCCCAGTGAACAACCAGTGCAGCGGATGATCTTCCAGCTCGGGACCAACAACTGGCAGCGAGCCGACCGGCACGGGAAGCTGGAGTTCGCTCCCGGGTCGGGGGTGCTGCACGAGGCGCACCACAGCACGTTCAACGCGATGCCGGGCACGGTTTGTTACTCGATCTACCCGTCCGAAGGGCAGCCGCAGCCAACGGCGGAGGATCGCCAGAAGCACTTTCGGGTGTTTGAGTTGGGGCACCAGATCCCGATCTGCGAGTCGGTCTCCCCGGTGTCCAACAAGCGGTGGCACGGGTTCTCCGACGGCGAGTTTCAGGCCTACCGCGACCGACTCACGGACGAGGTCTTCGAGTACATGAAGCTGGGCGAGGAGGAGCAGGGCCGGCACTTCACGATGGTGATCTCCCACCACTGCTTCCTCAATCCGCTGGTCATGCGGGACGTGTTGAAGCGGAGGGCGCGGGAGCTCGGGAGAGGCGCGACCCCGCACTTCAACTTCTGCCACGGCACGAGCCTGAAGATGTTCGCGCACGAGATCCGCGGCGACAACACCGACGAGTTCCCGATGCGCTTTCACAAGATGATGCTCGAGGAGAACGTCTTCGGGGACGGCGGCATCACGGGCGCGTTTGCGATCTCGACGGACCAGAAGACCAAGGCGAAAGCGATCTTCCCCACGTTCCCAGACGACCGCCTGGTCGTGTCGCCCAACGGCGTGAACCAGGAGGTCTTCTATCCGAGGGTCGGCGAAGAGCGAATGAGTATCGACGCGCTCCTTGCCGACCACCCGCCGCTGAAGGGAGAGGTCAACAAGTCGTACCAGAAGGCCGTCGTCTTCATCGGCAAGTTCGCCAACTGGAAGCGGTTGGACGCCGTGCTCCGGGCGGCCGCGCGGTACCAAGAACAGGAAAGCGATGAGGTCTGCTTCGTCATCATCGGGTCGGGGCCCGAAGATGCCGTGGCGCTGTATCACGGGCTCCACGACGCGCTGAAGCTTGCGCACACGTTCTTCCTCGGCCCCAAGCCTCAGCCGGTCCTGGCTCAGTTCTGCTCCGCCGCCTCGCTCGGCGTGTTCCCCTCATACTCCGAGCCGTTCGGCATGGTGTTCGTGGAGTGCATGGCTTGCGGAACGCCAGTCATCGGTGCCAACTCGGGCGGGCCAAAGGACTTCGTGACCGACGCGGTCGGCGGTCTTTTCGACGAACCCGCAGAGCGCTACGACTGGGACTCGATCACGGACTCTGTCTTTGCGTTGGTGAAGAACGCGATCGACGAGGACTGGAAATCCAACAAGGGGCCGGCGTGTGTCGCCTTGGCTCAGGCGGAATACTCGGTGACGAAGCAGTGCACCGAGTTGCTGGCGGGGGCGGACGAGCTGGTTGAGCGGTGGATGGCGCGGCCGCCGTCCTGAGGAGGGTGCCCCGAGCACGCGATCGCGCGACATCGCACCGGTATCGCTCACGGACCATCCCTCGCGATAGCATTCAGGCGGAGATGCGGCACCGCGCAGACGGGACCTCAGAAGAAGGGCTGCGGCGGCGCGATATTGCACCGTTCGGGCGGGCGGTCTTGTCCCCAACCCAAGGCTTGCGGACGTACGGACTCTTGAGGACATCGCGGGCCAAGCAGGGGCAGGCCGGGTCGAGTAGGGTCTGGCTCGCAGACCGAGACCCGAGCACCTCTGCCAGAGCGAACCCCAATCATGAGACTTCAGTTTTTCGTTAGATCCTTGGCTGTCTCCACCGCGGTCGCCGGAATCGTTCCGATCGGCTGCTTCAACCCGGACAACCCCGCCTCGAACGCGGCCTGCGTGACCGAGGAGGACTGCGGCGAGGGTGAAATGTGCATCTCGGATGTTTGCACCCCGATCGCGGGGACCAGCACGGGCACCGACCCCGCAACGACCGGGACGACGGGTTCCTCGACGACCACCGGCACCGCAGACTCGACGACCGCGAACCCAACAGGCGAGGGATCGACCGACGCTCCCGAAAGCAGCTCGGAGGGCAGCCCCGGCGACACCACACCGCCACAGGTCGTGACCCTGTCGCCCGCCGAAGACGCCGTCATTCTCGACGGGCGCACCGCAGTCTTCATCGACTTCGACGAGGAGATCGATAGCTTTTCGCTGCCTGCGTTCGTGGTCATGCGTGGAGCCACCGAGGTCGAGGGAGATGTCACGGTGGACGGATCCCGGGTTGTATTCACGGTCACCGAGGCGGAGGGTGCTTTGACGGACGGGGACTACACCGCGACCGTGACCGGTGTGCGGGATCTGGCCGACAACCGGCTCGAGGAAGAGACCCAATGGACGTTCGCGGTTCCGGAATCGGCCTGGGACACCGAGCCCTCCACCCTCGCGACGGTCGCAACGAGCGATCCCGCCCTCGTCGCCGATGCGCTGGGGAATGTTTCCGCGGTGTGGCTGGCCGACGGCCAGTTGTGGTCGGCGCTGTATCTGGCCGGCACTGGCTGGGAAGAGCCGGTTCGCGTTGATGAGAACGACGATACCCCCGCAACGCAACCCATCGTCTCGAGAATGGGCGGGGAGGTGATCGTGGCCTGGGAGCAGGCAGCGGTCAACGTCGCCGTGCGGGACGAGACGGGAGGGTGGGACGCGCCTCTGGTGCTTGCGCCCTCAGGGGCGGACTTCGATCTCGAAGGCTCCGAGGGCGGGAGTGCGGCGCTGATCTTCACGACCAACGGTGGCAGTGGTCCGAGGGTGGATGCTCGTTACTTCGACGGCGACAGTTGGAGTCTGATCGCCGAAGAAGTCGCGGTCACCGACGGGCCCGATGAGCCGGATGCAGCTGCTGTAGCGGTCGACCCCGACGGTGTCGCGGTCGCAGTGTTTCGTCGCTTGACGTTTCCCTGCGGCGACCAGTCGTGCCAGCCAGACACCGTGTACTGGTCCGCGACGAGAAGCGATCTGGGGATCTGGACGATCTCGCCGACTTCCCTTGGGACCGCTTTCGTCGCTGGCTGGGGTCCGTCGGTCACCGCGGGGCGCGACGGGTACTTCACCGCAACGGTGCCATCCGGGGGGGATCCTCAAAACATGGGTGAGTCTGTTCGGCGGTTCAATGCTGCCGGAGACGTCGAGCCTTCGACCGGCACAGACTACAGCGGTGTGATCCCCTCGGAGCCGAGTCTCGTCACGTCGCAGGGACACACGATCTTGATCTACAGCTCCCCTCAGGGATTCGACTCGGGGGCGACGCCAGGCGTGTATGCGAGTGTCTATCGACCGAGCACGGGGTCTTGGGACTCCGAGAACCGACTGTTGACCAACACCAACAGCAACATTGCGGCCGCTGCTGGCATTGGCTTCAGCGTGGGGCTCTACGTTGACAGCGGCAGCGCGATCGCCCGCTACTGCAGCGACGACTCGTGCTTCGCCGATCCGGCGGCGCCGGTCCCGTTTGGCGGAGGCAACGTGGTCTCGACAGGAGCGGCGCTCACCGACGACGGACTTGGGGTTGTCCTGTGGCGTCATGCCGACGGTGAGACCCAGGAGTTGCGGACGTTGCTCTTCCGCGGCCGAGCCGGACTGTGACCCGACCGGCCGGCGGGGGAGCTGGAGGCGCCGGCCCCTAGGGGCCGACGGTCAGACTGGCGATCCAGGTGCGTGATTCAGCGGCGTCCCCGTTCGGCGCCACCGACCCCGCCATGACCACCGTGTCCGCGTCGACGGACTGGATATCGGCGATGTGTAATTCCTGGCCGGGGATCGTGAGCCCACCGGAGCACAAGACGATGCCGTCGAAGCCGAGCAGGGCGATCGTTGGGACCGCTCGACCACCGACGGCGACGATCTGCCGGCCCACAACCGCAATGCCACCATCGTTCATCGTCGCAGGCGGCTCGCCTACGAAGGGCACCGCGGTGGACCATGTCCGCATGCGGTCGTCGGCGCCGAACCGCGAGACGACCAAGTCTTCGCTCGCCGGCCGCGTCTCGGTATCCAGCCCAACGAAGGCACCCAGCGTCACCGCGCCCTCGCTCAGCGCGGCGAAGTCGTAGGAGGGGAGGCTGAGGTTGAACAAGCCGCTGACGGAGCCTGCGGGCACCGACCACAGCAACTCGCCGAGGGGATCGTAGGCGGCTACGAAGACGTCATACCCTTCGACAAACGGGTTGGCGCCGAGCAACGCCAGGGTGACTCCCGAGTCGTTGCGGTCCAGAGCCAGCACGAAATCGTGGTCGCCCCGTCGCTCCCACGAGACGTCGTCGTCGCGAGCCTGCAGCACTGATTCTCGATCTTCGCTCTCGACCGCGCCGCCGAAGACGACGCTTCCGTCGGCGTGGCCCACCACCGACGGTCCGCTGATCGTCTCGCCCATCGACGACACCCCCGCGGATTCGACCAGCTCGCCCGCCGAGGACCACACCGCCAACGCGGAGCTCTCGCCGTTCTCGGTGGCGAGCAGGAGACCGCCGGCTGGCCTCGCCGCCATGTCGACCCGAACGCCCGAGCCGACGGGGATTGGGGCCGAGGTCGGCTCGCCATCGAGATCGAATCCGCGAAGCACAACGGCACCTCCGGGTTCACGCTCGAGTACACGCAGTTCTCCGTCGAGCACGACGTGGCTCGCCGCGGTGCCGAGCATGTCCTCGTTCGTCCAGGACCACTGCATCTGCAGGCAATCGATCTCCGGGTCCATTGGCGGGCCGGTGTCCGATGAGGTTTCCCCCGCCGGATCGTCGTCTTCGGCGGATCCTGTGCTGTCGACTTCGCCGTGCGAGGCGTCCCCGCCAGTGCCCGTGCTGGCCTCGCCGCTGGTTCCACCGCCCGTGCCCTCCGCCGACCCACCGACTGGGCCCGCGCCTCCGTCCTCGGGACCACAAGCGCTGCCGAAAACCGCCGTAGCCAGGCATGCGGCGCCACGGAGCCCAAGGTCGACCCACATTCCCACAAAGCTAACTATACACACATAGCTGGTCTGGGGCTAACCCAGCCGACGCTGGGAGCGTTTTGCGCGTACGGAATCGCAGAGCGCCCGCGGTGGTTTGGGATCTGTGGAGTCGTTGGTGTCTTGGCCCGAGCGTCCCGTCCGGCGTCGTTCGCTGTTTACGGTGGCCGAGCGGTACGTGCCCCATGAGACCGGCACGACAAAGCTGAGCGCCCCGGTGCGGTCCCTGCCCACGCTGAACCGTGCTCCGCTGTCCCCGGACCTCACGGTCACGCTTGCCGGCTTGTCGGGCAGTCGCATCGTTGGCCCACTCCACTCCGCGCTGCTTTCGGAGGAAGACGCACTCACGATCGCGGACATCGCCTGCAGCGATCTGTCGCCCGCCGAAGTCGACGCGATGGACTCGTGGGACCTGTTCTGCCTGGCTTGTTTCTTGGTCACCGACGGCATGAGCTACGCCGCGCGCCCTGTCGCTGGACTGCTGACTCGACGCGACGACGACGGCGCTGCGGTCGTCGGTCCGCGCCTCGAACGCCGGCAGTTCCGCGACCGCCTCGAGAACTTGGAGCTCCGGGTCGTGAGCCTGCTGGCGGTGTTCAAGGATCTACGGTCGTCGGCGTGGGTCGCCCATCGTGCTCTGCGCGGACAGTGGCGTGGGCTGTGTCGACACTACGTCACGGCCGTCCAAGCCGTGCACAACGCCCTCAAGCGCCGCAGCACTGCGCACCGGGGGACGTTCGTCGTGCCTATCGTTGGGCGTCCTTCGCCGTGGCGTATCTGGGCTCACGCTTGGCTGTGGTGGGTCGACCCGGCCGCCGGGCGAATCGTCGCCGTCGACCCGACGAGCGGCGATGCTCTTCTCGACGGAGGCGAGGCGGCATCGTTGTTCAACGCTGGCTTGGACGCGACTCCGCTCCCAAATGTATCCGCGTTTGCCTTCTCGCTGCTGGTCCACGCATCCGTGCAAGATGTCGTTCTGGACGGTCCACACGCGCGCCTCTTGGCTCGCCTCCTGGATTCCGACACGGCCCACGGCCAGATTCGTCTGTACCAGCTCTCGCGGCACCCCGTCGGGTCGGCGGTTCGCACGAGCATCCTCGCCTGCCTCGAACGTCGTGGATTCCGCAACGCCTACCCGGGCTTCGACTTTGGCCGCGCGGTGTTCGACAGGAGTGAGGGCCGCGAGGGGTTCCTGAGCCACGAGCACATCGCCCCGTTCGTCGCAGCGTAGCCAGCCCCGCGGAGTCGGATCGGCACCGCGTTTGGAGCTTCACAGTGCGGTTCGCTGGAACACAGGAACGGCGCGGGGAACGGGGGAGGTCCCGCACGTCAGTCGTCACCCTGCCGTGACGTTGGAGGCCCAGAGGCCGTCTAGACTCGCCTGCCCATGGCTGAGCCGCTCAGTTCCCTGCTCGCGATGTCCCCCGCCGCGCCGAAGGAAATCTCGGACGTGGTGACGTTCATGGTCTTCCAGGTCGTGGGCGGCCTGGGGATCTTCCTGCTCGGCATGAAGTACATGTCCGAGGGGATGCAGGCCGTGGCGGGACCCCGGCTCCGTCGCCTCATCAGCGCTGTGACCGAGAACCGCCTGGCCGGTGTCGGAACCGGGGCGATGGTGACGACCATCGTGCAGTCGAGCTCGATCACAACCGTCCTCGTTGTCGGCTTCGCGACCAGCGGACTGATGGCGCTGCACCAGGCCATCGGTGTGATCATGGGGGCGAACATCGGCACGACGATCACCGGTTGGATCTTGGTGCTGAAGGTCGGGAAGTACGGGCTCCCCATCCTCGGCGCGTCCGCGATCGTGTACCTCTTCTCGAAAGTGGAGCGCCGTCGGTTTACCGCGCTCGCGGCGATGGGGTTGGGGATGGTGTTCTTTGGACTGCTCCTGATGAAGGAGGGCTTTGCACCGATTCGCGAGGTCCCTGCGTTCCGCGAAGCGTTTGTGTGGTTCGATGCCAGCACCGTCTTGGGCATCTTCTTGTGCGTTGTCATTGGGGCGACGTTGACCGCGATCGTCCAGTCGTCCTCGGCAACCCTTGGAATCACGATCGCGATCGCGGCGCAGGGCGTGATCAGTTTTGAGACCGCGGTCGCGCTCGTGCTCGGGCAAAACATCGGCACGACGATCACCGCCTGGCTCGCATCGATCGGGACGAACACGGTGGCCAAGCGCGCCGCCTACTTCCACATCCTCTTCAACGCCGCCGGCGTTGCCCTGATCCTCGTGATCTTCCGGCCCTACGTGGTCGTGATCGCGAACGTGGTCGAATACACCAAGGGGATCGATCCGCGTCTTCTCGACGTCGACACCAGCGTCGACTTCGTCACGAACATGACGCTCTCCATCGCCTCAGCACACACGGTTTTCAACGTGATGATCACGCTGGTGAACCTTCCGTTCGTCAAAGCGTGGGCACGGTTGCTCGAACGCTTCGTGCCGGACGAGGGCAAGCAGGTCCGTCGCCTCACCGCGCTGGGGGCCCCGCTTGTCGAATCGCCGACGATCGCGATCGAGCGCAGCCGTCGTCAGATCATGAAGATGGGGGCGAACGACGTCGAGATGATGGAGTGGGTCGCGAACATCGCGCGCGACGAGGAACTGGACGACGCCCTGGTCGACAGGACGTTCAAACGCGAAGAGATCATGGACAACGTTCAGAGCGAGGTCACCGAGTTCCTCACAACCTTGCTCTCCGCGAACGTGCCCTACAGCGTGGCGAAGGAGTGCCGCGCGCAGCTTCGGGTCGCCGATGAGCTGGAGTCGATCAGCGACTACGTCACCGGGATCCTCAAGACGAACCTGAAGCTACGCGACAGCGAGCACAAGCTCAGCGCCGAAGAGCGCAGCGTCATCGACGACTTTCATAGCCGCACCCTCGAAGTGCTCCGTGCCGCGCTGGCCAGCTTTGAGCGTCCCGACCCGGAAAAGCAGAAGGCTGTAGCTATCCTCAGTCAGGACATCGCCAAAAGCGTAAAAGAAGCGCGCGGCGAACACTTGTTGCGCCTGAGCGATCAGCGGATCGACCCAGCACGCAGCATGGCGTTCACACGACTGCTCCGCGGGTATCGCAAGCTCAGCGATCACACGCTCAACGTCGCCGAAGCCCTCACGCTTCCGTGACAGGAGCCTTCGCCAACCGGTACAGCCTCACAAAGGCCGCGACCTCGATGCCCACGATGACGAGGTGCATGATGAGGTCCCAGGTCGGGGAGGCCGGAGCGTTGGCCAGCGGGAACAGCGGATCGATGATCGTCTCGAGGCCCTCGCGAACGATGTTCATGCCGAACATCGCGAGGTAGAGTTCGACGCGCCTCGAGAACAGGATCGCGAGCGACACCAAGGCCATGGTCGCGGTCCGACCGGCAAACTCGTAGGCGAGGTTGGCGTCGGCGACGGTCTCGAGCGTGATGCCGGATGCTCGGACCGCTTCGTGATCCGCCGCGAAGAGGTAGACCTGCGAGAGCATGATCAGGATCAACACGCCTTGGACGATGGTGATCCACGTTGGGATTTCGGGGGTGGAACGTACGTTGTTCGTGGACATGGTCCGGGGCCTTGATGCGGGTCGTGCCGTCGGTTCGCCCGCTGCATTGCCCCAGCGTGGTCTTTGCGGCATGATGAGTAAAACGAAAAGGATTCAACTCCTGTGAATGAGATTCAATTATGGCAGGTCGACCTGAACCTGCTGACGGTTCTCGATGTGTTGCTGCGCGAGCAGAGCGTGACCCGGGCGTCGCGGCAGCTACACCGCACACCCTCTGCGGTGAGCCATGCCCTCAGTCGGCTTCGCGAACTGCTGGGCGATGAGTTGCTGGTGCGGGACGGACGGCGAATGCGGGCGACGGTTCGCGGTCAACGGTTGGCGGTGATCCTCCCCCGGGCACTCGAGCAGCTTGCGCATGCGCTGGTCAACCCCGGCGCCTTCGACCCCAGCACCTCCACGCGCACGTTCCGGATGTCTGCGCCGGACTTCATCGCGCCTCTCATTCCGGCACTGCTTCACGACATCGGTCAGCGCGCGCCGGGGGTCCGCATCGAACTCAAGCCGTTCGGGCCCACGGCATTACGAGACGTCGCGGAGGGCTTCTTCGACGGCCTGATTGCACCCGAGGCAGTCGAGAACGAATCCGTCCGAGGTGTTTCACTCGGCGAATGGCCGTGGTCCGTCTATGGCCGCAAAGGACACCCCGCGTTCTCCCGCTGGTCGCGGAAGAAGTGGGCCGCATACCCGCACCTGCAGGTGCGAACCTCAACGCTGAGCGGGGAGGGACCCGTTAACAGTCACGCCGCGCGCGAGGGCATCGAGCGGATCGTCGGCGCCGTGGTTCCACACTTCTCTCTCGCGGCTCCGGTCCTGGCTGAAACCGACCTCCTGCTCACCGTTCCAAGCATGGCCATCGGACGCGCAGCGGAGGCCTACGAACTCGACTGCCGCGCCGCGCCGTTCGATCTGCCACCGGTACGGCTGTCGTTGTTTCGTAGCGCGGTCGCGGGCGATGAACCCGGCGTTCGGTGGTTCTTGGAGCGGGTGGTGGATGCTTCCCACCAGCTCGGGTAGGGGCGCAGGACCGTTGGTCGGACATCGAATCCTGAACCGAGTCGTAGCCGATGGTGTACGAGTCCGCGGCATACTCTGTAAGGTGTGGAGAGAGTCGCATCCAGCCCTCGACATCGGGAAAGACAAGCCATTCCTCCAGCTTTGCCTTTGAGACCAAGAAGGGCACCTCGGGGGTCCGAGCCTCCGGTTCTGCCGGGGCGGGCTTCGGCATGATGCGAGCAGCAGAGCCCGGCTCCCCGCAGCCGAGAAGTAGCGCGGATCCGAGGACCGCAGGCCGAAGTCCGCGCCGCCAAGACTTCATCTCGCGATGGTGGCGGTCACGATCTTCAACGACACGACGGCTCTTTAGCTCCTCATGAGCGCCCACAGTGGTGGCGATGCGTAGCCAAGTTCCTCGCGAAACCATGAACCCCATTCTGGAGGCGCTTCGCTCTGGATGAGGAACACCACCCGCCGGCGTCTGCGGAGAGAGATACTCCTGCGATCGCGGGGAGGGTTGCAGGGCGGAGCTTCCCGGATGAGGGCTGTTGTCGACTCGCCTGCCGCCCGCCGCGTACGCTTACAGCATGCGGGGGATCGCGGCGTGCGTACTGCTTTGTTCGGCCTGCGCAAGCGAGCCCGAGCGGAATGTGAATGCGACCGAGTTGCTGTTGGCGTCGCGGCACCGTCCGCGTCTGATCGGCTTTGGTGCCGACGAAGAGCCGCAGGTCGTCTTCCGCTACGACGAGATGCAGCTGTGTTCTCCTCGCTGGTCGCCGGATGGACGATTCCTAACGGTCGAGACGTGCTCCAGCGACGAGGCTCTGTTGGTGTCGTTCCCCCGTCGAGAGGTCGAGGTCTTGGGGCGAGACTTGGCGCCGCAGTGGTCGCCCACGCGAGGCACGCTGATCCTCGGCACCGACACCGTGTTCGAACTCGACCCCGACACGATGGAGTCACAGATGCTGAGCCTTCCCTCGGGACAGCGGACGTGGTCTCCGACCCGCGATGAGGTCGCCGTGGTCCAAGGCGGCTCTGTGGAGATCTTCGACGTCGCCACGGCGGAGGTCGTCTCCACGGTGTCGCTCGAGGTTGACCTCGGCTGGGGCCCCAGCTTGCCCGAGCTCACAGCCCTGCACTGGTCTCCCGAAGGCGACGCCATCCTGGCCCGGGCTGGGCTCCGGATGCTCTTCCTGCTGCGGCTCGACTCGCAAACGATCGAGCTGTGGACGCTGCCGGACTGGACCGAAAACGACGTCGTCTACGGCGTCGACTGGGCGAGGGATGGTCGGGTCGCGGTCTCGCGTTCGAGCCCCGGACGACAGCGCGTGGAGATCTACGACGCGCCGTTGGGTTCGGCCGTGCACGTCCTCGAGGGCGCCACGGACCCGGTCTGGGCCGACGATGGCCGCCTCGCGGTGTTGACCGATGCCAAGGGCACGCTCGAGGTCTACACTCCCGACCTCACTGTGGCCTGGACCTCAGACGCGGAAGCGCCGGAGTCGATGACTTGGCGCCCTTGAAACGTGGTCCCAGGCAGATGATGGGACCGGCTGCTCCGCGGACACGGGCCGGCGCGCACTTCTCGAGGAGACAGTGGCGGGGGCTGGCCTCTACAGCCCGCGCAGCTCTATCGTGCTTCCGCGCTGCAGCGCGATCTCTGAGCGCCCATCGCCGTCGAGATCCCCGACCGCGAATTCGAGAGGGGTGACGGGCGTGAGGTCGAACTGGATGACGCATTCGGTGCCGTCGTCGTGACCACCCCCCAGGACGATCGCGATCTCCCGTTCATCGCGAAGTATCAGGTCATCCTTGCCATCACCATCCAGGTCGCCCACGAGGGGATCGGACCCTGCGAAGTCGAGGACTCCGGAGACTTCCATTTCGTCCTCGGGTATGAAGGCGTTGATCTGCGTCCAGTCGCGGTGGACGAGCGTGCTCACCAGGGATCCGACCCCATTGCCGTCGAAGTCTGCGATCGCAAGCCCCCCGCGAGAGCCCCAGTGACGGCTGTAGTCCCACCACGTACTGCTGTCGTCCACTCCGTGCTGTTCGAGCTTGTTTCCGGAAGGAGAGAGTACGGCGATCCCCTCCCGCGCATCGCCGTAGAGGATCGGGCCGACCGCGACTGCACTCATCTCGTCGGCCTCGAAGGTGACGACGTCGCCGAAGAACCCGGCGCCATCGGAGAGCCGCACCTGGACCGCACCGCCCGCATGGTTGACCATGAGGTCGGTGGGGGGGTCGCCCCATTCGAGTGCCTCGATCTCCAGCGCCGACGAAACCAGCGTGTCGCTCGTCGCGGTGTACGTGCCGTCCTCCATGCCTCGGAGCAGGGTCACGCGGCCCAGCTCGTCGAGTGTGGCGATGTCCCTTCGGCCATCTCCGTCGAAGTCCGCGGCGGTCACATCGATGACCGGCGACTCAGGGAGCGGCAGCGGCTCGAAGCTGCCATTGCCCGGTCCGTACAGGACATCCGCCCCTTGCAAGTTTCCGGCGACGAGGTCGTCGAGCCCGTCGCCATCGATGTCGACGAACGTCAGCGAGACGGTGACGAATTGATCGGGCTGCGGCAAGGATTCCGTTGAAAGACTCTGTCGCTCTGTGCACGTCGGGATGAGGCTGTCGCCCTCGCACCAGGTGTAGCCGGGCCCGACTTCTGCGCCTTTGAATTCGCAGAAGCCTCCGGGGCCGCAGTCCTCGTCCTCACGGCACTCGTAGTTGTCGTCGTCATCGTAATCGTCGTCGTAGGTGTCGCTGTCATCGTCGATGCACATTCCACCGATACATGATTGCGTCCCCGGGCACTCCCAAGACGTCAGGCATTCGGCGGTGTCGGTGTCGCCGGTCCCGGACTCATCGCCTGTGCCCTCTGGGCTCGTCTCGCCGTCGTCGTCTGGCGTGACTGCCCCGGCGCTCGTGGACCCCATTTCGGGACTATCCACGGCCGCGACCGGCCCCGAACACGCGACGACAAGACCCACCGCACCCACCAGATTCCATTGGGCAACCTCCAACCCACGCAACGCCATGTTCGTAGAAGCTGCAGGCTCTATGCCAAACTAGCTAGTACCGCAGAGCTGAAGTTCGTTCCGGGTTTCGTGGGACGCCTCAGAGCAAGAGAGCGAGGCGTCCCGAAGGGATGCGCAGCGGAAGAGATAGAAAGTACCGAACGCAGGCCTGTGGAACCGAGGGTTTCGGAGCGACCCCACACCCCGAAGGGGTCGCGCAGAAACCCGGCACGGACTTCGGGCATGAGGCACTAGCCTGGCTGCAGGCGACGGCTCGCGTGACACCGCGACAGTGTTGTCAGCCTGGGTGGCGCAACTGTCCGAGTCGGTGTGGGGTGATGCCGTCACTCGAGCCGGTTGTCGACATGTCGTTGTTGTTCTGGTGAGCCCCTCGTGGATGCGCGGGCGAACAGCGTCTGCCAGCGGTCAGCCGGTGAGTCGCGCAAACCCGATGTCCGTGACGACCACCCCGCGGCTGCGGGCGCCAAACCATCCGTAGGCGATGCCTTGCCCCTGGCCGTCGGTGAGAAAGAGGATCGTGCCTTCTCCGATGCCGCCCTCGGGGTCGGTGCGGGTGTCGTTCTGGTGCGGGAGCGAGGTGGCGTCAACGATGCGCACCGTGTAAGCGCCTGGCCATTCCGGAACCGGCTGCGCGGGCTCGATGACGAAGCCGGTGTGACCGGTGTTCTTGCTCGCAAAGTACGGCGGTCGCTCCCACGCGAACATGTCGCCGGGTCGGACGTCCTCGATGTGGGCAATGCGGCGTCGGCCGTTCTTGGCCCGCCGGGAAGGCGCGCGCGCGATCCAGCGATAGAAGTCGCGGGCGACGGGGCGCTTCTTGTTCATCCCCTTGCGGGCTCGCGGCGCAACCTTGCGCATCATCCAGGCCGCCATCGCCGAGCAGTCCCAGACGTAGATCCCTTCCTTTCTTCGGATTCGGGTGCGGTGCTTGTAGGCGGTGTGCGTCATGCTGGTCTGGACCTCGTCCTTGAGGGCCAGCAGCTTGCGCGCGGGCCGACTCGCCGGCTCCATACGGGGGTCGGGCGCGGCGAGGCCTTCGGGCTCTGTGCCCGTGCTGAAGGACTGCTCGGCTGGAACTGGTCTTGGGGCGTTTTGTGGTTCGGAGGTCGGCTCGCTGACCGTCGTGACCATCGCCGCTGCGGCGGGGCGGGACGTGTCCGAACTCCAGAACAACCCCACCACCAGCGGCGTCGCAACTCCGAAGGCAAGCATGCCCTGCAGCTGTCGCCACCGACGACGGCGGGTCGCGGCAAACCACGCCGACTCGTCCTCGCAATCCACGAAGGAGATCGACGCGCGAGCGACCCGAGATGTTCCCGGGATGCACGATTCGGAGAGCAGGCGACCGATTCTGCGCGATCAGCCTCCGACGCTCAGTTGAGCGCTTCGATCAGCAGCTCCTCGATGGTCGCCGAGCCCTTCGAGATGCGGTCCAGCTCGGCCCCATCCCGGATGGAATGCGGACGGCCCGGACGCGGTATCGTGATCCCTTGATGGACTGGCCGCTGATTCTCGTCGTACCGGCCGCTGTGGCTGCGAGTCTGGGCTTCCGGGCGTTCCGCAGTCGCGTCCGGGGAGGGAAGTTCACGGTCTACGATCGCGGGGGCGTCGCGGTGATCGAGACCGAGCTGGGCACGTACACCTTCGACCGTGGGGCGGGGAAGATTCATCTCGAGCGTCCCGGGGGCGCTCGCGCGTTCGTCAAGCTCCGCGACGTTCGTGGGGTTCAAGTCCGCGTTGGGTACAAGGAAGCCGCGCTCGAAGAGGTGTTCTTCGAGGGTTGGAGTCTCACCGACTTGATGGCGGAGTATCGAGATCACCGCATCTATTGGGATGTGGTGATCAACACCTCTCATGGGGCGGTGCCGCTGGCACACATGGACCAGTACAAGAAGCGCGACTGGTTCGACCTGGCGACGCCAGCCCAGCACGCGATTTTGTCGTGGGTGGGGCTCTACAAGAACGGCGCGAACGTTGCGGCCGACCTCGAGGATGCGACCCGGCAATCACTTCGGAAAGCTGGGTTGAACGTGATCGGGGGGTACGGCGAGGCTGCACCCAAGGGGGCCCTGCACGGCGCGCCCATTCCGACCGACGCCGACCTTCCCAAGCCTGCCGCCAAGCAATCTCCCCTCGCGATCGATCTGCCTCCGCCGCCGGACAACCCGCGGTGGGAGTCGGTGACCAGAGATCGCTGAAGGGCAATCAACGCAGAATGCGTTGCACGTGGCGCTCTGCGTCGTGCGGGATGAAGGTTCCGCAGGAGCCGAGCACCAGCTCGAGCCCGCCGCCGACGTGAAGCGTGCGCCCATCCACATTGTGCAGCTCTTCTTGAGCCGCGACTCGGGCTCCCCGTGAAGCCAAGCTCGCCGCGATGGCCAGCCTGCGAGGATCGACCGGGCCCGACTGCGCGATCGGGATGCCTTGCGGCGTCGAGACGCAGAGCGCCCGGGCCCCGCATCTTCGGGCTTCGACGTCCAACCACAGCTCCAGCGCCTCCGTAGGGTCATCGCTGCGTCGCATGCGTCGTTCGTCCCGAATGTGTCGCACGGCCAGATGATGACGCTCAACCGCGCAGAGCCAAAGAAAGCCGCGTAGATCGCGTGGCCGCGGATGGGTTCAGCAGGGCCCGGCCGTGAACTGGCCCTCGACGTCGAGCGGTTCGGCATCGGGGGTGAACTCGTCGTCACGTTCGAACCGCACGCCACACAGCACGCCCTCCACAATCCCCTCGCCGTCCACATCGAGGACCTGCAGCCGGCCGCCGGGCAACATCGGGCTCGCCATCCCGTCTGTCTTTCCCTGCGAGTACGAGCCACTGACGCTCAGCGCTGGGTCCTCGCTGAGGTCATAGACTCCGGGCACGGGACGCCCCTGCTCGAAGACGATCGAGAGTTTCCAGCCTCCCCACGAACTGGTGCCGTCACAGGTCTCTCCTTGCCTGCCCAGCTGCATCCAGAATTTGCCGTCGTCGGGGTTGATGCCTGTTTGCAGGACTTCGGCATAGCTCGGCAACGGTAGGGATTCGAGCGTGCAGGGCTCGACCGATGGCGCCTCGGGGGTGGAGTCGGGCTCGGTGGTGGAGTCCGGCTCGGCGGTCTCCGTCGGAGGTTGCTCGGGAAGCTGGTCGAACTCGGAGGGCTCCCCACACGCCGCCAGCACCATGAACGCAATCGAGAGACGACGCATGGGGGCACCGAGTGCAACGCCGGAACCAACACGTGATTCCACGGCCTTGGGTTGCCGATGGGGCTTCTCGCACGACATCCGTGTCTGGGAGACGCACCGCGGGTCAGGGGTCGTTGGACCTCTCGCGAGGGATGCTCGTTCCGGTTCGAGGGCGCGCCGATCACGGTGCGCAGACGCCTTCGTAGACGAGCCAAGACTCCTCACCCGTGCCGTTCGTGTCGCAGAGATAGGTGAGCACGAGGTCGGGTAGCCCATCACTGGTGAGGTCGGTGGTTGCGTAGCGGAACCCGTTCACCACGCCACCGCAGTCACCCACGCCTCCGATGTCGCGGAAGCCGGGCCCGCCTTGGATCTGCGGCAGCGACCACGTCGAAGCACCCCCGGAGAAGCCGTCACCGGTGTTTTCGTAGACGAGCCACGACTCGTCACCGGTGTCGTTGGTGTCGCAGAGGTATGTGAGAACGAGGTCGGGCAAGCCGTCGCTCGTCAAGTCGCTGACGGAGTACCGGAAGCCGTTGACGACCCCGCCACAGTCGCCCACGCCGCCAAGATTTCGAAAGCCGGGGCTTCCTTGGATCTGCGGAAGTGCCCAAGTGGTCGCGCTGTTCGAGAAGCCGCTTCCGTTGTTCTCGTAGACCAGCCAAGAGTCGTCTCCGGTACCGTTCGTGTCGCAAAGGTAGGTGAGGACGAGGTCGGGCAAAGCGTCACCGGTGAGGTCCGAAGTGGAGTACCGAAAGCCGTTGACGATCCCGCCGCAGTCACCCGTACCGCTGATATCGCGGAACCCCGGGCTCCCTTGGATCTGCGGGAGTGACCAGGTGATCGCGCTGTTGGAGAAGCCGCTTCCGGTGTTCTCGTAGACGACCCACGAGGCATCACCGGTGTCGTTGGTGTCGCACAGATAGGTGAGGACCATGTCCGGCAGGCCGTCGCCCGTGAGGTCCGCGGTCGAGTAGCGGAATCCGTTGGCGACCCCGCCGCAGTCACCGACTCCGCTGAGGTTGCGGAAACCAGGGCCGCCCTGAATTTGAGGCAGCGACCACGTGGTCGCGTTGTTGGAGAAGCCGCTTCCGGTGTTTTCGTAGACGAGCCACGATTCGTCACCCGTGCCGTTGGTGTCGCACAGATAGGTGAGGACGAGGTCCGGGAGGCCGTCCCCAGTGAGGTCGGTCGTGGAGTAGCGGAAACCGTTGACGACCCCTGCGCAGTCACCCACTCCGGAGAAATCCCGAAAGCCCGGACTCCCCTGAATCTGGGGAAGGGACCAGGAGGTCGGGTTTTCGGGAAATCCGCTGCCGGTACTCTCAAACACCAACCAGGAGGAATTGCCCGTGTCGTTGGTGTCGCACAGATAGGTCAGGATGAGGTCGGGGGAGCCGTCTCCTGTGAGGTCGGTCGTGGTGTAGCGGAAGCCGCCGACCACGCCACCGCAATCGTCGACGCCGCCGAGGTTGCGAAATCCCGGGCCTCCCTGGACCTGCGGGAGCGCCCACGCCAACTCAGCGTTGGAGAAACCCACCGCCGAACATGCCGGAGGTCCCGCTGTGGGATCGGAGGTGGCGTTGCCGGTCTCGTCGTTGCCGCCATGAGTTCCCCCTTCGGCCTCGCCGCTCTCGCTCCCTGCGCCAGATGTCGCGCCTGAGGATGCTGTGGGCGCTTGCTCTGGGTCCATCTCGCCGCTCTCGCCCGGGTTCGCGGAACACCCCAAGCCGGCAGTCGCCATACAAAGGGCCAGGGCGAGGGTGTTCCCGTTCATCGAGATGTGGACGGTGGTCTGGGCGCTCGGTTGCAGGCCCGCGCCTGCTGAGAGGCGGGGTTCCCTGCCCCACGGCAGCCCCGACTTTCGTAGACTGCCGTCGGTGCATCGTTCTCGTACGCCGGGTTTCGACCCAGATGCCACGGAGGGAGCCGATGGCGAGTACGAACCAGCGCGCGGGCTCGAGCCGGGTTCGCGCGTGGGTCGCTACGAGATCGAAGAAGTGATCGGCTCCGGTGGGATGGGGGTGGTGGTGTCCGCCCGGGATCCGGAACTGGGCCGCCCGGTTGCGATCAAGGTCCTTCACCGCGCGGACGCGAAGGGTGACACCTGGCTGAAGCGGGAGGCCCAGGCGTTGGCGCGTCTGAACCACCCAAACATCGTCGTCATCCACGACGTTGGGGTCGTGAACGGCCGCCCGTTCATTGCGATGGAGCGCATCGAAGGGGTGACCCTCGCGGAATGGCTGGATGCCGAGCCGCGGTCCGCACGGGACATTCTCACCGTCTTCAAAGCGGCGGGTCGCGGTCTCGCGGCGGCGCATCGAGCCGAACTCGTTCACTGCGATTTCAAGCCGGCGAACGTGATGATCTGCGCCGACCATGAGGGTGCGCGCCTCGTGGACGGGGTGCGGGTGATGGACTTCGGTCTGGCTCGCGAGGCCGGGCGTACCGGCTCCTCGGACCCGGATGCCTCGGCGGCGGATGTAGTGCTCCCCTCCGAGTCGGCGCTTTCCGAGGCATTCACCGACCTCGGGCGTCTGCACGGCACGCCGAAGTACATGGCTCCGGAGCAGTTCGCCCTGGCCGAGGTTGGGCCGGGGGCGGATCAGTTTGCCTTCTGTGTTTCGTTGTATGAGGCGCTGTGGGGCCGTTCACCGTTTCCCGGGTCCACGGTGGTCGCCCAGATCGCCGAGCAGATGTGTGGGGTCCAGCCCCTGGCGCCCCCAGGAGACGCCCGGGCGGCCGCCGTCGCAGATGCGGTGGTACGCGGGCTTCAGCCGTCCGCAGAGGATCGATGGCCGAACATGGAGGCGCTGCTCGAAGCTCTGGAGCCTCCCCAGCGCCGGAGGTGGTGGGTCTTCCCCGCGGTCGGGGCTGTTGCGGTGGGAGGCGTGGTCTGGGCTCTGGGTGGGGGAGAAACACCGTGTGCGCAGGCCACCAGCCGGCTGGACGCGGCGTGGAACGAGGTCGAGCGGTCCGCGATCGATGCGGCGTTCGGGAAGGTCGAGCGTGCGCACGTTGCCAAGACATGGGCCCTGGCGGAGCGCCGGGTCGACGACTGGGCCGGGCGGTGGTCGGCGGCGTCTCGCGAGAACTGTCAGGCGACCTACGTACAGGAGACACAGACCGAGAAGGTGTTCGACACGCGTTCGTTGTGTCTCACGCGGCAGCTGCGGCGACTCGAGGCGGTCGTCGACGCTCTGCGATCGGTCGAGGGGGAGGCGGTGGGGCGGGCGCTCGACACCGTGGCGAGTTTGCCGGAGCCCCAGCGGTGTGGGGCCGATGGTGAACTCCCTGAGCGTCCGAGTGACCCGAACCTCAGGGCGCAGATCGAGGCGACCTATGCGGTCCTAGAACGTTGCAGCGTGATCAGTGCGACGGGAGACTCCCGCGGGGAACTCGACTGCACCGAAGGCGCGCTCGCGACGGCGACCGAACTTGGAGAGCCGGACCTGCTCCTCGACGCGCGTGCAAGTCGTGCGTTGGCTTTGACCTCCAACGGGCGCCGCGAGGAGGGCCGGGTGCTGGGGGAGCAGAGCTACTTCGCGGCCAAGGCAGCAGGGCGTGTCGAGCTCGCGAGGGACCTGGCCATGCGACTGGCGAAGGGCTCGGCGAAGCGTGACCCCGAGGAGGCGCATCGGTGGTTGCGATCTGCGCGGGCCTCACTCGAAACAGATTTGCAGCGGGCCGCGTTCGCCCGGATCGAGGCCTTGGCCTTCCACCACGAAGGCGACGAAGCTCGCGCGCTCGAATCCGCTGAGGCGGGGGTTCGCCATGCCGAGGACAGTGGAGTCCTCCGAAGCTTGGGGCAGGCCCTCAACACGCACGGCAAGATCCTCAACGAGCGCGGGCGGACGAACGAGGCGCGACCTATCTATGAACGGGCGGTCGCCGTGCAGACCGAGGCATGGGGAGACACCCATCGCGCAGTTGCCACGGCCCTCAACAACCTGGGGACTGTCTTGGCGATGAGCGGAGATCTCGAGGGGAGCCTGCCGCACTTCCATCGAGCGCTGACGATTCGGCGCGCGTTGCTTCCTCATGCGCATCGGTCCATCGCGACGGCGACGGCGAACGTTGGGGAGACGCTGTCCCGACTGGGCCGTCATGCGGAGGCGCTGCCCTACCTTCGGGAGTCCGCCGAGGTTTTCTCCGCTGTGGAAGGCCCCGAAAGCGATGAGCATGGTTCGCTGCGAATCCAAATGGCCAACGCGTTGCGCGAGCTGAGTCGTTTCGAAGAGGCCAGGACGTCCTTGAACATCGCGCTCAAGATCTTCCGTGCGTACCCGCTGGAGCACCACGATCGATTTGCCGCCGAAACGGCGCGAGCACGGCTGCTGGAGGCGGAGGGCGAGCCCGGGCGAGCGATCGCGTTCTTCGAGTCTGCGCTCGACGCCCCGTTGCGGGATCCAGACCGCGCCTCCGCCGTCCGCCACCTGGACCGACTGCGCGCTGAGCCCGAGCCGGGCAGACTCGAGCCCTAGGATTGCGAAAGCGGAGACTCTGCTAGCTTGAGGAGCATGCCACCGGTTCCCCGAGCATTCGCGAGGCTCTTCTTGATCGGCTGCCTGGCCGTCGGTGGCTGCGGCACCGAGAAAAATGACGACGTGGGGATTGGGACCGTCAGCGGGTCCTCAGGAGGGGAGGGTGAATCCACGACCTCCGGGTCCGTGGAGACGACCAGCTCGACGACGGCTCCCGAGTGCGGCCCGTGCCCGCAAAGCGAGTGTCAGAACGACGCGGACTGCGGCGAGGAGCTGTTCTGCTTTCAGCAGACGGGCATCCAGAACGAGAGCTGCAGCCACTGCCAATGGAACGTCAAGGTGTGTGCTTCTTGTCAGGACTCGTCCGACCCGACCAAGCAATGCTTGTCCGACGAGGGATGCTGCGAGGGGTTCATGTGCGTTCGGCCGGACGAATCGACGCCCGGCTTCTGCGCGCCGACCGACGCCACCAGCACGACCACCGGGAGCGATACCGGAGAGAGTGACGGGACTGGCCGGACTTCGGGTACGACCACGGGGTGAAGTTGTGCGCGCTCTCCGATCGCGCCGTTGCATCGATTCCAAGCGACTCCGCCGCTTCCGGAGACGTCACAGATCTGCAAAGTCGCGGCGGACCGAGCTGATCCGGATCTCGTCCAGCGCCCCGTTGTCCATGAACGTCGACGGTGACTGAGTCGGGCTCTTCTTTACTCCTTGTGCGCTACCAGCAATGAACCACGGCATGGCGGTGTCGAGGCCTCCGATGAACGGCGGTGGATCTGCGACCAGCTCGGGATCGTTGGTTCTTCCGTCGCACGCAGGGATACCGCCGCCGGGAACATCGGGCTGGTCCAGGGATCCCTGCAGGACGCCGTCGATGTAGAGCTCCATCCTCGGCGGACCGAAATTGTAGGCGACGTGCACCCAGGTATCCGGGGGGAGCGGATCCTCAGAGCAGACCGCTGCCGCAGTCCCCATGCTTTGGTGTCGAACGACGAGGTGCCGAGCGCTGGGGTCACCGACCGGGCTGGTCACGCTCGTGAGGAAGAACGTCACGTGCTCGGTCACCGCACCCTGGGCGTCGCGTGAGAGCAGGGGAAGCTGTGCTTCGGTATTGGGGGCGAGGACCCAGAGATCGATCGAGCCGGCGGGCAGATCGAAGGCGGGTGCATCGAGAACCCTCCCGGCCATGCCTTCGGTTGCCCCAAGCGCGGTGCCGCAGCCGGCCGGTCCGAGCACGGACGCAGGTACGCCTGACGCGACTTCCCCATCGTAGTTTCCGCCGTCGTCGACCCACAGTTGCGCCGGGTCTTCGAACCGATAGTGCGCCACCACACCGCCATCGACCCCGTACGCGCAGTCAGAGCGTTTGGAACCGGTGCTCGAACCCGACGTGTCCGCCCCGGACGTACTGCCATCGGAGGACGTCGTCGCAGTGGTGGTGCTGCTGACCATGCCGGAGGATGCTCCTGTGCTGACGCTCGAGTTCGTGGTGGAAGAGGTCGTATCAGGGGTCACACCCGATGAGTTCGACGACGAACCAGACTCGGATTCGGACCGAGCGTAGAGCGGGTTTTCTCGCGCACATCCGGCGAGAAGCACCAGCGCTGCCATGGCCGGAAGCCTACTCACACACAGAGTGTAGGGAGTCCGGTTCGGCGAACACAATCGATTCCTCAACTCGAGCCGCTGAGAGGCCCTCGAGTCCCGGAGCGGCATGCACCGGTCGTGATAACTTGCGCGGACGTGCGTGAGGCGATCGCAATCCTTCTCCTCGTGAGCAGCGCTTGCGGGCCCTCCGAATCGCAGACGGTCGACTCGACGAGCACCGGGGGCGGAACCTCCACCGGCACGGCGGTGGCGGTCACATCTTCGACGGTGTCCTCTTCGGTGTCCTCCGCATCGACCAGTTCGTCAGGTGCAGACGGATCGAGCGAGTTGACGGGCTGGGACCTGCCCGACCTTCCCTCGCCCGACCCCGATCCCCCGCAGGCATCCGACTACTGCGAGTCGATCGTCGACAGCTTCTGCGACTTCTACCTCCGCTGCGGGCGGATGGATGTCGCGTCCGCGGAGCTGTGTCGCGAACCGTTTCTGGAGTCTTGCAACACGACCTTCGAGCCGCAGTATGTGGCACTCGAAGCGTCGGGCTTGCTGACGCTGAGCCCCGAGGGGTTGCTGGCGTGCGAAGAGCATCTGGCCGCCGTCGCTTGTGAAGAGCAGATCTTCGAGCTGACAGGGCCCTGCCGCGGGTTGTGGTCGGGTACGCAAGGGGCAGGAGAGGGCTGTGGCCTCGACGTCGAGTACTACGTCTGCGAGCCCTCGGCGGCGTGCACGATCGGCCTCGACTTTTGCGGGACGTGCGAGACGGTGCTCGAGCCTGGGGAAGACTGCACCGCGGAGGAGACGACCTGTGGTCCGGAGGGGTTCTGCGATGCGGGTGTATGCCGCGCTCGTGTTGCCAACGGTGGTCGCTGCACCCCCGACGACCGCTGCATGGCCGGGTCCGGCTGCGCCGACGGCATCTGCGAGGGGCCCACGTTCGTCACCCTCGGCGATGCTTGCGGCGCCACGCAGCGGTGCCCATACCTCACGGCCTGCGTCGGAGGTGTGTGTACGTCGACCGCCGGACTCGGCGAGGCGTGCTCGGCCGGCACCCCGTGCGAGATCGGCTTCTGCGCGGGTGGTACGTGCGCCGCTCCCGTCGACGATGGGGAATTGTGCGACGGCAACGCGGAGTGCAGCTCGGGCATGTGTGTCGAGGGCATGTGCGCGCCGCGACCCTCCGGCTGTATCGGAAACTGAGGCCAGCTCCGGACGCGGACGGCTACCGTCGGCGGGCGGTTGTTCGGATGAGGTACGCGACGGCGATCAGGTTCGTCGTCGCCAGCGCGTAGAGCCCCGGAGGCTCCCCCCTCATCCGTTGCTGCCCGACCTCGAACGCGACCAATCCTCCGACGATGTCCACCACCGCGCCATGGCTCAGTCCGACGTTGCCCCCTTGGCCGCGCCCGGCGTGCAGCGCAACGCCGTAGCGGACGTGCAACTGCGGGGTCCCGGCTCCGACCCCGGTTCCACATCGAAACCAGTGGCCGTGAACCGGACCCTCCACGAACATGTAGCCGGCCTCTGAGTGGTACAGAAAATTGATCTTCTGCACGTCCCGGCGCCCGTGCACGAACCCCGTGGCGCCCAGGCCTGCGTGAAGACGCCGCGCTTCGATGGCGAGGTCGGATCCGGGGCTTCGCGAAAGATTGGTGCCCACGCCCAAGGAGAGGGTCGGCCAAGCCGACAACCGCTTCACGGTGTACGGCTCGATCGAGCTCGGCGGAGTGACCGCCTTGCTCGGGCCGGTACTCCTCGAAGACGTGCCCGTGGTCTGCGACTGAGCCCGACTACAGGCGCTGGATGTTGACGATCCAGTGCTCGTCCTCCAGCGGGTCACCGTAGGCTCCGCTGTAGAAGTTGCCGCCGAACCTGGCCGACCAAGTGAGCTCGACCGACTCGCCTTGGGCCAGGTCGGGTGCGTCGAACTGAATGACCTGCGCTCGCTGACACCGCTGACCACTTCGCCCTTCCCAAGGCCCGTCGTCGGTATCGACCTCGACGCTCAGGCTGCCTTCGGGGCCGGGCTCGTCTTCCTCATCGAAGTACGGGTTGTCGTCGTCGTCAGGGTCAGCGACTGCATCCAGGTTCTCGGCGGTCACGATGACCGCCGCACCGGACGGAGCAACCCAACTTGCGTAGATCGTGGCCTTTGGCTGTGTGTTCTTGACCTCGGGCCCCTCCATGCACAGAGTGACCTCGAACGCCGCAACGGGCGTCTGGGCATCCAGGGTGAACGTGGGCCCTTCCACGCTCGTTCCCGAACTTCCGGGCTCGCACGCCGACAGCAACGTCAACGCGGCCAGGGTCAACCAACGAGCGGAAGTCGAGACGGCACTCGGGTTCATGCTCTGTGAGTGCCGCGCCCCGTCGGAACGATCACGACGAAGAGCGCTTTGTTGGCGTTTTGGCAGGGGACGCGGGGCAGGGCCCGGCTCTTACAGCTACGACCCGGCGCTCGCGTTCCCCACCGATCCACTAGGGCGCCAGCAGGATGCGTACGGCGCCCTCGCCAGCGTTTGCGCCGTCCTCGGCCTCGGGGTTCGTACCGACGTTGTAGGACTCGCCGCCTTTGCCGGCCGCGCCGCTCGCCCCTCCACCGCCGTTCGATCCGCCGCCGTCGCCACCGGCATACCCACCACCACCACCGCCGCCGTTGCCTCCGTTACCGCCGCCGCCAAAGCCCCCGATGCCCGAGTCGACGCACTGACCCGCCCGCTCGGTATCGTCTCCGGCACCACCGTTGAGGAACGAGGCACCGCCGCTGGGCATTCCGTTGGTCTCGAAGCCGCCACCTGGGCTCCCGTCTCCGCCGCAGCCACACCAACCGCCGTCGTTGCCGCCCTGGCCGCCGCTCCCGTCACCCTCGGCCGCGCTGCCGTCTTGGGTGGGCAGGTCCGTGCCTCCACAGTTTCCCACGCCCCCACCACCACCGGCGACGATCAACGGGGTCCCGTCCTCGAGGACGACGAACGTCCCCCCGCCACCACCAACGTCATAGAGTTCTCCGTCGCTGCCGCTCTGCCCGACCAGGAGTCGCAATACGTCTCCTTGCGTGAGCGCGAAGTCCCCCCGTACCCGGGCTCCTCTGCCGCCAACGCCATTGTTGTGATCGCCTGCCTGCGCGCCCCAAGCCTCGATGGTGTAGGTCGCGGTGTAGGGCGCGGTCCACTCTTGAATGCCGGCATCGAGGACGACATCGCCATCGAGGTCGGTGCCGACGTACTCCGCATCGCAGTCGGCTTGCGAGGGGCCGAGGTTGCCAGCATTGCCGCACACGGTGAACGTGACGTCGATGCTGGAGAAGCACAGGCTGGTGTCTGGCTGGCAGGTGTCGGAGCTACAGGACAGCTCGCCGCCGTCGAAGCCCTCGTCGGCGCAGGTCACTTCGGTGTCGGTGTCGCAGAGCTCGCCTGCGGTTTCGTTGACCACACCGTCGCCGCACTCGACCAGGGTGCAATCGTCGTCGCACTCCGCGGACGCACCCGAGTCGTCACAGCTCTCGACGCCGGTGTAGATGAGCCCGTCGCCGCAAGTCGCCATCACGCACTCGCTCGTGCAAGATGCATCGTCGGCGTTGGCGTCCCCGTCGTCGCACGCTTCCCCCTCGTCGAGGGATCCGTCTCCACAGAACGGATCGGGCGTGGTGCCGGTGGACTCGGTGGAGCCGGTGGTGTCGTCACCGTCGGTGTCGCCGGTGGTGTCGCCGTCGTCGGTGTCGCCGGTGGTGTCGCCGTCGTCGGTGGAGCCGGTGGTCCCGCTCTGCGCCTCGGAGGTCCCAGAGGTCCCAGAGGTCCCAGAGGTCCCGGTCGTGTCACCGCTTGCGTCGTTGCCTCCAGCGTCGTCCGTGCAAGCCATCGGGGCGAGTAGGGGCAGGACGAGGGCAAGTCGAAGCCGCATCATATGGTGCAGGATGTGTAACTCTGAATACGCTGTCAACTGGTCCCGATGCCAGCGAGGTGTCACGAGGGCGATACCGAGCGGTCGGGCGCGACGAGGGTCGCGGCGCTGATGCTCCCCGTGCCGTTGAGCAGGATCAGCGAAGCGTGAGCGTCCAGGCTTCGAGCTCAGCGAGACGGTTTTGGGTCGCTGCGCCGCCGGTCCGCAACTCGACGCGAGCCTGTGCGACCGCGTCCCGGGCGAGGGCTTTGTCCCCGGCGCTCCAGCGAGCACGTGCAAGCGCGAAGCGAACCTCGCCGAGCAGCTCTGCTGCTGCCCCGCTCTTGGTGAGGAACTCGAGGCTTCGACCGAGGGACTCCATCGCAGCGGTCGTCTCCCCCCGAGCAAGCGCAACCCGGCCCTCTCCGAAGAACAGCAAGCCGGCACCGTTTTCGTGGTCGCCAACCTTGGCACGCAGCCTCTGACCGGTCCGATACCACCGCTCCGCCTCGTCGAGACGTCCGGCGTCGAGGTGGCTGTTGCCGATCAGGACGTGCGACAGCGCGAGCGAGGGATGGTCCTCGCCCAGGACCTTCGTCCGAATCGTCAGCGCCCTTTGGTGCCGACCGAGGCCGTCGTCGACCCGTCCCTGCGCCCGCAACAGCGACCCGATGTCGTCCAGCGAGGAGGCGATGTCGGAGTGCTCGCCACCCAGACGCTTCTCCCGGATCGCGAGAGCCTGCTGATGAAGCTCGAGCGCCTCGTCGGGATCCCCGGTCCGCTTGGCGAGGTTGCCCAAGTTGGCGAGCAGCATCGCGACCTGGGGGGCGTCTGTACCCACGCTCTTTCGCATCACGTCGAGTGCGTGCTCGTAGTCTTTTCGCGCTTCGTCGTAACGACCTTGCTTCTTCAGGGCGACACCGCGTCCGGTGTAGAAGTTTGCGACCTCGAAGTGGTCGGCCCCCAGCCGCGCCTCGACGCTGTCGATCGCGAGCTCATACTCCTCGATCGCCTCGCGGTAGCGCCCCGCCTTGGAGTAGGTGTTGGCGAGGTTGAAGCGAAGCGGGGCGATCTTGGGGTGGTCAGCACCGAGGAGCTCGATACGCAACGCGAGCGCTTCCTCAAGCCTCGCGAGCGCGGCTGGATAGTCGCCGAGCATCTGTTGTGCGGTTGCGAGGTTGCCGAGTAGCACCGTGACCTGCAGCCGATCCTTCGCGCTGTGAGCCTCGAAGCGGAGAAGAAAGTCGGCAAGCAGCTCGGCGACGCCGGCGTAGTCCTCCGCGCCATACCGCAGCGCTGTCTCCCCGAGAACCACCCGGAGCTCTAGCTCTGCGGGCCGTCCCGCCCGCTCGAGAGAGGATCTGGCCCGTGCGAGCCAACGCCGTGCCTCCTCCGGGCGTCCCAGGCGGGTCGCGAGTACGAAGGTCGCGCCCGCTGCCGCCTCCGTGGCGGCGAAGTCCTGCCGCGACGACTCTCCGGCGGCGGCGGCTTCTGCAAACGCCACGACCGCGGCCTCGAACGATCCGGCGTCGAGCTCGAGAAGGCCGAGCGCAACCGCCGTCTCGGCCACGACGGGCTCGAAACCGATTTCCCTGGCTTCGAGGACGGCCGCGGTGACGACCTCGCGAGCCTCATCGAGCCGGGCTGACTCCGAGAGGGTTCTGGCGCGCTGAAGACGCTCGCGCAGCTGGATGACGCGCTCTCGGTCCTGGGCGCGTGTGGGCAAGATCATCGCACGCGCGAGTCTTCCGTCCTCCCCGCACTCGGCGATCGGCCGCATCGCGTCGAGCTGATCGGGGAGGCGTCCTACGAGCCTTTCGGTCGGTTCCGCAAGCACCTCCAAGAGGCCCTCCCGCGATGCCGCCATGACTCGCAGACACTGCATGCGCTGATCGAACGCGGCTGCCTCGGGCACACCAGAGTCGAGTTTGGCGCACGTGCTCCGATATGCATCGGACCATCCGTCGACCTCTGCGGCCGACCATGTCTGCAGCGCTGTCCAAGCCGCCGGTGCAAGCTTCGGATCCGCTTGCTCGAGCCGGACCTTGACCTCGTCGAGGTGAGCTCTGGTCCACGCGCGCTCCAGCCGGTCCGCCCCGTCTTCGCAGCCGTGTGTCGTCGGTTGGGAGGCCGCCCACGCGGCCATGCCGGTGAGGCAGATCCCCGCTGCGACGGGCAAGATCCAGCGTCTGCGGACGCGGTGGGTGAGGGCGCCGAGCAACGCATCCATCGAGGCCCAACGATCGCCAGGCTGTGGGGAGAGGCCACGGCGGAGGATCTTCTCGATATGGCGCGGCGTTCGATCGCCTTCGGGGCGGTCGAGGACCCGTTCCTCGGACTTGTGGACCGCCAACTCTCTCAGGCTCACGGCGTCGTAGATATCCGTCCCGCCTCGCAGCGCCCGAAGAAGGGCCAGGCAGAACGAAAACTGGTCGACGGCAGGCCCGACCCCGCTGCCTGCGTGCTGCTCGGGCGCCATGTAGCGTGCCGTTCCCATGACCAGCCCCGTTTCGGTCAACCGCGGCGGAGACAGCGGCACTGAATCGGTCGCGGGATCCACCGATAGCCCCGCGCTGCTCTCTCCCTGCCCGTCGATCAGAGCCAAGCCAAAGTCGAGAACCTTGACCGCGCCGTCATCACACACCATCACGTTGTCCGGCTTGAAGTCGCGGTGGACCAACCCGTGCGCATGCGCGGCAGCGAGGCCCCGACCGGCGAGCGCGAATGTGTGAACGATTTCTGTGACGTCCCGCTCCTGCTCGAGCCATGCCGACAGGGTCTCGCCCGCGATGAGCTCCATGACCACAAACGCGGAGGGGCCGTCGTCGTCATAGGTACCCACGTCGTAGACGCTCACGACGTTCGGGTCGGAGAGCTTTGCGAGCGCCTGTGCCTCTCGTAGGAAACGGGCTGTCGCCTTGCTTCGGTCGCGCTTGTTTCGAGAGCGAATCAGCTTGATCGCTACAAGGCGCTCGGGTACGGGGTCTCTCGCGGCGTAGACCAGTCCCAGTCCTCCTCGCCCGATGATCTCCACGACCACGTAGCGGTCGAGTTCCGGCGGTGGGGAGAACTCTGCCAGCGTCTCGAGGATCGCGTCGTCTGTCCCGCCAGTCTCGCGGCTGGAAACCACCGCCGTCTCGAGTTGAGCAGATTCCCCCGCAGACCGGTGCGACGAGGAACTCATCGATGCCCTCATGGTCTCCTCTCCCGCTCGGATTCGCCAGTCCTAGACGAGGAACGGCGGCGGCGGAAGGTGACGAAGAACGCGGCACCGGGATGAAGCTCAGACAACGAGCGTCATCGCAGGATCCCGAAACGGGGACCCCGCCGTTCCCCAGCACTTGCCCTGTCGACGACGACCTGCAATCGGGAGAGTGCTCGGCGCAAGGCGAGTCGTGTGACCACGGCGACCTCGTGCAGACGCCGGGGGGCGACTCCATCATTGTTGGTGCGTTCGCACCGGGCGCGTGAGGCCAGCGCGGTCGCGCTTGCCGGCGGCGAGCCGCAAGCGGAGGCGCGGACCGATTCGCTGGAGCTGAGACCCGACGACCGTGAAGTCGCCGGTCGAGTCCCGCCGCCTGCATCGACGCCTCGCGATCCCACGGGACCGTGCCCGGTGAGCCCGCGTCCGGCGTGCGGGTGCAAGAGTGGGCGATTTAGGGCGACTTCTTGGTCTTCACCGGGCCGTCTTGTCCCAGGATCGTGAACTCGATTCGCCGGTTGTTTGCTCGGCCCTGTGCGGTCTCGTTGGTATCGACGGGTTCGTCGGGTCCGACGCCACGGGTTTCGATGCGGCCCGGTTTGATGCCGCTGTCCACCATGGACTTGCGCACCGCCTCTGCACGGCGCTTGGACAGATCGACGTTGTGGGGGTATCCGCCCTGCGAGTCCGTGTGGCCTGTGATCCTCACCCGGATGTCGGGGTAGCGCTTCATGACTTCAACGGCGTTGTCGATCCTCGGTTTGGACGAGGACTTGATGCTCGCCCTGTCGGTTTCGAAGTTGATGCCTTCCATGATGCCGGCGAGATCGTCGAACTCCGGCGGCACCTCGTCGGGGCAGCCGTCGGCGTCCTCGAACCCGTTGCGGGTCTCAGGGTCGTTGGGGCAGCTATCGATCGGGTTCTCCAGACCATCACCGTCGTTGTCGTCGATGCAGACCGTCGGGCACCCCCGCGGAGCCGGTCCGTAGACGTCGGGGCAGTAGTCGTCGCGGTCGATGATGTGGTCGCCGTCCCGATCGCCGGTCGTGGGACGGGGCCGTTTCTTCTTCTTGCGACCGAGCGTGACCGTGAGCCCGAGCAGGATCTCGGGGCTGGACGCGAGGCCCTCGCCCACGCCGATGCGGTTGCTGACCACGTTTCGAACGTCCAGCCGCAGCATGATGCGATCGTTGATGAAGGCCTTCACGCCGCCGCCGAAGTGAATGGCGACGTCCTGCTCCGAGCCGAGGGACGCCGGAGGCACATCGCTATCGACGCCGAGGAGTCCGGTCCCGGCCAACAAGAACGGGGTCACGCTCCACAGCCCGAGCTGAGCGATCAGATGGCCGCGCAGGGCCCACGCGGTTGCGGGATTGCCCGTGTCGCGGGTTCTTGTTGGAATGACACCGCCCAGGTCGAACCGAGCGACGCCGAGGTAGAACGAGAAACTTCGAGCGCGGAACGTAGTCCACCCTAAGTTGCGGGCGAACACATGTCCTACTCCGGCCAGCTTTCGCCGGTGTCACCGCACAACGTACGAGTGAGGCCCACCTGCGTCTGCGATCCATGGTGTCGCATTCCGTTTGCGCGGTCATGGAACCGGCCTTGCGGAACACCTGCAGGATCTCTTCGTAGCCCGGCTTGGTTCGTTCCCTGGGTAGATCGGGGACTTGAGAGGAGCTGGCTCGTTCTCGTCGCTCAGGACCGAAGAACGTCCAGCGCCACCGGAGGGACGTGACTTCGTCCGTGCCTCGAACCCCGGCCCTCGTGGCCTCTTCACCGCCTTGTGAGCGTCGGCCAGCTGCTCGGTCGCGTCGAGTTTGGCAAACGGGTCGTGGGTTTCATGGTGCGAACTCGAGGCACACGCCCACCGACTCCGCTGAGCTTTCTGTCGATGTGGTCCTGCCGAGGGCGGTTGCTCGGGAGCTGAATCGCTCAGTTTGGCGGGATCCCCTTCTCAGGGAACAACGCGGCAGAACGAGACCGGCGAGTTTGCAGCGTCTTCCGGCGCGACACAGTATTGGCAGTCCGAGGGGCAGTCCTCGTCGTCGTGGCAGACGATCTGTGGTGTGGCGTCGCAGACGACGAACGAGTCTTCGTCCGCGCATGACACCAGGTTGCCGAGCTGGGTTACGTTGAACACGCAGTGCTGCGCGGCTTCGCAGTCCTCCGGCCCATCGCATTGCATCGTCCAGCCATCGAGGCAGACGACGCCGCCTGTCGGAGGAACGCACGAGGTGGAGCCATCCGCATTGCAGATGTTGCAGGCGTCTTCCGGCGCACACGTCAGAGCGCCGCAAACCACGCCGTTCGGCCCAGAGGGTACAGGCACATCCGGAAGGGTTCCCGTGGACCCCGACTCGGATGACGTACCCGCGACCTCCGACGTGCTGGACGAGGTTCCCGTCGTCGAGGTCGTTGAAGTTTGGGCTCCCGTCTCAGCCGCGCCGCTCGAGCTTCCGGCGGCCGTCGTGCCTTCACTGTCCGCACCGCAGCCGGAAGACAGGAGCAGGGCTGCTGCGACGTCGATGATGGCGTGCGCGTACCGCATGCGCGGAGCGTAGCAAGGACAGCGAGCCAACGTCGTTCTCCGAGGGATGGACGCCCGCGGCGATTGTTCTGGCTGCGTCCGTACCCTCTCGGCCTCTGGGCCAGGTCCAGATACCTGGACGCAACCGTAGCTCCGCCCGTTTCGGCGAAGCCGAGGGGGCCAAGAAAGTTCTTTTGAACCGCTGTCCCGCTCGCGTCACCACCGGGGTGCGATGTCTCGGGAAGACCCCGGCAGGCATCGCGGAATCGAGTTCAAATGACCTTCTGTACAGCTTGTGGCGAACAATTCGATGCCAACGACCGATTCTGCAGCAAGTGTGGCTCGGCCAGGGATGGCCTGACGGGGCAGCTGGGTGCCGTCGAGGCCGGGACCCGACCGCAAGGGCTAGCGCCTGCCAACAAACGAAAGCTCTTCCTTCGGTCTTTACTCGCGCTACCCATCTGGGCCGTCATTTTCTGGGCCGTGTTCATGTTCAAAGGATGCTCGAGCACCGAGGGGAGTGTGACGGCGCAGGGCGAGCCTCTCGGATCGTTGAACTTCGTCCCGCAGCAATGTCGATCGGGTGAGCACGAGTCTTTCTATGGCGTCTTCCTCCTTGGAGACGACGAGAACTCCGGCGCCATCAAGGCGGTCGTGGACGCTCGGGAGGGAGACTTCCTGGACGTCGAACTGCCCGGGTCCTGCAAGGGACCGGACAATGATGACTGCACCATCGTCCGCGTGGATCCTTCGCAGTGCACGACGTTCGACCTGGAGGTCAAGAAGACCGATACCTGGGTCAACGAGATTCGACTGCTCGACGGAAGGCTCAAGCTGAACTGCGCCTTCGAAGACGGTGGCACCTTGGTCGCGGACGTGCGCTTCGAGAGCTGCGACTGATCGGGTTCACTCGGCGGCTTCGCGTGTTCCGCCTCGAGTGAAGTTCCATCTGCATCCCGCTTCGGATCGCCCGCCGCCCCACGGTGCGACACCGACGAAGGATGGACGGGGATCTAGCCTCACCGTTTTGGCAACGTGTGCGGCGCGGCTTCGGTCACCGGCAGCTGCACCCGCAACTCGAAGTACTCGGAGCCGTGTGCGAACGGTTGTCCGTTGAACGCTTCGAAACCTGGTTGGTCGTCGGGGACGAACCCACTGGCCGGCAGCCAGGTGAGGTAGAGCCAGTCGAGAGCGCGCATCTCCAGATCGACCCCGCCGGCAATTTCGAGCTCTGCGACCTTCATGGGCTCGAACTCGTGGATGCACACCCCGCCCTGTGCCGGAACGGAGTCGGGAACCTCGAGCCCGATGTCGTAGCGACACTTGTCGAGCGCAACGACCTCCGGATCGTCCCACTGGTAGCCGAGCCACTGGCCGTCGGCAAGGCCGTGCCCCTCCGCCCAGACTCGCAAGCGGGTCACCGCGTCCATCACGTGGCTCCCCTCGTAGGGACGGTGGACGCGGATGTAGGCGACGCGCCGCCGCGGGCAATCGCGGAGCGTGACGGCGAACCCGTCTGGATTGTCGCCGGCGGGCAGACGCGCGAGCTGCTGGGGACCCGCGTGATCCTGATGCATCGTTTCGCGATTGCTCCGCCGGAAGGTTTCGACGTCGAAGACCCGCGGCGGCACGCCGTAGCGGCTCCGGAAACTCCGCGAAAAGTCCGAACTCGAGGAAAAACCACATGCGAGCGCGATGTCCGTCAGGGTCATGCCCTGTCGATAACTCAGCATGTGGACCGCCTTTTCCAACCGAACGCGCTTGACGAAGACGTTGAGGGTCTCGCCGACCAGCCCCTTGAAGATGCGATGGAAGTGGCAGGGGGAAAAGCACGCGACCCTGGCGACATCCTCGAGCTTCAGCGGTTCGCTCAAGTTCCCGACGATGTGATCGATCGCCCGGTTGACGCGGGCGACATAGTCGAGGTTCGCAAGATTTGGCAAGTCAGCCACGGAGTAGGGGAGCTAGTGTCGGCCCACGATGACAGGACAGACAACGACGCTCGGCAATTTCTCCGTGAGCCTAGCCGTGAAGGACCTTCAGGCCTCCAAGGCGTTCTACGCGAAGTTGGGTTTCGAGAAGATCGGCGGCGACGAGGCGCAAAACTGGTTGATTCTGCGAAACGGTGAGACCAAGATCGGGCTCTTCCAGGGCATGTTCGAGGGCAACCTGATGACGTTCAATCCGGGCTGGGACAGCAACGGCGACCCCCTGAGCGAGTTCACCGATGTTCGTGAGCTGCAAAAACAGCTCAAGTCCCAGGGCGTGTCTCTGACGACCGAGGCCGATGAGAGCACGACCGGTCCGGCGAGCTTCACGATGGTGGATCCGGACGGCAACGCGATTCTCTTCGACCAGCACGTGTAGGCGACCTCCGCAGGCTCGCGAACGACCTACGGCTGTCGGCCGCTGCCCAACTGGAGAGACTCGTGTGTACCCGATCATCATTCGCGCCAGGAAGGGGGTGGGGTCATCTGGGCGCAGCTTCCATTGAAGCCGCGAGTTCTCGAACGGTGTGCAGGTCTTCGACGAGCTGGTCGCAGATCGGCCCGTAGATCAACGAGTTCGGGAAGGCACCGCCGATGTCGTGGACCGTGTCGGTGGTGAACACGCTCTGGCCCGACCCGGTTGGTGCCAGCGTCCAGGAGTTCTCAATGACCGGGACCCGCAAGACTCCGCGCGGCGGCTCTCCACCCGGGTCGATCGCCTTCGCGTCGACCCGAAACACGCCCGCGTCCGGGTCGTGGGTGAAACTCAGATGCTCCGTCGCTTCGCGGTCGCGAAAGGGGAAGGGCAACGGTGTGCGGCCGTAGAGGACGACGGTGGACGCGGACTCTTCGAGGATGCGGCGCTGCAGGCCCTCGGGGATGTATTGCTCGTCGAGCAGTCGATACCGCAGCGCCCGCATCGCGACGTCCGGTTCGGCATCCACCACGCCGACGATGCGAAACTCTTTGACGTCGGCCCCGAGCGCGTCTCGCTCGTAGAGGACCCACAACGGCGGGTCCGCGTGATCGACGTCTCGAAGGGTCCACCCGGTTGCGTCGGGCACCCACGCGGCCTGCGCCGGAGCTTTGGGTCCGGCACAGGCGCTGAGAAGCAGCGTGAACACACCGATCCACAAAACGCGGAATGTGAGCATCATGAAGATCAACATGACACCGAGGTCCCAGGCGTGAATGGACCGTTCTCGTGACGCTGTGTCCCGCCGCTGCGCTGCCGCGGGACGTCTGGCTCTGCCGTTTCCTCTCCGTAGAGTCGTCAGCGGTGGGCGTCCCCTAGGGGCTCAGCGATCGCGCAGGTCTTCTCCATCAGGCGGCAGGGGTTTCCGGAGCAGGTGCACGTTCGCTCTCGAACGACATCACCGTCCGCCCACACCACGCTCTTTCGCCAGACCGTCCGGCCAACCTTGGCTGAGAACTCCCGGACTGTCTGCGTCTTCCCTGCGGTCGTGCGCATGCGTTGGCTCTGGCTGATGACTGGTTTCACCGTCGTCGTAGGCGACGATATCGCCTCGGCGAGCATGTTCGCCTCGGCCTTCGCGTAGCCGGTGACGTCATCGACAGTGCACGCACCCTCGGCGCACCAGCGGCGTTCCGCTGCGCAGACGAATCCGATCCCCTCGTCCTGGGGCGACGCAAAACAGAGCCGGTCGGTTCCCTGCAGGTGGGTGGCGTCGGGAACCCAGTCGATCTTCGCGGCCTCAGCCGCATCGAGTTGTTCGAGAAACGGCGGCACGTCGAAGTTGATCGCCCCCTCGCCCAGGGACATGTGCTTCGGCTCGCCCCCGGGGAACACGGGGGTGTCGATCGGAGCCCGGTCTGCGTCACCGACGTCCAACGTGCAGTCATCCACCGAGCACACGTTCGCATCGCAGAAGCACTCCGCTTCACGCAGCGTTCCATCGGTCAGGAAGGTGAAGACCGAACGGTTGTGACTGCGGGTCGCCGACTCTTCGGGCTGGGCGCCTCGTAGTTCGATGACCCGATCCGACGGATCCTCGTGCAGGGTGTATGCGAGCCGCTGGCCCGCAGGAACCGCGTCCTCCAGATTCGCCCGAACCAGGCGCGTCTCCTTCACGACCTCTGTCAGTGTGCGGCCGTAGGAGTACAGCGGCTCATGGTCGACCGATCGGACATACGCGAGCCCGCCGGCCGCGCCCGCGGGGTGCCTGCGTCCCTTGAACTCCACCTGCATGCCGGCGATGGACTTGGAGGGAAGCTGGACCTGCTCTGCGGGACTTAGCGCCACGTACGTCTTGGGCACCCGCACCGATGCCCATCGCGAATCGAGGTACTCCAACTCGTCGTCGTCGCGTGGGGCCTCGAAGCGCGTGTCGATGGGGAGCAGTCCGGCGGTCGGCATCGAAAAGGAGCATCGCTCCCGCGCGCATCCAACCTCCGAGCAGCTGCAGACCGCCTCGAGAAGCACGCCATCGCTGCGCAGACCCATCAGCGCACGGTTCTCCAGCACCTTGCCAGACGGGCCGCGCATCATCCAGTTGAGCTCGATCTGGTTGTCGTCCGGCCGCTCGATGAGCCGGAAGTCGCCGCCCGACGGTGCCGGCAGACCCCGGGCGCTGGCTTGCGTTTCGGTGCTCTCTCGCAACCCCGCCGCAAGTTGGCGCAGGCTCATGCCACGAGAGTTCTCCAGGTCCGGGTGCTCCGCCGACATCACCCAGACCACGCCCGAAGAGAACCCGTCCTTGGATCTGCGGCCCTGCACATCGACGGTCGACTGGGGCCGGGTGGAAAGGACCGACTGGCGGAGACGCTGCAGTTCGTCGGGGGCGAGGGGAACGAATGCTTCGGGAGTCGTGGCGGTCGCCCAACGTGTGGAGACCGTGGAGGCAGGCGCGGATGCGGTGTTCGAGGAGGCGCCGCAACCGGTGAGCGCGACGAGGAGGAGCAGACGGTTGGGTCTCATGGCGCCAGCGCGACTGTACGATGGCGATGCCGCAGTCACCGGATGCCGCCAACGGTCGTGAAACGGGGAATCCGAAGGAATCCGGAAGAAGATGCGAGCGCGGTGTCCTACGGGGCACACGATGGGGCGATGGATCGAACGGAGCGCAATCTCCTGGGTTGCGGTAGCAGGGTTGACGGCGTGCGGCCCGAGCGTCGCGGTCTCCGGTGGCGCCAACTCTGGGGGCGGGACCGAAGCGGCGGGGTCCGACACCACAGAGTCTCAGACGGGCGGGATGGACCCGACGCAGACGAGCGGGGTCGACCCCGAACCGACCACGGATGGTCTCGATCCGGGGGGCAGCGATGAAAGCAGCTCCACCGGGGGCGACGAGGCGGGTTGGCTACCTGAAGCACGCGATGACTTTCAGACGTACGCCAACCTGTACGACAAGGTCATTCAGCGTACGTGCACGCCGTTCAACAACGTCTGTCACCACACTCGCGAGTTTCCGGACATGGCGCAGCCGGACTCCCTGTTCGACTCCATCGGAGTCCCATGCCGTGCGACCGGGATCCTGTGCATCACGCCCGGATCCCCACAAGATTCCGCGCTGTTCCAGAGGGTGACAGGGGAGTCCGCCGGGTCGTCGATGCCCTTGGCGAGCGGGCGCCTGAGCGAAGCCGAGATTGGCGCCATCGCGTGCTGGATCGAGACCCTGCGAGACGGGGTCGTGCCACAGGTGGATGACGTCATCGACTACGACAACTGCGAGTACGCGACGCAGGGGGAATGAAACGGCCCTGGGTCCGCGCACGAACCCCTGCTTCGCCTGAAACCGCGAGGTCTGCCTGACCCGGAAGGGCTACGGGCTACATGCAGGGAGTTGTCTGTTCGACGAGACCGGACGCGTCGAAGGAGCCGGACCAGTCGCCGGCGGAGGAGCCGACAAACACGATCATCCGAGGTCCGGTGCCGTCTGTTCCGGGAAAAGCGCTAACCCGGAGCGATTCAAACATCTCGCCGGTGACCGGCGTGCAGCCAGCGTCCGCATAGTCCGACATGATCGAGGGGCTGTCGGGGACGGCGTCGACGGCGAACGTCGCCGCGTCCAGGGCCGCCGGCCCAACCGTCTCGTATGGTTTGGGGAAGCTCGTGAGGTCGTTGTAGGCGACCGTTTCACCATCGCAGATGAAGTTCACGCTCCACCCGACGACCTTCTTGGGTGTGGGGGTCGCAACGGTGCCGTCCGGTTCGATGCCTTGGGCGACGATCAGGTTGATGAGGCAGTTGGTGTGGCCGGCGTCGACGAAGGCCTGCGCGTCGGCGGCGACGTCTCTCAACGTCATGCTTCCGATGCCCGCTCCATCCGTTCCATCCGTTCCATCCGTTCCTCCGGACGACGCTCCGTCCGTTCCTCCGGACGACGCTCCGTCCGTTCCGCCAGACGAGGTTCCCCCGGACGCCTCCGCGCCCTGAGCGTCCGACCCTTGACCGCTCGTGGCCTCGCCACTATCGCTATCCGCCTCGCCATCCGCAGCGCCCTCGTCGTGACCACAGCCTACGGCCGCGGTCACTAACACCGCAGCAAGAAGGGCGTAGAGCCAATCCCCCATGCCTCTCACTTTACCATGCGGTCTGAGCGAGCCCACACTCCGGGCCACGCCAGCACGATAAGCGAAGGAGGTCACGTGACGCGAACGCGCTCGACGGAGATCACACAGCGGCAGTACCGGTCCGCAGCGATCTGTTTGGTTCCGGGCTCAGTTGCGGGGCTCGCCAGCAGAGCCAGCCGGTACGGCGCTCGCGCCCTAGCCCCGGTTGGACGCGACGCGGAACCGCAAGGCTCCGGCGTCGAGGTCAGCGGCGAGATACTCCAGCGTCGGTTCTGCGCCGCTGAGGATCCCGATCGCCTTGGTGCGGGCGTTCTGGCTCCCCGCGGACCACACGACGCGGTCCCGCTCGCCGGGCTTGCTGCGAACGAGGCTGATCACCCCCGGCCCATCCGGGATGCGCTCGACGTTCTCCATCGACAGCGTCGCCTCCTCGCTCCAAGCGGTCCCGGTCGTAGGCTCGTAGGTTCGGAACGCCTCAGGGTGCGGAACGGGGGCGCCTACGAGGCCGCGAACCACGTCGAGCGAGCCGACGAATCCCACGGCGCGTCCATCGTCGTCGACGACCACCAAGTGGTGGCGGCCGCGCTCGGCCATGGTCTTGGCCGCGTCCTCGATCGTCGCGGTGACCGGAAGCGGGTCGGCGGGCGAGGACATGATCGACTCCACCTGGGTGTCCTCGGAGAGCTCGAACATGTCGGTGAGTGAAACGAAGCCCACAGGGCGTCCCGCTGCGTCGAGGACCGGTGCGGCGGAGATCCCCAGCGTCCGGAAGTAGCCCCGCACGTCGAGCGCGAAGTCGTCCAGAGCCGCACTGAACAGCTCATGATTCATGATCTCGCCGAGATACTTGGCCATACTTGAATCGTGGGTCGCGCAAGGCGAAACGGGACCCGCAGATGTTGCGGCGAGATGGCTGACGCGGCGCAACCGGTGGGGGTCCCCCGGATTCGAGGTTCGCGCTTGCGGATCTGCGGCATCAAGGTGGCGGCGGTGAGCAGATACCGACCTCGGTCCAAGTGCTCGAGATGCGGATGCCGTCGATGATCGCGGCCGCGCCATTGCCCACCGTGAACGAGAATCCGCCGGAGCCAACGTCGCCAACCGTCGCGAAGAACGTCCCGGAGCTCAGGCCGGTATGGATGTCCATTTCGCCTTCTTCGACCGCGAACGCGGCGCAGTCCGTGACGGCGGACAGGGTCACCAGTGGCGCACTCATCAAGCCCCCGTCGAATTGCCGTCGTGGGTCCGGTGGCCCGAACAGTCTCAAGCCCGCGAACTCGCTGCTCTGCGTCACGTCACGCCACAGGCGGAGGATCGTCCCCTCTTCCGGCCACTGGTTCGGGGCGTCGGTCCGGAACCAGACTTCGATGAGGACGTTGCCGGCCGCGTCCATTTCAGCCACCCCAAAGGGAGAGTCCTCGGCCCCCAGCGCTTGGCCCCACAACCCGGGTGCCGGGGTGATGGGACCGCTGAAGAAGATCGACGGGCCGTCCTCGACGCGGTTGAACACTTCGTCGCCGGCTGCGTTCAGGGCGTCGAAGTCCCAGCACCCCAAGACCTCGAACCCCCCGGGCGTGTCGTTGCATGGGGGCTGCACTGGACCAACGGCGTCAGCGCCGGTCGATGAAGATGGAGCACCGGTGTCATCCTCGGCGGTGTCAGAGGTGTCCTCCATCTTGGCGGTGTCAGATACGGCGGTGCTGGCTCCGGTCGCGGAGTTCGTGCCCTCGCCGCCGGCCGTTCCCGTGCCGATCGTGCTCATCGTCGTTGTGCCGGCTGCGTCGACGCTGCCGGTCGCGTCTCCAGTTCCAGCTCCCGATCCGTCTCCGAGCGACCCGGTCTCCGCGCCGTACAGCGGATTGGGCACCGCGCACGCGGTCGCGAGAACGCTCCCCAATGCGCTGACAGCTAGCCGCATCGCGACAGTCTACCCCACAGCGTGCGGGCGGCGGGCTCAAGGCGGCTCTCTGGATCGGAACGTCATCGACCTGCATCAGTGCCGAGTGCGATACGGACGAGGACAGCGTTCCTCGGAGTCCTCCCGCTTGCCCGAACCCCAGCGTTGCCGTATTGCAGCTGCGTGTCGTTCGGGATCGCTTTCGAGGGGTGCGCCTGCAAGGGTGCATTTCACGTCGGCGTGGCCGAGTGGATGCACGACCATGGGTACGAACCTGATTCGGTTGCCGGGGCGAGCTCGGGTTCGGTGATCGCGGCCCTGGTGGCGCTGGGCGAAGTGAAGGCGCTGGCCGAGTTGTGGCTGTCAGTCGGAGGAACGGCTGTGTTTCAGCCGAGGCGGATTCTCGGCGGGCGCTGGCCGTTTGTCATGAGCGAGGTCGTCGGTGTTCCGCTGCGCGACAAGCTCGGCGCGATGGTGCTGGCGGATGTTCCCAAGCCGCTGGCGATCACCGTCACGGTGCTTCGGCGACGTGGGCTGACGCGGCGCATCCTCAGTCAGCCCGACCGTCTCCCGTTGGTCGACGCGGTTCTGGCGTCGTGTTTCTTCCCGGGTCCGTACTCACGCATGGTCCCCGTCGACGGCCGGCCTGCCATCGACGGTGCGTGGCACGTGCGGACGCCCGTCGACACGCTCGAGCCGCTGGGGGCGAGCAAACAAATCGGCTGCGTCACGCGATCTGAGGGAACGCTGCGTGGAGGATTCCTGCGCGAGCGCGTCTTCGATGTCCCCCCGGCGTGTCGGATCCTGCGGCCCATCGAACCGCTTCGGCTGGATACATGGGAGCTGGATCGCCGCCGGATCGAGGACGCGATGGCGTTGGGGCGTCGCAGTGCTGAATCGTTCTTCGAGGCGAACGATGCGTGGCTGCGCGGCACCCCGTCGATGGGCGGCGCCTGATCTGCCTTCACCGAACAGTTGCCGCTGACGCGGTCTGAGGGCGGCGTGGTAAGAGTGCCCATGGTCCGACTGGCACTACTCCTCACCACCGTCGCGTCCCTCCTCCTCGGCGGATGCGGGAAATGTGAATACCGGGACGACTTGGCCTCCGACGCGGAGGCGGCCAAGGCCAACTTCTCGAAGCTTGAGAAGATCGCGGACAAGAGCTTCACCTGCTACGCCGGAAAGGCGCGCGTCGACATGGGCCCCGGCGCCTCCGCCGACTCGTTGGTTGTTGGGTTCCCCGAGGACGTGTCTGCTGAAGAGGTGGACAAGACCATCCAGGCTGAGTTCAAGAAGCAGGGCTTCGAACTCGAAAACACGGACAAGCAGGACAACGGGGTCATCATCCACAGCTTCAAGTCTGGTGACGAAGGCTACGTCGTCTCCATCGGGCGCGTTGGAAAGCAACCCGACGTGGAGATCTTCCACCACACCAAGCCCAAGTGATCGAGGGGGGGAAGACCAGTCCGGGAGTCGTGTACTGGCTCTTTGGGTCTCAGACCTTCGCGGGCGTGCTCCGGAGCTCCGCGCCCCGAGAACACTCGGCCGCACCTGGCCCTCAGGGACGTGGTCACCTGATCCCCAGGGCCAGGTCCGGGACGAAGCCGCGCCGCCGGAACCAACGCGAATGGACGAGCCGAGGCTCGCCTTCTGCAGATTCTGGTTTTCACCGCCGGCTAGGCGG